>Ga0105246_10000453_pt1 | contig 22003 bp, 23 predicted proteins | sample KBSM64metaG_FD_99694 | JGI IMG/M metagenome (GOLD analysis project Ga0105246, IMG submission 99694) | Miscanthus rhizosphere microbial communities from Kellogg Biological Station, Michigan, USA - KBS M6-4 metaG | ecosystem: Host-associated > Plants > Roots > Rhizosphere > Soil | place... | reverse complement strand
CGTGGTGCCGGGTTCCGTCCGGGTCCGGTTGCAGGCCGAGGACGAAGGTCTCGACGTCGTCTTCAAGGAGGCCGGGGGCGAGTGGCGGGGTGCGGGCTGCTCGATGTGTCTCGGCATGAACCCCGACCAGCTCGCCCCACAGGAGCGGAGCGCCTCGACCTCCAATCGCAACTTCGAGGGTCGGCAGGGCAAGGGCGGGCGCACACACCTCGTCTCGGTCCCGGTCGCCGCCGCCACCGCGATCCGCGGCACCCTGAGCTCGCCGGCCGACCTCGAGGACCGCTGATGGAGCCCTTCGTCCATCACACCGGCATCGGTGTGCCGCTGCGTCGTAGCAACGTCGACACCGACCAGATCATCCCGGCGGAGTACCTCAAGCGGGTGACCCGCACCGGTTTCGAGGACGGGCTGTTCGCCGCCTGGCGCAACGACCCGTCGTTCGTGCTCAACCAGAAGCCGTACGACGCAGGCACCGTGCTGGTCGCCGGTCCCGACTTCGGCACCGGCTCCTCTCGCGAGCATGCCGTGTGGGCCCTGCAGAACTACGGCTTCAGGGTCGTGCTGTCGCCGCGCTTCGGCGACATCTTCCGTGGCAATGCGGGCAAGGCCGGACTGCTCGCGGCCCAGGTCGACGACAAGGTCGTGCTCCGGCTCTGGGGACTCCTCGAGGCCGAGCCCGGCACCACGATCGACGTCGACCTCACCGAGCGAACCGTGCGCGCCGGTGACGGACCCGATGCGATCGAGGACTCGTTCGACATCGACGAGTACACGCGCTGGCGACTGCTCGAAGGACTCGACGACATCTCGCTGACGCTCGCCCACGCGAGCGACATCGCGACGTACGAAGAGGGACGCCCGAGCTGGAAGCCGACCACCCTGTGACCCCCGATCCCGCGAATCCCGCTCAACAGAAGGGATTCCGCGCACTGGACGCGGTGTAGCCTCGACAGAACGTAAGCGACGACCGGGTGTCGATCGGCTGTTCAGGGCAACGGCCGGAGCCGACGCGCTTCGCCCACAAGGCCGCTGTTGAGCCGGAAACGCCACGAAAAAACATTCGACAGACTCGGGCGTGGTGATTGTGACGAACGCCGCGAGTACCTAGCGTTCGTCGGGAAGCCGGGCAAAAGGGCCGGCCACGATCGTTCATTGGAAGGGAAGCCGTGAACAAGTCACAGCTCATCGACGCACTCGCCGCGCGTTACGAGGGGAACCGCAAACAGGCGCAGCACGCACTGGACTCGGTCTTGGACACGATCACGCGCGAGGTCGCCAGAGGAGAGAAGGTCGCGATCACGGGCTTCGGCTCGTTCGAGAAGCGGGTACGTGAGGCGCGTTGGGTCCGCAACCCCCAGACCGGTGCTCGGATCAAGGCGAAGAAGACGTCGGTGCCGAAGTTCACCGCCGGGGCGGAGCTGAAGAACGTCGTCTCCGGGGCCAAGCAGCTGCCGAAGCTGACGCTCGCCGCGTCGACGTCGGCCGCGAAGAAGGCCACGGCGCCGGCGAAGAAGGCCGCCAAGAAGGCGACCGCGAAGAAGACGACCGCCAAGAAGACCACCGCGAAGAAGTCGGCCAAGAAGGCCGCGCCGGCGAAGAAGGCGGCTGCCAAGAAGACGACGGCGAAGAAGGCTCCGGCCAAGAAGACGACCGCGAAGCGGACGGCGGCCAAGAAGACGACGGCCAAGAGGACCACCGCCAAGAAGACGACGGCGAAGAAGGCTCCGGCCAAGAAGACCGCCGCGAAGCGGACCGCGGCGAAGAAGACGACGGCCAAGAAGACGACGGCCAAGAAGGCGCCCGCTCGGAAGGCGGCGAAGAAGGCTCCCGCCAAGAAGGCCGCCAAGAGGACCGCGAAGAAGTCCTGACGCAACGACGTCGAGGAGGGGCCACCGGTGATCCGGTGGCCCCTCCGTCGTGTCGGTCCCGGTGATCCGGGCACCATCCGCTCGGGCTACCCGAGCAGCGCGAGCCGGGTGTGCGCACCGAGGCCGAGCGTCGTGGCCGCGGCGAGGGCGTCCGCGTCGTCGACGTCACGACGCAACGACGTCAGGTCACCGGTGATCTCGTGGGCGCCGGTGTCCAGGTGGGCCTGTCGGGACCCGTGGCCGAACCGCGGCTCGAACAGGTCGTACGGCGCGGTGTACAGCGTCGTGCCCACCTGGTCCTGGTCGGCGACGAACGCCGTCCCGTCGACGGAGGCGAGGGCCGCGTCTAGATCCGCGGGCAGCAGGGCGGGCAGGTCGGCGCACACCGCGACGGGCGTCGCGTCCGGCCAGCGTCGTTGAGCCTCGGCGGCGGCGAGGCGGAGCGACTCGTTGAGGTCACCGGCGACTCCGTCGGGAATGGTCTCGCAGCCGACGGCTCGCAGCTCGTCGGCGAACCTCGCGTCGTCGGTCACCGCGAGCACCACGGCCACCGAGCCGGCGGCGAGACAGGCGCGTGCGGTGTCGAGCGCGAACGCCGCCGCCAGGGCGCGACGGCGAGTGGGGTCGCCCTCGAGCCTCGACTTGCCACGAGCGGGCGGCTTCACCGGCAGCAGGACGACGTACGACGCACTCATCGGGACGATCCTGTCAGGCGGTCGGCGACGCGTGCCGACCGAGTAGCCTGACCCGGACACCGGCGCTGCTGCCGGGCCGACCGCATTGTTGGGGTGCCAGGACGGAGGGACGCAGGTGGGTGTGCGACCCGTGCGACCGCTGCAGCAGAAGCGCGGCTGGGCCTTCAACCTCGCCGTACCGGTCCTGAAGCCGGTGCTGCTCGCCACCACGAGGCGCACCTGGATCGACGGCGAGAAGATCCCGGCGACCGGTGGCTGCATCCTGGTCTTCAACCACGTGTCCCACGTCGACCCGCTGACGGCCGCGCACATCGTGTACGACCACGGCCGGAAGCCTCGCTACCTCGCGAAGTCGGGCCTGTTCAAGAACCCGGCGCTGTCGCACTTCCTGAGGGCGGCGGGCCAGATCCCCGTCGAACGCCTCAGCAGGAACGCCAAGGGCGCGTTCGACGAGGCCGTCGCCGCCGTGCGCGCGGGGGAGTGCGTGGTCGTGTACCCCGAGGGCACGTTGACCCGTGACCCCGACCTGTGGCCGATGGCCGGCAAGTCCGGCGCCGCGCGGATCGCGCTCGAGACCGGTTGTCCGGTGATCCCGATCGGTCAGTGGGGCGCCCACAACCTGCTCTACCCCTATGCCAAGAAGCCGCACCTCTTCCCCCGCACCCAGATCACGATGAAGGTCGGGGACCCGGTCCCGCTGGACGACCTGCGCGACCAGCCGCGCACGACACAGACGATCAACGAGGCGACGCGGCGGATCATGGCCGCACTCACCGATCTCGTCGCGGAGCTGCGCGACGAGGTGGCGCCGGCCGAACGCTACGACCCACGCACGTCCGGGGTGCGGCCGATCGGCAACCCGAAGAGTGGTCGTCGTGAGACGGCGAAGCGCGAGCGGAAGTCGTCGGGCAGATGACGCAGGTCTCCGTGCTCGGGGCGGGCTCGTGGGGAACGGCGTTCTCCCTCGTGCTCGCGGATGCCGGGAACGACGTCACCTTGTGGGCGCGGCGGGAGGAGGTCTGCGAGACCATCAACCAGCGCCGGGAGAACACCGACTACCTCCCTGGCGTCGAGCTGCCTCCCTCCCTGGTCGCCACCCACGACACCGAGCAGGCGGTGGCCGATGCGGAGGTCGTGGTGTTCGCGGTCCCGTCGCAGACGTTCCGCGCCAACCTCGAGCAGTGGGCGCCCTACGTCCCGTCCTCGGCGGTGATGGTCTCGCTGATGAAGGGTGTCGAGCTCGGCACCCTGAAACGGATGAGCGAGGTCGTCGCCGAGGTCACCGGTGCCGGCTCGGAGCGCATCGCCGTCATCAGCGGACCCAACCTGTCCCACGAGATCGCGCAGCGCGAGCCCGCGGCATCGGTGGTCGCCTGCGCCGACGAGGATGTCGCCAAGCAGGTGCAGCACCTCGTCCACGGGCCGGCGTTCCGGCCGTACACCAGCGTCGACGTCGTGGGCTGCGAGCTCGGCGGCGCGTACAAGAACGTCGTGGCGCTCTCGGTCGGCATGGCCGTCGGGCTCGGCTTCGGTGACAACACGACCGCGTCCGTGATCACCCGCGGGTTGGCGGAGACGGCCCGGCTGGCGATGGCGATGGACGCGAACCCGTTGACCTTGATGGGGCTGGCCGGGTTGGGCGACCTGGTCGCGACCTGCTCGTCGCCGCTGTCGCGCAACCGGACGTTCGGCGAGAAGCTCGGCCTCGGCATGACCACCGAGGAGATCGTGGCCTCGACCCGTCAGGTCGCCGAGGGAGCGAAGTCCTGCTCGTCCCTGCTCGAGCTCGCGCGCAAGGTCGGTGTCGACGCGCCGATCGCCGAGCACGTCGAAGCCGTCGTCGACGGGCGGATGACGGCGCCGGAGATGATGGAGTCGTTCATCCGTCGGGACACGAAGGCAGAGATCGACTGATCGGTCTCGCGCCGGCGGCGCGCGAGCGTCACGGTGCTCGGACGAGCCCGCTGAGCGCCCGGGACAGGTCCGACCAGAGGTCCTCGACGTCCTCGACCCCGACGCTGAGACGCACCAGCGCATCCGGGATCGTGTCCGGCTCGGACCCCCACCGTCGCCGCCGCTCGAACGTCGACTCCACCCCGCCCAGCGACGTCGTGTGCACCCACAGGGAGGTCGACCGCACGAGCCGGTCGGCGGCGTCCGGGCCGTCGGCGAGCACAACCGACACGATCCCGCCGAAGCCGGGGTAGCGCACCTCCGCCACCGCGCGATGGGAGCGCAGGCGATCGGCGAGGATGCGGGCGTTGCTCTCGGACCGGTCGAGGCGCAGGTGCAGGGTGCGGAGGCCTCGCAGCGCCAGCCAGGCTTCGAACGTGCCGGGGATCGCGCCGACGAGGTCGCGCCGGCCCTTCAGCACGTCGTACATCGGATCGTCGTTGGTGACCAGCGCGCCGAGCATGACGTCGCTGTGGCCGGAGAGGTACTTGGTCGCGGAGTGCACGACGATGTCGGCGCCCATCGACAGGGGCCGCTGACGCAGCGGGGTCGCGAAGGTGTTGTCGACGACGACGTGCGCACCCGCCTCGTGGGCGGCCCGCGCGACCGCCTCGACGTCGCCGATCTCGAGCGCGGGATTGGTCGGCGACTCGAGCCATACCAGCGCCGCGTCCTCGCAGGCGATCCTCACGGCGTCGCTGTCCGTGATGTCGACCAGGCGGGCGGTCAGCCGGCCGCGGGCCTCGAGGTCGGCCAGCTGCATCACCGTGCCGTTGTAGGAGTGCCGCGGTGCCACGACCGTCGCGCCCTGCCCGACCAGGTCCAGCACGGTCGCCACCGTCGCGAGACCGGTGGAGAACGCGAGGCACCGGCCACCCTCGAGCGCACCGAGCGCCTCCTCGAACGCCGCCCAGGTGGGGTTGCCGTAGCGGCCGTACTCCAGGTCGCCGGTCGCGCCGTACGTCGACGCCATCGTGATCGGATGGTTGAGCGGCTGGTCCGGCTCGCGCGGCGGGCGCCCCGCGGTGACCGCGGTGGTGGCGGGGGACCAGGTGTTGTCCGGCATGGCGCGAGCGTACGGCGAGGTGGTCGGGGCGCGCCGACGGCCCCGGATAGGGTCGGTCCGATGAGCGAGCCCCCCAGCGAGCACGCGGGTCAGACCCGCAAGCCCCGTGTCGCGATCGTCTTCGGCGGCCGGTCGAGCGAGCACGCGATCAGCTGCGTGACGGCCGGCAGCGTGCTCGAGGCGATCGACCGTGCGGCGTACGAGGTCGTGCCGATCGGGATCGCCCCCGACGGGCGCTGGGTGCTCGAGTCCGGCGACCCGGACCGCCTCCAGATCAAGGGGCCCGACCAGCTGCCCAGCGTCGACGGGGACCGCGCGTCGATCGCGCTGCTGCGCGAGGCCGGAAGCGCCGACCTGGTCGTTCACGAGCCGGCACGGCCCCCGGAGACGCTGGGCGAGGTGGACGTCGTCTTCCCCCTCCTGCACGGTCCGTGGGGGGAGGACGGCACGATCCAGGGGATGTTCGAGATGGCCGGGGTCCGCTACGTCGGTGCCGGCGTCCTCGCGAGTGCGGTCGGCATGGACAAGGCGTACGCGAAGATCGTGCTCCGCGCGGCCGGGCTGCCGGTGATGCCGTCGGTGACGGTCACCGCGCGCGAGTGGTACCGCGACCCCGACGGAGTCCGGCACCGCGTCGCCGACCTCGGCTTCCCCCTGTTCGTGAAGCCCTCCCGGGCAGGTTCGAGCATGGGGATCTCGAAGGTGCACGAGGCGTCCGAGCTCGACGGCGCGATCGAGGAGGCACATCGGCACGACCCCAAGGCGCTGGTCGAGCAGGCGGCGGTCGGCGCGCGCGAGGTCGAGTGCGGGGTGCTGCAGGCGCTCGACGGCACCCCCGAGACCAGCGTGCCGGCCGAGATCTTGGTCGGCGGTGATCACGAGTTCTACGACTTCGCGGCCAAGTACCTCCCGGAGGAGCACACGCAGCTCGACGTACCGGCCGACCTGCCGGAGGCGACCGCCGCCGAGCTGCGTGATCTCGCGGTGCGCGCGTTCGAGGCGATCGGTTGCGAGGGGCTGGCCCGGGTCGACTTCTTCGTGATGCCCGACGGCTCGCTGGTCGTCAACGAGATCAACACGATGCCCGGGTTCACCCCGACGTCGATGTACCCGCGGATGTGGGCCGCCAGCGGCGTCGACTACCCGGCCCTGGTCGACCGGCTGATCCAGCTCGCGCTGCGCCGCTCCACGGGACTGCGATGAGCGTCCTCAGTGACAGGGTTCGACGAGCTTCGTGTACTGCTTGACCATCGGGGCCAGCTCGACCATCACGGCCGCGAGCCCGTTCGGCCGGTACGTCGCCGGCACGGTCACCTGGAGGATCGGCCGATAGCCGACGGTCGAGATCACGATGTCCGACGAGCTGTCGGCGAACTGGTCGTCAGGCAGGTACCAGCCCACGCCGTCCGCGGTCTGGCACCCGGCGGTGCGGGTGAAGCCCGCGGGCACCGGGACGCCGCACTGGGCGACGATCGCCGGGTCGCCCCACGCTCCGCCGAGGGCGGCGGCCGGCTGGGTCTTGCGGCGTGACTGGTCGGCGACGTGGTCCGGCAGCGCGTCCACGAGGCGCTGGCACACGGCCTGGTCGGCGGCCGAGAGGCGCAGTGTCGGGATGCTGACCGGCTCCTTGCCGCACGCCACGAGCACCAGCCCGAGACAGATGGCTCCGGCGGTCCGGCGCGCGCCCCGGGATCGCACGATCGGCTCGGGGCGCGACGAGGTTCCGGCCAACGCAGTCTGGATCAGATGTGGACGACCGGGCAGGTGAGGGTCCGGGTGATGCCGTCGAGGTTCTGCACCTTGGAGACGACCAGCTTGCCCAGCTCGTCGACGTTGCGGGCCTCGGCGCGCACGATCACGTCGTACGGACCGGTGACGTCCTCGGCCAGGGTGACGCCCTTCACCTGGGCGATCGCGCGCGCCACTTCGGCGGCCTTGCCGACGTCGGTCTGGATGAGGATGTACGCCTGGACGACCATGGTTGTCTCCTCCGCGAGCACGATGGGGGATCGGCGGCCTGCCGGGGGCTGCCGGGCACAACCTACCGTGCGGTACGTCGCACCCGACAGGTCGCCCGGCGCGGGCGGAACGCGACACCCTGCCGATCTGGTGGGATGGGTGCATGTCGTTCCCCGCCGACGCGACCGTCTCGGAGGCCGGTGAGTTCCCGCTGATCGAGCGGCTCCGGGAGGTGTTCGCGCAGGGAGAGCAGGTTCTGGTGGGGCCGGGCGACGATGCGGCGGTGCTGCGCATCCGCGACGGCCACGTGGTCGTGTCCACGGACGTGCTCGTCGAGGGCCGACACTTCCGTCGCGACTGGGCCTCGGCGGCCGACATCGGGCACCGGGCCGCGGCCGCGAACCTCTCCGACATCAACGCGATGGGAGGCCGCGCACACTCACTGACCATCGGTCTCGCCGCCCCGCGCGACCTGCCTGCCCAGTGGGCGCTGGACTTCGCCCAGGGCTTCGCGGAGGAGTGCGGGCTGGTCGGCGCCTCGGTGGTCGGAGGGGATCTCAGCGCGGCCGACGGGCTGGTGATCGCGGTGACGGTGCTCGGCTCGTGCACCCGGTCGCCGGTGCTGCGGTCGGGCGCCGAGCCGGGTGACGTGCTGGCACTCTGCGGCCGCCAGGGCTGGGCGGCGGGCGGTCTCGCCGTGCTGGGTCGCGGCTTCCGCTCGCCCCGGGTCCTGGTCGAGGCCTACCGCCGACCCGAGCCGCCGTACGACGCGGGACGCGTCGCCGCGGAGGCCGGCGCCACGGCGATGATCGACATCTCCGACGGACTGCTCGCCGAGGCGCGACACCTCGCCGAGGACTCCGGCGTGGCGATCGACGTACGCCGTGACGCGCTCGAGATCCCCGAGCCCCTCCATGCCGTCGCCGCCGCGACCGGTGCCGACCCGCTGAGCTTCATCCTCGGCGGGGGAGACGACCACGCGCTGCTCGCGACCTTCCCCTCCGCCGACGTGCCCGACGGCTGGACCGTGGTCGGATCGGTCGCCGAGGGGTCCGGGGTCACCGTCGACGGCGGCGAGTACGACGGTCCGACCGGGTGGAGCCACTTCTGAGGGTCCCCCGACAGCACGAAGCCCCGGACCGAGGTCCGGGGCAGCGCGTCGTTCAACAGGTTCAGGAGGTCAGCGCGAGACCTTGCCGGCCTTCAGGCAGCCGGTGCAGACGTTGAGGCGCTTGCGGGTGCCGTTGACCGTGGCCCGCACGCGCTGGATGTTGGGGTCGAAGCGCCGCTTGGTGATCTTCTTCGACCACGGCCGGTTGTTGCCGAAGCCCGGCTTCTTGGCGCAGATGTCGCAGACGGCAGCCACGGGAGTCACTCCTGGTTGAGAGGTGGAACGGGGCCCGCGCGGAGCGGGCAACCGGGAAAGAATATCGGACGCACCCACACGCGGACGAATCACCGACCCGGCCACTACCCTGGCAGCCGCCCGAGCCACTCGGGCCCCGACCTGAGGAGCCGACGGCAGACGATGGAAGCACCTATCGGCGGCGGGATCGAGCTCGCGGTCGTCCGGCGCTTCGTCGACGTCGCGGTCGACGCCCTCGCGGCGGCTCGCGAGGAGATCGACGCCCTCAACGTCTACCCGGTGCCCGACGGCGACACCGGCACCAACATGTACCTGACGATGAGCGCCTCCCGCGACGCCATCCACCAGGCCGGTGACGACGCCGACCTCCGCACCGCTCTCGCCGCGTTCCGCCGTGGTGCGCTGCTGGGCGCCCGCGGCAACAGCGGCGTGATCCTCAGCCAGCTGCTGGGGGCCCTGGTCGCCCGGATGGGCCGGGCCGGGCGCGGCGAACGCAACGCGACGGTCATGGCCGAGGCGATGGCCGAGGCCACCGAGGCGGCGTACGCCGCGGTCGGGACGCCCGTGGAGGGCACGATCCTGACGGTCGCCCGGGCCGCCTCCGACGCCGCCGTACGCCGTGCCGCGGACGAGCGCGCACGCGCGCGCGACGTGTTCGCCGCCGCGGCCCAGGCCGCCCGCGAGGCCCTCGCCCACACGCCGGAGCAGCTCGAACAGCTCCGCGTGGCCGGCGTCGTCGACGCGGGTGGTCGCGGGCTGAGCGTCATCCTCGACGCGGCCGAGACGGTGCTCACGGGTCGCCACCCGATCGCGGTGCCCCCGTCGCTCGGCGCGCGGGCGATCCCGGTGACGGCGGGCGTGGCCGACCTGGACGAAGGTGGCCCGTCGTACGAGGTGATGTACCTCCTCGATGCCGACGACGACGCCGTGCCCGCGCTGCGCGAGGCCCTGGCGCCGCTCGGCGACTCCCTCGTCGTGGTCGGGGGAGAGGGGCTGTGGAACGTCCACGTCCACGTCGACGACGTGGGTGCCGCGATCGAGGCCGGCATCGCCGCGGGTCGTCCCCACCGGGTCCGGGTCACGCACTTCGCCGAGCAGGTCGCGGCGGCGGCGCGCCGGGCCCGGGCGCGCACCGGCCGCCGCATCGTCGCGGTGTCCGCCGGCCCCGGTCTGGCCAGGCTCTTCGGTGACGCGGGCGCGATCGTGATCGAGGGAGGTCCCGGCAACCGGCCCTCGACCGGGATGATCCTGGACGCGATCGCCGAGTCGGGCGCGGCCGAGGTCGTGATCCTGCCCAACGACCACGACTCCGTGCGCGCCGCTCGCATCGCGGCCCGGACCGCGGAGGAGGACCTCGACGTCCGGGTGGCGGTGATCCCGACCGAGGCGCAGGTCCAGGGCCTCGCCGCCCTGGCGGTCCACGAGCCGGCCCGCGGGTTCGACGCCGACGTCCTCGAGATGACCGCCACCGCCCGGCACACGCGCCACGGCGCGGTCACCATTGCCGCGCGGCGGGCGATCACGATGGCCGGTCCCTGCGAGCCCGGCGACGTCCTCGGCGTGATCGAGGGCGACTTCGCCGTGGTCGGTCACGACCTGACCACCGTCGCGACGGAGATCCTGGAGCGGATGCTCGGCGGCGGCGGTGAGCTGGTCACGCTGGTCAGCGGGGCCGGCGGGAACGGGCTGACCCAGCAGTGCGAGGAGTACGTCGCCGACCGTCACGCGCATGTCGACGTCGTGGTGTACGACGGAGGGCAGGACCGCTACCCGCTGCTGATGTCCGTCGAGTGACTGGAGGGCCCCGGTGATCGACCTCGACTCGCCCGTGGCGACGGTGCTCGGCGCGCAGGCCAAGCAGGGCAAGGCCAAGAGGATCACCGACGGTCTCGGACTGCGCACCGTCGGCGACCTGTTGTTCCACTTCCCGCGCCGCTACGTGCGCACCGGCGAGCTGACCAAGGTCACCGACCTGCGCAGCGGCGAGATGCTCACGGTCGTCGGCGAGATCGTCGAGAGCACCGTCAACACCTATCTCGACCGGCGCTCGCGGCGCACGGCGTACCGTCTCGACACCACGCTGCAGACCGACGGACCGTCGCTGCGGATGTCGTTCTTCGCCAAGTCCAAGCACGTCAGCGAGTGGCACGCGGGACGGCTCTCGGTGGGGCGGCGCGGCGTGTTCATCGGCCAGGTCAGCACGTTCCGCGGGCAGTGGCAGCTGACCAACCCGACCATGGTGCTGTTCGGGGTGTCCGACGACGACGACGAGACGCTCGGTGCCGCGGTCTCCTCGATCAAGGCGCTGTTCCCGCTCTACCCCCAGACCAAGGGCGTCGACTCGTGGGATCTCCAGCGCGCGATCGCGTTCGCCCTCACCGTGGTCGACGACCTGCCCGACCCACTGCCCGACGACGTACGCAGCGACCACCGGCTGCCCGACCTGTCGACCGCGCTGAGTCACATCCACTCCCCTGACTCATGGCCCGAGGTACAGGAGGCGCAGCGCCGGTTCCGCTTCGACGAGGCGCTGGTGACCCAGCTCGTGATGGCCCGTCGTCGGGCGGCGCTGGCCGCGCTCGGGGGGCAGGCCCGGACCGGTGGCGGCGGCCTGCTCGCGGCGTTCGACGAGCGGCTGCCGTTCACGCTCACCGACGGCCAGGAGCAGGTCTCCGCCGAGATCATGGGCGACCTGGGGCGGCCACACCCGATGAACCGCCTGCTGCAGGGCGAGGTCGGCTCCGGCAAGACGCTGGTGGCACTCCGGGCGATGCTCCGCGTCGTCGACTCCGGCGGCCAGGCCGCCCTGCTGGCCCCGACCGAGGTCCTGGCCCAGCAGCACCTCCGCTCGATCACCGCGTTGCTCGGCGACCTCGCGCAGGGCGGGATGCTCGGCGGTGCCGCCGATGCGACCACCGTCGCGCTGCTCACCGGCTCGATGCCCAGGTCCGCACGCGCGGAGGCCCTCCTGCGGGCCGCCAGCGGCGAGGCCGGCATCGTCGTCGGCACCCACGCCCTGCTGCAGGAGCACGTGCAGTTCGCCGACCTCGGGCTGGTGGTCGTCGACGAGCAGCACCGCTTCGGCGTCGAGCAGCGTGCCGCCCTCACCGACAAGGCGGGCACGCCGCCCCACGTGCTGGTGATGACCGCCACGCCGATCCCGCGCACGGTGGCGATGACGGTGTTCGGCGACCTCGAGGTGTCGACGCTCAGCGAGCTCCCGGCCGGTCGCGCCGCGATCCAGACGAACGTCGTCCCGCTCGCCGACCGGCCGGGCTGGATCGAGCGGGTCTGGGCGCGGGTGCGCGAGGAGGTCGACAAGGGGCACCAGGTGTACGTCGTGTGCCCGCGCATCACCGGCGACGAGCTCGAGCAGGGTGAGTCCGACTCGCCGGCGCTCGACGACGAGGGCGAGCCGGTGGCGGCCAGCCACGCCCTGAGTGCTGCCGAGGACGTCGTCGAGTCGCTGCGGGGAGGACCGCTCAGCGGACTCCGGCTCGACCTGCTCCACGGCCGCCTGCCACCCGACGAGAAGGACCGCGCGATGCGTGCCTTCGCCGCGGGCGAGACGGACGTGCTCGTCGCCACCACCGTGATCGAGGTCGGCGTCGACGTCGCCAACGCCACCGCGATGGTGCTGCTCGACGCCGATCGCTTCGGGATCTCCCAGCTCCACCAGCTGCGCGGCCGCGTCGGCCGTGGCGGGTTCCCCGGGCTGTGCCTCCTGGTCACCCACGCCGAGGCCGGCAGCCCCGCGCGCGAGCGCCTCGACGCGGTGGCCGGCACCACCGACGGCTTCGAGCTCAGCCGGGTCGACCTCGAGCAGCGCCGCGAGGGCGACGTGCTCGGTCGGTCGCAGTCGGGGTTCCGCAGCTCGCTCCAGCAGCTGCGGGTCCTCCGCGACGAGGAGACGATCCTCGAGGCGCGCGAGGCCGCGACCGCACTGCTGGCCGAGGACCCAGAGCTCGAGCGCGCACCCGACCTCCGGCTGCTCGTGACAGAACTGGAGCATTCACGGCAGTCTGAGTTCATGGAGAAGTCATGACCGCGCCGTGCGGGTTCACCGGGAGACCGGCACGGCCATGACTCGCATCATCGGGGGACGAGTGGGCGGCCGGCGCATCGCCACGCCACGGGGGGTCAGCACCCGCCCGACCAGCGACCGCGTGCGCGAGGCGCTCTTCTCCGCCATCGAGTCCTGGTGCGGTTCGCTGGCCGGGCTCCGCTTCCTCGACCTGTACGCCGGATCCGGCGCGGTCGGTCTGGAGGCGTGGTCGCGCGGGGCCGGCGTGGTCACGCTCGTCGAGCAGGACCGGCGTACCGCCTCGATGATCAGCGCGAACGCCCGCGATCTGGGCTTCAACAAGGCACACGTCGTGACCGCGCCCGTCGCCGGCGCGCTGGCCCGGTCGCCGGCCGCGCCGTACGACGTGGCGTTCCTCGACCCGCCGTACGCCCAGCCCGAGGACGACCTGGCCGCGGACCTGATCGCCCTGGTCGACCAGGACTGGCTCGTGCCCGGCGCGATGGTGGTCGTCGAGCGGGGGTCACGCGGCGGCGAGCCCGCCTGGCCGGACGGCTTCGGCGAGAGCCGGGAGAAGAAGTACGGCGAGACCGTGCTCTGGTACGTTCACGCCGCCGCGTCCACCACCGCCTAGCCGATCAGGACCTCAGGAGGCCCCGTGCGTCGCGCCGTCTGCCCCGGGTCGTTCGACCCGGTCACGAACGGGCACCTCGACATCGTCCGTCGCGCCTCGCGGCTGTTCGACGAGGTGATCGTCGCGGTGGGCACGAACGTCAGCAAGAACCGGCTCTTCGGCGCCGACGAGCGGATCGCGATGATGCGGCGCGCCTGCGCCGACCTTTCCAACGTCTCGGTCGAGGGCTTCGCCGGCCTGGTCACGACGTTCTGCGCCGAGCGCGACGTCGATGCCATCGTCAAGGGGCTGCGCGCCGCCAGCGACTTCGACTACGAGCTCCAGATGGCGCAGATGAACTCCTCGCTGACCGGCGTCGAGACCGTCTTCATCCCGACCAGCCCCGACCGTGGCTTCGTGTCCTCCTCTCTGGTCAAGGAGGTCGCGGGCTTCGGTGGCGACGTCTCGTCGTTCGTCCCGGCGTTCGTCCACGACGAGCTGCGGGCCCGTCTCGAGTGAGGACGTTCCACCCCGGGGGAGCCGGGGCGGAACGGCCGGAGCGAGCGCCGCAGCGAGCTTGCTCGCAAGGTCGGCCTGACGCGGCGGAGCCGCGGCGGAACGTCCGGCGGTTTTGCACGCCTGACCTGGCCGGATACGATACGAGGCGATCTGTTGTGGCCAGAAGTGAAAGTGAACCCCTGAGCAAACTGGACCCGAGGGCGCCGCTCGTGCTCGATACTCGCGAGCTCGGTCGCCGCCCGGGGTCCCAGCGCGAGGTGTCACGGACGGTTCCGGCTCCGGCAGATCTGGGCATCGAGGTCCTCGGCGTCGCCGAAGGCTCTCCGGTCGATCTGGACCTGAGGCTGGAGGCGGTGATGGAGGGCGTCCTGGTCACCGGGACGGCGTCAGCCGCCGTCGTCGGCGAGTGCGCGCGGTGCCTGGAGCCGATCTCCGACGAGATCGAGGTGAGGTTCCAGGAGCTGTTCGTGTACGACCAGGACGTCGATCCGGACGAGGAGCTCGAGGTCAGCAAGCTCCAGGACGACCTGGTCGACCTGGAGCCGCTGCTGCGGGACGCGGTGGTGCTCGCACTGCCGTTCCAGCCGTTGTGCGAGGACGACTGTCCCGGACTGTGTGCCGAGTGCGGCGCCCGGCTCGCGGATGATCCGGACCACGGGCACGACGCGCCGGTCGACCCGCGGTGGACGGCGCTGAGTGCGCTGGCCGAGCCCGACCAGGCAGAGGACTAGGCAGTCCGGCAACGCACGATGACCCACCGGGACCGGTGGGCCCACGACGTAGGAGAGAACAGTGGCAGTCCCGAAGCGGAAGATGTCGCGCAGCAACACCCGTCATCGGCGCTCGCAGTGGAAGGCCGTGGCACCCACCCTGGTGACCTGCGCCAACCCCGCGTGCGGTGCCAAGCACCTGCCGCACCGGGCCTGCGGCACCTGTGGCCAGTACGGCGCGCGCGGCGCCCGCCGCCAGGTCCTCTGAGACCGGGTCGACGACCCTGAACTACGCCTCGCTGCGTACCGCGCTCGGCGAGCCCACGTTGGACGCCGAGCTGCTGGAGCGTGCGCTCACGCACCGGTCGTACGCCTACGAGCACGGCGGCCTGCCGACCAACGAACGGCTGGAGTTCCTCGGTGACTCCGTGCTCGGCGTCGTCGTCACCGAGACCCTGTACCGCACCCATCCGGACCTCTCCGAAGGACATCTCGCCAAGCTGCGGGCGGCCGTGGTCAACGCCCGCGCCCTGGCCGGGGTCGGTCGCAAGATCGAGCTGGGTGGCTACATCAAGCTGGGCCGCGGTGAGGACACCACCGGCGGACGCGACAAGGCCTCGATCCTCTCCGACACGGTCGAGGCGGTGATCGGCGCGATCCACCTCTCCGGCGGTCTCGAGAGCTCCGCCCAGGTCGTGCACCTGCTGTTCGACCCGCTGATCGAGGCGGCCTCGGCCCTGGGAGCCGGCCTCGACTGGAAGACCTCGCTCCAGGAGCTCTCCGCGGAACACGGTCTCGGCGTTCCGGAGTACCTGATCGCCGACGAGGGCCCGGACCACATGAAGACCTTCACCGCGCAGGTCCGGGTCGGCGAGCAGCGCTACGGCAACGGCGTCGGCCGCTCCAAGAAGGAGGCCGAGCAGGCCGCGGCGGAGACGGCGTACGGCGAGCTCGCGTCGACGCTGGGCGTCTCCGACCCGGTCGCGGACGCGGTCGCCGAGACCGCCGGCGACTGACCCCACCAGCCGTGCCCGAGCTGCCCGAGGTCGAGACGGTCCGCGACGGCCTGGCGCGCCATGTCGTCGGCCGCACCATCGGGTCCGTCACCGTGCTCCATCCCCGTCCGGTACGCCGTGACCACCGCGGCCCCGCCGGGTTCGCCGCTGCCCTGACCGGGCGCCGCTTCGAGGCGGCCCGTCGGCGCGGCAAGTATCTCTGGCTGCCGCTCGACAACGGCGACGCCCTCCTCGGCCACCTGGGGATGAGTGGTCAGCTGCTCGTGCAGGAGCCCGGGCACCCCGACGAGCGCCACCTGCGGGTGCGGTTCGACCTCGGTGACCGCGAGCTCCGCTTCGTGGACCAGCGGATGTTCGGCGGCCTGGCCGTCTCCGAGGGCGGCGCCGAGCTGCCGCCCCAGATCGCGCACATCGCCCGCGATCCCTTCGACCCCGAGTTCGACGACGACCTCTTCGTGGCCAAGGTCCGCCGGCGCACGGCCGGCATCAAGCGCCTCCTCCTCGACCAGACCCTCGTCTCCGGCGTCGGCAACATCTACGCCGACGAGGCGCTGTGGCGCGCGCGGGTCCATGGAGACCGCCCGGGGGAGCGGCTCCGCCCCGTCGACGTACGCCGGGTGCTCGCCGAGGCCCGGGCCGTGATGGGCGCTGCTCTGGTGCAGGGCGGCACCAGCTTCGACGCGCTGTACGTGAACGTGAACGGCGAGTCCGGCTACTTCGACCGCGCGCTGCACGCCTACGGTCGCGAGGGTGAGCCGTGCGACCGCTGCGGCTCCCCGATCCGGCGGGTCGAGTTCATGAACCGCTCGTCGTACTTCTGTGCACGCTGCCAGCCGGTGCCGCGAGCGCGGCGGACCCCGGTTCGGGCATGACCCGACATTGACCGATGCCCACCGAGGTGTCACCCTTGAAGACGGCCCCCCGGTCACGGCGGGTCTCCCACGTCGGAAGGCTCATCACACATGGCCAAGGCTCTGATCGGCCATCTGCAGCAGGACCGCGGCCTCCCTCTTCGGCTGGCCGCCGAGAACCGTCAGCTGCGGATCAGGATCGCCGAGCTGGAGGCGCTGGTCACCCGGTTGATGGAGGAGAACGACCGCCTCGCCGTCGCTTCGGCGGCCCAGGCGCTCGACCTCGATCCCGAGCACCTGGAGATGCAGCCGGCCTGACCCTCGCGGTCCCCGGCTCATCCCACCAGCGACACCCAGCGACACCGGCTCCCAGCGGGTCGCGACGCCGTACCCACGGCTGAGCACAGCGAGCCCAACGGCTTCGCTGCGGAGGTCGGTGCGCGCTCTCCTCGGGGCAGCTGGAGCACCACCAGGTGCTCGCCTCGCTGGCGGAGGCGCCGACGGGACGGACCTGTTGATCGCCGGCCCCACCGCGCACGCCCGACGGGCGCGTGGAATTCCGGGAGCGTCAGGACCACCCGCCGTCTAGGCTCCTGTCCTCGTGACCGGGATGGTGCAGGTGATCGGGGACCGGGTCGCCCCACCTCGGCTCGGCGGCAGCTTCCGGTGGCTGTTGGCGTCGTCCTGGACGTCCAACCTCGGCGACGGCCTGGCCCTCGCGGCGGGACCACTGCTGGTCGCCTCGCAGACCCACGAGCCGTTCCTGGTCGCGCTCGCCGCCCTCCTGCAGAGACTGCCCTGGCTCCTGTTCGGCCTGCACGCCGGTGCGCTCGCCGACCGCGTCGACCGGCGCCGGATGGTCATGCTCTGCGACGCCCTGCGCGTGGTCGTGCTCGCGGTGCTCGCGCTGGACATCGGCACCGGCGACGTGAACATCGGCGTCGTCCTGGTCGCCATGCTGTTGACAGGCCTGAGCGAGGTCTTCTCCGACAGCGCCGCGCGCACCCTGCTGCCGATGCTGGTCCGGCGCGAGGACCTCGGGATCGGCAACGCCCGGCTGATGACCGGAACCATCGCGCTCAACCAGCTGGCCGGACCACCCCTGGGGGCGTTCCTGTTCGCGGCCGGCATGGCGCTCCCGTTCGTGACCCAGGCCGTCTGCGTCGGGCTCGGTGTCGTGCTCATCGCCAGGGTCGCCACCCCGCCCGGCTCGGTCCGCGACCTCGAGGGGACCCACGTCCGCCAGGACATCGCCGACGGCATCAGGTGGTTGATGGGTCACTCCGCGGTGCGCACGCTGGCGCTGGTGATCCTCACCTTCAACGTGACGTGGGCGGCGGCGTGGGCGGTCCTGGTCCTCTACTCCACCCAGGTCCTGGGCATGGGCCCGGTCGGCTTCGGGGCGCTGACCACCGTGGCCGCGGTCGGGGGGCTGCTCTCCACGACCTGCTACGGCTGGCTGGAGCAGCACATCCCGCTGGCGACCCTGATGCGGGGCTGCCTCACCCTCGAGGTGCTCATGCACCTGGCCTTCGCGCTGAACCGCTCCCCGGTGATCGCGTTCGTCATCATGTTCGGCTTCGGGTGCTATGCGTTCGTGTGGGCCACCGTCAGCCAGACCGTTCGTCAGCGCGTGGTGCCGACGGCCTACCAGGGCCGGGTGGGGTCGGTGTACAGCGTCGGCCTGTACGGCGGCATCGTGATCGGGCAGGCGCTCGGCGGCGCCATCGCCGGCCGCTGGGGTCTGACCGCACCGTTCTGGTTCGCGTTCGTCGGGTCGGGCATCACCCTGATCCTGATCTGGCGGTCGGTGGGCCACGTCGCCCACGCGGAGCCGGCGCACGAGGGTGAGCCGACCTGACCCGGACGGACCGGCGCGCACTGCAGGTATGTGCGGTTGCGAAAAGATGACCCACGCGTCCGTTCCCTTCCGGGACGTCGTGCGCCAGCCTTCACTCGAGCCGGACGTGGCACGGGCTACGACGGAGGCCGGCCGACCATCAGGAGTCAACCCTCGTGAGCAAGAGACTCATCGCGGCCCTGCTCGGTGCAGGTGCCCTCGCGGTCACCACCCTGACCGCGGGAATCCAAGGGGCCGACGCGGCCTCCCCACGTCTGACCCACATCTCCGGGCTGCACGCGCAGCGCGTCTGCGCCGCGGCCACCGCCGGCCATGCGACCTGCCTCTCCAAGGTCATGGTGAACAAGAAGGGCGCCATCCCGATGGCGACGGCCCCGCTGTCGACCGCCCTGTCGCCGACCCAGCTCCGCAGTGCGTACAACCTGACCGGCGCCAGCGGCGCGGGCCGCACGGTCGCGATCGTGGACGCCTACGGCTACCCGAACCTCGAGCGTGACCTGACGATCTACCGCAACTTCTACGGCATGCCGGCGTGCACGACGGCGAACGGCTGCCTGAGGATCATCGACCAGAACGGCGGGACGAGCCTGCCGCGCACCGACCTGGGCTGGTCGCAGGAGCAGGCGCTCGACGTGGACGCGGTCTCGGCGGCGTGCCCCGACTGCAAGATCGTGGTCGTCCAGGCCAAGACGTCGTCCTTCGCCAATCTGGGAGCCGCGGTGAACACCGCCGCCCGCCAGGCCGGCGTCGTCGCCGTCTCCAACAGCTACGGCGGCGGGGACGCCCCGGACTCGACGTACGGCAGCTACTACAACCACCCGGGGATCGCGGTCACCGCATCCACGGGCGACAACGGCTACCAGGGCGGCTCCTATCCCGCCTCGTCGACCTACGTGACCGCCGTCGGTGGCACCACGCTGAAGATGTCGGGCAACACCCGCGTCAGCGAGACCGTCTGGAGCGGTGCCGGTTCGGGCTGCTCGACGACCAACGCCGCGATCGCCGGCTCGGCCTCGTTCAACACCGGCTGCACCAAGCGCGCCATGGCCGACGTGTCGGCCGCGGCCGACCCGAACACCGGTGGACTGAGCGTCTACTCGCCGACGACCACCAAGAACTCGACCTGGTCGCAGTACGGCGGCACCAGCGAGTCGTCGCCGATCATCGCGTCGGTCTACGCACTCGCGGGTGGCGGCTACAGCAACACCACGCCGTACCAGCACGCCGGCAGCCTGTTCGACATCACCAGCGGCAGCAACGGCTCGTGCCCCACGACCCAGTGGTGCAACGCCCGTGCCGGCTGGGACGGTCCGACCGGCCTCGGCACCCCGAACGGGACGGGGGCGTTCTGACCGACGACAGGACCAGCGGAGGGGTCGCCCGGACGGGCGACCCCTCCGTCACGGGTAGCCCTGTGTCGACCTCCGGTGAGCTCGACCGTGCCCCCTCCGTGTCGGTGCTGTCGGCGTCCGAGGGTGACGCCGGATAGCGTGGCCCCGTGAGCATGCGATGGGGGATCGGCCGACCCGGACGCGGGTCCGAGGACGGTTGGTTCCATCTGGGCAGCATCGAGGTCACCACGACCGTCCTCGTCGTCGTCCTCGCGATCGCCTCGGTCATCGAGTGGGCCTTCGAGGGCAACCTCGGCCCCGTGCAGTCGCACCTGTACCTGGACCCCGACTCGGTCGTGTCGGGCCAGCTCTGGCGGGTGCTCACCTGGCCGATCGCCTATCCCGGCGGCATCGGCCTGCTGGACGTGTTCGCGATCTTCATCTTCTGGTACTTCGGCACCGAGATCGAGAGTCTCCTCGGCAAGAAGAAGATGGCCTGGTTCCTCGGCCTGATCACCGTGGGCCTCGGGTTGCTCTGGGTGGCCGTGGTCGAGCTGAGCACCCTGTACGGCACGCTGTCGTCGCTCAACCAGCTCGAGCTGATGGTGCTGCTGGTGTTCATCGCCGAGTACCCCCACCGACGGTTCTTCTTCAACATCCCCGGCTGGGTGATCGGGGCGATCATCGTCGGCATCTCGGTGCTCAGCTACGTCGGCAACCGGCAGTGGCTGCTGCTGATGAACTTCGCCCTCGGCCTGCTGCTGACCGCGATCGTGGCTCGGTCGTTGGGCCTGATGTCGGAGTGGCGCGGGGTGCCCAGCCTCAGGATCCGCCGGAGTCCGAGGCCCAAGCGGCAGCGGCGTGCCTCGGGACCGACGGTGGTGCAGGGCCCGTGGCACGCGTCGGGACCGCCACCCGTCTCACGCGACCAGGCCGCCCTGGACGCGCTGTTGGACAAGATCAGCGCCAGCGGGATGGACTCGCTGACCGACCAGGAGCGGGAGCAGCTGATGATCCTGCGCGACCGCCTGCGTCGCCGCTGAGCGCAGGGTTCCGACCCGTCCGACACCGCCCCGGATGCCCGGGATCGGGGGTGGCCGTGGGTAGGGTGAGCACCGCTGCACTTCCCCCGCTCGTCCTCCGCGCGCCTGCAGTCAGATCGACAACCCGGTCGCCGCGCCGTCGAGGTCAAGGAGCCACGTTGTACCTGAAGAGCCTGACCCTGAAGGGGTTCAAGTCCTTCGCCTCGTCGACGACGCTGCAGCTCGAGCCGGGGATCACCTGTGTCGTGGGCCCCAACGGCTCCGGCAAGTCCAACGTCGTGGACGCCCTCGCCTGGGTGATGGGTGAGCAGGGCGCCAAGAGCCTGCGCGGCGGCAAGATGGAGGACGTCATCTTCGCGGGCACCGCCGGCCGCCCACCGCTGGGGCGCGCCGAGGTGCTGCTGACCATCGACAACGCGGACGGCGCGCTGCCCATCGAGTACTCCGAGGTCACCATCGGCCGGACCATGTTCCGGTCGGGCGGTTCGGAGTACGCCATCAACGGCACGCCGTGCCGGCTGCTCGACGTGCAGGAGCTGCTCAGCGACTCCGGCATCGGCCGCGAGATGCACGTGATCGTCGGGCAGGGCCAGCTCGACTCGATCCTGCACGCGACCCCCGAGGACAGGAGGGGCTTCATCGAGGAGGCCGCCGGTGTCCTCAAGCACCGCAAGCGAAAGGAGAAGGCGCTCCGCAAGCTCGACTCCACCGACGGCAACCTCACCCGGCTGAGCGACCTGCTCAGCGAGATCCGGCGGCAGCTCAAGCCGCTCGGGCGGCAGGCCGAGGTCGCCCGCAGGGCCGCCGTCGTGCAGGCCGACGTGCGCGACGCCCGGGCCCGGATCATGGCCGACGACCTGATGGTCGCGCGCACCGCTCTGGAGCAGGAGCTCGCCGACGAGACGATCCTGGTCGAGCGGCGCGAGGAGGTCGAGACCGCGATCGCCGCCGCCCGGGACATCGAGGCTCGCCTCGAGGAGGCGCTCCGCGGAGACCTGCCCGCGCTGGCGCGGGCCTCGGAGACGTGGTTCGGGCTGTCCGGCATGCGTGAGCGGCTGCGCGGAACGGCGTCGCTGGCGGCCGAGCGGGTGCGCAACGCCGCCGGGTCCGAGCAGGAGTCTCTGGACT
>Ga0105246_10000452_pt1 | contig 22011 bp, 18 predicted proteins | sample KBSM64metaG_FD_99694 | JGI IMG/M metagenome (GOLD analysis project Ga0105246, IMG submission 99694) | Miscanthus rhizosphere microbial communities from Kellogg Biological Station, Michigan, USA - KBS M6-4 metaG | ecosystem: Host-associated > Plants > Roots > Rhizosphere > Soil | place... | reverse complement strand
TTCTGCACAAAAATCAGCAAAATACAGTATGTATTGCAGCACTCATCTATGTAAAAGTTCCCTAGAAGAAACTGTAGTTTACTCAGGTTCCTCTGGAACTTGGATAAGGTTCTAATTTCCGAGGTTTATCTACTGCTCTGGTTGTGTGACTGATCATCCGGAAATGGTATGTACATTTATAATACGCATTATTACTCACAAACTTACTTTTATGAAGTTAGTATATAATAATAAGATAATTTCATCAAGTAATTTTTCATGAAATGATGTATAATACATACAAAAGGTATGTTACAGTATATTTTGTAGTGACCGTCCTTCACATGAAGGTACTTGAATTTCTTAGAGCGGCAGATCGTTTTGTCCTTTTATATAGCGTTGTACTCCACATTTGCCATGAATCGAGGTGAAACACGTTGAAGCTGAGAAAAGTAAAATCCCCAAGCCCCTGTCTGATTACACAGGCCATGGATATCATCGGGAAAAAGTGGGTGCTGCTGATCATGTATCAGCTGTTGTCTGGGCCAAAACGGTTTACAGAACTGGAGGCCGAGATGGCCATTAGCGGGCGGCTGTTATCGGAGCGTCTGAAAGAGATGGAAATTGAAGGCATCGTAACCCGGCATATGTATCCCGAGATACCTCCCCGTGTAGAATATGAGCTTACCCCTAAAGGTAGAGCGATTGAACCGGTCATTAATCAAATTTACAGCTGGTCTTCGGATTGGTTAAAAGAACAGCAGCAATTGAAGTAGTTCAGGTACTGCTACAGCAAGAGAAGCAGTGCTATCCCCAGTTAACGCTTGTTACGGCCTGAGTCACTGCAAGCTGTAAAATCGCTGCAAGGGCATAATAAAAACGCCTGCACCAGAACCATAAACGATATGGTTCCGGTCGCAGGCGTTTTTTGAACTGCATTTTCTGTTGAAGCTTGGGGATTAATTGTAAGATTAGCTTCTGAGTTCTGTGTGGCAGACTTCTAACGCGCAAGGCCCGATGAGGACCGGAGCTTGACAGGCAGACCCGAGTCCACAGATGCCAGTGCAGCGACGGTGATCTCCTGTGTACGGCATGCATCTGCGTAATCGGACAAAATGCGGGAGCGATCACCCGTGCGAAGCGCATGAATGAACGCTTCATTTTCACGTTCATAGGGATTCTGTCCAGCTGAAACCTCAAGTCCAGCCATCGGATGCGAAGCCGCACTCGGTAACAGAAGACGGTCGGGTGTCCAGTCCCATACACCGGCATCGGTATAGAATTGCAGCCCGGCTCCACCCTCACCGTCAGGCAGCAAACACGTATTAGCAATGCTTGCAATCGCACCGCTTTCGAGCTTCAGCGTCACGTTGGCTACGTCATCAACCGTCACATGCTCATGCTTCTCATGCATGCTGCGCTGAGCCGCTACGGCATAGACCTCTGTCACTTCGCCTGCACAGAAACGGAGTAAATCCACGATATGGGTCGTCTGCTCGACAAACTGGCCTCCCGAGCCGTCTTGACGGCGCCACCAGCTAACTCCAGGCATGCCGCCCATCCAGCGCCCCAGAGCCATACCCACTTTCTGTTCCTGCATCGCTTGTTTCATGACCTGCGCAGCACCTTGATAACGGAAATGATACCCCACAGAAGTTAACAAAGACGACTGTTGCACTTGCTCCAGTATGCGGAGTGGTACGTCCATTCCTGTGCTGAGTGGTTTCTCCACCAGGAACGGAATGCCCCGTTTGATCAACTCTGCCTCAATGAATCCGTGGGACATGGGAGGCACACAGATGTATACAGCATCCAGCTTTTTACCGTCCAGCATATGTTCAAGATTATCGTAACCTGTAGCATCATATACGGATGCCATCGCTTCTGCCTTTTCAAGCGTTGTTCCACATACACTCGCGACACAAACACCTTCCATACGTGTGAGAATATCTGCGTGTACTTTACTGAACCAGCCTGTTCCTACGATTCCAATCTGCAATGTCATGGATGTAATCCCCTCTCTGTTACGCGCTTACATGTTCCATTCGACCCAGACTCGCAAATTCCTGCCACTCTAAATCTTTCCGGATGCTTCCAGCAACAGCTGATCCAGTTCTTTCGCATAGTTGGCTATCTGCTGCTCAGACCAGCCAAGCTGTTCTGCCATATACATGCTGACGGCTGATTTATAACGGCGAACCTCATCGATGCGGAAAAATAAATCCCCCGTTCGGCGTACCCAGAAATCAGCTGGCGTCGCCGCCATCTCTTCCTCCATTGCATAACGAAGCATCAGCAAAAGCTCCTGCGGTATACTGTGAAGCTCTGCCTTGGTTCGTGGATCAGGCATACGCTCATAGAGCGCATCCACGTTGGAACCATACGTACGGGCCAGACGTTCCGCCGCTTTTCGATCCAGACCCAGCGCGACACCATCCTTGATCTTGCGTTCGGTATACGACACGTATCCAGCCGAGCCGCCAACATCTCCCCCGGAGATTGGCATCTTTTTGGTCACACATGGACCGAGGGTATGCCCGAATTCCTGTTGCATCTGACGCGCAACCAGATCTACAACCATCTCAGCCATTTTGCGATAACCTGTCAGTTTCCCTCCGGCGATGGTAATCAAACCTGAATCGGATACCCAGATTTCATCCTTACGCGAAATCTCTGAAGGTCCCTTGCCCTCTTCATGGATCAGTGGGCGCACGCCTGCCCAGCCAGACTCCACATCCTGCGCACCAATCTGAACATCCGGGAACATGCCGTTCACCGCATCAATGACATAATCACGGTCTGCCTCCGTGATCAACGGATGCGCCGGATCTTCACGGTATACCGTGTCCGTGGTGCCTACATAGGTTTTGCCATCCCGCGGCACAGCGAAGACCATGCGTCCATCTGGCGTATCAAAATAAACGGCTTGCCGCAGCGGAAAACGTGCACTGTCGAATACCAGATGAATGCCTTTGGTCATCTGTAACGTTTTGCCTTGGCGTGAGCCATCCACCTCACGCAGGCTATCAACCCATGGACCTGAAGCATTGATTACTTTTTTGGCTCTAATCGTGTAGCTGTTCCCATTCAGTTGATCCTCCGCATGAATGCCTACAATGTGCCCATTCTCCTTCTGGAACGAAGTTGCTTTCATATAATTTACAGCCAGTACGCCGTGCCGTACTGCTTCTTTCATGACTTCAATCGTAAGCCTCGCATCATCCGTCCGATACTCCACATAACGCCCGCCTCCCAGCAGCCCCTGCTTCCGTAGCAAAGGTTCACTGGCAGATGTATCACTGGCATTCAACATCTGTCGCCGCTCACTGCGTTTCACTCCTGCAAGCCGGTCATACACCATCAGACCTATGGACGTACTGAAACGGCCAAATGTACCGTTTGTATATATAGGCAATAACATCGGTTCGGGCGTTGTCACATGTGGCCCATTCTCATAAACCACCGCACGCTCCCGTCCAACCTCCGCTACCATCTTCACTTCAAACTGCTTCAAATAACGCAAGCCGCCATGCACCAGTTTGGTTGAACGGCTCGATGTACCTGCCGCGAAATCCTGCATTTCCACAAGCGCCGTCTTCAACCCACGAGATGACGCATCAAGTGCAATTCCCGCACCTGTAATACCACCACCAATAACCAATACGTCAAAATGTGCATTCGACATCTGTTCCATAACTTCGGTTCGTTGTGCTGCCGAGAACGTTGCTGTCATGTATGACCCCTCCAACATTTTCCTTATTTTTCTCTAAAAAACAACAAAAAAAGGACCACGTCATTCGTTCAGCAATTGCTGAACGCACGTGGTCCCTCCCGATCTCCAGACATCATTTTTAACTTGTAACTTAATCCTATCACAGATTTTCGGTGGCGTGAAGGCCTGTTTTAACACATTATTCAAAAAAAATTCAAAAACTTTTTTTGGTCAAAGATATATTTTCAAAGCAACCCACTAAATTTACATTTTTCCTTATTGTGGATACTTGGTTTAGCACATCCAGGAAGATAACCCCTGTAAATCATGCATCATTTCCCACCAGTAAATATCATTTATAACATATGTTTAATGAAAAAGTACAAATGACCATATGCGAAATAAGGAAGGAATATGTCTGTATTATTTAAAAGCCATGGCTGCCTTGATGGCTCGCTTCCATCCGGAATACAACCGCTCCCGCTCATCCTCAGCCATCACAGACTCAAAGATTCGCTCCGTATGATCATGCTGGTTCAATTCATCTGTATTAGACCAGAACCCAACGGCCAGACCGGCCAGATAAGCTGTCCCGAGTGCTGTCGTTTCATTCACCGATGGACGCTCCACCGGTATGCCCAGAATGTCACTCTGGAACTGCATCAGGAAATCATTCGCTGCCGCGCCGCCGTCAACACGTAGCGCATGTACAGGATATCCCGAATCGGTCACCATCGCCTCCAGTACATCCTTGGTTTGATATGCTAGCGCCTCCAGTGTGGCGCGGATAAAATGCTCCTTCGTGGTGCCGCGAGTAAGGCCAAATACTGCCCCCTTCACCTCGCTATCCCAATACGGACTTCCGAGTCCAACGAAAGCAGGTACCATATAGACCCCATCCGTTGAAGGTACTCGCTTCGCATAGTCCTCACTGTCTTTGGACGATCGAAGCATACGAAGACCATCTCGCAGCCACTGTACGGCTGAGCCCGCTACGAATATACTGCCTTCCAGTGCATATTGAACCTTTCCATCTACACCCCAAGCAATCGTTGTAATCAGCCCATGCTCCGATTGCACAGGCTCTTCACCTGTGTTCATGAGCATAAAACACCCGGTACCGTATGTATTTTTCATACTGCCCTCGGTATAACATCTTTGGCCAAACAGGGCAGCCTGCTGATCTCCTGCCGCTCCCGCAATCGGAACCCGATGACCGAAGAAATGGTAATCTGTTGTATGCGCATATATCTCGGAAGAACCTCGCACTTCAGGTAGCATCGCCTTGGGAATATCCAGAATATCCAGCAATTCATCATCCCACTGGAGCTCATAGATATTATACATCAGGGTGCGAGAAGCATTGGATACGTCTGTGACATGTGTGCCGCCACTCAGTTTCCAGATCAACCAGCTGTCGATAGTGCCAAACAGCAGCTCCCCTTTTTCTGCCCGCTCACGGGCACCAGGGACATGATCCAGAATCCATTTTACTTTGGTACCCGAAAAGTATGGATTGATCAGCAAACCTGTTTTTTGATGAAACAGGTCGTCAAGCCCTTGCGTTTTCAACTCATCACAGATGGATGCCGTCTGTATGGACTGCCACACCACCGCATTATAAATCGGTCTTCCCGTTTGTTTGTCCCATACGACTGCGGTTTCCCGTTGATTGGTGATGCCGATACCCGCAATCTGCGCAGGTTTGATGCCGCTCTCCGCCAGACAGGATGCCATGACCGCAAGGATGGAACTCCAGATTTCGTTGGCATTCTGCTCCACCCAGCCCGGTTTGGGAAAATACTGCGGAAACTCTTGCTGTGCCATATGCACAATCTCGCCACTGTGGTTAAAGAGAATTGCCCGGGAACTTGTCGTCCCCTGATCCAGAGCTAAAATGAATTTTTCCATACCGTGTGCCTCCCGTGTGTAATCGGTTATGTTGTAAGCGATTTCTTAAAGTGTTTGATCAAATTATCATTCGATGTCGTCACCGCTGCCGCTCCTACCCCAAGCGCAAGCTCTACCTCTTCGGGTGTGCGAATCAGTCCACCTGCAATGATTGGAATGCCAGTGCGTGAGGATACCTCCGCAATAATATGCGGAATGACACCAGGCAATACCTCGATGTAGTCAGGCTTTGTTTTGGCGACCAGCTGATAACTTTTCTCCAGAGCATGGGTATCAAGCAGGAATACCCGTTGAATCGCGGTGATGCCTTTTTGTTTCGCCTTCTGAATGATGCTGGCCCGTGTGGAGATCAATCCGGCCGGACGAATATGCTGGCACAGATACTCTGCGGCGTATTCATCATTCTTCAATCCCTGTACCAGATCGGCATGCAGCAAAATCTTCTTTTCATACCGCCTTGCCTGCTCCATCATGCTCTGTAGCTGTGCGATATGCGTTTCCAACATGACCCCGTAAGTATAAGGGCCTTCGATGATTGCTTCAAACTGCTTCATGCTCTTCGCAGCTGGCAAAATACGTTGTCCCTCAAATGCCACCATCGTTCCTCCTGCATTCTTCAGATGCCTATATTGTATAATTCGTCACACATCAACGGCAAGTTATTTGGAGAAAGCATCTTTCGCCATAAAAAAGACTGCTACTGTACTTTTCATTAGGAAAAGAACCGTAACAGTCCATCTACACTACGTACGCCACTACATACTTCTCAGTATCACAATACAATACCACCATGTACTCTGCTCATTATCACTAGAGTGTTCTTCGTTAGGGGCACCTAGAATCATTCACATGGTCTCAGAACAAACCACGAATGCTTCATCAAGCCTGTGCGTGTGGAATACGCGCATCTCCCTGTGCATGCGAAATACGTGCCTCTGCCTCCGTATCTCCCCAGCCATCGGCTTCTGCCAAGTGACCTGAACGATTCACTTTCGTTTGCAGATACTTCTCATTAAATGCCGACCGATCTCCCCACAGTGGAACGCGTCCGCCCACATTGAGTCCTGCTTCCTGCAGTGCAGCCAGCTTACGTGGATTATTCGTAATCAACGTAACCGGAGCTGACCGAAGTGCACGCAATACAGCAATCGCATCGTCATAATTACGTGCATCATCCGTGAAGCCAAGTTGCAGGTTCGCATCTACCGTATCCAGACCTTCTTCCTGCAAAATGTAAGCCATCGCTTTGCTGAACAGGCCAATGCCCCGTCCTTCATGGTTCGCAAGATAGAACAGCGCACCTGCGCCGTGTGCCGCAATCATCTTCATGGACTGCTCCAGCTGGAAACCGCAGTCACAGCGTTTGCTACCGAAGATATCGCCTGTGTGACAGATGCTATGCATACGAATCAACGCATCCTGCGCCTCAGCAAAATCGCCATACACCAGCACGCTGGATTGCTGACGCTCTGCCAGTTCAGCACCCGCAAGAGATGCGATCAGTTCGCCGCTTTCCATCGCTTTGTCCGTTTTCAGCCAGCTGTACCATTGAAATGTTCTTGTTTTCCCATCCAAATTGACCGGCAGTTTAATGGGTCCCACCAAATGTATGAATTCTTTTCCACTCGGAAAAGTCTGGATTTTAGGGGCAAGCAGTTGAATAATATGTGAATTGATCATCGTTCGTTCCTCCTGTTACGCATCTTCATCTCAAAATGTGTCATAATATTATGCATTCGCAACCGCTTTGATTTTGGATCACTTACTGACGTAATACATTCAAAGAGATCTTGTTTTCAAGCCCTGTCCACAGCAAAATATTACGTATCTATATAATCCTCACTATAATTAGTTACTTAATGTAAGTTAGTTTAGAATAAAAATTATGTTGTGTCAAGTAACTTTTATTTTTAAAGTAACTACTAAATTTATGTTACGCAACGGACACAATCCAGGTGTTTCATTGCAGGAATATTGGGTATGAGTTTAGAAACTGCTCATACACTATTGGTGTAGTCCATGAAGCTCAGCCTTAGTCCTTGATACTTCTTGTTGCGTCAAACCTAATGATGAGGGGGTCAGCATATGAACCGCCGTAGAAGAACTCGTTGGATAGCCATCATCATGGTCTGTGTTCTGCTAATCAGCGGATGCTCCATCTGGCCGGGACAGGATGATTCGGCATCCAGCAAAAAGGTAACGCTTACACTGTGGTATTGGAACCGATCCATTGACGACAAACTCATTGCCAGAGCCAAGGAAAAATTCCCGAATATTGAGCTGACTGCCCAGAAAATCGGCGGGGATTTCAAAGCCAAGCTCAAAACAACCCTCGCTGCACGTTCAGGTGAACCGGATATCGTTGCCCTTAACGACTGGATCATGGAGTTATTCCCGAGTGAAGATCGATTCTATAATCTGTACGACCTTGGTGCGAGCGAGGTCGAAGATCAGTATCTGCCATGGAAATGGAAGCAGGGTGTGACGCCAAATGGACAGATGATCGGCTTCCCGATGGATACAGGGCCAACAGCACTTTTCTATCGTGCAGACTTATTCAAAGAAGCAGGGCTACCCTCCGAGCCGGAGCAGGTTACACGCCAGATCGATAACTGGGATGCCTACGCCGCTGCAGGAGAGCAGATCAAGGAGAAGTTCGATGGAAAGGTTTTTCTGACCGATAACATTGGAAGCGTTTACAGCCAAGTCCTTTCCCAATCTACAGAGCGTTATTTCCGTCCAGATGGATCGTTTATCGGCATGGATTCTCCCGCTGTACGCAAAAGCTGGGATATGGCCGTTGCTTTTAAGGAAAAAGGACTGCTTGCTAACGCTGACGGCTGGACACCTACCTGGAATGCAGCGATGAATAACGGAGAAATTGCCTCATTTGTTGGTGCGGTTTGGATGAAGCAGGTGCTTCAGGAGGCGGCACCGGATACTTCCGGTAAATGGCGTGTTGCCCGTGCTCCTGGGGGAGATGGTAACAACGGCGGCTCCTTTCTCTCCATTTTGAAATCGAGTAAACACCCCAAGGAGGCTTTTGAATTGATTCGCTGGCTGCAAAGTCCAGAGAACCAGCTGGAGCAGTATCAGACACTCAACCTGTTCCCGTCAGCTCCGGGTGTGTTTGATACACCGGCCATGAAAGAAGAGGAACCCTTCTTCGGCGGGCAAGCAACAGGCCCGATATTCGCTGAATCTGCACAGCATGTGCCAGAAGCCTTTTTTGGAGAACGATACCCGTCGGTACACAACATCATCACCCGGCGACTGAATGATATAGCCAAACAAAATGCTGATCCACAGCAAGTCTGGTCGGATACGGTGCACCGCGTTGAGCGGGAGTTGCAGCGTTAAGATGGACATCTAATTCCAAGCTGATATCACTTGATTTTTTAGCCTCCACTGGTTCTCGTTTGATGTGGTTTCGTTATCCGTAAAGGAGGAGTTGTTATGGCTGTCACCGAACCTCGCACGTCCCCTGAGTCCGGCCCGTTCCAGCCCGATCTGGATCGCCAAAAATCACTCTGGGCCCGTATATGGGAGCATCGCGCGCTCTATGTTGCAATCTCGCCTTTTTACATTCTGTTCGCCGTGTTTGGCCTGTTCCCGATTGCATTCTCGCTGTATCTGGCCTTTCATAAATGGGATGGAATCGGTGTAATGACGTATAACGGCTTGAACAATTTCAAATATATGCTCACCGATGCTGAATTCTGGCAAGCGGTAGGCAACACGTTTATGATCTGGATCTATTCGACCATTCCGATGCTTTTCTTCGCCCTCATTATTGCATTCTTACTGCATGCACCTTTCATCAAGTTCCGTACCTTGTTCCGGGTCGGTTACTTTCTGCCCAACGTCACTTCCATCGTGGCTGTAGCGATCATCTTCGGTGCTTTGTTTGCGAACAATTACGGTTTCCTTAACTACCTGCTGCAGTCGGTCGGTCTTCCGGTGGTCGAATGGTTGAATGCACCATGGGGCATTAAAATCGCCATCTCCTCCATGGTTGTCTGGCGGTGGACCGGATATAATGCCATTATTTATCTGGCCGGACTTCAGAGCATTCCGCAGACACTGTATGAAGCAGCTAAAATCGACGGGGCATCTGCCGTGCAGTCCTTCTTCCGTATTACAATTCCGATGTTGCGCCCGGTCATCCTGTTCACGGTCATTACATCTACGATTGGCGGCATGCAACTGTTCACTGAACCACAGGTGCTGGTAGGGAATGATGGCGGTGCCGGAGCAGCAGGAATGACCATCGTGCTCTACTTGTACCGGGAATCCTTTATCAACAATTATTTTGGTTACGGCGCTGCCGTTGGCTGGGGTATGTTCCTGATCATTGCTCTGTTCTCCATTGTGAACTGGAAGTTAGTTCAAGGCAAATCATCCTGATGTGACAAGGGGGGAGCGCTCATGGCGTCCAAACATCTCAAGTCGCTGGTGCTGTATACCGGCCTGATCGGTGGCATGCTTATATCTATGTTCCCGTTCTACTGGCTAATGGTTATGTCAACACGAACAACGTCCGATATCTACAAGTTTCCACCCCAACTCTGGTTCGGCGGTGAACTGTGGAACAATATTACACGGGTTTTGCAGCAGATTGATTTCTGGGGAGCCTTTCTGAATACATTGTTTGTGTCAGGTCTAGTGACCATTCTAGTATTATTTTTTGATTCACTCGCGGGATTTGCGTTTGCGAAGTTTGAGTTTCCGGGCAAAAAATGGCTTTTCGTCCTGCTACTCGCCACCATGATGGTGCCTTCCCAGCTGTCGCTGGTGCCTTCCTTCGTGCTGATGGCCACGTTCGGGTGGGTAGGTTCCTTCAAAGCCCTCATTATTCCGGGCATGGTCAACGCCTTCGGCATTTTCTGGATCCGCCAGTACGCGACGGAATCCATCCCGAACGATCTGCTGGATGCAGGACGGATCGACGGATGTAATTTCTTTCGCTTGTATTGGAACGTTGCATTGCCGATTCTACGGCCTGCGTTTGCCTTTCTCGGCGCGTTCACGTTTATCGGGGTGTGGAATGACTACCTGTGGCCGTTAATTGTACTGACGGATGCACGCAAATACACGTTGCAAATTGCATTGTCTCAATTAAACGGACTGTATAATACAGACTATGCGATGGTCATTGCAGGTACACTGCTTGCCGTTCTTCCGCTCATCATCATGTTCCTGTTCATCAGCCGCCAGTTTATCTCGGACATTGCCGCAGGAGCGGTGAAGGACTGACTGAGGCAAGATAAGATTAAGATAAGGAAGGTTATGGTAGGCGGGTTGTTAGGTGGGTACGTTAGGCAGATATGATAGGCAGGTACGATAGGCAGGTACGATAGATGGGCTGTTAGGTAGGTATGATAGGTGTGATAGGTGCGGGGGACACTAGATCACTACGATCAGTCATCGGAATCATCAGGCGCGGTTTAACAAGGTTAGGTCGGTAGAGAAGCCCGTTTCTGGCTTACATCGGGGTATGTAAGCTCAGTCATTCTTACTTGTTTGGATTGTGCCTAGCTCTGGAGCCAAGACTGCATGTGAAGCCATTTTGATCCTTCTCTCAAGTCTGATATTCTTATTCTATAGTTGAGATACCAGACGATATATAAACTTGGATAATGTTATGAGCAAGTTGAGGAGACAGAACGTCTTTGAGACGGAATCCATAACACTTTTAGACGCAGTAATTGAAAAGGAAGAGGGATGATCACCATGGCGGCTTCACCTTATATGATCGGCGTAGATATCGGCACAACCTCGACCAAGGCTGTGTTGTTCAAGCAGGACGGCAACATTGTGGCACAAGGAAGTGCAGATTATCCGCTGCACACACCAACACCAGCGATTGCAGAGCAGGATGCAGAGGACATTTTCCAAGCAGTTATTTCCTCCGTGCAGCAAGCTACCTCCAAAGCCGGGGTAAAGCCAGACGACATTCTGTTTGTTTCGTTCAGCTCGGCCATGCACAGCGTTCTGCCTGTAGATGCACAAGGCAAACCGTTAATGCGAGCGATGACCTGGGCGGACAATCGCAGTGCCGAGTGGACGGAAACACTCAAATCAGAAATGAATGGGCATGATATTTATCTACGAACGGGTACCCCCATTCATCCCATGTCTCCACTAACTAAAATTATGTGGCTCACCCGGGAAGAACCGGACTTGTTCAGACAGACGCATAAACTAGTCTCCATGAAGGAATATGTTTTTTATAAATTGTTCTCTACGTTTGTAATCGACCATTCAATGGCCTCTGCCACCGGACTCATGAATCTGGAAAAGCTGGCGTGGGATGCGGAAGCACTGCATGTAGCCGGTATTACGCCGGAGCATCTGTCCAATCTTGTACCTACAACACATGTATTAAAAGAAGGACTTAACCCTGAATATGCCAAAGCCATGGGCATTGCGGATACAACTACTTTTGTCATCGGAGCAAGTGATGGCGTGCTCTCGAATCTGGGCGTAAACGCCATTGACCCCGGGGTTGTTGCCGTAACGATTGGTACTAGCGGTGCTATCCGCACTGTCGTGGATAAACCGGTGACCGATCCAAAAGGGCGTTTTTTCTGTTATGCACTTACGAAGGATCAATGGGTGATTGGTGGCCCGGTGAACAATGGCGGCGTGATTTTCCGCTGGATTCGGGATGAATTCGCGGCATCCGAGGTGGAAACGGCAAAACGGCTCGGGATCGATCCGTATGAAGTCCTGACATGTGTTGCTGAAAATGTACCGCCAGGTTCCGAGGGACTGTTATTTCACCCTTACATGACAGGAGAACGCGCTCCACTTTGGAACCCGAATGCACGCGGATCATTTTTCGGCCTGACGCTGCATCACAAGAAGGAGCATATGATCCGTGCTGCGCTGGAAGGTGTGCTGTTTAATCTGTATACGGTTATGCTCGCGATTGAAGAGAAGATTGGCCGTCCGAAAAAAATCCAGGCCACCGGCGGCTTCGCCCGCTCCGAGCTGTGGCGACAGATGATGGCCGATATCTTTGATCAGGATGTCATCATCCCCGAGAGCATCGAAAGTTCCTGTCTAGGAGCAGCCGTGCTTGGGCTATATGCCACAGGTCGCATCGATTCCCTCAGTGCCGTCTCCGGTATGATTGGATCGACACACCGCCATCAGCCACACCCGGACAGTGTTCATGTGTATCGCGAGCTGCTGCCCATTTTTATCCGCATCTCACGCAAATTCGAAGAGGAATATGCCGATCTCGCATCATTCCAGAATCGAATGATGCAGGAGTAAGCGCGAGTTCGCACAATAAGGAGCCGCGTTAGTGATTCTTAGAATCGGATAGATGGTGCTGGTGCGGGAGCGAGCCGCTAACGATACTCTGAATCAGATGGCGCGGGAGCTATGTGCTAAACATCTCCAATATCGAGAGGATGCAGGTGCGAGATACTAACGAAGATACCGGTTGGTGCAGATAACGATACTCTGAATCAGATGGCGCGGGAGCTATGTGCTAAACATCTCCAATATCGAGAGGATGCAGGTACGAGATACTAACGAAGATACCGGTTGGTGCAGATAAAAAAAGCTAACGATCACCAGGAAGCTTATTTGATGCTTTTAGCAGGGTTTCGAAAGCTAACGATCACCAGACACCTTATTTCTGAATTTTCAGGCTAAAAGTAGTCTAAAAACAACTATTTGGGGTAAATAGCGTCACTGGTGATCGTTAGAATCTGAGAGCCTGATTTTTTCACCAAATAGCGTCGCTGGTGATCGTTAGAAATTAGGGAGCTCTGGACGGCTTCGCCTTCTCCTCCCTCACCTCCTCTGTATTCTCACATCCCTCACCTAAACCTAAACCTAAACCTAAACCTAAATAAACCCCACAGTCTTACACTGTGGAGTTCACCAAATAACTCAAATTACGATAAGTCAAAAAAAATTACTACCTAAATGTATTACATTACGTACTTATAACTCTCGCGTACCTTTAGGTCTTACATATCTTTAGTTCGCACGTACTTGTAGCTCTCGCATATTTATAGCTCTTACGTACCTTTAAGTCTTACTTAGATTACCTTTATGTCTCACAAAATTATAACTCTCACATATTTAATTCACTTTTATGAGTGACCTTAATACTTAGCCATGTTTACTCTCAAGAGTCATAGCGCTCTGGCGAATATAGCACTCTTATGAATTATATTTGCTAAATGCGTTCTCGTCCGCTTGCACGTTTTCCAGATACACAATCTGCCCTGCATCATTCACACGTGCAATATCCACGCCTGCCTTCGCATACACCGATCCATCAGTTGCCTGCCCGCACACGGCCCAATTTGTTCGGTAACTACCGTCAGGCTGAAGCACCCATGCATCCCACATATGTTTAATGTCTTGGTTGTATTCGTAGAAAGCCTTCATAAATCCCTCAAACCCTGTGTGACTGTTGCCATTCAACACAATCTCGGCATCTGGCGTAAACAGGGATAACAAGTCCTGCATAGCCCGTTTGTCTGTGCGTGAAGCATCAAATAATCGGAAATAGTTATTTAACATCGTAATGTTCACTGCTGTATTTATAGCACCGGTACTGTTGTGGGTTCCTGTTGCTGTATTCATTATCGATTGCCCTCCTGTAGTTCATGCTGTCTTAAACATTTCATTTCAAAACATCTCGAACAGTATATCTTTTTATCAATTCGAATAATTTCGAACAATTTGATACAAAAAGAACCTTACCATACTTCAACGCCGAATCGCAAGATATAATTCGAAATTTTTCAAACATTGAAAGAAGTTGCCGAATATGCTAACGTCTATTTCATGAGAACTTTAACGATACCTACAGCTTCGGAGATGAGTCTGACCACGGTTTGCAATGCACTCGGTGACCCGATACGCATGAAGATTGCACACTGCCTAGCCAGCTCGGGCGAGAAAAACTGCTCGGCTTTTGAAGTCGACCACATCTCCAAATCAACGTTGTCCCACCATATTAAAATGCTGCGTGAAGCAGGCATTATTCAGCCTCGCATCGAAGGCAAACACCACTTTTATTCGCTTAGAAAGGATGAACTTAACGAGCGATTCCCCGGCCTTGTTGCCATGATCCTGAACACAACTATTTAAGGTACACACCCAGTTACTACACTTTATAGAACAGATACAGCCACAGCTTCTCTCACTCGATTGAATAAATAGAATCAGGACAGGAGGCTCCTTCTAATGGATAAAAAAGCAGTCAAAATTCTAATGAACACATTCTGGGGAGGTGGCGGCTGGAAATCACCCCGCGACCCTTTTTCGGGTGATGACTTCGAATTTGCCAAAAGCAAGGGCGTCATGTTCGACCCACTTACCATCACGCATGATGAGATCGTACAACGCCTGCATAACATTCATCAAGAACCTTCGCTCAAAGAGCGAGTCATCACAGCATTCCTCCATAGTCTATCCACCAAAAAAGTTTATCTGCGAAGCGCATTATCCAGCTGGGCATTGACACGAAACATGCCTCTGCATACGTTCGAGGAACGCCCGGCTTTACATGCAAATACAAGCTCCTGCGGGGATTGCAACTTTCTTCGTTTACAATCGGACGAGCAATATGTTAACGCGGATTTGAATGTACTGAATTTTGAACGGATGAAATGGGGCGGTGTGCGTCACGGGTGGCTGCTCTACTGCCTGATGGATCTGGAATTACTGCTTCAAGCTTACAACGGTAATAGCACCAGCACTGAGAGAAATCATATTCACCCGTACGAAGTGACTGAGGAAGACCAAACGATCCTTGCCAGGCTGCTGGAAACCGCACAGACCGGAGATCCAAAAGACAGCGCACGCTCTCTGGAGAAAAAGTGGAAAGATTGCCTGCCCTCCAGCAAACATGAACGGGATGCCCTGCTCGAAATCTGGGCAGCCGCAGGCATACTGGTTCCCGAGGATACACCAAGGAAACCTAAAGGTGGTTCAGGTGACTTTGTTTTTGCTGCAACCTGGCAAGGCGATGATGGATATCATGCTGAAAACGTACTTGATTACTTTGACCCCTATCTGCCTCAGAGGAACGTCTAAACTCTGTCCGACTCATTACATCTGACACGCATGACCATCGAAGCTCCAGGTTACAATACTGACATCGACAGATTTCGGGTTGAACTCGTATAATAAGAGGAAATGAGGATGATGGGAGTGAACCAAGCGAGTTTATGATATACATACTGGCTTTCATATTGTCTTTTGCTGTCGTGGTTCTGCTGATTCCGCCGCTGGGCCGACTGGCGCATAAGTTGGATTTTGTGGACAAGCCCCGGGAAGATGTGGAGCGCAAGCTGCACAGGCAACCAATACCACTGACCGCTAGCTACGCGATATTTGCTGGATTTTTCCTGACATACATTGCTCTTACTAAAGAATTGACCTGGGAGACAGCCGCATTGGTTGCAGGTGGAATGCTTCTTCTGACGATTGGTACGATTGATGACTGGTACAAAACCAAAGGTAAAGATTTTCCCGCACTACCCAAAATGATTATTCAAGTCTCCGCTGCGGTGCTCGTCTTTGCGTCCGGCATTGCATTTACCGGCTTTGTGAATCCGTTCAATGCGGAATATGTGATGCTGCCGATCTGGCTGCAATTCATCCTGACGATCCTGTGGATTTTCGGTGTAACCACGGTGATTAACTTCTCGGATGGTATGGATGGACTGGCTGGTGGTTTGTCTGCAATCTCGGCAATCACGCTGTTTATTGTAGCGATTACGAAGGGCCAGAGCGATTCTGCGCTGATGTCCATCACATTGGTCGGGGTAACACTCGGTTATCTAAAATACAACAAGGCTCCGGCCAAAGTATTTATGGGCGATGCGGGCGCTACGTTCCTAGGCTTCATTCTAGCGGTGATCGCACTTGACGGTGCATTCAAACAAGCGACGATGCTATCCATTTTCATTCCGATTCTGGCGCTCGGCGTACCGATTTTCGATAATATTTTTGTCGTGATCAAACGTTTCCTACAAGGCAAAGCAATTTACCAGGCCGATGCAAGTCAAGCTCATTATCGCCTGCTCCGTGCCGGTTTGAACCACAAACAGGTGGTTGCTGTGCTCTATCTGGTCAGCACCTGTCTGTGCCTGTCCTCCATTATTTTGTTGTTAGTCGATATGTAAAAGAAAATCATTGTATCCTCCAATGCAAGCTATGCAATTGAATAATTCAATAGAAATACAAGAAGCCACCTTCATGTTGAATGAGGGTGGCTTTCTTTTGTTATCCGATATCTTGTTACGTCAATATCAATACATCAAGAACACATCAAGATTATTTTTTTTCAATTTGCAAAAAACTATGATTTAACCGCACCAGCCATTGCACCGCCAACGATGAAACGCTGCAACGCAACGTATAACACAACCAGTGGTAATGTCACAATCAGAATACCACACGCCAGTAGTGGCCAATTATTCATATACTGCCCATAGAAGGTAAACAACCCTTTGGTCACCGGCTGATAATTCGGATCAGACAAATAAATCGTTGGCCCAATAATATCATTCCATACCCCGATGGCAGTAAGAATAATACCTGTCGCCAGGATCGGCTTCATTAAAGGAACAAGGATGGTGAACAAATACCGGGTGTACCCGCATCCGTCCATGGCAGCTGCCTCATCCAGCTCGCGGGATACCGATTTGATATAACCGACAAACATCAGAAACGCAATGCCCGTGCCCGTCGTTTTTAGCAAAATATAACCCGTTTGGGTATTATACAGACCCAGTTGATTGATCAAAGAGAACTGCGGAATCAACGGATTCGGCAAATACATCGAGATCAAAAAGAAAATGTAGATCAGCGTGCTGAACTTCACGTATCTGCGAGCAAGCGGAAATGCTGCAAATATAGACAAAATTAAGGTCAGCAGCGTGGACATGCCTGTGTAAAGAACACTGTTCCACATATACTGCGAGAAGCTGCCCTTTGTCCACGCTTCAGCAAAGTTCTCCAGCCGAATGCCTTCCGTAAGTGCTACGGGATTCAGCAAATACTCTGTCTGTGTTTTCATTGATACATTAAACAGGTAGAACAGAGGGAAGACGTATAGCGCAAGCATCAGCAGCACAATGATGTAACTGATCGTTCTTGACGTTCTGCTCTGCTTCATTATACTTCCACCTCTCTTTTGCGAAGATAGAACAAAGCGATCATTGAGATCGTAAACACAAACAGGAACTGAATCATCGCTACCGCAGAAGCCAGACCATAGTCGGCTGAGCCGCTGCCAAACGCTGTTGCATAAACGTCAAATGCCAGTGTTGTTGTATTAAATTTACCGCCGGTGAGGACGTAGATGATGTCAAAGGTTTGCAGTGCGCCGATGATGGACAACAACATATTCACGGTAAAAGAAGGAGCAATCATCGGGAACGTAATGTTGGTAAAAGCTTTCCATCCCGATGCACCATCCATATAAGCCGCCTCGTACAGATCACTCGGAATCGTCTGCAAGCCCGCAAGGAAGATGGTCATGGAATACCCCATATACATCCAGATTTGCACGAAAATAATCAGCTCGAAGGCAATGTTATAATCCCCGAAAAAGTTCGAGCTGGTGCCAAAGAAATTCAGAAGCGACTGTGCCGGCCCGCCAAGCGGATTCGCTACGAGCTGCCAGATCAACCCGGACACCGTTACACCAAGCACGACGGGCAAAAAGAATACCGCACGATACAGCTTGTCGCCTCGAAGCTTTTTGTTAATCAGAATGGCCATGAACAGACCCACTGCGTTTTGGATGATGACTACAGCAAACGCAAAATATAAGGATCGCCCAATCGCGTCCAGCCGATCTCCTGCATTGGATGCACCAAAGAAGGTTTTATAATTTTCGAAACCGATAAAGCTCCATTCCTGTCCACGCACACCTGTCGCATCCGTAAACGAAAACAGTACGGTCACGAGTGATGGGCCAAAGCCAAATACGACATAAAGCAGCAGCGGAATGCTCAAATACAGATAAGGAATCAGCCGCGCCTTCCCTTTTCCAAACGGATACATCGTCCTCACACCTTTCATCGGGTAAAACCAAACCAAGTGGTCAAAAAATAAAGAGAGAAAACAAAAGAAAAACCGGAATAACTGCTTGTATGGTTTGGCCTGAAGGCTCTATCCCCAAGCGCTATTCCGGTGGTTACTATACTAGTAAGCTTAGATCGTTAATTCAGATAAACCTCAGGTCACGAATCCAATCATTCGTTTATTTGGGAGCTGCTGCATCCCAGTCTGCTTGTGATTTGCTTGCCAGTTCCTCCGGTGTTGCAATTGGGCCGGCTGGTTTGAGCATCTCAGCGTGAACACTGGACTCGGCGATATACTGTCCTACGTTCTGACGATTAATGAACAGCTGATCCCACGAAAGCTTGAAGTTTTCCAGGTATGGCTGAATGTCTTTGATAAACTCACTCTTGATCTCCACATCAGGCTGCGTCGGAAGGAATCCGGCTGCATTGACAAAATCCGTATAGTTCCCTTTCTCCGACAGCATTTCAAGCCATTTCAATGCATAATCCTTGTTCGGTGATTTGTCTACAACCATCCAGGTCATATCGTATTTACCGGCCAAGTCTTTGTTCTTCGCTGCATCGTTGCTGCCCGGAATCGGGAAATAACCAAATTTCAGATCCGGGTTAGCCGCTTGAATCGTCGTTGCATCCCATGTACCGTCAGCAATCATCGCCACCTTACCTGTGGCAAACAGACTTGGCAGTGTTCCGTAGTCAATTCCCATGAAACCAGGCATGGCACTGTTCATCAACGTTTGAGCTTTCTGTAATACTTCGATCTGCACCGGATCAGTCAGCTTCGTTTGCCCTGTCCACAGACCTTTGATGTAGCTCAGCTGGTCGTCATGAATGGAGGCTTGAAGTCCTTGCACCGCAAGACCAATCGGCCAAACATCTTTACCTGCGAAGCCCAGTGCTTCTACACCGTTATCTTTGAATACTTTGATGACGTTTTGCATCTCATCCCACGTGGTGGGCACTTGCAGATTGTACTTGGCAAAGAGGTCCTTATTGTAGAACAGGCCTGTAAATGCCACTTTACCCATGTTGACACCGTACACTTTGTCGTTGTACGTCATCGCGTTCTGCACATCAACTTCGTTGTAATTTTTGATAAAAGCCTGACCCGACAAGTCACTGATCAGCCCTGCATCGATCCACTGCTTCCACATCGGATCAGCCGCGCCTTTGGACCAGTCTTGCGGAGCACCAACAAAGCTGGACTTCAGCGGGATGATATCCACATCGCCAGTATTTCCAGCATTCATCCGCGTTTGCATCAACTGATCGTACGTTGCATCTGCCGGAACTGTAGTGTACTCAACCTTCACGTCCGGATATTTCGCTTCAAATTTGGTATTGAATTCTTTGATGTAATTGTTGATATTTTCTTGTTGCCAGTGAATAATCTTTAACGTCACTTTTTTACTTCCATCTGTAGAGGCTTTTCCATCGGAATCGGTAGAACCGTTACCGCAAGCTGCAAGCACAAACATTAAAGCGGTTACAAGTGTAATAGATAAAATCTTTCTCTTCATATCACTTTCCCCCAGCCATTTAAGATTAATTTACGAATTTACGAAATCAGTTTCGTTAATCACACCCTCATTATGACTTCACCTGATAATTTTGTAAATAGTTTATTTGAAATTTTACAAATTATTAGGGGGAAACCGCACCACATCTGAGGTTTATCAACATTTTCAAAGCGAATACGAACTTCATTTTACGAAACACCTATTCGTCGTACTGTGATTTTTCACTTCTCCTCTTCCTGTAAATCTAGTTAAACTGAGCCTGAATTATCTGAAAGATGAGCTGATTCTACTAAAACTGCTTGATATTTTCGTTATATAAGTGAAAAAACATTAAAAAATATCCATACATATCATAATCACCCCGAGTATCGCCCTTTCTGTTATTGACTCTATAGGTGTTGTGGCATAGAATGTTGGCAAGTAAGCGTAAAAAGACACAGCCACAATCTACGAAACTAGTTTAGGATTTGAGGGATGTATATGAATATCAAAACGATAGCTCGTTTGGCCGGCGTGTCTGTTGCAACGGTGTCCAAAATTATTAACAACTACCCTGACATTGGCGAGGAGACACGCCAACGTGTGCTTAAGATTATGGAGGAGACAGGCTATCGCCCCTCATCTTCAGCAAAAACGTTAGCAACCAAAAAGTCCAATCTGGTAGGCGTTGTATTTGCAGGGAAACTGAATGTCGATTTCAGTCACCCTTTCTTTGTAGAGGTCATTAATGCCTTTAAGAAACAGATCGGCTTATTAGGATATGATCTGCTCTTCTTTTCCAATGAAAAGTTCCTGGATCAGGGTGAGGACTATTTGGCACGTTCCAAATATTTTCAAGTGGATGGTTGTATTATTATTGCGGGGGATGAGGTGGAGAGCAGCGTATCTGACCTTGATGCCAGCCCCTTTCCGTGTATCGGGATAGATATCGAACTGAAGGGACAAAACTCTTGTTACATCATGTCGGATAACGAAAAAATCTCGACCAAAGTGGTGGAGCAATTTTATATGAATGGGTATCGGGATCTCGGATTTATCGGACTCCAGCGTGCCTCTCTCGTAATGCAACAAAGAGAAAAAGCCTTTAAACATTCCCTAAAGCAGTTTAGTCTTGCAGAGAAACCGGAATGGGTGGTCTACAGCAAAGATTATGCTGCAACCGATGGATATGAGGCAGCCAAACAGCTGTTAAAAGCGGACGTTTTGCCTCGAGCTGTTTTTGCCGCTACGGATTTGCTTGCATTCGGAGCGGTACGAGCCTTCAAGGAAGCTGGGCTACGTGTTCCCGAGGATATCGCCGTTGCGGGATGTGATGACATTGAAGCCTGCCGTTACAGTGATCCGCCACTCACAACCGTTAAGCAGGATACAGACAAAATCGGACGTCTTGCGGCAATGATCCTGTTTGACCTGATGAACAAACAAATGGACAATCGTTGCATTAAAGTAGAGCCCGAACTGGTGCTTCGCCGCTCCTGCGGCACTCTGCTGGAATATCAATAAATGTGGCGTTGTAAAGAGGGCTGGGCGCGGGGCCAGGTTTAGCGTTATTCAAGTTGAGTAACATTGTAATTTGAGAGCACTAGGGCTCAGGAACATCATTCTTTGCACTAAGTAAGTGTTGAGCTAAGTAACAGGTAGGAACTCTAACTCTCTCCCCACATCCTCCTGCTCTAACGATCACCAGATGGATTGTCAACATTAAATCAGACCACTTTTTTAAGGGCTTCTTGGCGATATTGAACAGGCGTCAAATATCCCAGCGATCCATGAATTCGATGCCTGTTAAACCAGTTGACGTAGTCGTATA
>Ga0105246_10000450_pt1 | contig 22062 bp, 16 predicted proteins | sample KBSM64metaG_FD_99694 | JGI IMG/M metagenome (GOLD analysis project Ga0105246, IMG submission 99694) | Miscanthus rhizosphere microbial communities from Kellogg Biological Station, Michigan, USA - KBS M6-4 metaG | ecosystem: Host-associated > Plants > Roots > Rhizosphere > Soil | place... | reverse complement strand
CTCCGTTTTTGATGCGCTGAAGCAGTTTCATAACAATTCCTCCTCTGTCCCGTCAAAACAATATCATTATCATTCTTCATTAGTTAGTAGGTCAACCGTTAGCAATATGCGAATTGCCCTGGATATATAACTTATACGATATGAAGCCAAAAAGTTGCGAAAAATCGCGCTGCCCCCCGTTTTATGCGGATTTTGGATAGAAACAGGGGCTTTCATCAAGACCATACGTTCGGTATAATGGAACTTTGGCTCCATATTCATGAAGCGCTCAATCTATACCAATGTAACCATAACCCTATATCTCATAGAATTATGACACATGAAACACGTATGATTTACAATTAACTCTATCTTACCAATTTACAATGCGATTGTGAAAAGGGCAAATTCTTTACTTTTGAAAGGATCGTTTGATCCCTGAATGCATACAGAGGTGGATGAAACATGTTAAGTCCGAACTCAACGTTCTACCCCCGTCCGCTCGGGGTGAACTCCGCGTCCTCCTTGCCTCAATCTCCCTCGGCTCCGCTGGAAACCAGCCGGCAGCTTGTGGGAGATGATCAGCAGGACGCCTATTATTTCCGCTCGCTTGAAGAAGCCGGCATCAAACTCAACGGCCCGCAAATCTCGGCCGTTCGCCATGGCAGAGGCCCCATACTCACACTTGCAGGAGCAGGCTGCGGTAAAACAACTGTACTAGCTGCAAGAGCAGGCTACCTGATGGAGGTCGGCGGTGTACACGCAGGCAGTATTCTGCTCGTGACATTTACCAACAAGGCCGCTGCCGAGATGAAAGACCGGATTGCTGCCCTGCCTGGCATCAGACCTGCTGCAGCAAGAGCCGTGCAAGCTCGCACCTTTCACTCGTTTGCGCTGACTTTGCTACGCCATTACGGTGTGCAGGAAGACATTTTTGGTGAGTCGCGTGCCCAGCATACGGTGCTGAAAATGCTGTTACGCCAGAATGGCATGAGCGAAGCGTTTCAACCGGAGAGTCTGCTGGCGATGTTATCCGCCTGGAAGATGCAAGGCTCGAACACCGCAGACTTGCCGGAGAAAACGCAGGATGAGCGCGATGCCAAGCGGGTATTGCTCGGATACGAAACCTGGAAGCAGGATCGCGGCAAAATGGACTTTGATGATATCCTGCTGCGCGCTGCTGCGCTGCTTCGTGATCCGGCGGTGTTAAAGCCGCTGCAGCGGCGTTTTCAATACATTATGGTGGATGAATTTCAGGATACGAACCGGCTGCAATACGAGATTGTGCAGATGCTCGCTGGAGCACACCGAAATCTGATGGTTGTTGGAGACGATGACCAGACGATCTATACGTTTAACGGCGCACGCCAGGAATCAATTTTGGAATTCGATAAAGTATACCCGGGTGCACGCATTGTGACGCTGGATATTAATTACCGCAGTGATGCACGTATTCTGGGACTCGGCAGCGAGCTGGTCGCCCGTAATAAACGTAGACGTGACAAACGACTGCGTGCGGCAGGACAACGAGGGGATGCGCCCCGGTTTGCTACACCGTCTAACGCCGAGGAAGAAGCCGCCTGGGTTGTGAATCAGATCTGTCAACAGGTGGAGGAAGGACAGTTTCCATATCGGGACATTGCTATTTTGCACCGGACAGCCAGCAGCAGCCGGGCAGTGTTTGAGCAACTGGTACTGAAGGATGTGCCCTTCGTACAGCACGGAGCCGCTCCGGTGTTCTATGATCAGTCTCTCATCAAACCGTTGATGGATCATATGCGGTTATCTCTGAACCCGCGAGCGATGGATGCTCTGCCAAGTGCACTCGGTCCGCTGTATGTGTCCCGTGATGCAGGACTGGAGTATATCCAGCGCCGTGAGCAGGAACAGGCCAAGAAATATCCGCTGATTCATCTGAGCAAATGGGATAAGCTGAAGCCTTTTCAACAGGAGCAGGTCAAGGAACGCATCAAGCTGATTAAATCTTTGCATAAGCTGAAGCCGATTATCGCGATTCAAGAGATGCGCCGCCAGTTCTATGATAAATATATGGAGAGCGGCGACCCGACGATTTTCACTCATTATAAAGAAACGATGCTGGAGACACTGGATGAATTCGAAGCTGCTGTCAAAAAATTCGAAACGGTAGAGGAATTCGTGCAATTCGCAGACGAGTTGTCCCGCAGACACCGCGAGATGGAATCGCTGCGCCGTGCACAGGATAGTGATGCAGTACAGCTGATGACCATTCACAGGGCCAAAGGACTGGAGTTCCCTTGTGTGTACTGGATCGGAGCAAGCGAAGGCATTGTGCCGCACAGCACTGCCCTGCGTCAGGATATTCCGGAAGATCAGAAGGCAGCACTTACCGTACAGCAAACCGATGCCGAATTGGATATGGCACTGGAAGAAGAACGCAGACTCGCTTATGTGGCGATTACTCGTGCGAAGCGGCATCTATATGTGACCTCACCCGCGAGCCATCACGGCAAACCTTCCGACGTGTCACGCTTCTTGCTTGAAGCCTTTGGCATGGAGGTTCCGGACAAACGTAAACCACGGGACGAGGCACGTAGTGGCAACACGTCGTCATATAGTACTCATGGACACGCAAGCTACAACAGGAACAACAACGGAAATAGCAACAACCGAAGCAGCAACGGCAACTGGAAAAGCATCGGCAACGCTAAAGATGCCGACAAACGTGAAAATGGCAAGGGTCATACTTCACAACAAACTTCATCTTATGCACAGCATGATCGGCAGCGCAGTGCAATAAACTATAAGGATCATCGGGAAATGGAGATGCTGGATGAGCGGGATGAAGATCGTCTCAGCGAGAAGCGTGGTAGCGGAATTATTCGAGATCATAAAGCATTTAGTACACCCGGACTCCATCCGAAGGCTACCAGTACAACCACGACTTCAAGTACTTCCCGAAATGTTGATCCCTCTCGAGCAGGTGCGATCAAAGCTGAGCGGACAGAGACGGTAGCTGTCTGGAAATGTAGTTCGGCTACATGCAAAGCATGGTTGAGACAGAAACCGGTTGTGCCTTCCGGCAAAGCCACGAAAAAGTCTTCATCCGTGCCTCCGGTCTGTCCACTATGTTCAGGTACGATGATCGCTGGCACTCGGCAGGTTCCGGTGACAAATACTTTTGGAAAATAGGCATACGGAATCTTTCGTTTCAGGGCGCTTGCTGCTGTTTATTAACAGTAGAAGCGTCTTTTTTCCAATTCAACTGTAAAATGGTCTTTTTTTCAATATTGAAAAGGGGGTTGGATTATGCAGGACGGTAAACAACATCTGTATGTATCGGTAACTCATAACCTGATTGAGCGAACGAGAAACGAATCTACACCTTTTGAAGTACTCGTCGATGACGGGCAATTGGCAACTTTGCAGGATTTGATGAAAGTACTTGAAGATGGGGACGACTACTCATTGCAGCGGGCACCCGTACCTTACAAGTCGGCAGACCATGACGAGGGAAATGAACGATTCACAGACGGTGTGACGATGCTGTACACCTTCCTCTACGATCATGGTACAACGGAGACCAGACAGGCTATAGAGGACATGAACGTGCTTCCCAAGTTGCAGAATACGGATTACGATGACCCGGGATATGAAAACTCACCACTGAATAAATGATGGATTAGCTTAATTTATTGCGCAGTCCTTGGCATGAGCCATTTAAGATGAAATGCAACCATTCTAACAACAAAAGCAATAACCCTCCTTCTGCTCCATTTAACAATTAGAAGGAGGGTTATTTTGTCAGCAGCATTTTCCGCGAGGGTAATCATCATTTAACGTTCCGTAATTCTTTCTTCTTCGTTATGTTCTATTGCTCAACGTCAACGTCTAGTCCAATCGGACTTCCTGCCCTTTTTCGGCAGACTCGTAGATGGCGCACAGCATACGCGTGGAGGACACCCCATCCGCAATCGGGCTGATGGGCGGCGTACCGTTCAGGCAACATTCTACAAAGTGATCGATCTGATTCTGGAATGCACCGTGAATGTCCAGACCTGAATGATCTGTCTGAGGTTCGATGTTCATGATCGTGTCATGTTTCTCGGAGACAATGAGCGTTTTGGGCTCCAGTTCAAATCCGCCGCGCTCGCCATACAATTTAACAAAGGACTCATCCTCACGGGCATGGAGGGTAAAGCTCACATCTACCGCCAAGGAAGCACCATTGTCAAAACGGATCAGGGCATTCGCCATATCTTCGACGTTATTGATCGCAGCACTGTAGTCTGCCGCTTTGTAAAAGGAGAGATGTTCCACATTCGCACGATTGCCGAGTTTACGATACGTATTCCCGCTGACGGATACAGGCTTCGGTCTACCCATCAGATACCAGCACTGGTCGATGATATGTACACCCAGATCAATTAATGGGCCGCCGCCGGAACGAGCCTTGTCCGCAAACCAGCCACCTGGGTTACCCAGACGCCGCAAAATCGACGCTTTTGCATAATACAGCTCGCCAAACTCGCCTGCATCAATGAATCTGCGCAGCATCTGCATGTTGTTATCGTACCGGCGTACAAAGCCGACAACAAAGGTACGTCCGCTTTTTTTTACCGCTTCCTCAATCCGCAGTGCATCTTCCACGTTCGTGGCCACCGGCTTTTCCAATAACACATGTTTACCTGCTTCCAACGCCGCAATGGCAAATTCCGCATGCGTATTATTCCATGTACAGATACTGACCGCATCGACATGCGGGTCTTCCAACATCTCACGATAATTGGTATATACGGACTGAGCGTCATACTTCTGTGCAGCCGCCTTGGCTCGTTCCTCATTCAGATCACAGATGGCGTAGATGACAGCATCCTCATTTTTGGCGTAACACCTCATATGAAGATCCGAGATGGACCCTGTGCCGATCATGCCGATATGCAGCATTTGCTTTGTGCTCATCTTCGTGCTCCCTCCCTTTTCCAAAACTTCGTTAACGTCTAGTCTGCCCGCAGCATGCCTTCGTAAATACCCGGTGTTGAATTTTCAATCTCCACCGCACCCAGCGTTCGTTTGTAGAAGTCCATTGGCCCAGCCGATCCAATAATTGCATATCCATAGCCATCTGCTCTCATTGCGTGCATACAAGCTAGCAACAAGGCAGTCCCCACACCCTTTCCACGGGCATCCGTGCTTACTCCAGTAGGGCCAAAAAAATTACGGCAGGTCGCTTCATAACAAGCAAAACCAATCATTTTCCCATGCTCCAGCGCAATATAACAGGTCACAGGCTGACGCGCAAAAGCAACATCACATTCATCTACCCATGGCTGGTTAAAATGGGTTCCCACCCAGTTCAGCACCTGCTGCTTCTCCGGGGCAATCGCTCTGCGAATGACAATCGATGCCGCCTTCAGTTGATCCAACCCGCTGTGCTGTTCCGGCAAACGATAAAGCGCGACCAACATATCACTCATCGGTTCGTTTCCTCCTCATCTGGCATGGAATGATCCGCATACTTTGAATTTAACCTAATCCTACTGCCGATAACCTGCTTCTTACGCGATAATCCTAATTGAAACAAACGTAAGGTACTTACAGTGTTTATATCCCACTGCAACACTCAGACAGGTTATCCCGTCAGTAAAGATGAGATGCGGCGATCTGTATAAAAGTTTACCGCGACACAACGCAGATGAGAAGGGATGATTACGAATGAAAAACAATATGAAAAAGGTAAGTACAATCATGGCTCTTTCTATGGCACTAAGCGGCGGAGCTGCTTATGCTGCTTCAGTAGATAACACGGTGCTGCCTACGCAGGAAACTGTCACTCATGCCCCAATTACTACTACAGGAGTTGTACATGTATCCATCAATGGTGCAACGGTTGCTAACGGATATTGGACTCAAGACGGTAAGACAGCCATGATCCCGCTTCGAGCGCTAACCGAAGCTCTGGGAATCGAATTGAAATGGCATAAGGAAGACAAGTCCGCAGAGCTGACTCGAGGCGCCTTGTGGACTCAGGTATTTGCAGATAAAGATCGTTACTCCGTCAACAAAATGCTGCTGACCCTCGGTACAGCTCCTGAAATTAAGGATGGGACACTTTATGTGCCGGCTGTTTTTGCCGAAAAAGTACTGCATGCAGGGCTGAGCACAACTGGCAATCAGGTGACGATTACAAGTGAGGAGGACGTTAAGACGGTTACAGAACGCGGTGTAATTACTCACATTTCAAACCAGGATAAATATCAATCCATTCAGATTGGCGGTGCGGGGCCTGATGGCATTGTGTTAAATCTGAGCGAGAATACGCAGCTCATTTCGGCGGAGGGAAAAGAGATTAAACTGGCTGCCCTGTCCATCGGTATGGTTGTGGAAGCTGAACATTCATTAATGATGACCAAAAGTCTACCTCCACAAACACCAACGTATAAAGTAACCGTGCTGGACACAGCGGCTGAAACAACAGCGCAACCAGAAGAAACTTTTGGGACAGCCGGCACGATCGAAAATGTCATTGCCAAAGACGGCATGGTAGCCCAGATTGAGATTAAAGGTACACGTCTGGCTGAGACTGCACCAGACCATGTCGTTTTGAATGTAAACAATGAAACGTTGCTAGTGAATCAGAAGGGCGAAACGGTGAAAGCCGAGCAATTGACTGAAGGTGCCAAAGTGATGGGTTTCTATAGCCCGATGCTGACTCGCAGTCTGCCTCCAATCGGCACAGCCTGGAAAGTGGTTGTTGAGATTCCGACAGTTCAGCCCAACGCCGAGTAAAGAGGTAGAGTGGTAGGATAAGCCTGTAGGCAAGTAAAGTAGAGTACGTGTGGAATTACACGAAAGTGCGAAATTACGTGAAAAGGCTAAAAACGCTAAAAACCTTTCCCTCCTGTCTTCTGCCAGGGCGTGGAAAGGTTTTTTTCACAAATGAGTCCGTATCAAAACTTCTAAGGTTCATATCTGGTATCTGTTTTTTTAAAAATTTATAAACTCGCAGTATCTCGAAATACTTCTTACTACAAATCTACCATGATCGTGAGGCGACAAAACATATTGTAGAATCTTTCACACCTAAGATCAATGCCTCCTTGCGACAAGTACCTGTCAATCATCGAGATGATCTAAAACAGGAACTCTATATCAAAATAATTGAATCATTACAAAATTTCAACATTAGTACGTTGAAGTAAAATTTAGAGAGTGTGGTTGTAAAAAAAAAAGACTCACTTCTCTTTATACATATGTGAAGGCAATACGGCATTGCAGAAAACTTGGGAATGGTGTTCTGGCTATGATTCCTCCCTATTGCTCTTCTACTAAAAATAATTTCAGGAGTGATTATTATGGCAAATCAATCTTTAGGTTCTTCTGGAGCAGCTCTTATCAAATCGCATGAGGGATTTTCCTTGAAATTTTATGGAGATCCTTATGGATATCCAACAGTTGGATGGGGACATTTGATAACAGATACTAAAACATATACTAAAAATACAACAGGTAACCCAAATGATTCTCTTCTAACCCAAGCACAAGCTAATGCTCTTTCAAGCTCTCTAAATCTTGGTTATTCTTCACCAATTTCTCAGTCTCAGGCAAATACATTTTTTACAAATGACACTTTAAAAGCTGTAACAGCAGTAAATAATTATGCACTTCCTGCAGGTATATCTTTGTCACAATCTCAGTTTGACGCACTTGTTTCGCTTGTTTATAACGGAGGATCTGGGGTGCTTCGTACTCCAGATATGCAAAATTTGCTTGATTACAAGCTAATCTATTCATCCTTTCAAGGTCCTCGTTCAAATGTAGAAAAAGATAATTGTTCAAAATTAGTTAGCAAAGCGTTCTCATACGACAGAAACTTAACAAGACGAAGAAATGAAGAAGCAACTTTATTTTGTAAGGGTCAGCCTTATACCCACAAATATCCTGTATATTCACTATAATTTATTCGTTTTACGATATAGATAAAAAAGGTTAGCCACTAGGTTGACCTTTTTTGTCCTTTATAAATATAATTTCAGGCGCACATCTCTGGATATTGTCCTATTGTATTGGCACCTATTTATTAACTTTTAATCGGTAATTTTTTGAGCTCAAATATCGTTGCCTCAGATAATAAGATAAGTCTTTCATTATTAACAACAAAAAAACTAAAAGGTATTTCAAGTTTTGTAGAAGGATTACTTATATTGATTACTTTTACTACATCATTTGTATTTAGATCTGGAACACTTATCTTATATAACCTAAAGAAAGCGTCAGAGTTATAGCATGTTGTTGTAATTTCATATATTGGTTTATTTAAGTCAGTTTGATATTTTTCATATTTTTTAAGTCCTTTTGATGAAAAAAAGTCTTTTTCAGTTATAATTTTATCCCCAATAAATTTTTGCCCTGTTGGATATTCGGAAGCATCATTATACGAATTAGCAAATCCAAGAAGCTTCTCAACTTTCCAAGTTCCATAGAAATAATTCTCAGTTTCACTATCTAAACTTGTACGTCCTATAGTACAATCGTCATTAATTTGCTGTGTTGTTACTTGTTTACTGGAAGTCTCACCCGAACCTTGCGTGACCTTTGCGGGCTTACCTGATCCACCACATCCTGAAAGCAAAACGATACTCAACCCCATCAATACATACAGCTGTTTTTTCAATCCTAAAATCTCCTTTCGTCTACCCCTAAGAGATTATATCAGAGCAAATAGACCTAATAATGACATAAAATTAACATTATTTACGATTAAAGTTAAACTTATGTTATATGATCGCAAACATTAAAATGCTCAAATTACTGAAGCATCGCGGAGCATTTATGATACTGTCCTGCCTTACCTGATCTGCCTATACAACATGAAAACAGCTTATAGTATTAACTAGAGCATGTCGTATGTTGTATACCTGACAGAATGGTTACTCTCCGGCTGCTCACTCTCGTATAAAATGTAGAAAAAAGTCGTTTATTCTGAAATATAACCGTTTATCCCTATAATACCCTCATTGAAGACATTCTGCCCCTTTTACACATACAACTAGCATATAGGAACTTAATTCTTATTCAAACCAAAAAAGCCAGCTGCTTGAGCTAGCTTTTTAAAAGTTCCAGACTGAATATCTTTTTCCTGTAACTATATTGAGACGAATATTGTATGTGGTGGCATTGGTTAATTAGTAAAACGCAAGGAAAAGGACGATTGGTAGACCAGTTACCCTCTCTTTTTCTACTATGAATGACAATGTTCAGGAATCAACGACCCACTATGAGTATGAGGTCGAATCCAAGGCCGGATAGACAAAGTGTGATCAAGCCTCATCCGAAGATTCTATGATTGCTTCAGCCTCAATCTCCACCATCAGCAAGGGATCAATAAGTGCGCTTACTTCAACCATCGTAGCTACAGGCTGAATCTGTCCGAAAAATTCACCATGTGCTTTGCCAACCTCTTCCCACTGCGAAATATCCGTGACAAACATCCGTGTTCGAACAACATCGGTCAAGTCAGCGCCAAGCTCTTTCAGTGCTTTTTCAATTGTCTGCAAAATGAATTTGGTTTGCACATACGGGTCACTCGCACCCACAACGACACCATCCTGCATCGCTGTTGTTCCAGCAACCTCAATCCGATTACCTACACGAATTGCGCGGCAATAGCCAACCAACGGTTCCCAGGGGGAGCCGGTAAACACCTGCTGTCTGCTCATTTTCTTGTCCCTCGCTCTATGTAATTTATATTTTGATTAAAGATGAATTATATCAGCCTGGCTTCATCTCAATCAACAGCGTAAGGGTTAATTTTCATTATAATTATCCAATGTAAAGACCCCTGACAAGTCACTTTCACCTTGATTAAGGCTTGGCTTGTTCAGGGGTCTTCAAAAGGCATGAATTACAGTTTAATATTAGCTTCGTCAAAGTAATCTTCCAGCGTTAAACCACTCTTCACAACATCGGGTGCAATATCTGCACCAACATAACGAATGTGCCAAGGCTCATATACATAACCCGTCTTGCTCTCTTCACCTTTCGGATAACGAATGATAAAGCCATACTCGGCAGCATGTTCATCCAGCCATTTGCCTTCTTTGGACGAGCCGAACACCTCTTCCAGTACATTCCCCACGCTTGGACTCGATACATCTATGGCAAGTCCTGTCTGATGTTCGCTTCGGCCCGGCACGGCACTTACACGGGAAGCATACTCTTCCCCTTTGGTTTTCACATTATTGTTGTAAATGGATACCTGACGCTTGTAAGACCTATATCCCGATACGGCACGAAGTTCAATCCCGTCAGCTTTGGCACCGGCAAACAGTTTCTCCAGCGCTTCAGCGGCTTCCTTGCGCATATGCCGCTTCTCATGCGGCCCCTCGAAGGAGAACGGCACGTCAGGCTCGACCAGATCACTCGGTTCATAGCCTTCTGGTAGACTACGCTGTTTGTTGACAATAACCGTCATCGCCTGCGCATTGGTCACCACGGACTGAGAATCTACAGTTGTCTGAAGGGCACTGATGCTCCGTTTCTCCATTAGCGGGTCTTCTGATGTTGCCCCACCGCTTCCATTGTCTGATGAACCCTGTTCTTCTCCTGCGGGTGCGCTGTCTGAGCCTTTGTCTGTCCCTTGTTCGCTATCTGAATTTGCGGCCTGATCTCCTTCCGCACTTCCCTTACCATCGGAGCTGGATTCATCGGTTAAATGCACGGTTGTGCCATCGGCCCCCTGCTCCGTATTCGGTGTTCCGTTTGCGTTCTGATTACCGTTCGCATCGGAACCGTTCTGGCAAGCAGCCAGCAAGGCTCCACATATCATAAGTGAGGACAGCAGAACCACGATTCGGCGCTGTCTTCCTGTTCCTGATTTCATCATAAAACTCCTATCACCTTAGTAGAATGAATATCTTTTTTACGTTTTCTCATGGTTACTATGATGTTCCCTGCGACAGTATACATTAAATGTGCGATAAGCTCCACCTGTAAAGAGTTCTTTCTCCCCGTCTCTATGCAAAGATATACCCTTTATACAGCTTGTAGCCTTTATTTCTGTACATTTGATGCCACATCCCAAACTTAGATAGCTTCAGATGGAAATTGGAAATGAGGGATAGGCTCCACAAAAAACAAGCAGGGGTGATCTGGTGATCTCCCCCGCTGTACATGTGTAATGCATTATTTGGTAGCCGGGCTGTCCCTGTGCTTCTGGACAGCCTGCCACATCCGCGCAGCCACGCGCTCGCGGATAAGATCCAGACCTGCTGCTGCGGGCACACCCTGCAGCAGCGCGGTCAGCTCGGGCAACGCAGGCGGTTTGCCCGGCTGCGCGAGCCGTACCTCCACGGCGCCGAAACCCGGCCCCGGCTGGTGCATGGCGCCGTCTGCGGCGGCCTCGGCGATCCACTCGCCGACGGCCGCGCCGCCTTCGCCAGCCCGCGCTTGCGGGCGGCCCGCCGTCTCCGCTGCGCGGCCCGGGCCGCTGGGATCATGGGCAAGTTCCTCTGCCCATGATCCCAGCACGCCGGCGAGCAGCGCTTCGCGCGGCAGGCCTGCGTGCGCCAGCAGCTGCAGCGGCTCGGCCGCGAAGCGCGCAGTCACGGCGCGCTCGGCCGCCGCGGCATGCGCACAGCCTGCTCGGCCGCAGGTACACGCCGCTGAGCCGAGCACGGCTGCGCCTGGCGCGTCAGCGAGCTCGGCCGCGGCCAGCAGCCCGGCGAGCTCCTCTGGCGCCGGGCCACCGCGCAGCAGGGCGTACAGCGCCAGCGGGCGCTGCCGAAGCTGCGCCAGCACGGCCTCGCGCTGCGTCTCGCTTAGCTGCGCCAGCGTGCCCTTGACCTTGAACATGCCGGATGCGGCTGTTCCTGTCTGATTTGCATCAGCATCATCGGGCACTTCTTCTCCCACACCTGCCAATGTATTTACCTCTGCTGTCCACACTCCGGGGGACATATGCAGCTCAATCTTCCATTCTTCACTCATCATCATCCCCCTCTCTTCATTGATCATCCAAACAAGCTTTACCAACATCAAGCCGATTATTCCTTCATTGCCAAGCATTCAAATTTAGTTAGAATCACCCTACCCAGTACCTACCTCAGCGTTAACCTCACAGCCAAGTTTCCCCTTGAAGCGAGATCAAGCTGCGCAACTCATCATCCGACATCTCGGTTAGCCAGTTCTCGCCTGAACCAACAACCTGCTCAGAGAGAGCTTTTTTACTCTCAATCAGTTCATCGATCCGTTCCTCTAATGTCCCTTGACAAATTAACTTGTGGACCTGAACGTTGCGATTTTGTCCGATACGAAACACACGGTCTGTCGCCTGATTCTCCACCGCCGGGTTCCACCAGCGATCATAGTGAATGACATGGCTTGCCCGTGTCAAATTCAGACCTACGCCGCCTGCACGAAGAGATAGAACAAACATGGACGGGCCTTCTCCCTTTTGGAACGTCTCCACCATTTCATCCCGCTGTGCCTTGGAAACACCGCCATGCAAGAAGTAAGGTTCTTCCTCATAACGCCGATTCAGTCTGGAAACTAACAAATCACCCATTGCAACGTACTGGGTAAAAATCAGAGCCGATTCTCCATTGTCCCGAATAGCATCCAGCAGTTCCATTAGCCGTTCCATTTTACCAGATGCTTCGGTCTTACCATGATCCTTCCGGCTGCTGTCTGCCAGCACAGGATGATCACAGATCTGCTTCAGTTTGGTCAGAGACGACAATACAATGCCTTTGCGCGCAATGCCGTTACGGCCATCCAGCCCACCCATCAGGTCATCCACTACGCGTTGATACAGAATCGCCTGCTCGGGTGTCAGTGAACAATACGATTTCAGTTCCAGCTTCTCCGGCAAATCTTTGCGAATATCCGGATCACTTTTCAGCCTGCGCAGCATAAACGGCGACACCAGTCGATGCAGCTCTCGCAGCGAGGCCGCATTCTCTTCCGAAGGTGCTAACCCTGTATATCGCTGGCGGAACGAAGATGATGTACCGAGATATCCCGGATTGAGAAATTGGAAAATAGACCACAGCTCACTTAGCCGGTTTTCCACCGGCGTTCCTGTCATGGCAATCCGGTGAGAAGTGGATAAACGCATGACACTCTGTGCCTGCTTTGTCCGATAGTTTTTAATATATTGTGCCTCATCCAGCACAACTGTAGACCAGTGCAGTGAAGCCAGATCCAGGCCATCTCTTCCAGCCAGATGATACGTTGTGAGCACAATATCATGCTTTTGCGCTTCCTGTTGAAAAGCCTCCCCATGCAGCCGCTGCCCGCCATGATGAATATAAAGGGTCAGGTTTGGAGCAAAACGTTTCAACTCACGTTGCCAGTTGCCCAGCAAAGACGTTGGGCAGACAATAAGCGTAGGCCATTGGTTTTCCGGCATATCTGCAGTTGGATCAACAACGGAATGCTGTGCTTCTTGCATTGAAGCCTGCCGCTCCTCCTCTTTACGATCCAGCAGACAGGTGATAACCTGAACCGTTTTTCCGAGTCCCATATCATCCGCCAGACACACCCCGAAACCCAGCTCACCCATGGCAGATAACCATTGAAACCCTCGTTCCTGATACGGCCTTAATTCCCCATGCAGCTCCGATGGCACTGGACGGGGCTCAATGTTGCGAAGCACCTGCCCTTCAAGCAGGAATGCGAGCATGCCTTCGGATTCAGCACCGAAAACAGACATCCCTTTCCAAATGGAATCCTCCCCTTCATCTGCAGCCAGATGCAACCATTCGGAAAGCGGCATGTATTGCTCTTCTTCTTTTTTCATATAACGCAGCACTTGGCGAATCTCTTTGGTATCCACTTCGATCCATTCCCCGCGAAACATAACATAAGGAACGGTGGATTCCGCCAGTTCGGCAAGTTCCTCCGCTGTTATCGGCTTACCATCCAGCATCGGCTCTGCTGTAAAGGAAACCAGCTGCTCCATTCCCAGTGAAGATACAGCACCAGGCTGACGCTCCGGGGCTCCGTTCATCATTTGCAAGCGCAGGCCAGCGCGTCGTTTGCCCGCACGACTCCATCTCGAAGGCATCAACACCGTTACGCCTGCCTTCTGCAGCTTCGGAACGGCATGAGTAAGAAATTCAAAAAAGCTCTGTTGCTCCAGTTGAACCCCTTCAGGACGTGCATGTAGCAAAGCGGTTTCCAGTTCCGGTGCAAGTTCAGACGCCTGACCGATGGCCATCAGTAACTGTTCTGACACGGATGTGTAATAAACCTTTCCCCGATCCAGATCTCGCTCGGGATGTGCCCAAATGCTTCGTGCAGGCAGCCTGAGGCCTGCTTCCTGGTCACTGTCCACCCAGAAACTGATGCCCCAGGTGGTGTCCTGTTCTCCCAGCGGCGGCTCCAAACGTAACACTAGCTTGAATTGACCCACGGCAGGTGGCATTTCTTCGACACCAAATGCCGGCATCGTTGTACCACTAGCTTTGTCGATTGTCTCCACGAAAGCTGCCATATCCTCTGTTGGCCCTTGTACGGTAACAGGTCGAAACATCGAAATCAGGCTATTCCACCAAAGCTCCGACACTGGTGAAGATCCGCGTCTAAACGCTGTCCGGTAACGGGACAACTCACCATCCATACCTTCCAGTTCACTCGTTACAACAGCATGAATGATGCCGCTCATAAACGAAAACAATACCGTCCCTGCCGCTTCCTCACGCGTCTCTGGCTCCGTGGAGGCATATGCTCCAGGCGCTGATAGTGCAATCGGTGGCATCGACTCGGCAAGGCTTCTGAAACGCTCCTGATCCTCTTCCAGTTGTAGTCGCGGCCGCCATTCTCCTGTCAATGTTTCCTGTCCGGTTCGCCGCCTCGCGCCGGTCTTGGCCGCAAATGCAGCAGCCGGAGCAATCGCCCCGCGAAGCAACAGTTCCTGTGTGAACTGTGCCGCCTTGACTCAGTTTCGCATCTCTTCTCCAGCTTGAATCCCAGCTACATGTAACATCTGATCATCCCACTGTAATAACAGTCGGAAAGCATCCTTTGGTGAAACCGCCAATCCTTCCAGCGTGCGACCAAGCAACTGCCTCCGCTTTACGTTTTTGGCTTCTGCCGCATTTCGAAGCGGATTCGGCCAGCGCAGTTCCGCGAGACGCAGCGCGGCAGGCTGAAACAGACGACCCCCGTCGCCAAATTGCAACCTTCGTACCACGTGACTCCATGCATCTACGCGCGGTTCCGATGTTTCACCGGAAAAACAAAAAAATACGTCTCCAAGCCATACTCCATACAGCGATTGCATCATTACAGTCTCCCGTCATCCCTTCGCATTGTTACTCTCCATCATATACGAAAATGAACGGATTTAAAAACCTTTACACACAAAAAGTGCTGATTACACTCTTTTCTTGCACAAAAAAATGCCCCTTCTCCAGAAAACGGATGAGGAACATTTTGTTAGATCGTGTGACTGATCGAGATGATGTAAGTCAGTCAGGCTCTCACCTATTTGATCTGATCAAGATCTGACCAGACTGCCAAGCAGTACATCCAGGTTCAAAATACCTGCGCGGTGATCTGCACAAAATCCGATTTTATCGAAAACACCAAGCATGAAGCGACGGTGTTCTTCTGCCGGCTCTTCAAAACGATCATACGTCACAACAGAATCGACCATATCTACAATCAGAGGTACGAATCCGTTCTTATAAGGGACAACGATAATCCGTGTAGATGAGCTATCTTCCTGCTCCGGCATGCCGAGCAACACGCGAAGACTTACGACCGAAACCACCTTACCATACAATGAAGCGAATCCTCTAATCTCGGGACTTCCAAAAGGAACCGTTGTAACCTCTACCATTCTGATAATTTCATGAACCTGATCAATACGAAGTGCAAAAATCTGTTCTCCGACCGAGAAATTAATATATTGCTTTACTTCATCCATAATTGTCCCCATACCCTCTCATTCCGTAAAATCAGATCTTCAACACACTTTTGGCTGTAGAACTTTAGACGATGAGTCGTTACATGTTGTATCGGCAATTTTGACGTAAATGTTTAGGCTTTCAACAGAAGAATCACAGTCCACATCCCTTTACTTGTGCTCTTTCCAAAAAAAGATGCATGCACCCCCTATTTCTGTGGATAACTCATTAAAACGATCTTTATTTTTGCTTTTCGTGGCTAAAAATATAAGGTTATACCTCTTTTGTGGATAAGTTGTGCACATATTGCTCACAGTCTGTGGATATATACCTTTATCCATGTGGATATTTGTTATTTTAATGTGGACATGTTGTGTATTTGTTTGTAAATCTAACGTAAACTTTGTCGTTTTAAGGCCAGTTATTCTTTAATGTGGACACATTGTGGAAAGCCTTTCAATTACAGTATTGGATCTCAAGCTTCCATCCTATCGTTGTTCATATGGCTGTTTTCGGCCCATTCCATGAGAATTACCGCAGTCTGTTCAAACTGGAATACTGGAAAATAGTGACCATAAGGCAGAGTGATTTTTTGGTAACCGACATGTAATCCAACTGGGTAATGATAATCCCGATCCTTTTCAGCCCAGATAACCAATGGATCTCCAGTATTCTTTGTCTGCTTGAGGTTTCCGTATTGTTCCCAAAAGCTCAACTCCTGCTTGTGACCCAAATGAATCCACCGCAACAGATCGACATGTGCACCTGCAATGCGAGGAGAACGGAAGGAGGCGTATACTCTCTGAGCCAATGTATCAATGCTGTCATCTCCAACCCCAAGGCCACTGCCTGTACCAAACATCCGTGCCCAACTCCGCTGAGACTTGCTTCGGAGCAACGTTCTCACAACACGGCGGGGCAGTCGGAGCATCTGTTTCAAACGTCGACTATTCCCCTCATTCACATTGTCCGCAGCAGGCTGGAGCAAGACCAAACGTATATCTTTACGTCCGCTTCGCTTCAACGCTGCCGCTGCAATGGCAGCACCTACAGAATGACCGATGAGTTTGAGTGGAAGCTTCATTTCGGTTAATGCATCTACAAGGGCATTAACCTGACCTTTGAATGCATCTGGTTCCAGGTGAACAGGTGAGCGACCAAACCCCGCCAGATCAACGATCCAGACCGGATTCCCGGTAAGTTTCCGCAGCTGTAGTCCCAGTGGAAGCAAGTCATCGGCACTTTGTAACAAACCATGCACGATCACCCAAGGCTCTCCCTTACCTTCCCAACCTAACATCGCCAGATTTCCTCTTCGTACTCGAATACAATCGGTCGGAACATGTTCCGTTTCAGGCTTTGGCAGAAGACGGTAGTCCAGATCAGCCGTAATGAATGGAAGCTGCTCCCGAATATCTGGCCAGGTTCTGCCCATTCGTTTCAACAGCCCCTCGGTCTCCTCCACCTGAAATGTCCGGTCTGTAATAAAAGCAAGGGATTGAGCAGGTATACCGCTGATGCGGGTTCCTCCTATGTTCAAGAGCTCTTGAATCCAGGATAGCGGTAGTGCTCCTGCTGGCTTAGGTACATCCAGTTGCTTCGTTAGTATGTGCAACAATTCCTTCATATTCGGGCTAGTTTCCTTACGTGCGAGCAGTGGATAAGTCCCTCCAAGCGGAATAGCATCTTTTGTTAAAAACACAAGTGTCTCTGCGACCACATCATTCTCGACCAGTGGTAGCCAGTAAGACGATCCACCAGGTACCACAGGCATAAAGCCTTTCTGAACCGCACCAATAAGCAGTCCAATGCCACCCGTCTGCTCCGTTTCACCCGTTGGGCGAGGCCCGACGACTGTACTGGGATTTACGACAGAAAGCGGATAGCCGTACCGCTTCGCATGCTCACGAATATAACCATCCGCTTGGAATTTCATCTCTTCATACGCACTCTCTTGGCTGTCCGAATGATTAAATCTGATCTGTTCCTCTCGCTCGCTCCCCTGTCCATAAGGACTCATAAAACCGACTACATGAATAAAATGCCGTAGTCCTCCGCGACGCTGGATATCCTCTGCCAACTTGGCTATTTCTCTCGCCCCGCGCCTGAAGACTTTCTCTGCTATCTCTCGTTCCAGCGTAATGTCCATCGTTCCGCCTGAATGAAGAATGACGTTAGCTTCCCTGATCAGAACGCGGTCTTCTGGTGTTAGTCCCAGACCTTGCACAGATAAATCTCCTACGATAAATGTAATCCGTTCAAAGTTACTCACGCCGTAACTCTCCAATACTGTTCTGGCCCGCTGTTCAGAGCGAACCAGCAGAAGCATATGTACATCTGTTTTCTCCACAAGCTGTTTGACCGTTTCCTTTCCAATAAAACCGGTACTGCCTGTCATGAAAAGAACGGTTTGCCCTAAATTCGTTGTCTGATTCATCGAGATGCCTCCACACTATTTTTTAGTTTGATTTCCGTTTTAGTTCTGTTTTAGTTCTGTTTTAGTTAGTTCCATTTAATTTATCTTTTTCCGTTCAGTATCACACTCTTAATTAGAACCAAACAGTACTAATTATTCTTAAAAAAAGAGCTTCGCTTAACGAAGCATCTGACAAAATGTTTGTGCTGACTGTTTAATAATCCCCAGATCACGAGAAGTTCCGGCTAGGATCAGCGAACCTTCGAGTGCCGCAACAAATAATGCAGCAGCTGCTCTTGGCTCAATCCCTTTGCGGAATTCTCCAAGTTCCACCCCTTGCTGGAGCAGCTTTTCCACCATAGGTACCAGCTCCCGGAAAAAGATCGAAATGCTTTCTTTCGCAAGGGAAGCACTTTCCGGTGCCTGCATATAAAGAGTGACAAACGGACACGTGCCTTTAAAATTTCTACTTTCTATACCTGCCGAGAGTAGGTCTAGGAAAGAGTTCATCCGTTCTTCCACTCCCCGCTCACGCTGACTTAGAAGCAGATACAGCTCGGATTCATATTGTGCAATCCAAAACTGCACAACCGCCTGAAGCAGTTCCTCCTTGTTTTTAAAATGATAATAGATATTGGATTTGGATACGCCGCTAACACGTACCACCTCATCCATGCTGACATAAGCATAACCTTGCTGGAGGAATAACTGAGCAGCAACTTGCACCGCTTTGGTGCGGTTAACTGGACTAGAACTTCTGGGACTGAAGCTTCTAGGTTTGGATGGTTTAGAAGATTCAGGAGTCCCTTGATGTGATGTATGGTTATCGTTATTCATAATTAGAACTATATAGTACTACTTTAACAAAAGCAAGTATTTCTGTTGATAAAAGCAGCTCAGGAGATCATTTTCTGAAAAGTTGTCCACATTTAGATCATATACACACAGGATATCCACATATAGTATTAACCCGCTGTAAAGTTGTACTTTAACTTGTATAAAGGAGCGCACTTATCCACATTTTCAAGAAGAACACCGTACAATAACAGGGAATGCGAAGAAGCCAGCTGCAAAAGATGCAACTGACTTCAAGTGTACGTACTTTACTTATTTTTTAAGACTATCCCAGTTTTGCTGTAATGCATCAAGCAATGCTTTTTTGTCCGATTTGCCTGCTACATATGCCTGAATAGTGCTGCCAAATTCTTGTGGAACGCCTTCAGGGAAACGGTTGAAGTTCCAGCTTAACGTTTTATTTTCCTGACTATATTTTATGATATCTGTTGCGAGGTCACCGAGTTCCTCCTCGGATGCCTGAATAGAACTGAAAGCCGGAATGAACTTAAATTCTTTAGTTAAATAGTTTTTGCCAATGTCGGATGTAACGAGCCATTCCAGGAACTCTTTTGCCTCCGACTTCACTTGGGAGTTTTTATTCACAACCCAGTAGTTAGGCACGCCTACAAACAGCTTATCATTTGGTTCATTCGTAATTGGCATAGGTAGAATGCCCAGATTCAGATCCGGATTAATGCCGTCAATCTGTACCTGTGTCCAGTTTCCTTGCTGCATCATCGCCGCTTCACCACTAGCAAACAGAGTTACCTGTGTGTTGTAGTCTGTAGTCAACGGATTTTTGTTGCTGTATTTGAGCGTCAGATCAAGCAAGTTGATCCATTCCTCGAAGACTGGGTTACCCGGAATTTTCTCCGTACCCTCGTTCAGCCCTTGAATGAATTTAACCGGATCGGCCTGGTTCGCAAATGCTACATTGACATTATGATTCCCGAGCACCCACCACTCCTGATAACCGTTCGAGAACGGTGTAATGCCTGCGTCCTGAAGTTTCTTGGCTGCTTGGTCCAGTTGATCCAGTGTTGTTGGGATTTCAGTAATGCCTGCTTTGGTAAACAAATCTTTGTTATAGATAAAACCGTATCCTTCCAGCGCGAGTGGCTGTCCATAGAGCTTGCCATCCTTAGTCATCGGCTCTTTGGCCACTTCCAGTACATCCTTAGCCCACGGTTCACCAGATAGGTCTTCGAGATATTCGAGCCAGGTGTCCAATTCACGGTATCCACCGACATTAAAAATGTCCGGTTGTTCACCTGCGGCAAACTTCGCTTTTAATGCAGCCCCGTAATCACTGCCACCGCCAACCGTCTGAATGTCCAGCTTGACACCTGGATGGGAAGACTCATACTCCGCTTTAAGACGATTAAGCGCCTCAGCAATTTCAACTTTGTATTGGAAAATTTTAATGGTTTTGGAGCCACCCGCTGCGTCACCACCACCCGTTTGAGCATCTGTATTCACGGGACTACCGCTTTTATCCCCGTTTCCACAACCTGCAAGCATGACTGAAAAAGCAATGAGCATCAGCAATGTTAACTTTGTCATTCTTTTCATAGATACACTCTCCCTGTAAGTAGTTTCACTTTTACTGCCTGCACCTCTTGCGTACCCTTTTCCTTTTACTCTGGCTTTTAATTCATTTGTTTTAAAATGACCCTGTCCTGTCTTGCCCCTGCCTTTTCTTCTTTTGCTTACTATATAGATGAACTAACACAATTCCCACAATAGGTATATGCGTAGTTGATCACGGATTAACGGTCAAGCCAACTCATGTCGCTATGCCTTTGATACCGGTGGGGCCAGTTCTTGTGCTTGGCCTTTTACAGAAATCCATTCTTTGTATCCCTTGTTTTAATCTCGTCTTTACTCTGTCTTTTCACGTTCTGCTGCTCTGGCCCATCTGCCCAAGCCCTGCGGGCAGATGGGCCTTTTGCCCACCTCTGTGCGAGGCAGGAGCGGGGGCATCATGATGCGCTGGAGGAGCGGAGCGTTCGCCTTTGAACCTCGGGGGCTTCCTTAGCCATCATACATTCAGGCCCCCGAGGAGCAACAGCGACCGAAAGCGCACATGATGCCGGAGCGGCCAGCCTTCGCACTTCCCTCACATGATGCCGGAGCGGTCCAGCCCTCGCACTACCCCTTAACGGACCCGGCAGTGATACCCTGAATGATATACTTCTGCATCAGCAGGAAAAATATTATAATCGGCATGATACCAAGCACCAATGCGGGTAGAGCCAGATCCCACTGCTTGGTATATTGTCCAAACAGTGCGAAAGTCGCAATTGGAATGGTGCGCAGATTGGAACTTTGCAGGATCAAGGATGGCAACAGATAGTCATTCCAGATCCAGAGCGTATTCAGAATGATGACGGTTACATACATCGGTTTCATCAGTGGGAAAACAATCCGAAAGAATACCCCATAGGCCGAACTGCCGTCCACACGGGCCGCTTCCTCGATCTCTAGTGGCACCGATTTAACGAATCCATGAAACAGGAAGATGGACATCGGTGCCCCAAACCCGAGATAACAGATAATGAGTCCGCCGAGACTGTCGATCAGCCCCAAATTGCTGGTTACCGTAACAAGCGGGATCATGATAGACTGGAACGGAATCACCATTGCCGCAATAAACAGACCGAATAATATCCGGTTGAACCGTGTATTGCTGCGAACCATTCGGTACGCGGCCATGGAACTGATCAGCACGAGCAACAGATTGCTGACGATTGTTACAATCAGCGAGTTCATGAGCGCCGATGGAAAGCTAATTTTCTCCCAAGCGTTCGCGTAGTTGCCCCACTGGAACACTTCAGGCCAGGCAGCCGAATTGGTAAGCAGGTCACCGAATGTTTTGACTGAATTCACGAACAAGAAGTAAAACGGAATCAGGAACAACAATCCGATCAACACCAT
>Ga0105246_10000444_pt1 | contig 22194 bp, 19 predicted proteins | sample KBSM64metaG_FD_99694 | JGI IMG/M metagenome (GOLD analysis project Ga0105246, IMG submission 99694) | Miscanthus rhizosphere microbial communities from Kellogg Biological Station, Michigan, USA - KBS M6-4 metaG | ecosystem: Host-associated > Plants > Roots > Rhizosphere > Soil | place... | reverse complement strand
GGACGGTGTGGATCTCGGGGACCAGACTGCGCCAGCTCGTGTACGCGATGGTGCGGCCGTCCGGTGAGAAACGGGGGTGGCCGACCTTCGTACGGTCGACGGTGAGGCGCCAGGCGCGGCCCGGGCCGTCCAGGGGGGAGAGCCAGAGGTCGTCCTCGGCCACGAAGCACAACAGGTCACCGCTGAGATGGGGCAGGCGCAGATAGCTCACCTCCCCATGCTTTTCCGCCGGATGGGGCCGGGCAACTTGTGGGAACTTACGGATCCTTCACACACGTGAGCCAGGGCACGTACGAAACGGTTTCGTTTCGAAGCTGCACAGGGTATCTTCATGAACGTACGAAGCAGGCGCCAGGACGGCGCGTCCCGAGCGGGAAGGTGAGTGGCATGACTGAGGTCGCAACGGCGCGTCGCAGTCGGATCACGCCCGAGCGTGAGGCCGAGTTGTACGAGGCCGTGCTCGACCTGCTGCGGGAAGTGGGCTACGACGCCGTCACCATGGACGCCGTGGCGGCCCGCACCAAGTCCAGCAAGGCAACGCTCTACCGCCAGTGGGGCGGCAAGGCCGAGCTGGTCGCGAAGGCGGTGCGGCACACCAAGCCCGGTGGCATGGGGCTGGCCGACATCGACACCGGGTCGCTCCGGGGCGATCTGCACGCCCTCACGCTGCGCTCGGACGACTGCGAGCTGGAGCAGAACTCCGCACTGATGCGGGGCCTGGCCATGGCGGTCCACAGCAACCCCGACCTGCTGAAGGCGTTCAAGGAACATCTGATCGAGCCCGAGATGGCGGAGTTCCGTCGAGTGGTGCAGCGGGCGATCGACCGGGGTGAGGTCCGTGCGGACAACCCGGCGATCGACTACATGATGCACATGATGCTCGGCGGGTTCGCCGCCCGCACGATGCTCGACGAGCTGCCGCCGACGCAGTCCTTCCTCATTTCGTACATCGACGCCGTGGTCCTCCCCGCTCTCGGCGTCCAGTAGGTCCTCGTCCAAGAGGTCCTCACCCTTCCCCGCAGTTCCCTTTTTCACCTGACGTCACCGCTCAAGTCGTCGGGACGATCAGCCCTGCCTCCCCGCCGGGCGATCACCCCTGCCCTGAAACACCCCACGACCTGACCGGGAGTACGCCTCCGTGGCCACGTTCCTCTACAAACTCGGCCGGTTCGCCTTCAGGCGACGGCACTTCGTCGCCCTGTTCTGGGTGGCGCTGCTGACCCTCGCGGGGGTCGGCGCGGCCAGCGCCCCCGCTGCGGGCTCCACCTCCTTCTCGATACCCGGCACCGAGGCGCAGAAGGCCTTCGACCTGCTGGAACAGCGCTTCCCCGGCATGAGTGCCGACGGCGCGACCGGACGCGTCGTCTTCAAGGCGCCCGCGGGCGAGAAGATGACCGACGCCGACAACAAGGCGACCGTCGAGAAGACGGTGAAGGAGCTGGCCGACGGCTCCGAGGTGGTCTCCGTCGCCGACCCCTACCAGGCGCACGCCGTCAGCAAGAACGGCACCGTCGCCTACGCGTCCGTGAAGTACAAGGTCTCCGGCATGGAGCTCAAGGACGCCTCCCGGGACGCCCTGAAGGAGGCCGCGCAGGACGCGCGCCACGCCGGGCTGACCGTCGAGATCGGCGGTGACGCCCTGCAGGCCGGGGCCGAGCCGGGAGCGGCCGGTGAGGTCGTGGGCCTCGCGATCGCCGCGGTCGTCCTCGTCATCACCCTGGGCTCACTGGTCGCGGCCGGACTGCCACTGCTGACGGCGATCATCGGCGTCGGTATCGGCGTCTCCACCATCACCGTTCTCGCCAAGACGCTCGACCTGGGCGACACCACGTCCACCCTCGCCCTGATGATCGGTCTCGCGGTCGGCATCGACTACGCGCTGTTCATCGTCTCCCGCTACCGCGGCGAACTGGCCGAGGGCCGCGACCGCGAGGAGGCCGTCGGACGGGCCGCCGGAACCGCAGGCTCGGCGGTGGTCTTCGCGGGCCTCACGGTCGTGATCGCACTGGCGGGCCTTTCCGTCGTCAACGTGCCGATGCTGACGAAGATGGGCCTCGCGGCGGCGGGCACGGTCGTCGTGGCGGTCCTCATCGCGCTGACCATGATCCCGGCACTCCTCGGCTACGCGGGCAGGAAGGTCAAGGCGGCGGGCGACAAGCGCCGCAAGAGCGCGGCCGGCACCCCCGCGAAGCCCGGTCTGGGCGCCCGCTGGGCGAGCTTCGTGATCCGCCGTCCGGCCGCCGTGCTGCTGCTCGGTGTGGTCGGTCTGGGGACGATCGCCGTCCCGGCCACCCAGCTGGAGCTGGGGCTGCCCGACGACGGTTCGCAGCCGACGTCCACGACGCAGCGCCGCGCCTACGACCTCCTCTCGGAGGGCTTCGGCCCCGGCTTCAACGGCCCTCTGATGATCGTGGTCGACGCCAAGGACAGCGACGCCCCCAGGGCGGCGGCCGACAAGGTGACCGACGGGATCAAGGGCCTCAAGGACGTCGCCACGGTGACCCCGGCGGTGTTCAACAAGGCCGGCGACACCGCGACGATCACCGTGATCCCGGGCTCGAAGCCGTCCTCGGTGCAGACCGAGGACCTGGTGCACGCCATCCGTGACCAGGGTGCCGGCATCAAGGCCGACACGGGCGCGAAGGTGCTGGTCACCGGTACCACCGCGATGAACATCGACTTCTCGCAGAAGCTCAACGACGCCCTGATCCCGTATCTGGGGCTGGTGGTGGGCCTCGCCTTCCTGCTCCTGATCGCGGTCTTCCGCTCCATCCTGGTCCCGCTGAAGGCGGCACTCGGCTTCCTGCTCAGCGTGCTCGCCGCGCTCGGTGCCGTGGTCGCGGTCTTCCAGTGGGGCTGGCTCGGCGGCCTGCTGGGCGTCGAGCAGACCGGCCCGATCATGTCGATGATGCCGATCTTCATGGTGGGCGTGGTGTTCGGTCTCGCGATGGACTACGAGGTGTTCCTCGTGACCCGGATGCGCGAGGCGTACGTCCACGGCGAGACCCCGGGCCAGGCCGTGGTAACCGGCTTCCGGCACAGCGCACGGGTCGTGGCGGCCGCCGCGGCCATCATGATCGCGGTCTTCGGAGGCTTCATCACCTCCAGCGAGTCCATGATCAAGATGATCGGGTTCGGCCTCGCGATCGCCGTCTTCTTCGACGCGTTCGTCGTGCGGATGGCGATCGTCCCTGCGGTCCTCGGCCTGCTCGGCAAGAAGGCCTGGTGGCTGCCGAAGTGGCTGGACCGGGCGGTGCCGAACGTGGACGTCGAGGGCGAGGGCCTGAAGACCCTCGGTGACGGCGACGCGAAGGACAGCGACAGCGATCCGGACGGGGAACGGGAGCTGGTACGGGTCTGATCCGACGGTCCGGACTCCGGATTTCGGAGACCACGGGCGGCCTTCCGAGCCGCATGGTGTAGTGCGCTACACCATGCATTCGGGAGGCCGCTCCCTCGTTGCGGACGGCGCCTGACGGGATCGTTGAGGGCAGATCGCGGGACTTCCCCGCCACCTCCTCCCGTAAGGAAAACGCCATGCGCTCCCCCTTCGCTGCCGTCAGGAAGTTCGTCGCCGACCTGCTGCTCTGGAGCTTCTTCGTCGGCGGTCTCGCCGCGAGCACGGCCGCGGGGCAGGTCCTCGACGGCAGCCGGAAGGACATCGCCAGTGGCCTCGGAGCGGTGGTGGCGTTGATCGCGGGCTCGCGCATCGCGAAGAAGCCGAAGATCAAGGCGTTCCTGGGCCGCCCCGGCACCCTGTGGTTCCTGTTCCTCTTCAACGGCGGCACGGCGGCGGCGATGTACCTCACCGTGGACGGCATCAAGGGCATCCTCGCCTCCGCGATGATGGGCCTGGTCTCCCTGGGTGCGGCCGGCGGTCTGGTCGCCGAGCGCCGCAAGCGCAGGGCGATTGTCAGTGGCGCCGCCTAACGTGGCAGGCATGACCACTCTTCAGGAACGCCCCCACACCGCCCTGCTGGTGATCGACGTCCAGCGGGGCGTCGTGGCGTCCGCGCACGAGCGGGACGCCGTCGTCGCCAACATCGCCGCCCTCGTCGACAAGGCTCGCGCGGCGGACGTGCCGGTCGTCTGGGTACAGCACTCCAGCGGCCATCTGGAGAAGGGCAGCGAGGGGTGGGAGTACGTCCCCGAGCTGCCGCGCCGCGAGTCCGAGCCGCTGGTGCACAAGAACTACGGCGACTCCTTCGAGGGCACGGACCTGGAGCAGGTCCTCGCCGCGGCCGGAGTCGGCCATCTCGTCGTGACGGGCGCGGAGACCGACGCCTGCATACGCTCCACGATCCACGGCGCGTTCGTACGGGGCTACGACGTCACGCTCGTCGCCGACGCGCACACCACCAACGACAACAGCCAGTGGGGCGCCCCGCCTCCGGGCCAGGTCATCGCCCACACGAACCTGTACTGGCAGTACCACTCGGCGCCGGGGCGGACGGCGGCGGTGACGGAGGCGAAGCAGGTGACGTTCGAGGGCTGAGGGGGTGGCCACCGCCCCACTTCACCGTCGCCCCGGCCGCCTGGAATTCGTTCGTGATGTCTGTAGCCGGCAGCTAGCCTGCCGTTCATGACGCCACCCGAGTCAGGAGCCCACCCCCGTTTCGCCGAGGCCCTGCGTGACCTGGGCCTCGACGAGCTGAACGGACGGATCCGCCGCTTCCCGGACGCGACCCGCACCGCCGCCGAGGCGGCCGCCGCGATCGGGTGCGAGCTGAGCGAGATCTGCAAGTCGCTGATCTTCGCGGCGGACGGGGTCCCGGTGCTGGTGCTGATGGACGGGGCGTCGCGGGTGGACGTCGAGCGGGTGCGGGAGGAACTCGGCGCCGAGAAGGTGACGCGGGCCAAGGCGGACGTCGTGCGGGAGACGACCGGGTACGCGATCGGGGGTGTGCCGCCCTTCGGGCACCGTACGAGGACCCGGGTGCTGGCCGACCGTTCGCTGCTGGAGCACGACGTCGTGTGGGCGGCCGCCGGGAATCCGCACGCCGTGTTCCCCATGGAGCCCAAGGAGCTCGTCACCCGCGCCGGAGCCACCCTGGTGGACGTGCGCGAGCGCAGCTCGTGACGCCGCTGGTCGCCACGGCCGTCCTGTGCGCCGCGGTCACCCACGCCGGCTGGAACGCGATCGCCCACCGCATCACGGACAAGCTGGTCGGGTTCACGCTGATCGCGGGCGGCGGGATGCTGATCGGGCTGGCGATGGTGCCGTTCGTCCCCCTCCCGGCGTCCGGCGCGTGGCCGTACCTCGCCGCCTCCGCCTTCATCCACCTCGCGTACTACGTACTGCTCATGCGGTCCTTCCGGCTCGGCGACTTCGGGCAGGCGTATCCGATCGCCCGCGGCACCGCGCCCCTTGTGGTCACGCTGCTCGCCGCGGTGTTCGCGCACGAGGTGCCGAACGGGTGGGCGGCCGCCGGTATCGCCCTGTCCTGCGCGGGCCTGACCGGTGTCGCGCTGTGGGGGCTGCGCGGCAGCCGGCCCAACTGGGCGGCGATCGGCGCGGCCCTCGCCACCGGGCTGACCATCGCCGCGTACACGGTCGTGGACGGGCTGGGGGTGCGGGCGTCGGGCTCTTCCCTCGGGTACATCGCCTGGCTGATGGCGGTGGAGGGGTTCGCGATCCCGGTGTACGCGCTGACCCGGTGGCGGGGTGAATTCCTCGCCGTTCTCCGGCCGTTCGCGGGCGTGGGCCTCCTGGGCGGCGCCATGTCCGTCGCCGCGTACGGACTGGTCCTGTGGGCCCAGACCAAGGCCGAGCTGGCGCCCATCGCGGCCCTGCGCGAGTCGTCGATCATCGTCGGGGCGGCCATCGGGGCGGTGTTCTTCAAGGAGCGGTTCGGGGCGCCGCGGATCGCGGCGGCGGTGCTGCTGGTGGCGGGGATCGGCTTGATGCTGCGGGCGGGTTGACCAGTACCCCGAAAGGGCGCGGGGCTGTGTCGATCTGCGGCTCTCGATGAGGGTCCCCCCGCTCGAGCGAAGTCGAGAGTGGGGGAGCGACCAGCCACGACAGGCCCGCAGACGACCAACGGCCTGAAACCGGCCCTTGCCACGGAGCGCGACTTGCCTACGCCTTGACGATCCGTTCCGCGGGAGTTCAACTCTGCGTTTGTGCCTGGGTTGTGTGTTGTCCCTATGGTCCCAGCGGACATCGGGAGAAGGGGGGCCCATGGGGACACTCCACGCAGTTGTGGCTCGCGGGATCACCAAGTGCTTCGGCGACGTCGTCGCACTCGACGGTGTCGACCTGGATGTGACGCAGGGTCAGATCCATGGACTGGTCGGTCCGAACGGCGCCGGCAAGACGACGCTGCTCGGTCTGCTGCTGGGTCTGGCCGTCGCCGACAGCGGGCGCCTCGAGATCCTCGGGACGCCGGTGGGGCGGGCGTTCGGCGCTCCCGAAGGTGTCTCCGGTTTCGTGGACGGGCCGGGCCTCTACCCCTCGCTCACCGCCCGGCAGAACCTCGCCGCGCTGGCCCGGCTCCGCGGGCTCGACGCGGGCTCCGCCGGCATCGACGACGTGCTCGACCAGGTCGGGCTCACCGCCGTCGCCGACGACAAGGCCCGCGGCTTCTCGCTCGGCATGCGGCAGCGGCTCGGGCTCGCAGCCGCCCTGCTCACCAGGCCCCGGCTGCTCGTGCTCGACGAACCCTCCAACGGCCTCGACCCGGCCGGGAAACGGCACGTGCACCGTGTCCTCACCCGGCTCGCCGCGGACGGAACCAGCGTGGTGCTGTCGAGCCACCGTATGGACGACCTCGAGGCGCTGTGCTCCGAGGTCACCATCCTCGCCACCGGACGGGTCGTGTTCTCCGGCCCGCTGAGCAAGCTGGCCGCCGAGAACCGTGAACTCGACTACCGGGTGCGGACCTCCGACCCGCAGGCCGCGCGACGGCTGGCCGACGGCTCGGACGGCATCCGGGTCGTCGACGACGCCGGGATACGGCAGGACGACGAACTCCTCGTCGTGCGCGCCCTGGTGCCCGCCCTCGACGAACTGGTGGCGAGCCTCGTGCGGTCGGGCGTCGCGGTGCGCGAGCTCGCGCCCGTCGTATCGCCGCTGGAGGCCGCGTTCCTCGCCCTCACCGAGCAGGAGCAGGAGGCCGGCCGATGACCGCGACCGTCGCCGCCGACAAGGTTGTCAGGGCCCGCCGGGTCCCCGTCTCGCGCGGCTACCGCTTCGAACTGGTCAAGCTGGTCTCGCAGTGGCGGATCCGGTTGCTGGTGCTTGCCTGTTGGATTGCTCCGGCCCTCTTCGTGGCGGGCGTGAGCCGGCAGAGCACGCTGCCCTCCGACACCCTCTTCGGGCGCTGGATGCACGCCACGGGCTGGGCCGGACCGCTGGTCATGCTCGGGTTCGCGGGCACCTATGCGCTCCCGTTGCTTTCTTCGGTGGTCGCCGGTGACGTGTTCGCCGCCGAGGACCGGCTCGGCACCTGGCGGCATCTGCTGGTCGCCGTGCGGTCGCCGCGACGGATCTTCGTGGCGAAGTCGCTCGCCAGCCTCACCGTCATCCTGCTGCTGGTGGCCGGGCTGGCCGTGTCCAGCGCGGCCGGCGGGCTGGCGTCGGTCGGCAACCAGCCTCTGGTCGGCCTCGACGGCCACCTGCTGGCACCCTCCGACGCCGCCGTCCGGGTCCTGCTCGCCTGGACCGCGGCCCTGGCGCCGACGCTGGCCCTCGCCGCGATCGGACTGCTCGGGTCGGTCGCGCTGGGGCGCTCCCCGATGGGGCTGCTGCTGCCTCCGCTCGTCGCGCTCGCGATGTCGGTCGCCCAGATGCTGCCGTTGCCCGTCGCCGTGCGCCTCGCCCTGCCCGGCTACGCCTTCATCGCCTGGAACGGCCTGTTCACCGGCCCCACGCAGCTCGGCCCGCTCCTGATCGGCATCGCGGTCAGCCTGGTATGGGCCCTGCTCGCGACCGCGCTGGCGTATCTCCTCTTCCTCCGGCGCGACTTCACCAACCTGGCCTACGACGGTTCCGGGCGCCGGGCGCTCACCATCGGCGCGCTGCCGCTGGTCGGGCTGACCGCTCTCACCGTCGGCGTGGTCGCCGTGGCGACACCCTCCATGGGCTCCGGCATCAAACAGGACAAGGTCCAGCGGTCGGTGGCCACGGCGTTCGCCCACCTCTACCGCATGCAGACCGAGCAGCTTCACCGTCCCGCCGTCACCGAGGCGCAGCTGCGGGCCTCGGCGGCGTGCACCAAGAGCGACGGCCAGGCGGCCCAGGAGGGGGCGGGCAACGACTGGCGGTGCGTCGTGACCTGGCACCTGCCCGGGGTGCCGGTCGCGGGGACGGCGATCTATCAGCTCGACATCACCTCAGACGGGCGGTTCGTGGCCGACGGCGACGGTCCGAAGGAAGTCAACGGCTACTTCCTGCTACGGACTTCGACCGGCGACGCCCCGAATCCGCTGTGGCAGTTCGACGGCAACGTCGAGCTCCTCACCCCCCACTGAAGGTTCCGCTGAAGGGTTCACTGAAGGGAACACCTCCGTGCAGGTAACACGCCAGCGCCGGATCAACGAGAAGAATCAGGTCAACCTCTTCGGCAGACGCGTCGGCCGCCGCGCCCTGCTGGTCACGGCGGGCATCGCGGTCGCCCTCGGTGTCACGGGCACCGCGGTCGCGTCCACGTGGCAGTTCGGCACCCAGCAGGTCGCCGACGAGACCGCGAACGGCCAGGTCATCTCCAGCGACCAGTACATCAAGCCGTACGGCAGCCGCTCCGTCATCAACGACGGCAAGATCATGTCGTCGACGGTCAGCCCGGACGGCAGCCGGCTCGCGGCCTCGGTCGCCGACGGTGACGCCTCGCTGGTCGTCATGGACCTCGCGAGCGGTCAGGTGATCCAGAAGGTCGGCACCAACGCGGCGGACGACGTGCGCATCAAGAGCGGCTCCGTCGGCCAGGAAGGCCCGACGTACTCGCCCGACGGCACGCAGCTGTGGCTCGGCCAGACCGACGGCTACACCAAGTTCACCGTGGGCGCCGACGGCACCCTCTCCAGCCCGGTGGCCGTCCCGATCCCGGCCGACGGCACCAAGCACGCGCTCGTGGGTGCTGCGGTGTTCTCGGCCGACGGCTCGACCGTGTACTCCGCGGTCAACGGCCAGAACCGGGTCGTCGCCATCGACGCGGCGACCGGAACCGTCAAGCAGAGCTGGGCCGTCGGCAACGCCCCCCGGGGCATCGCCCTGGTCGGCGGCAAGCTCTACGTCAGCAACGAAGGCGGCCGTCCGGCCAAGGACGGCGACACCACGATCAACTCCTACGGCACCCAGGTGCCCGCCAACCCGGACACCGGCGCCACCACCACCGGCACCGTCAGCGTCATCGACACGGCGGACCCGTCCGCCGCCGTCGGCAGCATCGACGTAGGACTGCACCCGACCGCGGTGTACGCGAACAAGGGCGGTGTGTTCGTCACCAACACCGCCGACAACAGCGTCTCGGTCATCAGCACGGCCAAGGACAAGGTCGTACAGACCATCGCCACCCAGCCCTGGCCGGAGGCGAAGGTCGGCTACGAGCCGAACGCGGTGACGCTTACCGACGACGGCCGCCTGCTGGTGACGCTCGGCCGCGCCAACGCGGTCGCCGTCTACCGCTACAAGTCCCCGCAGGAACCCGCCCGTTACGTCGGCCTGCTCCCGACGGACTACTTCCCCTCGGGGATCGCCACCGTCGGCAGGAACGTCGTCGTCTCCAACACCCGCGGCATCGACGCCCGCCGCCCCACCGCCGCCTCCGGCCACGGCACCCACGACACGACGTCGAGCCTGACCCAGTTCACGCTGCCGGACGACAAGACCGTCAAGGCCCAGACGGCCAAGGTCTTCAAGCAGAACGGCTGGACGCCCGGCTCGGTCACGACGGCCGGCGGCAAGACCTCCGGGAAGGCGCTGCCCGTCCCGCTGCGGCTCGGCGACCCCTCGACGATCAAGCACGTCTTCCTGCTCGTCAAGGAGAACCGGACGTACGACCAGGTCTACGGCGACCTGCCGCAGGGCGACGGAGACCCCTCGCTCACGACGTTCGGCGAGAACGTGACGCCGAACCAGCACGCGCTGGCCGAGCAGTTCGGGCTCTACGACAACTTCTACGACGTCGGAACGAACTCCGCCGAGGGCCACAACTGGCTGATGCAGTCGGACAACCCGGAGTACACCGAGTCCTCCGCCGGCGAGTACCAGCGCAGCTACGACACCGAGAACGACGCCCTCGGCCACCAGAAGTCCGGCTTCATCTGGAGCGGCGCGCAGGCGGCCGGCCGGTCGGTCAAGGACTTCGGCGAGTTCCAGTCGCTGGAGACCAAGCCGGCCGGTGCGACCTGGCAGAACCTGTACTGCGACAGCAAGAACATGGAAGCCACCGGGGCGCAGACCCAGTACCCCATCCAGACCGGCTCGGCGATCCCCTCGCTCAACAAGGTGTCGGTGCAGGGCTTCCCGATGTTCGACCTCGACGTCCCGGACATCTACAAGGAACAGATCTGGCAGCAGGACTTCGAGAAGAACGGCCCGGCGAACCTGAACATGTTCTGGTTCTCCAACGACCACACCGGCGGCCCGGCCAACGCGGCGGCCGAGGTCGCGGACAACGACCTCGCGGTCGGCCGGATGGTCGACCAGATCTCCCACAGCAAGTACTGGAAGGACTCGGCGATCTTCGTCGTCGAGGACGACTCCCAGAACGGCCTCGACCACGTCGACGGCCACCGCGCACCGGTCCAGATCATCAGCCCCTGGGCCAGGCACGACACCGTCGACAGCCACTACTACTCGCAGATCACGATGGTGCGCACCATCGAGCAGATCCTCGGGATCCACCCGATGAACCAGCTCGACAGCGCGGCCACCCCGATGTACGGGGCGTTCTCCCTGAAGCCGGACAACACGCCGTTCACGGCCGAGCCCAACCGGACCTCGCTGACCCTCGGCGTGAGCCCCCAGCCCACCTGCGGCTCGGACACCCCGGCCCCGCAGGACCGCACCGCGGCGGCCGCTCCGACCTCCGCCGCGGTCCCCGAGGCCAAGCAGGATCTCGCGGCCGAGTGGAAGACCTGGGCCTCGCACCAGCGGCTGACCGGACCGCACGCCGTGCCCGACTACGCCAACAACGAGCAGATGAACCGCTACACCTGGTACCAGACCCACAACTGGACCAAGCCGTACCCCGGCGACAAGAAGGTCTACGCGCCGAACGACGTACCCGGCGCCTACCTCCCGTCGGCGGAGAACGACGGCTGACGCAGCCCTCTCGCTCCGACAGACCCCGGGCCGACATCAGTGTCGGCCCGAGGTCTGCGTGCATCCGCGGGCCCGTAGGAGCACTCTGGAAGCAGGTCTTCCGGAGGTGATCGTCATGATGCACACCGCAGTGGGATGGCACGTCGAGCTGGAGTTCCAGGAGGACGAAACGCACACGCGGGCGGTCGCGCTGGTACGCCTGTCCGACGGGACCGAGGTAAAGGCCCATGGTCACGCGAGCCGCCACCACACCGACGCGAATCAGCCACGGGTGGGTGAGGAGATCGCCGGCGCGCGGGCGCTGAACGAACTCGCCATGCAACTGCTGACGAAGGCGCATGGGGAGATCGACTCGGCGTCCGGGCGGACGTCGCACTCGATCAACGTCTGAGGCTGCGCGCCCCGAGGCGCCGGGATCTGTCGGTCGGCGTCTGCGGGTCCGTCGTGGTTGCTCGCGCCCGCGCGGCGGAGCCGCACATCGACACAGCCCCGCGCCCCTTAGGGCGCGGCCGCCCGCACCGCCCGGACCAACGCCTGCGCCCGTGGGTCCGCCGTCACGCTCTTGCGGAAGCCGTTCGTCACGTAGCCGAAGGCGATGCCCGTGTCGGGGTCGGCGAAGCCCAGGGCGCCGCCGCGGCCCGGGTGGCCGAAGGAGGTGGGGGACAGGAGCGGGGATGCCGCACCGTGGAGCATGTAGCCGAGGCCGAACCGGGTGTGCACGACCAGCACGCGGTCCGGCCCCGCGCTGCGTTCGGTGCGGGCCAGCTCCACGGTCTCCGGTGTGAACAGCCTTGTGCCGCCGTCCACTTCGCCGATCAGGGACGCGTAGAAGCGCGCCAGGCCCTCCGCCGTCGCGATGCCGTTGGAGGCGGGCAGGGCCGCGGCGCGGTAGGCGGGGTCGTTCTCGTCGGGCAGCGGGGTGATCGCGGCGAAGGCGCGGCGGGTGAGCGAGCCGGGGTCGGCGTAGGCCTCGGAGACCGCGCGCTTGGGGCGCGTCCGCAGACCGTGCGGGTCGGCCGGGGGCTCGACCTGGGCCACCCGGCCCACGCGCGCCTGCTCACCCGACGGCAGCCCGAGCCACAGGTCCGCCCCGACCGGCCCGGCCATCTCGTCCGCGATCCACTCACCGATACCGCGCCCGGTGATCCGCCGCACCAGCTCGCCGGTCAGCCAGCTGTACGTCTGCGCGTGATACCCGTGGTCGGTGCCCGGCTCCCAGGCCGGTGCCTGCGCCGCGACCGCCTCGGCGCCGAGGTCCGGGTCCGCGGCCTGGGCGGGCGTGAGCGTGCGGTCAAGGACGGGCACTCCGGCGCGGTGGGCGAGCAGGTGCCACACCCGCGTCCGCTCCTTGCCCGCCGCCTTGAACTCCGGCCAGTACTCGCCGACCGGCGCGTCCAGGTCCAGCTCCCCGCGCTGCTGCAGCAGCAGGAGTACGGCGGCGGCGACCCCCTTGGTCGCCGAGCGCACGATCTGGGCGGTGCCGTGCTCCCAGGGGTCCGTGCCGTCAACGTCCTTCGTGCCGCCCCACAGGTCGACGACCTTGTGCCCGTCCCGGTAGACGGTGACGGCCGCGCCCCGGTCCCCGAGCACCTCGAAGTTCCGTACGAACGCTTCCCTGACCGGCTCGAAGCCCTCGGCGACCGCACCGTGCACGTCCACGCCCGTGCTCCTCCTGCCTGTGTGTACTCCCTACTCACCCAAGCAGAATCGTCACGTCGATGTTCCCGCGGGTCGCGTTCGAGTACGGGCAGACCTCGTGCGCCGCGTCCACCAGCTTCGCCGCGACGTCCTGGTCCAGCACCGGGAGCGAGACGCTGAGGGCGACCGCGAGACCGTAACCGCGCTGCTTGTTGGGGCCGATGCCGACCTTCGCGGCGACCGTGGAACCGGTGAGGTCGAAGCCGGAACGGCGGCCCACCAGCACCAGCGCGTTGTGGAAGCAGGAGCTGTAGCCGGCCGCGAACAGCTGCTCGGGGTTGGTGCCGTTGCCGTCGCCGCCCAGCTCCGGCGGCATCGCGACCTTGACCTCGATCTGCCCGTCCTGGCTGGTGACGTAGCCGTCCCGGCCGCCGTGTGCGGTCGCCTCGGCGACGTACATGATTTTCGTCGGTCGGGTGTCGACGGAGACATCATCGACATCGTCACTCATGGTTGGCCCCCCAGAACGAGTGCGCGCAAGTACATCGTGCACAAGGTACTGGCTGGTAGGTCAGCGGGCGTTACCAGGGGGTAGCAACCGGGGGTAACCCGAGATCAGCGGTTCGCGGCTGCTTCGGCCCTCGCCGCCAGCCGCCAGAGCTCCTCGCGCAGCCGTGCGACCTCCGGTGCGTCGAGCCCCGTCGCCGCGAGCAGCGCGCCCGGTACGCACGCCGCGCGCTCCCGCAGTTCCTCCCCGCGCCCCGTGCATGCGACCAGCACCGAGCGCTCGTCGTGCGCCGCGCGCTCCCGGCGCACCAGGCCCGCCGCCTCCAGCCGCTTCAGCAGGGGCGAGACCGTGCCGTAGTCGAGCCGCAGCGCCGTCGCCAGCTCCTTGACCGGGATCTCGCCGCGCTCCCACAGGACGAGCAGGACCAGGTACTGCGGGTAGGTGAGGCCGAGTTCGTCGAGGAGCGGGCGGTAGGAGGACGTCACCGCGCGCTGGGCCGCGTACAGCGCGAAACACAGCTGGTCGTCGAGCAGCAGGGAAGCCTCAGGGCCTGTCCCAGGAGGGCCGGGCGAAGTCCGCGCCGGATCGGCAGCGCCCCGAAGGGGCGCGGGGCTGTATCCATGTGCGGCTCCGCCGCGATGGGGGTCCCCCCGCTCGAGCGAAGTCGAGAGTGGGGGAGCAACCAGCCCCGATGGCGCCGCAGACAAACCACGGCCCGTCGCGTCACCTTCAGCGGAGGGCTCGGCCGCCGTATCGTCCTCGTGCGTCACGCACCCATTCTCACGGACCGCGGGTCGAAACCGAAGGGCAGCTCCAGCCGGTGGGCGCGCATCAGGTCCTCGTCCGAGAGCAGCTCGGCAGTCTTGCCGTCCGCCGCGATCACGCCCTCGCTGAGGATCAGGGAGCGCGGGCACAGCTCCAGGGCGTACGGCAGGTCGTGCGTGACCATGAGGACGGTGACGTCCAACGAGCGCAGGATGTCGGCCAGTTCGCGCCGGGAGGCCGGGTCGAGGTTGGAGGACGGCTCGTCCAGGACGAGGATCTCCGGCTCCATCGCGAGTACGGTCGCCACGGCCACCCGGCGCCGCTGCCCGAAGGAGAGGTGGTGCGGCGGGCGGTCCTTGAACTCCGCCATGCCGACCTGCGTGAGCGCCCGGTCGACGCGCTCCTCCAGCTCCGGCCCCTTCAGCCCGGCCGCCGCAGGCCCGAAGGCCACGTCCTCGCGGACCGTCGGCATGAACAGCTGGTCGTCCGGGTCCTGGAAGACGATGCCGACCCTTCGGCGGATCTCCGCCATGTGCTGCTTGCCGACGGGCAGCCCGGCGACCGTGACGGTGCCGGCGCCGCCGGTCAGGATGCCGTTGAGGTGCAGCACGAGGGTCGTCTTGCCGGCGCCGTTCGGACCGAGCAGCGCGACCCGCTCGCCGCGCCCGACGGAGAAGTCGACGCCGAACAGGGCCTGGTGGCCGTCGGGGTAGGCGAAGGCGAGGCCGGAGACCTCGAGAGAAGGAGTACTCACAGGGTCCATCCCAGCAGGCAGACGACGAGGGCGGCGAGGGGGAGCGTGAGGGCGTACGACCACTGGGCCCGAGAGGCGGTCACCTCGTCGATCACCGGCATTGAGCCTGCGTAACCGCGGCTGACCATGGCCAGGTGGACGCGCTCCCCGCGCTCGTAGGAGCGGATGAAGAGGGCGCCCGCCGACTTCGCGAGCACGCCCCAGTGCCGCACGCCCCGCGCCTCGAAGCCCCGGGACTCCCGCGCGATCCGCATCCGCCGCATCTCGTCCGTGATGACGTCGCCGTAGCGGATCATGAAGGACGCGATCTGCACGAGCAGTGGCGGGAGCCTCAACCGCTGCAGGCCGAGGAGGAGTTCGCGCAGTTCGGTCGTGGAGGCCAGCAGGACGGAGGCGGCGACACCCAGCGTGCCCTTCGCGAGGACGTTCCAGGCGCCCCACAGGCCGTTCACGCTCAGCGAGAGGCCCAGGACGTCCACCCGCGCGCCCTCCGCCACGAACGGCATCAGAACCGCGAACGCCACGAACGGCACCTCGATCAGCAGCCGCTTGAGCAGGAACCCGGCGGGCACCCGCGCGAGCTGCGCGACGACCGCGAGCAGCACGGCGTACAGGCCGAACGCCCACACCGCCTCCCGCGGCGTCGACACCACGACCACCACGAACGCGAAGGCCGCGGCGAGCTTGGTGTGCGGCGGCAGGGCGTGCACGGGGGAGTGCCCGTGCCGGTAGAGCCTGTGCGCGTGCCCGGCACCCATGTCAGACGCCCGTGCCGACAGGAGAGGCGTCGGTCGTACGGCGCCTGCGGACCACCCAGAACACCGTGCTGCCCGCGACGACGGTCACGCCGACGCCGATCACGCCCGCGAGGCCGCCGGAGAGGCGGGCGTCCGCCACGTCCTTGACGCCGTAACCGGCGAGCGGGGAGCCGTCAGAGGCGTGCTTCTTGGCCCTGCTGTCGATGCCCTTGTCGTGGGCGACCTTCTCCAGGCCGTCGGGGTTCGAGGAGGCGTAGAAGCTGACGAAGCCCGCCAGGACGAGGGAGGTGACCAGGCCGGTGATCCACAGCGCGCGGCGGGACGTGCGCGCCGCGACGGGCGCCGGGCCGGACGGGGGAGCGTCCACGAGTTCGCCGTTCACGCGCAGCTTGAGCTTCTGCTCCAGGCCGCGCGCGCCGTACACGAGATCCGGGCGTACGGCGATCACCGCGCCCACCGTCAGCCCCGTGATCGCCGCCTCGCCGATCCCGATCAGCACGTGTACGCCGATCATCGCGGTGGCGACCTTGCCGATGGAGACGTCCGTGGTGCCGCCGACGGCGTAGATCAGCGTGAAGGCGACCGCCGCGCCCGGCACCGAGAGGAGCGCGGCGACGAAGGAGGCGACCGTGATCGAGCGGCGCCTGCGCGGGAGCACCTTCACCAGGCCCCGGAAGACGGCGTAGCCGACGACCGTCGTGACGATCGCCATGTCCGTGATGTTCACGCCGAGCGCGGTCAGGCCGCCGTCCGCGAAGAGGATGCCCTGCATCAGCAGGACGACGGACACGCACAGGACGCCGGTGAAGGGGCCGACGAGGATCGCGGCGAGCGCACCGCCGAGCAGATGGCCGCTGGTCCCCGCCGCGACGGGGAAGTTCAGCATCTGCACCGCGAAGATGAAGGCCGCGACCAGCCCGGCCAGCGGCGCCGTCCGCTCGTCCAGCTCGCGGCGGGCGCCGCGCAGGCTCACCGCGATGGCGCCCGCGGCGAGGACTCCGGTCGCGGCGGAGACGGGGGCGTTGATGAATCCGTCAGGCACATGCACCGTTCGATGATAGTGCCTTGTTGCGAACTATTTGCAAGAGCGAGGTGGTCGTCCGTGGTGCACAGTTCCCCGCGCATGAGTTCCCCGTGCATGTGAGTTGTCCGACGCCAAGGGGCGTGCTCGGGAAAATATGGGACATTAGGAGGGGGTGGACGCACAGCTTCCGCACAGGACACGCAGCGTGAGAGGGCCGTCACGATGTCTGTAGTCGAGCAGTACGCACGAGCCCACCTGGTCACGGATGCGGCCATTCCGGAGGACGAGACCGTCCCCGTCGTCCTGCGCTACGACCCCGAGGTCGACCCGCGTGAGGTGCGGGTCGGATTGCCCGGGGCGGACGAGTGGAGCTTCTCGCGTTCCCTTCTGGAACAGGGGCTGCGGGCGCCCGCCGGCAGCGGGGAGGTTCGCGTGTGGCCGTGCGGCCGAGTGCAGGCGGTTGTCGAGTTCCACTCGGCGCAGGGCGTTTCGGTGGTGCAGTTCGAGTCGAAGACTCTGCTGCGGTTCCTGCGCCGCACGTATATGGCTGCGGCGCCTGTTGGTCGTTGAGCGTTTCTGATCAGCCGCCCAGTTTCAGCAGCGCCGCCACGATCGGCCCTGCCGTGTCGCCGCCGTGGCCGCCCGCCTGGACGACGCCCGATGCGGCGAGGTCGCCGCAGTAGGCGGTGAACCAGCCGTTCGGCTTCTTCTGGCCGTCCACCTCGGCCGAGCCCGTCTTGGCGCCGCAGCCCGACATGCCCGACATCGCCTTGGCCGCCGTGCCGTAGGAGGCCGTGTAGGACATGACCTCCTTCAGCTCGGCCTGCGTCTTCGACGACATCGTGCGCGAGGCCTTCGCCAGTGTGCGGTGGTCCACCGACGGGGCGACCAGGTACGGCTGGTGGAAGGTGCCGGTCGCCACCGTCGACGACACCGACGCCATGTTCAGCGGGTTCATCCGCACCCCGCCCTGCCCGATCAGCGAGGCGCCCATCTGTGCGCCGCTCATCACGGGGACCGAGCCGTCGAAGGTCGGGACGCCGATGGCCCAGTTGTTCAGGCCGAGGCCGTAGACCTGCTGGGCCTCCTGTGTCAGGTCGCTGTTGGACAGCTTCGGCGCGAAGTTGATGAAGGCGTTGTTGCAGGAGGCCCCGAAGGCCAGCTTGAACGAGCCCTGCTTGATCTCGGAGTTGTCGTCGTTGTGGAACGTCCAGCCCGCGAGCTTGTACGTCTTGGGGCAGGGGTGCGACTGGTCGGGGTGGATCAGGTTCTTCTCGAAGAGCATCGTCGACGTCACGATCTTCATCGTGGAGCCGGGGGCCAGGGAGCCCTGGAAGGCCACGTTGAAGCTGGGGCTGTGGTTCGCGACGGCGAGGATCTCGCCGGTGGACGGGCGCATGACGACGACCGAGGACCTGTCCTTCGCGGCGACCTGTTTCTCGGCCGCCGCCTGGAAGACCGGGCTCAGCGTCGTGTTCACCTTGCCGGGTGTGCCCTTGGTCAGCGTCAGCAGCGTCTTGTCGGACAGCTTGGCCTTCTGCGAGGCCTTGCCCCGCACCACGTCCAGCTCGACGCCCGCCTTGCCGCCGGCGGTCTTGCCGTACTTCTCCCGCAGACCGTCCAGGACCGGGCCGAGCGAGGGGTACTTGGCGGTCGTCAGCTCGCCGCCGTGGCGGTCGTACGCCTTGACCGGCGGCGTCCCGGACTCGCCGGTGACCAGGGTGTCGCCGTCCTTCAGGTCGGGGTGGACGACGGAGGAGTGCCAGTCGACGTACGGCTTGCCGTCCTCCTTCTTGCGCACGACCGTCAGCGCACTCTGGTACGAGAGCGGCAGCTTGGTGCCCTTGTAGGAGACCGTGCCCTTGACGGTGAAGGGGACCTTGTCGCCGGTGCGGGTGCCCTCGGTGAGGGTGGCGCCCGTGATGTGCGCGTCCTTGGTGAAGCCGGTCAGCAGGGTGGTGGCCGCCGTCGGGTCGTTCGTGGCGGCGGCGGCCTGCGTCACCTTGCCCTGCTGCCAGCCCGTGAGGAACCGCTCGGCCGCGGTCTGCACCTCGGTCGCGGACAGCGGACCGGTCTTGACCTTGGGCTTGTCGTCGGTGGACGAGGACGTCGCTGTCGACCGGTCGTCGGCCGCCGAGCCGCCGGTCAGCGCGTAGACGCCGACTCCGGCGCCGACGACCACCACGGCGATCATCCCGCCGACCACGGCGGGTTTGGTCTTCCGTCGCTCGGCGACGCGCCTTCTGTTACCCACTGTTCCCGTTCCTCCGAGAGATCCCCAGGGTCCCCGTTGCCCACATCCATCCCAACCAACGACGGCAACAGCCTAGAGTCCCGTCCTCAACGGGTGACTTCAGGAGCCGGTCCGTAGCACAGCTGCGACAATCGGCCCGGCCGCCGTGCCGCCGTGGCCGCCCTCCTCGGTCATGGCCGCCGCCGCGAGGTCACCCCGGAAGCCCGTGAACCAGCTGTTGGACACGGCCTGTCCGTCGACCTCCGCGGAGCCGGTCTTCGCGCCGATGTCCCCGCGCAGCCCGGCCATCGCCTCCATCGCGGTGCCCTGGGTCGCGGTGAGATGCATCATCTGCTTCAGCTGCGCGGCGGTGCTCGCGGGCAGGCCCTTCGCGGTGGCCAGTTGACGGTCGTCGAGCTTCGGCGAGACCAGATACGGCTGCCGGAACGTGCCGGTGATGGCGGTCGCGGTGACCGACGCCATGTTCAGCGGGCTCATCTGGACCTGGCCCTGGCCGATGGCGTTCGCCGCCCGGTCCGGGCCGCTGACCGCGGGGACCTTGCCGTCGAAGGAGACGATGCCGGTCTTCCAGTTGTCCTGGCCGAGCCCGAACCGGTCCTGGGCCTCGGTGGTCAGCGAGGAGTCCGTGAGCGGCTTCTCGTCGATGAGCTTGATGAAGGCGGTGTTGCAGGAGCGCAGGAAGCTGTTGGCGAGGGTGGCGTTCTCGTTGGGCTTCATGTTCTTGAGGTTCTTGAAGGTCTGCCCCTGCCATACGGCGTCCGGAGTGCAGGGCGCCGGGCCGTTCATCGAGGTCACGCCGTTGTCGATGAGCATCGCGGCGGTGATGATCTTCATGGTGGAGCCGGGCGCCACCTCGCCCTGGAAGGCCGCGTTGAACTGGTCCTTGCGGTTGTTGGCCACCGCCAGCACCTCACCGGTGCTGGGCTTGACGGCCACCACCGAGGACTGGGCGAACTTCTTCACCGCGGTTTCGGCCGCCGCCTGCGCGCTCGCGCTGATCGTGGTCTGCAGCCGGCCCGCCCTGCCCTTGGCGAGGGTGAGCAGCGAGGTGTCGCCCGCGTCCGGGGACTGGTGCTTGATCGCCAGCTCGATGCCGGGAGTGCCGCCCGCCTTGTCGCCGTACCGCTCGCGCAGGGTGTCCAGGACCGGGCCGAGCGAGGGGTACTTCTCCTTGGTCAGTACGGCCCCGCTCCGGTCCACGGCCTCGATCGGCGGGTTCGCCGCCTCGCCGGTGAACAGGGTGTCGCCCTTCTGCAGCTGCGGATGGACCACGGACGGCCGCCAGTCGACCAGCGCGCGCCCGGTGGTCTTCCCGCGCACGACGGTCAGCTCGCTCTTGTAGGCCAGGGGCTTGGACTTGCCCCCGTAGGACACCGTCGCCCTGACCGTGTAGGGGACCGTCGCGCCGTTCGCCGTACCCGGCGTGATCTTCACGCCGGTGATGTGCGCGGCGTCGCTGTAGGAGGTCAGCAGCGGTTCGGCCGCCGCGTCGTTGTTCGTGTACGTCGCCGCCTGGGCCGACTTGCCCTTCTCCCAGGCCGCGAAGAACTTCGCCGAGGTCTCCTTGATCTCGTCGCTGCTCGGCGGACCGGTCTTCACCGACCCCGATCCGTCCGACCCCCCGTCGCCGTTCAGCGCGGACACGATGTTGTACGCGCCGTATCCGGCGCCGCCCACCATCACAGCGAAGACGCTGCTGATGACGGTGATCTTGACCCCCTTGCCCATGAAGGGCTCCCTCCCCGTTCCCCGTTGGTGCTCGCACTGTATGTGGCGTGAGGGGGAGCTGTGAGGGGAGTTTCCGTATGTTGTCCGATCGGAGACGCGGAAGGGACTCAGAAGGTCCGCTATACCCAGGTATCCAGCCACATACGTGAACGCCATTCGTCGATCGGGATGGCGGTCCCGGTGTACAGCGGCCAGAAGTAGATGAAGTTCCAGGCGATCAGCAGGACCAGGACGCCCGCTCCCGTCGCTCCCGCGACCCGGCGGGTGTCGCTCGACCCCGGCGGCCCGATGATCGCGCCCAGCAGCATCGCCACCGCCAGACAGAGGAACGGCACGAAGACGACGGAGTAGAAGAAGAAGATCGTCCGCTCCTGGTACAGGAACCAGGGCAGATAACCGGCGGCGACGCCACAGGCGATGGCGCCCGCCCGCCAGTCGCGGCGCAGCAGCCAGCGCCACAGGATGTACAGGACCGCGAAGCAGGCCACCCACCACAGCAGCGGGGTGCCGATCGCCAGGACCTCGCGGGCGCACTTCTGGCCCGCGTCGACGGGGCAGCCGTCCTTGCCGGGCGAGGGGGACTCGTAGAAGTACGAGACCGGGCGGCCGTCGACGAGCCAGCTCCAGGGGTTGGACATGTAGGTGTGCGGCGAGTGCAGGTTCTTGTGGAACTCGTAGACCTCGTGCTCGTAGTGCCACAGGCTGCGCCACCAGTCGGGGAACAGCCAGGTCCAGTTGCCGCCCTTGCCGTCGGTGGCGGCCCAGTTGCGGAAGTAGCCGCCCTTGCCGTTGGTGGCGGAGAGGATCCAGCCGGTCCAGGAGACCAGGTAGGTGACGAGCGCGACCGGGACCGTGGCCACGAACGTGACGGCCGCGTCCGGCAGCACGGCCTTGTAGGGGTTCCCGGCGCCCGCCACCTTGCGGGAGCCGATGTCCCACAGGACCGCCATCAGGAAGAACGCGACCATGATGTACAGGCCGTTCCACTTGGTGCCGATGGCCAGGCCGATCATCAGGCCCGCCAGCCAGCGCCACGGGCGCCAGCCGAGACGGGTGGTCTCGGCGATGTGTGCGTCCGGGCGGACACGGCCGTCGGCATCCGGCTGGAGTGCGGCGGCGAGTCTCTCGCGCGCCTTGTCACGGTCGATGACCAGGCAGCCGAACGCGGCCAGCACGAAGAACATCAGCACGCCGTCGAGCAGCGAGGTGCGGGCCATCACGAAGGCCAGCCCGTCGACCGCCATCAGTCCGCCCGCGAGGCAGCCGAGGAAGGTCGAGCGGAAGATACGGCGGCCGATGCGGCACAGCATCAGGACCGACAGCGTGCCCAGCAGCGCCGTCATGAAGCGCCAGCCGAACGGATTGAACCCGAAGAGCAGCTCCCCGAGCCCGATGACGTACTTGCCGACCGGCGGGTGCACGACGTACGCCGCGTCCGTCGGGATCGTGACGTGCCCGTTCAGCGCCAGGATCTGGTCGTTGGCGTTCTTGTCCCAGTT
>Ga0105246_10000442_pt1 | contig 22222 bp, 23 predicted proteins | sample KBSM64metaG_FD_99694 | JGI IMG/M metagenome (GOLD analysis project Ga0105246, IMG submission 99694) | Miscanthus rhizosphere microbial communities from Kellogg Biological Station, Michigan, USA - KBS M6-4 metaG | ecosystem: Host-associated > Plants > Roots > Rhizosphere > Soil | place... | reverse complement strand
GGTGCCGAGTGGTGGGGCAAGAGCGTTTTGCTTACTTTTGCGCTTTTCAAAAGTGAGCCGCTGTAAAAGCGGAACCATTAGCAGCCGTTACCGCAGAAACGGATATGTACTCGGTACAATCCAACATCCTGGTCGGCCCAGAGGCCGCCATCGGGGGCAAGCCCCCTCCCACATTTGGACCTCGGAGTGTCAGGTAGATACGCGTTGGCTGTGCGGCCGTCACGGGGGCAAGCCCCCTCACGCCACCATAATAATCTTCGACACCAACTCCACCACCGTCTTGGCCTGCAATTTCCTCATCAACCGTGCCCGATGCACTTCCACCGTACGGTGGGAAATCCCCAGGCGCAGGGCGATTTCCTTGGATTTGAGCCCGTTCACGATATGCATGGCAATCTCGCGCTCCCGCGGCGTCAAGTCCCCGGTGCCCTGGTGACTGCGGTCCAGGCGTTCGAAGTGCCAGATCATCAGCTTGAACGGGTCCCTGGGCGTAAGAGTGTAGCCATGGGATTTGGCCCAGAACACCTCGCCGTTGCGATGCTGCATGAAGCGCTCGTCGGAATAAAAACCGTTGTCGCTGTCGAGCAACCAATCATGGCTGCGCTTGCCGATGGCGTGGTAGTCGGCCTTGGACGGGTAGATCAGCAAGGTCAACTGATTGACCAGCGCCTCGCGGGCATAGCCGAACAGTTTCAGGAACGCGTCGTTGCAGTCGAGTATCACACGGTTGCTGGTGACCAACTGCGGAGCGGGGGACAGTTTGAACGCCAGGCGTTCGAGGTCTTGCAAGGGCTGGGTAAACACGGTCATGGGCATCCTGCCTCGTTGTTCAACTCACTGGCGAATACTTATCCTTGTAAAACTACTTATCCATGTAAGTAGTTACACGAATTGGCGTGCGGCCAGAGCTGGTTCATTGTAGGGGAAGTCCGGTTGAAGAACAGAAGAAATTGATTATGCCTGTTGATTGCGTGTCTATCGTTGCCGCTGGTCATTCGCGTTTTGGTCGTCTGGAAGGCACCACGCTGGAGGATCTGATTGTTCAGGTCACGCGTGAGGCCCTCAGCGATGCCGACCTTGAGGCATCGCAAATCGATGCGCTGTTCCTTGGCCACTTCAATGCCGGGCTGGTGCCCGACGGTTTTGCCGCGTCATTGCTGCTGCAGGCCGACCCCGGGCTGCGCTTCAAGCCGGCCACGCGCTGCGAAAACGCTTGTGCGTCCGGTTCGGCGGCGATCCAGGCCGGGGTCAATGCGATTCTCTCCGGCAGCGCCGAGTTGGTGCTGGTGGTGGGCGCCGAAAAAATGACCCACACCTCCACGGCCGCCGTCACCCAGGCGCTGGCCGGTGCCGGTTACCAGAACGATGCCGCCGAGGCCGGCCTGAGTTTCCCGCAGCTGTTCGGTCGCGCCGCGCGCCAATACGCCGAGCGCTACCATAGCCCGTTGGGCTCGATGGCGGCGATTGCCACCAAGAATCACTCCAATGCCATGGCCAACCCGTTGGCGCAGATGCACCGGGAGATGAATTTCGAGCACTGCAACAATGTGTCCCAGAGCAACCCGTTCGTGGCCGATTCGCTGCGCCTTACCGATTGCTCGCTGATCAGCGATGGTGCGGCGGCGATCATCCTGGCTTCACCCAAGCGCGCGCGGGCGTTCCGTCGCGATGTGCAGATTCGCGCGATGACCCAGGTCAATGACACCTTGCCTATCGCCCAGCGCGACATCCTCGCGTTTGAAGGCCCGCAGCGGGCCATTCACTCCGCCTTGCGCGGGGCCAGTGTGACCCTGGCCGACCTGAGTTTCGCCGAGGTGCATGATTGCTTCACCATCGCCGAGCTGCTGATCTACGAAGCCATGGGCCTGGCGCCCAAAGGCGAGGGGCACCGTGTACTCGACAGCGGCGTGGTGCGCGCGGGCGGGCGCTTGCCGGTGAACCTTTCCGGTGGGCTCAAGGCCAAGGGCCATCCCGTCGGCGCGACCGGCGTCTCAATGCATGCCCTGGCGTTCCGGCAATTGACCGGCGAGCCGATCGGCCTGGCGGTGCCCAACGCGGAGTTCGGGCTGGTATTCAACATGGGTGGAATGGCGGTGGCCAACTACGCCTCGGTCCTGCATGCGCGCCGGTACTGAGCCATGAACATTGCCAATTGGTTGCACGACACCCAGCGTCGCGACCCGCAACGCCCGGCACTGTTCGACGGCGCCCGGCTAGTGGCCGACTACGCCACCTTCACCGCCCATGTGCGCCAGCGCGCCGCGCAGTTGCAGGACCAGCACGGCGTGCAGCCGGGAGATGCGGTGGCGGTGCTGATGAAAAACAGCTGCGACTACCTGGAGTTGCTCTACGCCATCTGGTGGATGGGTGCGGTGGCGGTGCCGATCAACGCCAAGCTGCATCCGACCGAGGCGGCATGGATCGCCGATAACGCCCAGGCCCGCCTGATCTTTACCGATGGCGGCCGGGTGTTTTCAGCGCAGGACCTGCCCCTGCGCTGCACGGAGCTCGATGGCCACGTGCTGCCGCCTGACCCTGGCGGGCCGACACGGGAGCAACCGGTGCCGCGCCAGGATCACGATCTCGCCTGGCTGTTTTACACCTCCGGCACCACCGGGCGTTCCAAGGGGGTGATGCTGTCCCATGGCAATCTGATCGCCATGTCGTTGTGTTACGCCACCGATGTCGACCCGGTGAGCGCCGATGATGCGGCGCTGTATGCCGCGCCGATGTCCCATGGCGCCGGGCTCTATAACTTCATTCACGTACGCTGCGGCGCGCGCCATGTGGTGCCGGCGTCCAACGGTTTTGACGCCGCCGAGCTGTTTGGCCTGGCGGCCGAGCTGGGCAGTGTTTCGCTGTTTGCCGCGCCGACCATGGTCAAGCGCATGGTCGAGCAGGCGCGGCGCCAGGGCTACAGCGGCGCAGGCATCAAGACCATAGTCTACGGCGGTGGCCCGATGTACCTGGCCGACTTGCGCGATGCTGTCGACACCTTTGGCGCCCGCCTGGTGCAGATCTACGGCCAGGGCGAGAGCCCGATGACCATCAGCGTGCTGCCCCGTGGGCTGATTGCCGACCGTCAACGCCCTGATTGGGCGACCCTGGCCGCGTCCGTCGGCCATGCGCAAGCCTGTGTGGAAATCCGCATCCTTGATACCGGGCACCAACCGCTGCCCACGGGAACGCGCGGCGAAATTGCCGTACGTGGCGCTACGGTGATGCAGGGTTATTGGCGCAACCCCGAGGCCACGCGCCAGGCCTTGGTCGATGGCTGGTTGCTGACCGGCGACATCGGTTTCCTCGACCCCGCCGGCTACCTGACCCTCACGGATCGCTCCAAGGACGTGATCATCAGCGGCGGCAGCAACGTATACCCGCGCGAAGTCGAGGAGGTGCTGGCCCAGCATCCCGAGGTGTTTGAAGTGTGCGTGGTGGGTGAACCGGACCCGCAGTGGGGCGAGTCGGTGGTGGCGTTTGTGGTGACGCGCAGCGGCCAGGCCCTCGACGAAGCCGAGCTGACGGCCTGGTTCCTGGCGCGCATGGCATCGTTCAAGAAACCCAAGAAATATGTGTGGCGCAGCGAATTGCCCAAGAACAGCTACGGCAAAATCCTCAAGACCGACTTGCGGCAATGGCTCAAAGCGGCGAGTATCGCCGCGCTTTAGCATGGATCGACAAACAGACAAGGAGTCCCCTCGATGGGCAATCACGCGCAAGACACTGTCCGCAAACGCCGCCGCGCGTTTCTCGGTGCCACCTCCGGCCACTTGATCGAGTGGTACGACTATGGCGTCTACGGCTTTCTTGCCGTCTATATCGGCCAGGCGTTCTTCGTCTCCGACGACCCCACCACCAGCCTGCTGGCCAGTTTTGCCGCGTTCGCCCTGAGCTTCTTCATCCGGCCCCTGGGCGGACTGTTCTTCGGCCCGCTGGCGGACAAGATCGGCCGGCGTAAAACCCTGATCATGGCGCTGGTGATGATGACCGGCTCCACGGTGATGCTCGGTTTGCTGCCCACGTACGCGACCCTGGGCATCGTTGCCCCAATCCTGTTGATCCTGGTGCGCTGCGTACAAGGCTTCTCGGCGGGCGGTGAGATCGGCACGGTCACCAGCTTCATTTCCGAATACGCCGGTCCCGGCCGACGCGGCTTTGCCACCTGCTGGTTGATGGTCACCGCCGTGCTTGGCCTGCTGCTGGGCGGCGCCGTGGCCAATGGCATGACCTGGGTGCTGGGCGCCGACATGATGCAGGACTGGGCCTGGCGCGTGCCGTTCCTGATCGCCGCGCCCCTGGGTTTCATTTCCATGTACATCCGCCTCAAGCTCGAAGACAGCCCCGAGTTCCTTGCCCTGCAACGCGCCGGGCAAACTTCTCGTGCACCCCTGCGCGAAGTCTGGCAGTGGAAGCGCGCGATTGCCCTGGTGTTCTTCATCATCACCTTGCACAGCTCGATCTTTTACCTGGTGCTGACCTTTGCCTCGACCTACATGGCCAAGATTCTCAAGTTCGACAGCGGCACCACCTTGCTTTATGTGTTCGTCGCCAGCTTCTCGGCGGCCTTCGTCATGCCGTTCGGCGGCGCCTTCACCGATAGGTACGGGCGCAAGCCGTTCCTGATGGTGATCGGCACACTGGCGACCCTGGCGATGTTCTGGCTGTTCAAGATGGCACCGACCGCCACGCCGGCAACCTTCTTCGCGCCGTTGATGGCGGTGGCGATTCTGTTCGGCCTGTACGCTTCGTCCACCTATGCGCTGATGAGCGAACTGCTGCCCACGCGCATCCGTTCCACCGGGATTGCCGTGGCGTACAACGTGCCGGTTGCGGTGTTTGGCGGCAGCGCGCCGCTGATCTCCACCTGGCTGATCAAGGTGACCGGTGACATCACCTCGCCCTGGTACTTCTATGTGGCGACCGGGGTGGTGTCGCTGATCGCGTTGGTGCTGCTGCGCAAGGAGGACTTCGTGGCCAGCACCAGCCCGGCGGCAGTGCCTGCGGCGGCGGCATTGGCTTGAGGGCGCGGTCGCCGGGCGTTGCATCGAGGCGTTAACTGCGCCAGGCTTGGCGGCCTGATCCCGGCGGAGCGAATGGCGTGCAGGCTACCCGATTGACCCTGATCTGCCATGCGGCCACGGCGGCGCAGAAACAGGCACGTTTTGCCGATGACGAGTCGCTGCTCATGGACTGGCAAGGCTCGCAACTGTCTTTGGCAGGCCATTACCCCAAGGCTGCGCGCCTGGTGTGCGGGCCTGAGGCACGAGCCCGGCAGACGGCGGCGTTATTCGGTGCGCAGCCGTGCATCGAAGAGTCGCTGCGCGACCTGGACCTGGGGCGCTGGAAAGGCCAGGCGATTGGAGATCTCGACAGCGATCAGATGATCGCCTGGCTCAACGACAGTACCGCCGCGCCCCATGGTGGCGAGACGCTGGGGCAGTTGTGCCGGCGGGTCGGGGACTGGATCAAGTCCCAGGAACGTCAGCCCGGCCATGTGCTGGCAGTGACCCATCCGTTCGTTATCCGCGCTGCGCTGCTGTTCGTCATGCAGTGCCCGGTCTCGATGTTCTACCGGATCGACGTTGAACCGCTGTCGCGCACCGAACTGCGCTTCAATGCCGTCTGGCGCCTGCGTCTGGAAACTCACGCCTGACCCCCTGATCATGGCAAAATCCACGCTCCGCAATGAGAGCAACCCATGAAACGCATCCTGATCATCGGCATCGGCGCCGGCAACCCCGACTACATCACGATGCAGGCCGTGAAGGCGCTGAACCGCACCGACGTGTTTTTCCTGATGGACAAGGGCCAGAGCAAGGACAAACTGATCGACCTGCGGCGTGAAATCTGCGAGACCTACATCACCGAGCCTGGCTATCGCTTTGTCGAGGCCGATTGCCCTGAGCGCGCGCGCGGTGATATCGACTACACCACCGCCGTGCGGGACCTCAACCGCGACAAGCAGCAAACCTTCGAGCGTATGATCAACGAGGAAATGGCCGACGGCGAAGTGGGCGCGTTTCTGGCCTGGGGTGACCCGGCGTTGTACGACAGCACTATTCGCATCCTGCAGGCGATCCTGGCTGACGGCCGCTGTGAATTCGAGTTTGAGGTGATCCCCGGCATCACCAGCGTGCAGGCCCTGGCGGCCCGGCATAAAGTGCCGTTGAACCGGATCGGCAAGTCCATTGAAATCACCACCGGGCGGCGCCTGGCGGCGGGGCAGGCGAGTGATGCCGACACCCTGGTGGTAATGCTCGACGCCGAAGATTCCTACCGCAGCGTGGCGGATCAAGACCTGGATATTTACTGGGGCGCTTACCTGGGCACACCGGACGAAATCCTGATCAGCGGCAAAGTCGCTGACGTGGCGCAAGACATCCAACGGGTACGCAAGGCTGCGCGGCTCGCCAATGGCTGGATCATGGACACCTATTTGTTGCGCAAACCCTGAGGGACAGTTCCCATGCTCAAATTGCTCGCGCTCACCCTGACCCTGCTGGCCGGTGTCGCCCAGGCGGATGCCGACCTGCACACCGACTTGCCGCTGTCGTACCTGGAGCAAACCCAGGGCGATTCACGCAACCAACCGCTGGTGATTTTCCTGCATGGCTTTGGTAGCAACGAGCAAGACCTGTTCGGCATCAAGGATGCGCTGCCTTCCACCTGGACCTACCTGTCGGTGCGTGCGCCGCTGCCGGTGGAGCCACGTGGCTATCGCTGGTTCACCAAGGCCCCCGGTGACGGTGATTACGATGGCGTGACCGCCGATCTGCAGAGCAGCGCCAGGCTGATTGAAGACTTTGTGGCCAAGGCCACCGCCAAGTACCACACCATGAGTGATCGTGTGTTTCTGGTCGGGTTCAGCCAGGGCGCGATCATGTCCTATGAAGTGGGCTTGCGCAGACCCGAGCTGCTGCGTGGCATAGCGGCCTTGAGCGGCAGTGTGTTGCCGGTGCTCAAGGCCGAGCTCAAGCAGGATGAAGCGTTGGGCAAGCTGGCGATCTTTATCGGCCATGGCACGTTGGACCAGGCGCTGCCTTATGCGTTGGGGACGCGGGCGAATGCGGTGCTCGAGGGGATTGGGTTGAAGCCGGAATTTCATGGGTATCCCGGGATGAACCATACGATCAGCGAAGCGGAAATCCAGGACCTGAAGTCTTGGCTGGAGAAGAGCCTGCGATAAACACGGTTAAAAATGTGGGAGGGGGCTTGCCCCCGATAGCGATCTTTCAGTCAAAGATATTGAGACTGACACACCGCTATCGGGGGCAAGCCCCCTCCCACATTGGAGATTGGCTTACTTGCCGCCGGTAATCTGCTTGACCAGCGCAGCATGCCCCTTTACATCATCCGCTCGCGAAATCGCCTGGATCACCAGCAGCTGATTGCCGGAACCGCCGAGAAAGGTGGAGTTCAACGTCTTGCCGCCGCCCTGGGTGGCGGTGCTGTCGACTTGCCGCAGGCCGAGGCCTTTGTAGGTGAGTTTTTTCTCGTTTTGCTTCTTGAAGTCGGGCAGGGCGGCGCGCTGGTTCTTGACGAAGTCGGCTACGGCGCCATCGAGGAACTGCGGGTCGTTGTCCTTGATGGCTACCCCATCGTTACGTACGGTTTCGGCGACGATCACCACGCTTTTGGTGGTGGCGTTGGCGTACAGGGTGCCCTGGGTATCGGCGGTGCCATCATCGGCTTTACCGGAAGGCAGGGTATCGGCGGTGTAGGCCTTGGGCAGGTCGAAGGTGAACTTGCCGCCCAGGGTGGAGATGGTTTGCGTGGTCGCCTTGGAGGCAGCCCATACGCTGCCGGCGGTAAGCGCAAGGGCCAGCAGCAGTGCGGTCTTGGTGAACGTGGCCATGAAGCGCTCCAGAGATGAACGAAATTGCGGCGTATTCTGTCAGAAAAATCGCAAGATCGTTCACCTGCCACCTCACACCTTGTCGGACTCTTCTTGCAGTCGATCCATCTCGAACAGGCGCGCCAGTTCGGTACGGGCTTCCTGGGCGGTCTGCATGACTTTGGCCGCATCGTCGTACACCGCATGCTGGGCGGCGAGGACTTGCTGGTCGTGGGCCCTGAAACGGTCGATGCGTGCATCGGCCTGGGCCTGGCTCAAACCGAGGCCGACCAGGGTGCGGCGGCTCATCTCCAGGCTGGAATAGAAGGTTTCGCGCACCGGTGACGCGTCCAGGTCCACCAGGCGGTGTACGTGCTGGCGGTTACGCGCGCGGGCGATGATCTTCATGTGCGGGTAGAGGTTGCGCACCAGTTCGGCGGTCTTGATGTTGATTTCCGGGTCGTCCATGGCGATTACGAAGAACTCCGCCTGGTCGACCTTGGCCGCATGCAGGATTTCCGGACGCTGCGGGTCGCCGTAGAACACCGGCATGCCGCCGAAACTGCGGGTCAGTTCGATGGTTTCCACCGAGGTGTCCAGGGCAATGAACGAGACGTTCTGCGCGCGCAGGATTCGCGCGACGATCTGGCCCATCCGGCCCATGCCGGCAATCACCACACGCGGCGCATCGCCTTCGATGGCGCGGTATTCCTCGGGCACGTCCACCGGCTTGACCTTGGGCTTGAACAGCTTCGGGCATATCAACAGCAGCAGCGGTGTCACGGCCATGGACAGGGTGATGGTCAGCACCAGCACATCGTAGAGATGCGGCTCGAACAGGCCCTGGTCGCGCCCGATCTTGAACACCACAAAAGCAAACTCACCGCCGGCCGCCAGCACCACGCCCAGGCGCAGGGCGCTTTCACGATTGAGTTCACCCACCTTGCGACCCACGACGTACAACAGCGGCAGTTTCAACCCGATCAGCAGCAAGGTCAGCCCGATCACCACCAGCGGGGTGCTGAGCAGCAGGCTGAGGTTGGCGCCCATGCCCACGCTGATAAAGAACAGACCCAGCAGCAGGCCCTTGAACGGTTCGATCTGGGATTCCAGTTCGTGGCGGTATTCGGAGTCCGCCAGCAGCAGCCCGGCGAGGAAAGCGCCGAGGGCCATGGACACGCCTACCAATTCCATCAGCCAGGCGGTGCCGATCACCACCAGCAACGCGGTGGCAGTGGACACTTCGCGCAGGCCGGTCTTGGCGACGATGCGAAACACCGGGCGCAACAGGTATCGCCCGCCGATGATCACTACGGCGATGCTGCCCAGGATCTGCAACACGTGCTGCACGCCCTGGGCTTCGGTGGTCGGATGATCGCTGCCGGCCAGCAGCGGCACCATGGCGATCAAGGGGATTGCCGCGATGTCCTGGAACAACAGGATCGCAAAGGCCAGGCGCCCGTGGGGTTGGTTGAGTTCCTTGCGCTCGGCCAGGCTTTGCAGGCCGAACGCGGTGGAGGACAGCGCCAGCCCCAGGCCCAGCACGATCGCGCTGTTCCATGACTGGCCAAACAGCCACAGCGCCACCACGCCCATGACCAGCCCGGTGAGCAGCACCTGGGCCAGACCCACACCGAATACCGCCTTGCGCATCACCCACAAGCGTTTGGGCGACAGCTCCAGGCCGATGATGAACAGCAGCAGCACCACGCCCAATTCGGAGAACTGCGCCACGCTTTGCGGGTTGCCAATCAGGCCCAGTACCGAGGGGCCGATGATCACACCGGCGAACAGATAGCCCAGCACCGCGCCCAGTTGCAGACGCTTGGCCAGGGGCACGGCCAGCACGGCGGCGAACAGGAATACCACGGCTGCTTGTAACAGGTTGCCTTCATGGGGCATTGCAAACTCCATTGTCTACTTGGATCAACAGCTGACGCCTTCATGGGCGAGGGCGCTATTAGAACGCGTTTTCGCATTTTTAAACTTGTATTTTTGATGCGAGGTTCAACGAGTGCGGGGTCAGAGCCCGATTTTACAGGGCGCTGACAACGTCACGTGCAAACCATCCCTGCATAGCGACGCCCAGCGTTTTCATCTCGGTTTGATCGACGCTTTGTTACCATGGCCGCCCTTGCCATCAGGAGTCACCGGCCCATGCAGCACCAGTGGGATGAAATGCACCGCACCCGCAAGCCTACGTTCGTCCTGTGTGGCGAGCCTCAGGGGGACGTGCTCAATCTCTATGTTCACGGTTATTCGGCGTTTTTCAGCCAGCAGCAGTTGGCTGGCTTCAAGGAACAGCTGGCGGGTATTGAAGGCTCGACCAACCTGATGCTGTTCTGGCCGGCGGGGCACTTTCTGGAAAACCTGTTTGCACCGTTCAAGGAGGTGATCGCCTCGATGCTTGGCGGGGGAGGCCTGGGCGCGGCGACGGTGGGGGTGGGCAAGGCGATTGCTTACTTTCTCGACCATTACAAAAGTGTCGAGGCGCGTGTCGATGAAGTGGCCAGGACCTTGTTGCCCGAGCTGGCTAGGTACCTGCACGCCGAATCGCTGCAGGTGCGGCAAATCAATCTCATCGGTCACTCCCTGGGCGCGCGAATCCTGGTCAAGAGTGTGCTGGCCAACCCTGAAACCGCTCATGAACTGCCGTTGAACAATCTGTTGCTGATGGGCGGGGCGATTTGCACGTCGAGCCCGTGGGAGGCGGTGACGGCGCCGCTCAGGGGGCGGGTGATCAATTGCCACTCCAGCAAGGACTGGGCACTGGCGATGAAGCCGGACACCGAGCGTTGCATTGGCCGCTATGCCATCGCAGTGACGCCGGCCCTGAAGGCCAAGGTCACCAATGTTCACCTGGCCAGTTTCGACCATGCCGCCTACTGGCCGCAGCTGAAAACAGTGGTGCAGTACACCGACCTGCTGCAGGAGCGCCGGGGCCTGATCCGCGCCGACCTGCGCAGCAGTGAAGTGCGCTTTGCCGAAGAAGACGGGGACCTGTTTCCGATCCTGGCGCAGGCGCGACCGGATGAGTTGAAGTTTCTCGCCGAGCTGATGGCCCAAAAGCGCAGTGCCTCGATTGATGCCGATGTGCGCGAACCGCGCAAGCTCGCCATCGAGTTGCAGCGCATGGGCGGCGACAGTTTCATGAACCTGGCCCGTGGTCACGGTGTGGCCTATCGCCAGATCGCCGAAGCGGTGGCGCAACGCCTGGGCATCAAGTTCGACGATGCCGTTGCCAGCGTTGCCCTGGCGGATATCGAAGCGCAGGTTGCGCAAACGCTGATCGAGCAGTACCAGGACAAACTCAGCGCTGCCGACCGCCAGGCGTTCGAGGCCGAACTCAAGGCCGCGATGCACAAAGAGCAAGGCTTGTTCAGGCGTTTCAACGTTGGCCGTTCGGCCACCACCGCCTTGAGCGGCACCGCATTGGCCGGGCTTACCGGGTTTATTGTGCGACGCGGTGCCGCCACGGCGATTCCGGTGGTGGGCCAGGCGGTGGCGGCCGCGATGTTGCTGGTCAGCGGCGTGCGGGCGTTTTCCGGGCCGGCTTATTCGATCACAACCCTGGCGGTGCTGGTGGTCGGCGTGATTCGCCAGCGCCTGGAACGTGAGGCGCTGAATCAGGAACTGGACCTGGTGGTGCAAGTGGTTGAAACGTTTGACCTGCCCCGGGAGACGGTGATGCGCACGGTCGCGTCGGACTGCTAAGCTGGCGCCCTGACTTGTGTGTTTGCCTGGGATACCGCGTGAAATTCAGCCTGCCGAAAATTGCTACCGCCCCCTTCTGCCCGCCGGAAGTGGCCGGCTCCGTTGCCGTTGACCCCAAAGCGTCGTTTTTCAAGCGCGCCCTGATGTTCGCCGGCCCCGGCCTGTTGATCTCCATCGGCTACATGGACCCCGGCAACTGGGCGACCGCCATCGAAGCCGGGTCGCGCTATGGCTACAGCCTGTTATTTGTAGTGTTGCTGGCGAGCCTCGCGGGGATGGCGGTGCAGTGCCTGTGCTCGCGGCTGGGTATCGCGACCGGCAAGGACCTGGCGCAACTGTGCCGCGAGCGCTACAGCAAGCGCTCGGCGCGCACCCAGTGGGCGTTGGCGGAAATTTCCATCATCGCCACCGACCTCGCCGAAGTGCTCGGCTGTGCCCTGGCGTTTCACCTGCTGCTCGGTGTGTCGCTGACCACCGGTATCGTCATCACCGCCTTCGACACGTTGTTGATTTTAGCTCTGCAGAACCGTGGTTTCCGCCGGCTGGAGGCGATCATGCTGGCGCTGGTCGCGACCATCGGCGTGTGCTTTTTTATCGAACTGGTGTTGATCAAACCCTACTGGCCGGACGTGCTCAGCGGTTTCACCCCATCCCTGTCGGCCATCAGCGACGCCGCGCCGCTGTACCTGGCCATCGGCATCCTCGGTGCGACCGTGATGCCGCATAACCTCTACCTGCACACCTCCATTGTGCAAACTCGCATGATCGGCAAGGACCTGGCCAGCAAACAGGACGCGGTCAAGCTGGCACGCATCGACACCATTGGCTCGCTGGCTCTGGCGCTGCTGGTCAACGCGGCCATCCTGGTGCTGGCCGCCGCAGCGTTCCACAAGACCGGCCATACCGACGTGGTGGAGATTCAGGACGCCTATCATCTGCTCGACCCGCTGGTGGGCGGCGCGTTCGCCAGCATCCTGTTCGGCATCGCTTTGCTGGCCTCCGGCCAGAGTTCGACCTTCACCGGCACGATCGCCGGGCAGGTGATCATGGAGGGCTACCTGAACCTGCGCATCCCGTGCTGGCAGCGCCGCCTGATCACCCGTGGGCTGGCGCTGATCCCGGCGTTTCTCGGAGTGTGGCTGATGGGCGACGACGCCATCGGCAAGCTGCTGATTCTGAGCCAGGTGGTCCTGAGCCTGCAGTTGCCTTTCGCGCTATACCCGCTGATCCGCATGACCGGCGACAAGCAGCTGATGGGACCATTCGTTAACCGCTTGCCCACCCGATTGCTGGCATGGTTTTTATTTGCGGTGATCAGTGGAGCGAATGCCTGGTTGATCGGGCAGTGGGTGTTCTGAGTGACCTGTCTGCTGCTGGGCCATGACCTACACCAGAATGGCGAGAGGGCTGTAATGGGCAACCTGCGGATCAGAGGTCAACAGTTTCATCGGTTCACTGATTGCTGTGGCGACAATCAGTCGATCGAAGGGATCTTTGTGATGTGGCTCCAGCTCCTTGACCGCAATAGCGTGCTCTGAAGTAATCGGCAATTGGATAAACCCGCTCTCCAAACAGTGTTCACGGATTTCGTCCAGATCGACATCGAGCTTCCCCACGCTGACCTTGATGGCCATTTCCCAGAATGTCGCCGCGCTCACATAAACATCGGCGGCATTCTCAATCAATCTGAGTGCTTTGCTGGATAACCTCGAGTCATCATTGAGTACCCAAAGCAGAATGTGGGTATCCAGCAGCACCCTCATGAATGGGTACCTTCGAACGCTTCCAGCAGGTCTTCCGACAGCGGTGCGTCGAAGTCCTGGGGGATGACCAGCTTGCCTTTCATCGCGCCGATTCGCCGAGCCTTGGACTTGCCGATGGGAACAAGCTGCGCCATTGCGCGCCCGTGCTTGGCGATGGTAATGACTTTGCCGGCGGCAGCCTCATCGACCCATTTCGACAGATTATTTTTTGCCTCGCCCAAAGGTATGATGGTCATCTGGTTTTCCCCGTGTGTTGGCCAAAAACAGCCAAAACTACGTGAGCTATCAAAAATGGCTAAACCACCTGCTGAAGCCGCTCGTTCAGTGGGCGACGGTTTGCAGTACATGACATCCATGGCATTACTCCAAAATAGGTTTCGCCGAGAGTCTGCCGCAGCTCGGCGTACCAGGGAATGCTGGCCCGGAAAAACAGAATGAGCCTACATTTTTCCGTAGGAATTCCCTCGCAGACGTCCGTTTCAAGGTCCGGGAAACTCACCGATCCCAATACGGCACCGTCCCAAAACACTCCACGAAATAATCGATCACCGTGCGCACCTTGAGCGACAGCCTGCGACTGCCCGGCCATAACGCCGCGATCTGCTGGGGCTCCAGGGTGGTTGCCACCTCGTATTCCGTCAGTACCGCCTGCAAGGTGCCCGCGCGCAGGCTCTCGCCGATCAGCCAGGAGGGAAACACCACCAGCCCCAGGCCTTGCTCGGCGGCGTGGGTCAGGGTGTCGGCGTGGTTGCCGGTAATCGGGCCCTTGACGCTGTAGGCGCTCCAGTCGCCCTGGTCGCGACGCAAGAACCAGCGCTCCTGGCCTTTGATGCCCTTGTAGGCCAGGCATCGGTGATTGACCAGTTCGTCGGGATGGCGCGGCGTGCCGTGCCGCGCCAGGTAGGCGGGGCTGGCGGCGAGGCGAAAGCGTTGCGGCGCGAAGATCCGCGCCTGCATGCTGGAATCATTGAGTACGCCGATGCGAAACAGCAGGTCGGTGCCGTCCTGCAGCGGGTCGACGAAGGTATCGGTTTGCTGGATGTCCAGTTGCAGCTTCGGATAGCGTCGGCACAGTTCCCCCAGCCACGGCGAAAGGTGGCGCTGGCCGAACACCATTGGCGCATTGATGCGCACCAGCCCGCTGGGTTCGCTGTCCTGCTCCTGCAGGGCCTGGCTGGCAGTCTCCAGTTGCTCGAGCATCAGCCGCGCATGCCGCCCGAGCAAACGACCGGCTTCGGTGGGGCTCACGGCGCGGGTGTGGCGGTACAGCAACTGCTGGCCGAGGGCTTGCTCCATCAGTTGGATCTGCCGCGAAATGGAGGAGGGCGCAAGGCCTTCGCGGCGCGCTACCTCGGAAAAACTGCCTTGGTCCAGCACCGCGACGAACAGGCGCAGCGCCTTGAAACTCAACTCGTTCAAACCTTGCATGGCGGCTCCGGGCTGTGCGTTTTGCGCAAAGGTGTTGTCTGCATGCTGCCATTTATCGCACAGCTCGACCACCGGATAATGCGCCCCTGTTTTCTTCTTGATGCGCAGGTGATGTATGCAGGCAGGTTCTATCGAAGGTACGGCCCAGTCGCGGCCGAAGCGGAACATGCTTCGGTTGCTGTTGCTGCCGTTGGTCATTCTGGCAGGCATGGGCCTGTCGGTGGAGGCCGGTTTGCTCGGGCCGTTGGGGGTGCAGGTCGGGCATTTATGGGCCACGTTGAGCATCTTTGGCGTCGGCTCGGCGATCCTGTTTCTGCTGTTGTTGTTCAGCGGCCCGCAAAAGGGCCCGGCATTCACGCAACTGCCGCGCTGGCAGTTGATCGGCGGTTTCCTGGGGCCGATGTACGTGGTGGTGCTGACCCTGGCCACGCCCCATATCGGTGTGGCCATGACGATGATTGCGATCCTTTCCGGCCAGGTGGGCAAGAGCGTGCTGATCGACCATTTCGGCTGGTTCGGCACGGCGCGCAAGCGGGTCAATGTGGAGCGCTGGATAGCCTTGGCGTTGATTGTGGCGGCACTTGTTCTGATTGCACGAGGGTAAGGCGATGAATCTGATTGTGTTGTTGGTCGTGGTGGTCGCCGCAGGTGCGGTATTGAGCGTGCAGGCCGCCATTAACGGTCGTCTGGGTCAGACCGTCGGAGTGTTGCGCAGCAGCCTGCTGACCTTTGCGGTGGGTGCGCTCACCACCGCGCTGCTGATTTTTTTCTTTGAACCCGCCCAGGCTGTCAGTTTGCTGGAGGTGCCCAAGTGGCAGTTGACCGGTGCCCTGTTCGGCGTGGTGTACATGATGGTAATGGTCGGCGCCGTGCCGGTGGTGGGTACGGCGGTTGCCACGGTAGCGGTGATCGTGGGGCAATTGGGCATGGGCATGCTGATCGACAACTTCGGCTGGCTGGGCAACCCTGCGATCGAGTTGTCCGGTAGCCGGATCGTGGCGATGCTGTGCCTGGCCCTGGCCCTGGTGTTCATGTATCGCAGCAATACGCGTCAGGCTGACTGATGGCGCTGAACCTTGGCGCCGTGCCTGGAGTCACTGTTTAAGGTGTGGCATTCGCCGCGCCGTGACGACCATGAAGAAGGAGTCTGACCATGCCGGATCAAACCTGTGCCTGCCCACACTGCAAATGCGTACTGGGTGTCGACGCGATAATGAAGGACGGCAAGGGCTACTGCTGCCAGGGCTGCGCCGAGCATCATGCGCACGGTGAGCCGTGCGCGGCGGCAACGGGTTGCGAATGCGCCAAGTCGTCTGCCAACGCCTGAGATGATTGATCGGCGGGCCCTTGCCCCGATAGCGGTGATCAGCCAATCACGTACTGGCTGATGCATCGCTTTCGGGAGCAAGCCCCCTCCCACATTTTGATCTGTATCAGGCCTCTGGAACGCCTTTTTCCCAGGCCGACCAGTTGTTCAGGATCGCCTGTACCAGCGGATTGCCCGTGCGGTAGAGGTTCTCCAACGCCGGTACAAACCCACCCTGGTCGGCGTACTTGAGCAGGTTGTCCACTTCGCTGTAGCCCGGGTACGGGCGGTCAAAGTCGGAGCCTGCACGCACCACCGCCAGGCGCTGGATGTCCACCAGCCCTTCGCGGCTGGCGCGCAGCAGCGCTTCATAGGTGGAGTTGTCTTCCTGCTGGGTGGTGCAGTATTCGCCTTTGTTGTCCGTAAGCAGTTTGGTCCACACCTCGGCGCGTTCGCTCAGGCGGGTGCCGGAAAACCAGGTATTGCCCGCCAGGGTGTCGCAGCGTGTGACTTGGGGCGGCTGATTGGCCGGGGCGGTGGGGTAGTGCTTGCGCCAGGCGGCGGATTCCTTGCTTTCAGTCAACTCAACCTTGTGCGACAAGGCAAACGCCTTGGCCTGAAGCTTTGGGTTGAGCTCGAACACTTCGGTCTTGTAGTCCAGCGGCGGTTTTTCATTGGGGCCCTTGGTGTTGATGCCGATATAACCCGTCGGCCAATCCTTGGGCGCGTCGCGGGAATCCAGCTCCCACTGCGTACCGAATTCCACCAGGTAATGCGCCCAGGCGGCCGTACCGATGGTGCCATGCTTGGGGCTGATACCGGCAATCCCGGCGATCAGGAAATAGCTCTGGCGCAGGTCGAACCTGGGCGACAGGGCCAGTGCCAGGGTGGAGGCGGCGGCGTTGGTCTGGCCCATGCCGGTCACCAGCAGGCACACGTCCTGGGTGTTGCAGCGAATCGCCGGGTACTCGGCGGACAAGCCGGGCACGCGTATCTCCTGTTTGAGCTCCAGGCGATCGATCCAGGTTTGCGCCTCGGGGGCGAACATGGTGATCAACATCACTTTGGGCTTGATCGGCGCAGCGCTGTCCGCCAGCACCACGTGGGGCAGCAGGGCGAGGCCGATGGCCATCGAGAGGCGGGTAAAAGTTTTCATCTGCAGCTCCTTGATCAGAATTGGTAGCCCACGCCGGCGTAGTAACCCCAGCCGTCGGAGCGGGCGCGAAAGTTGCCTTCGCCGAAATTCAACTCGCTGCCATCCTCCCAGTTGCCGCCGTTATGAAAGTAACGGCCGACCAGGGTGAAGCGCAGGTGGGTGAACGAGTACAGCAATACGTTGGTTGCCACCAGGGAATTGGCGGTGCGCGCCGGGTTGTCCTTGTGCAGGTCCGAGCCGAAATCGTAGTTGGTAAAACCGATGTAGGTCAGCGAGGCGCCGTTGTCGAATTTGCCGATGGGCACGATGTATTTCATCTGCGCGCGGTAGCCGTCCCAGGAATATTCATTGCTGGCGCCGTAGTTTTCCCACTGGTAGCGCCCGTAGAAGTTGGCCGACAGGTTGACCCGCGAGTGGGTGTCGATGTCGGTGCCAAGGCCGCTGTACAGGGTATTGGCGCGGTTCTCTTTGTTGCTGCCGTGGTCGTAGATCCAGTCGAACGCCACATACCATTCCTTGAACGGCCCGATCGCCAGGCTGCGACCGGCCAGGTAGTCGATGGAGATACGCGGCTCATGTTCCATGAACACGGGCGAGCCGTGGTCCCACGCGCCTTTGTCGTTACTGTTACCGATGCCGAGGATCTTTGGCACGTCGATGTAGCCGTACAGCTCGAATGGCCCCTTGCGGCCGAAATACTCGTATTCCAGGTAGACGTCGTCCTGGGGCTTGGGACCGAAGCTGATGTCCTTGCTGCCGATCAGCGTGAGGTCCTGGTTGAACCATTCCGACAGGTAAGCGCCTTTTTTCGCCGGCGGGCTGGCCTCGGGGCTGAGGGTTTCGCCCTGTGCCGAGTCATCCGAAGGTTGGTCGTGCGCCAAAATGGGTGCACTGAGTAGTCCCGTAACGGCGGCCAGTAGCAAGGAAACACCAAGGCAAGCACGAGGCGTTGAGGTGGGGTGCATTGAAAATCCCTATTCGTACGCGGTTTGAACCCGATTGCTCGGGCAGGGTGAACCTGGCGACCAGGTTCGTTCCGCAAACGTTTGCACAGGCTGTACCAACTTTCGTCAATGGTCTGAATCGACTGAGAAAAGGCGGAAATAACCGTCTCTTTGATCAGAAAATGACAGGGTGTCATTCAGCCGAGGTGACTGACCGCTCGCAGGCCGGTCTCACGCCGATATTCACTCGGCGTCTGGTTCATCTCGATCCGAAAATGCCGGTTGAAGTTGGACAGGTTGGCGTAGCCCACTTCAAAACAGATGTCCGCTACCGACCTGTCGCTTTGCAGCAATAGCCGGCAGGCGCGCTGCACGCGAAATTTGCGCATCAGTTCGATAAAACCATGGCCGGTATTGCGTTTGAAAAAGCGCGAGAAGCCTGGTTCGCTCATTTCCAGCTGCCGGGCGATATCCGACACGCGCACCTCGCCGCTCAATTCACGCATGAGGTAGTCGAAGGCCTGGTTGATGCGGTCGGCGCTGCGCGGGTCCAGGGTCGGTGCGTAGCGCGGGCTGGCCAGGACCTTGATCTGTCGGGGCGGGGCGTTCTTGAGGGTGTCGAGCAGTTGCAGGAACAGCACCAGGCGTTGCAGACCCTGGGCGTTGCCGATGGCTTCCATCAGCCGCGCCGCCTGCACCGCTGTTTCGTGCTTGAACTCCAGGCCGCGTAGCGCCTGTTCAAACAGCGGCTGCAGGTCGCCAAGTTCCGGCAGGGCCTCGCGCAGAGCAAGAAGGGCGGCGCCGTCGAATTGCAGCACCACGTCACGGCCGCGCTGGTACTCGCCGGGTGCCAGGTCGCCAATCCAGTCGTGGGGCAGGTCGGGACCGATCAGCGCCACATGCCCGGCGCCGAATGCACCGATATAGTCGCCCGCCACCAGCTTGCCGCTGCCGTGGCGGATCAGGTGGATTTCGAATTCGGGGTGGTGGTTCCAGCGCGCCAAGTCAATCGGGTAGTCATGCTCGAACCAGCGAAAACAGTGCTGCGGCTCGGGCAGGATCACTTCACGTTCGGCGCGGCGTTGCTCGAACAGGGGAGCGCGAATGGGCATGCGGCTGCCTCTTGTGCGTTGGATAACCGCCAAAATACTCGCCTTGGCAGGCTCGGCGCTACCCACCGTGCTATCGGGCACTGATACTTTTTTGCACGCTTGACGTCGGTTAAAAAAGTACCGGTCGAGCGTGTGCGGTGCGTTTGTGAGAGGTCGGCTCCAACTGCTGTAATCAGCGGTGCAGGAATCCGACATGATTGCAAAGGACACCGCCATGAAACGACTTGAAGGTAAAAGCGCGCTGATCACCGGATCGGCGCGCGGCATTGGCCGCGCGTTTGCCCAGGCCTATATTCACGAAGGCGCCACGGTCGCCATTGCCGATATCAACTTGCAGCGCGCCGAGCAGACCGCTGCCGAACTGAGCCCCCAGGCTTACGCGGTGGCGATGGACGTCACCGACCAGGCCTCCATTGACGCAGCCATTGCCGCCGTGGTCGCCCACGCCGGCAAGCTGGATATTCTGATCAATAACGCCGCACTGTTCGACCTGGCACCCATCGTCGAGATCACCCGCGACAGCTATGAACGGTTATTTTCGATCAACGTCGCCGGAACGCTGTTTACCTTGCAGGCCGCCGCGCGGCAGATGATCCGCCAGGGCCACGGCGGCAAGATCATCAATATGGCCAGCCAGGCCGGGCGGCGCGGCGAGGCATTGGTGGCGGTGTATTGCGCGACCAAGGCGGCGGTGATCAGCCTGACGCAATCGGCGGGGTTGAACCTGATCAGGCAGGGCATCAACGTCAATGCCATCGCCCCGGGCGTGGTGGACGGTGAGCACTGGGATGGGGTGGATGCACTCTTCGCCCGGCATGAAGGCCTGGCGCCGGGCGAGAAGAAGAAACGGGTAGGGGGCGAGGTGCCTTACGGGCGCATGGGCACGGCTGAAGACCTGACCGGCATGGCGATCTTCCTGGCGTCGAAAGAGGCTGACTATGTCGTCGCGCAGACCTACAACGTCGATGGCGGTAATTGGATGAGCTAGTGGCGTGCACCGATCAACACGGTGAGTGCGGACAACCAGCCCCACCGTTGATATTCGTTGTTCGGTTACTCGGCAAAGCTGCGATCAAAGAAGTAGATCTCTCCTGGCTTCACCATGTCCACCGTCGCCTGGGGCCGGCCGCCTTCACCCTGCTTTTTGCGCCCGGTTTCACGCAGATACCCGGCCTCGGTCAGTTTCAGCAAGCGCTGGCGGATACTGGTCTTGAGCACCGGCCGGGCGAGCACCAATGAAAAAATCGTAGTCGCCTCCGGTGCGCTGAACTCACGGCCAAGGAACATCAACGGCAGGCTGCTGTACAGCGATTTGGAAAACAATCGCTCCTGCACGGCCGCCACGAGGCTGTTGTGATCAAACGGCAACTTGATACTGCCATCGGCGACCGCATTCAAGGAATACCAGCCCTGATGGCTGCCCAGCGCGACTTCTTCGGTCACGATCCCCAGGTAGTAAGTGGACGATGACCAGCAGCGCGGATCGCGAAACGCATCGCCCACGGTGCCCACCTGTTCGTTCCAGACCAGATCGAGGCCGACCTTGTCACTGGAGCGAAGTCGCTCCACCGCATCCTGCAGGCTCAGGTCCTGCACATCGCCATTGACCACCACACCCGGCAATGCCCAGTGTCCGGCAAAGGGCTCGGCATCGCGCTTGTTGAGCAACAGCTTCAATTCCCCGCAGGCACGGGAGTAACACAGTACGCACAAGTCAACGGTGTGCAGGTAGGGGCTCAATGGCATGTGACGTCCTTCTTACAACGTAGGCACCTAGTCTAACGCTTCGGACAGATATGTCATGTACTCGAACTGAGGCATACATGAAAATACTTGTTGCCATGAAAGTACATGACGTGTACTTTTGTTTTCAGGCCACCGGAGAATCATCATGACCCTCGCCAAAACCGCCATCGCTTCATTCGATGTGGATGCCCAGAAGAGTTTCACGCCGCTGTGCCCCGACGAATTGCCCGTAGCCGGGGGAGACCTGATCGGCGCCGAACTCAACTATATGGCCAGTCTCGCCGGGCGCCGCATCGGCAGCAAGGACGCCCACAGTCCGCAGGCGCCCTGGGTGGTCGAGCAGCACAGCCAGATGCTGCAACCTACCGGCCTGGCTCACGCCGATGTCACCTGGGTCAGCCACTGCGTGCCAGGTACCGAGGGCTTCACCTTGCTGGCTGAATTGCCCAGCCCCTATGACTACGACTACTTCGTCTGGAAGGGCGTCGAACCTGACCTGCATCCCTATGGCGCCTGCTACCACGACCTGCACGACATGCTGTCCACCGGCGTTATTGAATACCTCAAGGCCCAGGGTATCGCCCGCGTGCTCGTCGGTGGCCTGGCCCTGGACTACTGCGTCAAGACCACCGCCCTGCAACTGCTCAAGGCCGGGCTGCAGGTGGTGCTGCACCTGCCGGCGTGTCGAGGGATCACTGAAGAGGGCGGCGTGCAGGCCGTCAACGAATTGCTCAAGGCCGGTGCCGCCATCAGCCGCACCCGTGAAGAACTGGCCGCGATGGCCACGCGTTAAGGAGATCTACCATGGAAAGCGCCTATGACACCGAGTCCCCGGTCATCCAGGGCTTGCTCGACACCGATTACTACACCTTCACCATGATGCAGGCGGTGTTGCACCAGCACCCCAATGTGGATGTGGAATACAATTTCATCGTCCGCTCCAGGGAAAAGCTCGGCCATCTGATCCCGCAGCTGCGCGCCGAGCTGGAACAGCTTGCCGGCCTGCAGATGCGTGAAGGCGAGCTGCGCTTCCTGTTCAATCCGCGCTTTCGCGAATACCTCACGCCGGATTACGAGCGCTTCCTCGGGCTGTTTCGCTTCAACCTGCGTTATATCCACGTCAGTGAAGTGGACGGGCAATTGAACATCCGGGTGATCGGCCCGATGCTGCACTGCATCATGTTCGAGCAACCGGTACTGGCGTTGGTCAGCGAGCTGC
>Ga0105246_10000441_pt1 | contig 22245 bp, 19 predicted proteins | sample KBSM64metaG_FD_99694 | JGI IMG/M metagenome (GOLD analysis project Ga0105246, IMG submission 99694) | Miscanthus rhizosphere microbial communities from Kellogg Biological Station, Michigan, USA - KBS M6-4 metaG | ecosystem: Host-associated > Plants > Roots > Rhizosphere > Soil | place... | reverse complement strand
CGAGGTGCCGAGTGGTGGGGCAAGAGCGTTTTGCTTACTTTTGCGCTTTTCAAAAGTGAGCCGCTGTAAAAGCGGAACCATTAGCAGCCGTTACCGCAGAAACGGATATGTACTCAACCCAATTCAACATCGTGGTCGGCCCTGAGGCCGCCATCGGGGGCAAGCCCCCTCCCACATTTGGATCTGTGGGGTATCAGTAAGATAGTCACAGGCTGCCTGATCCAACGAGGAGCAAGCCCCCTCCCACATTTGAATGCATTTCATCTTCACGTCGCTGAACGATTTGCCCCCGTAACCCGTCATACCAATCCCTGAGCTAGTGTAGGAATTGTCTACCACTCAGCCCCGAAATTAGTCCCAGACCGCCCATTCATGTTTAACTTGAACGCTCGTTCAAGTTAAACCGGTGGTTCGCTGCCCGCTCACAACAGGAGGCTTACCTTTGCTGAGTCCGTTATATACAGCCACATTTCACACCTCGGGGGGGCATCACTCATGAGTGCATCGTCCACCCCACCCAGCGGTCTGGTGCGCATGAATGCGCCCGTTTTCTACTTTGCCGCCACAGCCATCCTGCTGTTCGGCATCACGGTCATCGCTATCCCGCAACAGGCCGGTGCCTGGCTGCTGGCGGCGCAAAACTGGGCGGCCAATACGGTCGGCTGGTACTACATGCTGGCGATGACCCTGTATCTGGTCTTCGTGGTGGTCACCGCGCTATCGGGCTACGGCAAGATAAAACTCGGTGCCGACCACGACGAGCCCGAATTCAGTTACCTGTCCTGGGCCGGCATGCTGTTCGCCGCCGGGATCAGCATCACGCTGTTTTTCTTTTGTGTCTCCGAGCCGCTGACGCACCTGGTGCAACCGCCCCAGGGCGAGGCCATGAATGCCGATGCGGCGCGCCAGGCCATGCAGGTCCTGTTCCTGCACTGGGGCTTGCACGGCTGGGGCGTGTTCGCGTTTGTCGGCATGGCCCTGGCGTACTTCGCCTACCGGCATAACCTGCCGCTGGCGTTGCGCTCGGCGCTGTACCCGTTGATCGGCAAGCGCATCAATGGCCCGATCGGTTACGCGGTGGATGGCTTCGGCATCATTGCCACGGTATTCGGCCTGGGGGCCGACATGGGTTTTGGCGTGTTGCACCTCAACTCCGGCCTGGATTACCTGTTCGGCATCGCCCATACGCAGTGGATCCAGGTGGGCTTGATCACCTTGATGATGGGCGCGGCGATCATTGTTGCCGTGGCCGGTGTCGACAAGGGTGTGCGGGTGATGTCCGACATCAACATGCTGCTGGCCTGCGCGCTGCTGCTGTTTGTGTTGTTTGCCGGCCCCACCCAGCATTTGCTCAACACCCTGATCCAGAACATCGGCGACTACCTGGGGGCCTTGCCGACCAAGAGTTTCGACGTATACGCCTACGACAAACCCAGCGACTGGCTGGGCGGTTGGACGGTGTTCTACTGGGCTTGGTGGATCGCATGGTCGCCGTTCGTGGGCCTGTTCATCGCGCGGATTTCCCGTGGCCGCACCATCCGCGAATTCGTGTTTGGCGTGCTGCTGATCCCGCTGGGGTTCACCCTGGCGTGGATGTCGATCTTCGGTAACAGCGCCATCGACCAGGTGCTCAACCATGGCATGACCGCGCTGGGCCAGTCGGCCATCGATGAGCCGTCGATGAGCCTCTACCTGCTGCTGGAAACCTACCCGTGGAGTAAAACCGTGATTGCGGTCACGGTGTTTATCAGCTTTGTGTTCTTCGTGACCTCGGCGGACTCAGGCACAGTGGTGCTGTCGACCCTGTCGTCCAAAGGCGGCAACGCCGATGAAGACGGGCCGAAATGGCTGCGCGTGTTCTGGGGCGCGATGACCGCTCTGGTCACCAGCGCCTTGCTGTTTGCCGGCAGTATCGATTCGCTGAAGTCAGCGGTCGTGCTGACGTCGCTGCCGTTCTCGCTGATCCTGCTGCTGATGATGTGGGGGCTGCACAAGGCGTTCTATCTCGAATCGCAAAAGCAGATCGCCCAGTTGCATTCGCTGGCACCGATCTCGGCGTCGCGCAAAGGCCGTGGCGGCTGGCGCCAGCGTCTGAGCCAGGCCGTGCATTTTCCGTCGCGCGACGAGGTGTACCGTTTCCTCGAGTCGACGGTGCGCCCGGCCATCGAAGAAGTGACGGCCGTATTTGTCGAGAAGGGCCTGAACGTGGTCACCCAGCCAGACCCGGCCAACGACAGCGTCAGCCTGGAAATCGGCCATGGCGAGGAGCATCCGTTCATCTACCAGGTGCAGATGCGTGGCTATTTCACGCCATCGTTCGCCCGTGGCGGCATGGGTTCCAAAGAGATCAACAACCGCCGCTACTATCGCGCCGAAGTGCACCTGCGTGAGGGCAGCCAGGACTACGACCTGGTGGGCTACACCAAGGAGCAGATCATCAACGACATCCTCGACCAGTACGAGCGGCACCTGCAGTTCCTGCATCTGGTGCGCTGATTCGCGTGCATAAATGCACGTAATAGCGTTCCTCTCAAGTGGGTCTTTGCTGTAAAAGGGAAAGGCAGACTTAAGCGATTCAGCGGGTTCAAAGGCCTGGGAATAACCTTATTCCCAGGCCTTCTTTGCCCCAACGCCCAGAGAGGATTCGATGACGTATATTGCTGCCGAAAACCGCTATGAATCTATTCCTTACCGCCGTGTAGGCCGCAGTGGGCTGGTGCTGCCGGCACTGTCCCTGGGGCTGTGGCACAACTTTGGCGACAGCACCCCGATCGCCACCCAGCGCGCCCTGCTGCGCACCGCGTTCGACCTGGGCATCAATCACTTCGACCTGGCCAATAACTACGGCCCTCCCTACGGCAGCGCCGAGATCAATTTCGGTCGTTTGCTGCGCGAAGACTTCAAGCACTACCGCGACGAACTGATCATCTCCAGCAAGGCCGGCTGGGACATGTGGCCCGGGCCTTATGGCCAGGGTGGCGGCTCGCGCAAATACGTGCTGGCGAGCCTGGATCAGAGCCTGCAGCGCCTTGGCGTCGATTATGTGGATATCTTCTACTCGCACCGTTTCGACGCCGACACGCCATTGGAAGAAACCGCCAGTGCGTTGGCCACTGCTGTGCAGCAGGGCAAGGCGTTGTACATCGGTATCTCGTCCTACTCCGGGGTAAAGACCCGTGAGATGGCAGCGCTGCTCAAAGAGTGGAAAGTGCCGCTGTTGATTCACCAGCCGGCCTACAACCTGCTCAACCGCTGGGTGGAAAAAGACCTGCTCGACACCACCGACGAACTCGGCGCTGGCGTGATTGCCTTCACGCCGCTGGCTCAGGGCTTGCTCACCGATAAATACCTCAACGGCATTCCTGCCGATGCCCGGGTGAATCGTCCGGGGGGAGGCTCGCTGCAGGCCCAGCACCTGTCCGAGGAGAACATTGCCCACGTGCGCGCCCTGAATGAGATCGCCCAGCGTCGCGGCCAGAGTCTGGCGCAATTGGCGCTGGCCTGGACCCTGCGTGATCCACGGGTGACCAGCGCGTTGATCGGCGCCAGCCGGCCGGAGCAGATCATCGAAAACGTCGGCGCGTTGAAGAACTTGAGCTTCAGCGCCGAAGAGCTGGCGCAGATCGATCGGTTCGCCCAGGAAGGCGGGATCAATCTGTGGGAAAAACCGTCAATGGCTGAGTAACGTCAGCGTGCCTGCTCGATAGAGGCGCCGACCTTTATCGTGGCAGGCACATTGCAGCTGTTTGCTCAGCGCAGGGTTAGCACTCGCCGGGAATGTTGGAAGCCCGACTCAGACAACTTGACCTTATGTCCATAAAGGTCTGCATAACCGTCAATTACGGCAACCGAGTGTGCCCCGTCGGCCGCCGTACCCAGGCCGTCTTTGGTCAGTTGAGCCGGGTTGGTCCAGCGCCGTTTGGCATGTAGGCCCAAGCGATTAGTGGGATCTCCCGGCATTTCCCCGTTGTTCAATGAGGCCATTGCGTCTTTGAAGCTGCGCTTGGCCGCGCCTTCGTGATTTTTCATCTGAGCTCGCTTGGCGCTGGCGGCATACAGGAATACTGCGTCCTTGAGCACGTCCGGGTCCTCGCCCTGAAAGTCGCTGCCGGTCCTCGCCAGCATTAACTCTTCGTGCGATATATGCAGCTTGAAGCTGTCCTGCATTGTCACCTCGAACCCCGTTTTTGTCGGGGTTATCAGTTTGAAAATCCCCTGTGGGTGATGACCGTATTTCATCATCGCCATCTTGATCGCCGACACTGTGACGCAATTGCCTTGGGTGCCCTGCCAGAAACCGCGCCAGATATCCTCGGGCTTGGTGCCGATCGGCACCGAAGATATAAATGGACTCTCGTCAGGCTGGTGCTTGCCCAGAGGGGCGACAGTGGGCAAAGGGGCTGGCGAATCGCGATCGACCTGATGAGGTACTGCGTCAACCGCAGGTGCAAAGGGGCTGGGGCGCTGTGTGATGGTTTTGAGAAAGGTGTTCAGTGAGTTCAGTTGTCGAACGATAGACGCGTAAAGGTTTTGGGTGTTTTCCGGGCCGGCCGCGACGGATGTTTCCATCGGGGCCTTGGTGTTCGTCACGCCTGTGCCGGCGCTGAGACCGGGAAGTATTGACGTATTAAGCGCTGCGGTGCCGCTGGCTGTGTTGAGTAACATGGGCCGCCTCGTATTCAGTAGTGTGAGTGAGCGATTCAGTGAGGGTCGAGTACGTAGCCGTGGCCCTCATAAGGCAGATACTGATGCGCCTTTTCATTGCCCAGAACCAAGCCGAAACCGTACAGAAACCCGACGGTATCCTGGTCTTCCAGTTCACTCACATGGACATGGCGCATATGGCCGATCATGCCGATATTTTCCAGGACAGGTTTGATATGCCGGCCATTCTGGATCGCGTCACTGAGGGTCGTCTCGAAGTCGGACCTTGCCACCGGATCTTCATGTTCCAACTGCTGACGTTTCATAAAAGCCGCAAATATGAAGTTGGCATCCTTTATCAGCTCGCTGTCGTCACCGGACAGTTTCAAGGCTTGCCCGGCCCGCTGTAGCTCCTGGCGAGAAACATGCACTTCATAACCATCTTTCATCGTCACGTCGTAGCCGTCTCCTGCAGCGGCAACCCGTTGAAAGCAATCGGTGGGGCTTTGCCCGAACGTCATCATCATCAGTTTTATTGCGTCAACGTAGGCTTGCGTGTCGCGAAACTCGCCAAAGCCCTGGGGTGTGTTACTCAAGCCAGTCAATATATTGGCTGGACGTTCACCGTTTCTCTTCGAGGAAATATCCGGCATCGCGCCGGGGGAGGGAGGGTCGAGCGGCGTTACAAGGGGTTTGACGTTGGTTTGCGGGGGGGTAGGCGCAACCCGCGCAGGGCGCGAGTCAGTGGACAGTTCGTCCAGCCTGGTGGCTGCGGGTAAATCCGACAGTATGTAGGCCGGCTTTTTCAGCCTTAACTTCGAAGGTGTCCCGTGGAAATCCTCGTGACCGTCGATAACCAGCATGGACTCCCTATTCGAGACAACTGTGATACCCGGTTTTTGACCCGTGCCCAGTGACTCGGACTTAACTTCTTTCATATGGTTTTCCAGGCCCATGAGCTTCAATACGCTGCCGGCATGTTCGCCTTTATTGGTATTGCGCAGGGTCATGGAATAACTCGCTTGTTCGGCGGGGTCATTGCTTTGTAGCTGTTTTCGCTTGACCAGGGTCGCATACAGAAAGTTGGCGTCTTTCAACATGTCTTCGTTGCCCAGCAGTTGCGAACCTTCTTTGGCAAGGTCCAGCTCTTTGTGCGAGATGAATAATGTGAAGCCATCTCTCATCGTCACATTGAACCCGTTATCCAGGGGCGTGACTTGAGCGTAAATATCGGTTGGGCTTTGACCAAAGTGCTGCATGGCCAACTTGATCCCGGCGACATGAGAACTGTGCGGTGTGGTCAGTGAGCGGTAGGTTTCATGGGGCGAAAAGAACAGGCCACCTAATACGTCGTCGGGTTTTTGTTTGTCCTTTTTATTTGAAAGGTACTGCGTACTATCAGGGCGCACCGTTGAGTGGGTGGTCGCTGCAACGGTTGCGGGTGTATCAGGCTTGACGGGCGTGGCGCCGAGGGCCTTCTGCAGTGTGTTCATCAAATTTTCAAGCTCGCTTAATATGGCAAGCAAACTTTCGCGTCTGTCGGGCGCGGCGGTGGACGGTGTCAGTGTTTCAAGTGTTGTGCCTGTGGCTGAAGGGGCGGGTTCAGCAGGCTGTGACGTAAAAGCGGTCAGCCACGGCGATACGGTTGAGATATTCATTTAAGCACTCAATGGATTCAGGTAAGGGTTCGCTGCGCAGGCGTTTTGGACGCACGATGTCAGTGGTGAGCCTTACCTTGTGCGTTCCTGAAAGTGAGTGCTTGACGAGTTACAGGGCGTGTCGTGAGCCACATTTTTCCATAGGAAAAATCTTGAAATTAACGGGTTTTTCGCCATTTGAGGCGGTTGGATTAAAACGGTGCATCGCCCAGGATGGTGGCCCGGTGCATGACGCGGCGCTGTGGACGGTAGTCATCCACCGCGTAATGCTGGGTCACGCGGTTATCCCAGAACGCCACGTCATTTTCCTGCCAGCGCCAGCGAATAGTGAACTCCGGGCGGGTGGCGTAAGCAAACAGCAGCTTGAGAATTGCCTCGCTTTCGGCCGGTTCCAGTTCATTGATTCGGGTGGTGAAGCCGTCGTTGACGAACAGCGATTTGCGCCCGCTGACGGGGTGTGTGCGTATCACCGGGTGTGACAGCGGCGGGTTTTTGCGACGGGTTTCTTCCCAGCGTGCCAGGTCTTCGGCGGTGTTGCCGAAGCGCTCCAGCGGAAAGGATCTGGTGAAGTCGTGGGTGGCGGTGAGGCCTTCGAGCAAGGCTTTGAACGGCTCGGACAACGCCTCATACGCCGCAATCCCGCTGGCCCACAAGGTATCACCGCCAAATGCCGGCAGCTGCTTGGCGCTCAGCACCGCGCCGAGGGCAGGCGTGGGCAGGAAGGTCACGTCGGTGTGCCACACGGCGTTGTCACGCACATCGGTCACGGCCGTGTCGAGGATCAGCACTTCGGGCTGTTCCGGCACGTTGGGGTAGATCGGGTGGATATGCAGGTCACCGAAATTCGCCGCAAACCGTGCCTGCTGCTGCGGGGTGAGCGGCTGGTCACGGAAGAACAGCACCGAATGCTTGAGGAGTGCTTGTTCGATGGCGTCGCGCTCTTCAGGGCTCAGCGCCCGGGTGATATCGACGCCACTGATCTGCGCGCCAAGCGCAGTGCTTAAAGGGGTAACGATCAGGCTGCTCATTGTGTGTTCATCACTCAGTGTGCCTGGCCATGCCACGGCACTAATTTACGCTGCAGGGCGCGCAGGCCCATTTCCATGGCGAAGGCGATCAATGCGATCACCAGGATGCCCAGCACCACCACATCGGTGACCAGGAACTGCGCCGCCGACTGCACCATGAAGCCCAGGCCGCTGGTGGCGGCAATCAATTCGGCGGCGACCAGGGTCGACCAGCCCACGCCCAGGCCGATACGTACTCCCGTGAGGATGTCGGGCAGGGCGCTTGGCAGGATCACATGACGAATCAGTTGGGCACGGGTGGCGCCCAGCGACTGCGCCGCGCGCAACTTGGCCGGGTCGACCGTGCGTACACCGGTGGCGGTGGCGATGGCAATCGGTGCAAAGATCGCCAGGTAAATCAGCAGCACTTTGGACAGCTCGCCGATACCGCACCAGATCACGATCAGCGGCAGATAGGCCAGCGGCGGGATTGGCCGGTAAAACTCGATCAGCGGATCGAGAATGCCGCGGGCGATCCGGTTGGCGCCGATGGCAATCCCCACCGGCACGGCCGTCAGCACCGCGAAACCCAGGCCCAGGCCGATGCGGCTGAGGCTCGCGCCCAGGTGCTGCCAAAGGGTCGAATCCATGTAGCCGGATGTCGCCAGCAACCAGCCTTTTTGCAGCACGGCAGAGGGCGGCGGCAGGAACAGGGGTTCGATCAAGCCGCTGGCGGTTACCGCCCACCAGACAGCGAGCAGGACCGCCAGGGTCAGTACGCTGATCCACCGTGTGCTGAGGCTGCGGCGTGCCGGAATAACCGCATGGGTCAGCGGCTTGGCCGCTGTGGCGGGAAGTTCATAGCTGCTCATGCGCACACCTGCCGTTGCGAGAATACTCTGCCCAGTACGTGTTCGCGGGTTTCGATAAAACGCGGGTCGGACTTGATCGCCCGTGCCGATTCGCCAGCCGCGTAGCGTTGGCCGAAATCCAGCTGCAGGCGCTCGACGATCTGGCCGGGGTTGGGCGCCAGCAGGATCAGGTCCGTGGCGAGGAACACCGCTTCTTCGATGTCATGGGTGATCAGGAACACCGGCTTGGCCGTGCGTCGCCAGACTTGCAGCAGCAATTCCTGCATCTGTTCGCGGGTGAAGGCATCGAGGGCGCCGAAGGGTTCGTCCATCAGCAATACGCGCGGGTCGGCCGCCAGGGCGCGGGCGAGGCCGACGCGTTGCTTCTGGCCGCCGGAGAGTTGCCAGGTGCGCCGGCTGTCGAAACCGCTGAGGTCCACCAGCGCGAGCATTTCACGGGCGCGCACTTCACGTTGCGCCTTCGGCATGCCGGCCAGCTCCAGGCCGAAGGCGACGTTGGCCAGCACGTCCTGCCAGGGCAGCAGGGCATCGTCCTGGAACACCACGCCGCGTTCGGCGCCGGGACCTTTGACCGGCACGCCATCGAGGGTAATACGCCCGGCCGAGGGTTCGACAAAGCCGGCAATCAGGTTCAACAGCGAAGTCTTGCCACTGCCGGAGGGGCCCAGGGCCACCAGCAATTGCCGGGGGCCAAGCTCAAGTGAAATATCCGCCAGTACCGGTTCCGGGGCGCCTGGGTACTGTGCGCTGATGCGCTCCAGCTGTAGCAAGGCCATCGCGATGAACTCCTTGAATCAGTGAGTGATGAACTTGGCGCTGACATAAGGGGCGTAGTCCGGCAGCACCGCGTCGACCTTGCCTTGCTCCTTGAGGAACGCGGCGGTATCGGTGACAGCCTTAGTGGTCGGTGCGCCCAGCAGGGTGACCTGGTCAGCGGCCAGCGGGTAGACATTGCCTTGCAGCAGCAGCGGGATATCGCTGGCCTTGGCGCCGGAGAGCTTCACCAGCTTGTCGACGTTGGCTTTGTCGGCGAGCCAGGCCTGTGGGTCTTTACGGTAAGCGGCGTAGGCATCCAGCGTGACTTTGGCGAAGGCCGTAACGATTTCCGGATGCTTCTCGGCGAAGTCCTTGCGCACAATCCAGGCGTCGAAGGTCGGCGCACCGAACTTGGCCAGTTCGCCGGACGTGATCAGCACCTTGCCGTTTTCCTTGGCCACGCCCAGGGCCGGGTCCCACACATAGGTGGCGTCGATATCGCCGCGCTTCCAGGCGGCGATGATGGCCGGTGGTGCGAGGTTGAGGATGGTCACTTTCGAAGGGTCGATGTTCCAGTGCTTCAGCGCGGCCAGCAGGCTGTAGTGACCCGTGGACACGAACGGTACGGCGATCTTCTTGCCGACCAGGTCCTGGGGGCTGTTGATCCCCGACCCATCGCGCGCCACCAGGGCTTCGGCGCCGCCGATCTGGGTGGCGACGAGGAAGGTCTGCACCGGCACCTTGCGCGTGATCGCCGCAGTCAACGGGCTGGAACCGAGGTAACCGATCTGCACGTCACCCGAGGCGATGGCGGCGATGATATCGGCGCCATTGTCGAATTTGCGCCAATCGATCCTGGCGTTGATGGCCTTTTCATAGGCGCCGTCGGCCTGGGCGACTTTGGCCGGGTCTACGGTGGTCTGGTACGCGACGGTCACATCCGCCGCCTGGGCAAACAGGCTGGCACCGGCCAGGGACAACGCCGCCAGCAAGCGCAGTGGAATAGGCAGTTTCAAAGGGAAGCTCCTCGATCAGGCGGCCAGGGAGGCGGCGTGTGAGGAGACTAAATGATCTAAGAATCCGAAAATAAATAACATTTTCGCATTAGCTTATGAGCAGAAGGTGAAGCGAGTCGCGAGCCTGGTGGGGTTCAAATGTGGGAGGGGGCTTGCCCCCGATGGCGGTGGTTCAGTCACTGATTGAGTGGCAGACACACTGCTATCGGGGGCAAGCCCCCTCCCACATAAGGTTTAGTTGCTGATGGCCAGAATGCTCGCCTGGTACGACCCGACAAACACATCGAAATCGCCCACTTCGTTCTGCTCAAGCTCGGCCTGCTGCGCCAGCGACTTACGCGCCAGTTCTTCAAAGCGCGCTTGTTCCTCGGCCGGCAGCGGTTCCTTGCGGAAGAACTCGGCATGCACCTCGCTCTGATGCAGCGAGAACTGCGCGAAACTTTCCTTACGCTCGGCCATCGCTTCCAGCACCTGGGCCGAGGGCGTCAGTGACGGGTCGTTGACCTTGGCCAACTGAGCGTCCAGCGCCTGGCTGTGTTCAGTGATGCCATGGCTCTCATCGAGCAGGGCGGCCAGAGGCGCAATCTGCTCCAGCAGCTCGGTGGCCCACGCTTTCATGTCCACCGCCTGGCCTTGACGCTGCAATTGCAGGCCCGGACGGCGACCTTCCTTGACCACGCTGAGGAAGTTGGACGTGGCATTGCCGCACTCGTTATTGGCGAACAGCGGGCTGTCGTTCAGCGCGCAAAACAGCAGGAAGGCGTCGAGAAAGCGTGACTCCGGCAGATCGATGCCCATCGGCAGGAACGGGTTGATGTCCAGGCAGCGCACTTCGATGTACTGGATGCCGCGCGCCATCAGCGCCTGGATCGGCCGCTCGCCGGTATAGGTCACGCGCTTGGGACGGATGTTGGAGTAGTACTCGTTTTCGATCTGCAGGATATTGGTGTTGAGCTGCACCCACTCACCGTCCTTGTGCGTGCCGACTTCGACATAGGGCGCGTAGGGCGTTGCCACCGCTTCGCGCAGGCTGTCGGTGTAGCTGGCCAGGTCGTTGTAGCACGGCGTGAGGCCGGCCTGGGCGTTGCTCTGGTAACCCAGGTCGCTCATGCGCAGGCTCGTGGCGTACGGCAGGTACAGGGTATCGGCGTCGAGCACTTCAAGCTGGTGCGAACGACCGCGCAGGAAGCCTGCGTCCAGGGCCGGCGAGGCGCCAAACAGGTACATCAATAGCCAGCTGTAGCGGCGGAAGTTGCGAATCAGCGCGATATAGGCGGTGGATTGATAGTCGCGGTCGGTGCCGACAAAGCCTTCGGCGTCCTTGAGCAACGGCCACAGCTGTTCCGGCAGCGAAAAATTGTAATGGATGCCGGCGATGCACTGCATGGTCTTGCCATAACGCAGGGCCAGACCCTTGCGGTAAACGTACTTGAGCTGTCCGATATTGGAGGTGCCGTAGTAGGCAATCGGAATATCTTCCTCGGCCGGCAACGGGCACGGCATCGAGGGGCTCCACAGGTATTCGCTGCCCAGTTTGGTGTAGGCAAAGCGATGGATCTTGTCCAGGCTGCTCAGGGTATCGGCCGGGTTGGGCAGTGCGGGAGTGATGAACTCCAGCAGCGATTCCGAGTAGTCGGTAGTGATCTGTTCGTGCGTCAACGCGGCGCCCAGGGCTTCCGGATGCGGCGTTTGGGCCAGGCGACCCTCACTGGTGACGCGCAGGCATTCACGCTCGATGCCATGCAGGCAGTGCTCTAGCAGGGAGAGGTGTTCGCGCTTGCCGAGCAGGGCCAGGCGGCGGTTGAGAAGTTCGCTCAAGTTGGATTCCTTCACGCGTCAGTCGCCCCAATATGGGGGTGGTCAAGACGGTCTACAAGGGTGAAGTTGAAACTGGCGTGATCGCCTGGTTCTGAGTCGATATGACCCGCTCTGAATGTGCCTACTTCACTCCATGAATTGGGCTACAGCGCAGCGAGAAAATTCCGACGCTGTTGTCACAGCGCCGAAATTAACTCAAATCATGTGCAGGGAGCTATAGGACAGCGAACGTGCCCTGTGCTTTTGCGACAAGTCTTTCGTCCTGGTACACCTCGGCTTCGACCACCAGCGTGCGCCGGCCGGCGTGGATCACCCGGCTGGTGCACAGCACGTCACCGTCTTCAACGGCGCGGATATAGTTGATCTTGCATTCGATGGTGGCGCTCTGCTGGTCGAACCCATGGGCGCTGGAGCATGCCAGTCCCATGGTGATGTCCACCAGGCTGAAAATCGCCCCGCCGTGCAACTTGCCCCCGCGATTGCGCAACTGCGGCGCCAGGCTCAGGGCCACCTCGGCAACGCCTTCGTCCAGGCGTTGCAGGCGGCAGCCGATCAGTTCGCTGAACGCGCTCTGGGTCAAACCGGTCGGAATATCCATCAACGCTTCTTCAGTTGCTTGGCGTTGGCGAACAGCGAGGCCATGGCGTTGTTGCTCGGTGCGGCTGTCGCGGTGTCCTTGCGCGGCGCAGTGTTCTGCGACGGGCGTGGTGCCGAGCCAGGGCGAGCGCCACGGGCGCCGTCGATTTTCTCGCCGGGGGTGTCGCTCATGCGCATTGACAGGCCAACGCGTTTGCGTGGGATGTCGACTTCCATCACCTTGACCTTGACCACATCACCGGCCTTCACCGCTTCGCGCGGGTCCTTGATGAACTTCTCCGAAAGTGCGGAGATATGCACCAAGCCGTCCTGATGCACGCCGATATCCACGAACGCGCCGAAGTTGGTCACGTTGGTCACCACGCCTTCGAGGATCATGCCCGGTTGCAGGTCCTTGAGGTCTTCGACACCGTCCTGGAACTCCGCGGTCTTGAATTCGGGGCGCGGGTCGCGGCCGGGTTTTTCCAGCTCTTGCAGGATGTCGGTAATGGTGGGCACGCCGAAGGTTTCGTCGGTGTACTTTTTTGGGTCCAGGCGCTTGAGAAACGCGGCATCGCCGATCAGCGAGCGGATGTCGCGATCGGTTTGGGCGGCAATTCGCTGTACCAGCGGATAGGCTTCCGGGTGAACCGCCGAGGCGTCCAGCGGGTTATCACCGTTCATTACGCGTAGGAAACCTGCGGCTTGCTCGAAAGTTTTTTCGCCCAGACGTGGGACTTTTTTCAGCGCCGCGCGGGTTTTGAAGGCGCCGTTCTCGTCGCGGTGATTGACGATATTCTGCGCGAGGGTCGCGTTCAGGCCGGAGATACGTGCAAGCAGCGCCACGGACGCGGTGTTCACGTCCACACCCACGGCGTTCACACAGTCTTCCACGACCGCGTCCAGTCCACGCGCCAGCTTGAGCTGCGACACGTCGTGCTGGTATTGGCCGACGCCGATGGATTTGGGATCGATCTTCACCAGCTCGGCCAGCGGGTCCTGCAGGCGACGGGCAATGGACACGGCGCCGCGGATGGACACGTCAAGGTCCGGGAACTCCTTGGACGCCAACTCCGAGGCCGAGTACACCGAAGCCCCCGCCTCGGAGACCATGACCTTGGTCATTTTCATCGCCGGGTACTTTTTGATCAGCTCGGCGGCCAGCTTATCGGTTTCGCGGCTGGCGGTACCGTTGCCGATGGCGATCAGGTCCACGGCATGCTTGGCGCACAGCGCGGCCAGGACGGCCAGGGTCTGGTCCCACTTGTTGTGCGGTACGTGCGGGTACACGGTGGCGTGATCCAGCAGCTTGCCGGTGGCGTCGACCACCGCAACCTTGCAGCCGGTGCGCAGGCCCGGGTCCAGGCCCAGGGTGGCGCGTGGGCCCGCCGGTGCTGCCAGCAGCAGGTCATGCAGGTTGTGGGCGAATACGTTGATCGCCTCGGTTTCGGCGCCTTCACGCAGCTCGCCGAGCAGGTCGGTTTCCAGGTGCGTGTAAAGCTTGACCTTCCAGGTCCAGCGCACGACTTCACCGAGCCACTTGTCCGCAGGACGATTCTGATTCTGAATGCCGAATTGTTGACCGATCATGCCTTCGCACGGGTGCATGGTGCCCGGCAGCTCGTCGCCGACTTTCAGCGCGGAGCTGAGAATGCCCTCGTTGCGCCCACGAAAGATCGCCAGGGCGCGGTGGGACGGCATGCTTTTGAGCGGTTCGTCGTGTTCGAAGTAATCGCGGAACTTGGCGCCTTCTTCCTCTTTGCCGGCGATGACGCGGGCGCTGAGAATGGCTTCCTGTTTCAGGTAGGTGCGCAGCTTTTCCAGCAGGCTGGCGTTTTCCGCGAAGCGCTCCATCAGGATGTACTTGGCGCCGTCGAGGGCGGCCTTGACGTCGGCGACGCCTTTTTGCGCGTCGATAAAGCGCGCGGCTTCGGTTTCAGGCGTCAGCGACGGGTCGTTGAACAGGCCGTCGGCCAAGTCGCCAAGGCCGGCTTCCAGGGCGATCTGGCCCTTTGTACGACGTTTCTGTTTGTACGGCAGGTAAAGGTCTTCGAGGCGGGTCTTGGTGTCGGCCAGCTTGATGTCGCGTTCCAGCTGCGGGGTCAACTTGCCCTGTTCCTCGATGCTGGCGAGGATGCTGATACGCCGCTCGTCGAGTTCTCGCAGGTAGCGCAGGCGCTCTTCCAGGTGTCGCAGTTGGGTGTCGTCAAGGCTGCCGGTCACCTCTTTTCGGTAACGGGCGATGAAAGGTACCGTGGAGCCCTCATCCAGTAGCGCGACGGCCGCTTCGACCTGCTGTGGGCGTACACCGAGTTCCTCGGCGATGCGGCTGTTGATGCTGTCCATAAAACCACCTGAAATTCTGAAAAGCCGCTCGCAGGCCCGGAAAACAAGGCCTTGCGAGGCTGGTTGAGCGGCCCGACCGGCGCCGCTGCCTGGGTCAAGAGGCAGCCTATTGACCCTCGAAATCGAAAAAACACGAGAAACGCGTAAAAAAAACCGGCAGTAAACGGTAACGATCTGACGTTGCCCTGCACGAAAGCGCCGCATTATAACCAGCGTTCCGCCCTTGGGGGCTACTGGGCCGGTAGTTGCAGGACGCGGCTTGGCTGGTAGTAGAGGAAAAATCTGCTAACAATGCACACGGTGCGTATAACGGCAGCTAGGCCATAATGCGCGCCGAGATAAGAGGAGCATCTAATGAGCAGCACTGCACAAACTGCTGAAGGCGAAAAAATTCTCATCGTTGACGACGATCCGGGGCTGAGCAGCCTGCTGGAGCGCTTTTTCAACTCCAAGGGCTACCGGGCGCGCGCGGTGCCGAACACCGAGCAGATGGACCGCCTGTTGGGGCGCGAAGTATTCAATCTGGTCGTGCTCGACCTGATGTTGCCTGGCGAAGACGGCCTGACCGCCTGCAAGCGTCTGCGTGGCGTGAACAACCAGATCCCGATCATCATGCTCACTGCCAAGGGCGATGAGCTGAGTCGCATCAAGGGCCTCGAACTGGGCGCTGATGACTACCTGGCCAAACCGTTCAACCCTGACGAGTTGATGGCGCGGGTCAAGGCCGTATTGCGTCGCCAGGCACCGCCGGTACCGGGTGCGCCGGGCAGCGAAGACGAAAGCGTGACCTTCGGCGACTACGAGTTGTCCCTGGCGACCCGCGAGCTCAAGCGTGGCGACGAAGTGCACATGCTCACCACCGGCGAATTCGCCGTGCTCAAGGCCCTGGTGATGAACGCTCGCCAGCCGCTGACCCGCGACAAGCTGATGAACCTGGCCCGTGGCCGCGAATGGGACGCCCTGGAGCGCTCCATCGACGTGCAGATCTCCCGACTGCGCCGGATGATCGAGCCGGACCCTTCCAAGCCGCGGTATATCCAGACGGTGTGGGGTGTGGGTTATGTGTTTGTGCCGGATGGCACCGCAACCAAGTGACCGATGATTTGCAGGGACGGGCATCCGGCGTTTGATTCCATGAGGGTCGACGGGGTGCCCGGCGTCTGCAATTCTGCGAGCGCCGCTCGTTCCTGCAAGGTGTCTAGCTGTCTCCTATGAAAACCCCGCTGTGGTTCCCGCAAAGTTTCTTTTCCCGCACCCTTTGGCTGGTGCTCATCGTCGTTCTGTTTTCCAAGGCACTCACACTGGTTTATCTGTTGATGAACGAGGACGTGCTGGTGGATCGGCAGTACAGCCATGGCGTCGCCCTGACGCTGCGTGCCTACTGGGCCGTAGACCCCGAGAACCGTGAAAAGGTAGCCAAGGCCTCTACGCTGATCCGGGTCGATGGTGCCGGCGTGCCCGAGGGCGAGCAGCACTGGCCCTACAGTGAGATCTACCAGCGCCAGATGCAGGCGGAACTGGGCGACGACACCGAGGTGCGGCTGCGCATGCATGTTTCGCCTGCGCTGTGGGTGAGGGCGCCCAGTCTGGGCGATGCCTGGATCAAGGTTCCGCTGTATCCGCATCCGCTGCGCGGGCAAAAAATCTGGAACGTGTTGGGCTGGTTTCTCGCCATCGGCCTGCTTTCAACCGCGTCCGCATGGATTTTTGTGCGCCAGCTCAACCAACCGCTCAAGCGCCTGGTGTTTGCCGCCCGCCAACTGGGCCAGGGGCGCAGTGTGCGCCTGCCGGTCAGCGATACACCCAGTGAAATGACCGAAGTGTACGGCGCGTTCAACCAGATGGCGGAAGACGTCGAACAGGCCGGACGCGAGCGTGAGCTGATGCTGGCGGGAGTCTCCCATGACTTGCGCACACCCTTGACGCGACTGCGCCTGTCCCTGGAGTTGATGGGTAGCCATACCGACCTCACCGATGACATGGTGCGTGACATCGAGGATATGGACGCGATTCTTGACCAGTTCCTGGCGTTCATCCGCGATGGGCGTGATGAGGTCGTGGAGGAGGTTGACCTCACCGATCTGGTGCGTGAAGTGGTCGCGCCCTACAACCAGAGCGGTGAGCAGGTGCGCATCCGCCTGGAGCCGATTCAGCCGTTTGCCTTGCGCAGGGTGTCGATGAAGCGCCTGCTCAACAACCTGATCGGCAACGCCCTGCATCATGCCGGTTCGGATGTGGAAGTGGCGGCGTACGTGTCGGGTGACAGCGCGGCGCCCTATGTCGTGCTGAGCGTGATGGACCGCGGCACGGGGATCGACCCGGCTGAACTGGAAGCCATCTTCAACCCGTTCACCCGTGGCGACCGCGCCCGAGGCGGCAAGGGTACCGGTTTGGGGTTGGCGATTGTGCGGCGGATTGCTTCGATGCATGGCGGCAACGTTGAACTGCGCAACCGTGAAGGGGGTGGGCTGGAAGCCCGGGTGCGCTTGCCGCTTGGGTTGATGTTGCCCAGAGACGCAGTCTGACAAACAACATGGATCAAATGTGGGAGGGGGCTTGCTCCCGATTGCGGACTGTCAGTCACCGATGTGCGGACTGACACACCGTTATCGGGGGCAAGCCCCCTCCCACATTTGGTTTGATGTTGTGTCAGGGGCAGAGCTTTTAGCCCTTGCCCTTGGTCCGAGTCATGTTCGGCCCGCCATTTTTTTCCAGGTGCTCAATGATGATCCCCGCCACATCCTTGCTGGTGGTGGTCTCGATCCCTTCCAGGCCCGGCGATGAGTTCACCTCCATGACCAGGGGACCGTGGTTGGAGCGCAGGATATCCACACCTGCCACGGCCAACCCCATGACCTTGGCCGCACGCAATGCGGTCATGCGCTCCTCCGGGGTAATCTTGATCAGGCTGGCGCTGCCGCCACGGTGCAGGTTGGAACGGAACTCGCCCGGCTTGGCCTGGCGTTTCATGGCGGCAATCACCTTGTCGCCCACCACGAAGCAGCGGATATCCGCACCGCCGGCTTCCTTGATGTACTCCTGCACCATGATGTTCTGCTTGAGGCCCATGAACGCCTCGATCACCGACTCCGCTGCCGTTGCCGTTTCGCACAACACCACGCCGATGCCCTGGGTGCCCTCCAGCACCTTGATCACCAACGGCGCGCCATTGACCATTTCGATCAGGTCGGGGATGTCATCCGGGGAGTGGGCGAAGCCGGTCACCGGCAGGCCGATACCTCGGCGAGACAGCAGCTGCAGCGAGCGCAGCTTGTCCCGCGAACGTGCGATGGCCACGGACTCGTTCAGCGGAAAAACGCCCATCATTTCAAACTGGCGCAGCACTGCGCAGCCATAAAAGGTCACCGAGGCGCCGATGCGTGGGATCACCGCATCAAAGCCTTCCAGCGGCTTGCCACGGTAGTGGATCTGCGGCTTGTGGCTGGCGATGTTCATATAGGCCCGCAACGTGTCGATCACCACCATTTCATGGCCACGTTCGGTGCCGGCCTCGACCAGGCGGCGGGTGGAATACAGACGCGGGTTTCGCGACAGCACAGCAATCTTCATGCAGCACCTGGGGCAGAAATAGTGGAGACCGGGAACACCGGCTTGTCTTGAACGTATTTTACGGCCGGGCTGACGACCAACTGGCCGTCAATCAGCGCCTTGGAGCCCAGCAACAGGCGATAACGCATGGCCTTGCGGCAGGCCAGGGTGAATTCCACTCGCCACACCCGATCGCCCAACGCCAGGGTGGTGCTGATCACGTAGCGCACCTGCGCGTGGCCGTTGGAGCTCTTGATGGTTTTCATCGTTACCAGGGGCGCTTCGCAGCGCCGGTGACGCAGTTGCACCACGCTGCCCAGGTGCGCGGTAAAGCGCACCCACTTCTCGCCGTCGCGCTCGAACGGCTCGATGTCGGTGGCGTGCAGGCTTGAGGTGCTGGCACCGGTGTCGATCTTGGCGCGCAGGCCTGCCACTCCGAGGTCGGGAAGGGCCACCCACTCACGCAGACCCACAACGGTCAAATGGTCAAATGTCTTCAAATAGAGGTACCGTCATTTTGCCCAGGCTTGAGGGGCAACCTTGGCCAGGGCATTGAATGCGGGCCTGGCGAACCAGTAGCCTTGCATCAGAAATATTCCACAGTCGGAGAGGAAATCCCGCTCACCGGCACTTTCGATGCCTTCGGCGATGACAGTAACCCCCAACTGCTCACAGATTGTGACAATCCCCCGGACGATCACCTGGCGGACACGGTCCTGGTCGACATCGCGAATCAGCGCCATGTCGAGCTTGATCAGATCAGGTTGGAAATCGGCCAGCAGATTCAGCCCCGAATAGCCCGCGCCGAAATCATCGATGGCGGTCTTGAAGCCGAATTGGCGGTATTCACGCAGAATATTCGTCAAATGGCGATAGTTATCTACATGCTCGCTTTCCAGGGTCTCGAAAATCAGGCGGTCCAGCGGGAAATTGTGCTCGCGGGCGGCGTCGAGGGTGCTGCGTATGCACAGTTCGGGACGGTAGACCGCATTGGGCATGAAGTTAATGGAAAGATAGGTTTGCATGCCCAGGGTAGCGGCGCCGGCAATTGCCTGGGTGCGGCAGCGCTGGTCGAAGCGGTAGCGATTGGCTTCGTTGACATGTGCCAGTACCGATAACGCGCCTTCACCCTGTGTGCCGCGCACCAAGGCTTCATGGGCAAATATCGAACGGTCACGCAGGTCTACGATAGGCTGGTAGGCGAAAGCAAAATCGAACCCCAGCGGCTCGCTTTGCTGGCAACCCACGCACCGCTGGTTGGGCGAGGAGAGTGAAAGGGGAAAGTCGGTCACGGCGTATCCTCGCGAAAACAGGGTGCTACCTGGCGTATCTTAGGTGAGCCTTGGGGTTTATGCGTCGAAGGGTTTCAACGGTAAGGTTGCGACATTTTTCAGAGCGAGGAATTCAAGTGGCTCAAAAGCAGGAAGAGGAAGAAAAGGTCCGTTTGGACAAGTGGCTGTGGGCCGCGCGTTTCTACAAGACACGTGCCCTGGCCAAGGCCGCCATCGAGAGCGGCAAGGTGCACCATCGCGGCGAGCGCTGCAAGCCGGGGAAGGAACCGCGCGTCGGCGATGAGTTTCAGATTCGTACAGGGTTTGATGAAAAGACTGTCGTCGTGCAAGCGCTCTCCATCGTGCGCCGGGGTGCGCCTGAAGCGCAGGCGTTGTACGCGGAAACCGAAGCCAGTATCGCCAAGCGGGAAAATGCCGCAGCCATGCGCAAGGCGGGGGCCTCAGGCCTGACTACCGACGGCAAGCCGAGCAAGAAGCAGCGTCGCGACCTGTTCAAGTTTCGCGGCAGCGGCAATGATGATTGATTGCACAATCTCCAGCCCGAACGAGATCAACAATGTGGGAGGGGGCAAGCCCCCTCCCACAGTTAGCTCGCGTCGTTAAGGGATTGTGCGCATGACGCTCAAGCGCCCGATCACCGGCAGTTTGCCAAGCAACCCGAAAACCGGCGCGGTTACCCGCAACAGGAACCCCGACACTTTCGCCGCAAACGGCGTGTAATACCCCCAGCCCAGGGCCAACAGCGCCAGCAATACCCCGCCGATGTAATCGTCCTGCCCCCAATGCGCGCCCGCTACCAGCCGCGGCATCATGAACAACAGGGCCAGGCCCCAGATCACCAGCACCTGGCCGATGCGCTTGGCGAACACGCTCATGAACATCGCCCAGATCAACAACACCGAAGCATGATCGCCGGGGAAGCTCTGGCTCGAGCGGTCTTTCAATTCCCAGGTTTTCTCAAGCCCGGGGAAAAAATCACTCATCTGAATCGCGCCGTCGATCACCATTGACGGGCTGCTGTGCTGCCAACCCATGTGCGCTGCAAGCTTGGAAAACAGCATTCGGATAAACAGCAACAGCAGCAGAATACCGAGGAAGCCGAAGAACGCCTGGCGCACCTGCACGGCCTTGAACACCCAGTCGCCGCGAATCAGCAGGGCCAGCAAAATTACCCCGACGATCGCATCGAAGGGCCGCAGGCTCGCCACGGCCCACACGTGCAGCCAGGTCGAGTTGCTGGCCAGCGGGCCATTGAGCAGGTGAAACAGCCACTCGTCGAAAATCACACACAGCATCTGCCCCGTGGGCCACAGCCAGAAACACAGCAGCCCGATAGCGACTAGATTGCAAAGAGCCCATCGCCGGAGGTTCCAGTTCGCTTGGAACAAACCCGGATTGTTCATAAACTGTCCCTCATCGCTCTTTAGCTCCTTGTTTCAGGAGAAATCGCACCAATGTGGTGCTAAAGCGTTTAATTTTATAAACGTTGTAATCATTTTGTCATCACTTCAGATACCCAAACCTATGACTGATCTACCGGATACCGACTTCACCCAACGCTTTATCTTTGACGAGAACGACGCCCGCGGCGAGCTGGTCTCGTTGGAGCTCAGCTATGCCGAAGTCCTTGCCAAGCACGCGTATCCGGAGCCGGTCGCGCAATTGCTCGGTGAGCTGATGGCGGCCGCTGCGCTGCTGGTGGGCACGATGAAATTCGATGGCTTGCTGATCCTGCAGGCGCGCTCCGAAGGTCCGATCCCGATGTTGATGATCGAGTGTTCCAGCGAGCGCGAAATCCGTGGCCTGGCCCGCTATGACGTCGACCGGATTACCCCGGATGCCACGTTCTCCGAGTTGATGGCCGATGGCGTGCTGGCCATCACCGTTGACCCCACCGAGGGCCAGCGCTACCAGGGCATCGTTGATCTGGACGGCGAGACCCTGTCGGACTGCTTTACCAACTATTTCGTCATGTCCCAGCAGGTCGGCACCAAGTTCTGGCTCAACGCCAACGGCAAGCGCGCTCGCGGCCTGTTGTTGCAGCAATTGCCGGCTGACCGTATCAAGGACGAGGATGAGCGCACCGACAGCTGGCGCAAGCTGACCGCCCTGGCCGGCACCCTGACTGCTGAAGAATTGCTGGGCCTGGACAACGAGACCATCCTGCACCGCCTGTACCACGAAGAAGCGGTGCGCCTGTTCGACGAGCAGTCCCTGCGCTTCAATTGCAGCTGCTCGCGCGAGCGTTCAGCCAATGCCCTGGTCAGCCTTGGCCTGGAAGATGCGCAAAATCTGGTGGTGGAACACGGTGGTCATATCGAGATCGACTGCCAGTTCTGCAATGAGCGTTATCTGTTCGATGCCGCCGATGTTGCCCAGTTATTCGCCGGTGCAGGCAGCGACACCCCTTCCGACACCCGTCACTAAAACGTTTAAGCACAGGTAAATCACCTGCCAAATGCCGGATTAGAGGCGTTCTGACGGGAGGGCCCTACTTTTTTTGGGCTTTTCTGGCATAATCCGGCCCACTTTTTTCGCGGTAGTAGTGCGCAACTTTCTACTACAAAACGTTTGGAGCACTCGGCCACAGGCCGACGGGGAACCTCATGACGCAAGCCAATAACGCCGTATACACCGATCTGAGTGTTGACGATCTGGTCAAAGAAGCCCTGCAGCGCGGTGAAGGCGTGCTTGCCGATACTGGCGCGCTG
>Ga0105246_10000439_pt1 | contig 22258 bp, 25 predicted proteins | sample KBSM64metaG_FD_99694 | JGI IMG/M metagenome (GOLD analysis project Ga0105246, IMG submission 99694) | Miscanthus rhizosphere microbial communities from Kellogg Biological Station, Michigan, USA - KBS M6-4 metaG | ecosystem: Host-associated > Plants > Roots > Rhizosphere > Soil | place... | reverse complement strand
GCCATGCGCCGTCACCGTCTGAAGCGCGAAATCGTCAGCACCCAGATCGCCAACGATCTGGTCAACCACATGGGCATCACCTTCGTTCAAAGGCTCAAAGAGTCCACCGGCATGACCCCGGCGAACGTGGCAGGCGCTTACGTGATCGTGCGTGACATCTTCCACCTCCCGCACTGGTTCCGTCAGATTGAAGCCCTGGACTATCAGGTCTCCGCTGACGTGCAACTGGAGCTGATGGACGAGTTGATGCGTCTGGGCCGTCGCGCTACACGCTGGTTCCTGCGTGCCCGCCGCAACGAGCAGAACGCTGCCCGTGACGTCGCGCATTTCGGTCCGCACCTGAAAGAGCTGGGCCTGAAGCTGGATGAGCTGCTGAGCGGCGAAATCCGTGAAAACTGGCAAGAGCGTTATCAGGCTTACGTAGCCGCCGGTGTACCGGAGCTGCTGGCGCGTATGGTGGCGGGCACAACCCACCTCTACACGCTGCTGCCGATCATCGAGGCGGCCGACGTGACCGGTCAGGATCCAGCCGAAGTGGCCAAGGCCTACTTCGCCGTGGGCAGCGCGCTGGACATCACCTGGTACATCTCGCAGATCAGCGCCTTGCCGGTTGAAAACAACTGGCAGGCCCTGGCCCGTGAAGCGTTCCGCGACGACGTCGACTGGCAGCAACGCGCGATCACCATCGCCGTTCTGCAAGCGGGCGGCGGTGATTCGGACGTGGAAACCCGTCTGGCACTGTGGATGAAGCAGAACGACGCCATGATCGAACGCTGGCGCGCCATGCTGGTGGAAATCCGTGCCGCCAGCGGCACCGACTACGCCATGTATGCGGTGGCCAACCGTGAGCTGAACGACGTTGCGTTGAGTGGTCAGGCGGTAGTGCCTGCTGCAGCGACTGCGGAGCTTGAGCTTGCTTGAGTAGCTGCTGAATGAAAAAGCCCCGCTTTCGAGAGAGGCGGGGCTTTTTTATGCCTGTTGTTTGGCGGTATTTGTGTGTTGCTGCACAAATCCAGCCCCTCACCCCAGCCCTCTCCCCAATGGGGCGAGGGGGAAAGGGAGCCGATTTGTGTGTTTTTCGAAACTTGAGTTCGACTCGGTATTTCACGTCGGCGTAACTCTAACAAACACCTCGGTCAGTCCCCTCTCCCTTCGGGCGGTCCGACGTTTCGGGAGGGCTAGGGTGAGGGCAGCGGCCTGACAGTCACTGCAACTTATGTAGTTGTTTACTATCAAGCATCGACACATTACCTGCTGATCTGGTCAATAAATTACTGAGCGACTGGTCAAACTTCTGCAACGCCCGAACCTGAACTTCCTGCTGCTGATTAATATCCGCAACAATCTCCTCCGAACGCTTGAAGTCCGCCCAGATCGGCGTCAATTCTTTCGCCTCAGACCCTTTGGCCGTCCCGATATAGTTCAACTTCCCGTCATAAAAATCCGCACTCACATCCGCCTTGATGTCCGAACTGCGCGAAGTCATCAACTGGCTGTGAGTGTCGACTATCGCCACCACATCCGGGTTGGCTGCACGCAGGCTTTGCATGTCCGGGTACACCGCCACCGAGCCGAACTGGCGTTGCAGCGAGGCTTTCACCCAGTCCACGGCCATGTCCGGTTTCGAGGTGGCGACATAGGCGTCATGGATCGGCTGCACCAATAAACTCTGGCCGAAACCGGTGCCGGCGTTGGCCTGATAGTCGCGCAGGTATTTGCGGTTGGTCTGGGTGCTGGGGCTGTAGACGACGCCTAACGATACACCGGGACCGCTTTTGACCTGGGCCGCGCTGCTGCGGCCGACCGGTTGGGTGAACAGTGTGTCGAGGGAAGAAACCGCTTTTGGAGCGGTGGGAACGGAGCAGGCGGACAACGCTAAAACTGATATCGCCAAGGTACTGGCAAAGGCAAGTTTCATGGTGAGTCTCCCGTGAAGCAACTTCAGTCGGAAAGTCAGAGGTGTCGGGGTTGATTAAATGGAACCGGCGACAGTTGCCTCAGACTACGCCCGCCCAACTGAAAACTTCCTGACAATTTGCTGAATGGCTGTCATCCAATGGTTTTATTGGTTGTAAGCGTTCGGGACTAATTACCGCGAGAAATAAAAAAGGCGCCAATCAACAATTTGCGCCTTTTATTTATGGCTGGTCGAACAACCATCAGTTTTTCAATGGGATCAACACTTGCTCGTCCGGCGAGAGCACCATGAACACCAGCAACTTGGCCGGCCTGGTTTTGCTGGCGTTTTTCGACACCAGATGTTCGGAGCCGGCGGGTTCGTACCAGAATTGGCCTTTCTTGTAGGTGACCGCTTGTTCACCCTTGACCTGGGACGTCACTTCGCCTTCGAGCACATACGCCATGGCCGTGCCGTCGTGCTTGTGAGCGATGGAGGACTGGCCGGGTTTGTAGTCGACTTCGATCATCATGGCTTTTTTGCCCGGGACATTTTTCAGCATCTGATCCTGCAGGACCGAGATTTTCTCGGACGGGGAATCGGTGCCGTGGGCCAGTGCCGAAGCGCTGATGGTGAGGGCCAGAGCGGCGAGCGGGGCGGCAAGCAAGTGCAGGACTTTCATGGTGATCACCTGATGAAGTGGGGGAGTCGGTCATCACAGTAGTCCGCGTGCCAGGGTATTCAAACGGCCAATGTTCGGGAAGTTTGGGTGACCAATCTGGGGGATTTCAGCGCCTTCAAATACGCCATCGCTGGCAAGCCAGCTCCCACAGGTTTTTGTGTCGTTCATATGATTTGTGAACGATACAAAACCTTGTGGGAGCTGGCTTGCCAGCGATGGCGTCAGTAAGTCAAACGATGGGAAACGAGTTGAAATCGACGCTGTTGGCCAGCCGACTGTCGATCAGATCGATAAACCCCTGCGCCTCAGGCCGGTTGAAGTGCGCCTGCATCGCCGCTTCCGACTGCCAGCGGGCACTGACCGTCCAGCGGTGGCTGTCCTCGGGGCAGCGGTCAACCAGATAGGAATCGCAGCCCGGCGTTTCGCGAAGGGTGTCGACGATCTTCTGCAACTGCTTGCCCAGCTCCTCGGAGCGGCCGGCAGCAGCCTGCACCTGTACGGTGTTGATCACTTCGTTGGACATTGCTCACACTCCTGAATCAGGCCGGACGAATCCTGCTCATTGAGGGATAACGCCTGTGCAGAATAGGCCTGCACCCTCGGATCACCAATAACCAATCGGCGGGTAATCCGTTAGACCAATCTACCCGGCGACCTGTTGCAGAATGTCGCGCAGGCGATCCAGCGCGATATCGATGTCCAGCGTCTCGATGGCACCGAAGCCGAAATACAGCCCGTTTCTGGCAGGCTGCTGGTAATAGAAGCCGTCGATGGCGTACAGCCCGACTTCGACTTTTTTCGCCAGTTCGATCACCAGCGGCAAATTGATCGCCACCCGGCAGAACACCGCCATATGGAAGCCTGCACTCGCCGGCACGGCTTCCAGCCACGGCGAAAGGTCGGTGGCCATGCGGGCCAGGATCCGCTCGCGGCGCTGGGCGTAAATGGTGTGGCAGCGGCGGATGTGCTTGAGCAGGCAACCCTCGGCGATGAACTTGGCCAGCGCCCATTGCGGCAGGGTGGAGGCGTGCAGGTCGGTGAGCTGCTTGGCGCGGATCACCGCTTCGAGGATCGCCGGCGGCAGGATCGCGTAACCGAGCCGCAGCTCTGGCAGCAGGGTCTTGGAGAAGGTGCCGACGTAGGCGACGATGCCGCGCTGATCGAGCTTGTGCAGCGAATCGGTCGGGCGACCCTCGTAGCGGAATTCGCTGTCATAGTCGTCCTCGATGATGATCGCGCCAAGTTCGTAGGCCCGGGCCAGCAACGCCTCGCGCCGCGCCTGGCTCATCGGCATCCCCAGCGGGAACTGGTGCGACGGCGTCACGTAGATCAGCCGGGTACCGTCGGGAATCTGGTCGACCTGAATCCCTTGCGCATCCACCGGCACACCGACCACCGTGGCGCCGTGAGTGCCGAACAACAACCGCGCCGGCGGATAACCCGGATCTTCCATCGCCACCAGACTGCCGGGCCGCAGCAGCACACGGGCGATCAGGTCCAGCGCCTGCTGCGCGCCGTTGCACACCACGATCTCTTCATCCTGGCAGGTCACGCCACGGGAAAACGCGATGTGCCGGGCAATCGCATTGCGCAGCGCCGGCAAGCCTTCCGCCACGCTGTAGAAACCTTTGGAACCGGCCATTTGCCGCATGGCGTGGGAGACACAGCGGCGCCAGTCATCGTGGGGGAATTGACCCTTGCTGGTGGCGCCGCCGATAAAGTCGTAGCGCAGCGAGCCGTCCAGCGTCGGATGGCGCAGGAACACCGGCAAATTGCACCAGCTCGCGATCACCTCGGAACTGGCCAGTTCGCAATGGCTTTGCTTGCGCTGCACTGGCGTCGAGCGGGCGTTGACGTAAGTGCCTTTGCCGATGACGCCGGTGAGGAAATTTTCGTAAGTGAGTTGCGCGTAGGTGTCGGAAATGGTCTTGCGCGAAATCCCCAGTTGCTCAGCGAGCAAGCGGCTGGGCGGCAGTTGCGTGCCGGCGGCCAGACGCCCGGATTCAATGGCGCCGCGCAGTTGTTGATACAACTGACCAGCCAGATCCTTGCGGCCGTTGATCACGACGTGAAGTTCCATACCGACGGGGCTCTCCGGGCAATTGAGTGTGCCGGCCAGATTACTCCCGTTTACTGACGGGGCAGTAGTTGCGTAGAGCAAAAACCTCGAATTGGTCACTTACCCTTGTGGGAGCGGGCTTGCTCGCGAAGGCGTCGTGTCAGGCAACTAAAAATCGACTGGCACACCGCCTTCGCGAGCAAGCCCGCTCCCACAGGTATCGTGTTTGGCTCGGGGGAATGGTCTGCCGGTTTTCCGTGGAATTGGGGCTGTAACCCTGGCGCGCCAGCGCTTACCGTGAAATCACTCTTCTGCTGCCCGAGGCCCGCCCATGTCCCCGCGTCTGGATTACTACAGCGCTTCACCCAAAGCCATGAAAGCGATGATTGCCCTGGAAGCGCTGACCAGCAGCCTGAGCATCGAGGCGCCATTGCTGCACCTGATCAAGATCCGCGCTTCGCAACTCAACGGGTGCGCGTTCTGCACCGACATGCATTCGGTGGAAGCGCGGCGGGCAGGGGAGACGGACCGGCGGCTGTATGCCATTGCGGTCTGGCGCGACAGCGGCTTCTTCAACCTGCGCGAGCGGGCGGCGCTGGCCTGGACCGACGCGGTGACGCTGCTGGCGGAAAGTCATGTACCGGACGACGTCTATGAGCAGGCACGAGCACAGTTCAACGAAGGCGAACTGGTGGACCTGACAATGGCCGTCAGCACCATCAGCAACTGGAACCGCCTGGCGGTGAGTTTTCGCCAGATTCCCAGCGACTGATCGACGAAACTAGTTCGGTGGCCGCTGCGGTTTGACCGACGTGCCAAACGTGTTGCCCATCCGCGTGCTGGTGGCCGCCGGGGTCGCCAGTCCCACCTGATTCGGCGGGCGCTTGTTGACCGGTACATTCATCGCTTCCTGATTCTTCTGCGCAGCCACCGCGCCATTGGGGTTGTTGCCCATCTGCTGGCTCAGGCAGTCGTAATTCGGCGCCTTGTAGCCACCCACCGTCACCTCGACACAGCCCAGCGGCTCCTCCGCGTGTGCGCTGCCCAACACCGTCAGCACCAAGCCGCCGAAGACGACTTTCCAGACTGATTTCATGCCTGCCTCCTGGCCGGCCCGAAGGGGCCGTTCTGGTTCAAGAGTCTAGTGCAACGGCGGCGCCGATCCCGTGATGGTTTTTTTGCAGTGGCCGTCACACCAGATTCATAAACAGCCCTCAGGATGACGGTTTTCAGGGGTGCATCAGTCGTGCAGCGAGGCCGTGCCAGGGACGAATTTGCGCGCTCAGCGCTCATGCGCCAGCTCTGTCTGGGGCTGCTGCTTGGCTTGTTTCTGAGCCGTGCCAGCGCCGATCCGGTACCGGCGTCGATGCGCATGACGCTGCACATCCCGGCCCAGGAACTGGCCCGCGCCCTCGATCAGTTCAGCCGCGCCACCGGCATGGCGGTGCTGGTCGACAGCCAGTTGAGTCGCGGTCGACGTTCACTGGCGGTGGATGGCGAATTCACCGCCGCCGAAGCGTTGCGGCGGATGCTCGGTGGCAGCGGCTTGATGGCCAAGTACAGCCGCGACGACGCGTTCACCTTGCAGGTTGCGCAAGTCGAGGAAGTGCCAATGCCGGCGGAGAAACCGACCCCTGCCAGCGCAGCGGTCAACCGCAGTTACGCCACGGCGGTGCAGGCCGCGATTGAACGCAACCTGTGCCGCTCGCCGCTGACCCGGCCCGGCAGTTTTCGCGCGGTGTTGCAGCTGTGGATCGGTCGCGACGGTGTGGTGCAGCACAACCGGTTGGTCACCACCACCGGCGATGTTCGGCGCGATGCAGCGTTGGTAGACAGTTTTCACACGCTCAAAATCGACCGGCCCACACCCGGCGCACTGCGCCAGCCAGTCACCTTGCTGTTGTTACCCGAATCGTCAGGAAAGCGCATGGAATGCACACAATGGGAAGGAGTTTCCGGGGGATGAAAGACGCCGGGCAAAGTTCGATGGTCCAGCTGTTCCTGACGTCCTACGAGGACTTTCGGGTGCGCCTGCGACGCCGTCTCGGCTCGGAAGACCTGGCCAACGACGTGCTGCAGGAAACCTGGCTGCGGCTCGACCGCATGGAAGCGCCGCCGAACCTGCTGCGGCCCAACGCCTACCTCTATCGCATGGCCCTGAACATCGCCGCCGACCGCCGCCAGGCCGATGCGCGGCTGCTCACCGGCAGCGAAGTCGAAGAACTGCTGCAAGTCAGCGACGAAGCGCTGGACCCGATGCGCGTGGTCGGCGGCCAAAAGGAAATCCAGTCCCTGGTCAGCGCCCTCTACGAGTTGCCGGCCCGGCGCCGCCGGATCTTTATCGCCGCACGGCTGGAAGAAGCGCCGCACCTGGAAATCTCCCAGCGTTTCGGCATTTCCACGCGCATGGTCGAGAAGGAGATCAAGGCTGCACTGGGGTACTGCGCGGCCAAACTGGAAAGAAAAGTGTTTCAGCGGTTCGGTCGCGGGGCCGGAAAACCGTCTAGTGAATGAAGCTCCGATTGAGTGTCCCGATCAACCCGTCGAGTACCTGTGCGTTTGAACATCTTCCGTCTGAAACCTGCCGAGCCCACGCCTGCCGAGCGTCTGCAAAGCGAAGCCCGCGACTGGCTGATCCTGCTGACCTCCGGCCGCGCCACGGTCGCCGATGCCCGAGCGCTGCGCCAGTGGTGCGCCCAAAGCCCCGAACACGCCCGCGCCTTCGAAGAGTGCAAAGCGTTGTGGCACCTGCTGCAACCGGCGGCCGAAGCGACGCAGGCGCCACGCCGGTTCGGGCGGCGAGCCTTTCTCGGCGGCGCGATGGCTGCTTCGGCGGCGTTCTTGCTGGTGCGCGGCACGATCCCGGGCGGTTTCTCCGGACTCGGCGCCGATTACATCACCGAAGTCGGCCAGCAACGTCGGGTCGAACCGGCCGATGGTTTGAGCCTGGAACTGAACACCCAGACCCGCATCAACCAGCGTTCGGTGGATGAGGGCGTGCAGGGCTTTGAACTGGTCAGCGGCGAAGTCGAAGTGCAGACCGCACGGCTGCCCATGGCGATGCAGGCCGGTGGCGGATGGCTGCGGGCGAGCAGGGCGCGGTTCAACCTGCGCAACCTCGATCAGCAGGTGTGCGTGACGTGCCTCGATGGCGCGGTAGATGTGGAAGTTGAAGGGCGCAGCCTGCGCCTGGAACCGGGCCAGCAATTGACCTATGACGCGCAACAAGTCGGCACCGTGCAAAGTGTCGACACGACGGCAGTCACCAACTGGCGCCAACAGGTCCTGGTGTTCAACGGCGCAACCCTGAGCCAGATGATCGACGAGATCAACCGCTACCGTCCTGGCATGTTGTTGCTGCTGAACCGTGAACTCGGCCAGCGCCGCGTTCAGGCGCGTTTCTCTCTTGATCAACTCGCCGGCGTAGGCGCATTGATCCGCGATGCCTACGGCGTCAAATGCACCGAGCTGCCGGGCGGCGTAGTCGTCCTCAGCTAACTAACACAACCCCCACAAACACCCTAAAACCCTGTGGGAGCGGGCTTGCCAGCGATGGCGGCATGTCAGGCAATGAGATGTTGGATGTGAAGGCCCCATCGCTGGCAAGCCAGCTCCCACAGGGACCTCAGTGACTTCAATTACTGTAAGGGCCCCATAACCTGCCGATACTTCTCGACTCCTTGCGGTGTCTGCCGAGTCAACCGCACCTCCAGCCCCAACGGATCCTCCCGCCGATTCCCGCTCAACTGCCGCCACCCCTTGTCCGCCTCCCAAACCCGCACCTGCAAATCAGTCACCTCACCCAACACCGCCACCCCAGCGGTCGGCGCCGGCAACGGATAGCGACTGCGCGCCGGCCCCACAGCGCGATACAACGTGTCCCCCTTGAGCCACCAGCGCACCCGCTTCAAAGCCCCCGGCTGATCCGCCGCGCTACGAATAATGTCCAGCCGAAACCCCTTGCTGTCACTGCTGCGCACCGTAAGCGCAGGCGGGGCCGTCGCCGGTTCATCTTCAGTGCCGACCTTCTTCGGCTCCGTCAGCTCGATCCCGGCGCGCATCTCCACATCCCGCTGCATCTGATTCAACGCCCGCAACAGGCTGTCGCTCTGCTCGCCACTGGCCTGCAAATGGCTGTCGGCGCGGGTGACACTGTCCAGCCCCTTCCAGGCAATCAGACTGACCACCGCCATCAACAGAATCGCGACCATCACCTCGATCAGCGTAAAACCGTGTTGTCTGTTCATTGCACGCTAATCCGGCCCGAAGCATCGCGCACCACACTCAACCGATTCAGCCCGTCAGACAGCGTCAACTGCAGAGGCGGATTGATCCACTCCGCGTTGAGCACCACTTTCTGCTTCGGCTCCACCCGCACTTCCAGCTTCGGACTCTGCCAGGGACGCGGCCGCAACTGCGGGTCCCGATCGAAATGATCAAACCCCTTGCCACTGTCACTGCGCCGACTGAACCGAAACCCCTTGCCATCGCTCAACCACGCAATCGGCCGGCCATCGGCGCGGGCCTCAGCCTGAGCAATCTGCAGTAACTGCGCCACGCGCTCGGCGTCCTTGCGCAGCAACTGCAACGGATCGGGCTTGATACTCAGACTGATCGCCGCACTGGCGATGCCGATGATCACCAGCACCACCATCAACTCGATCAGCGTAAAACCCTGCTGCCTGCACCGGTTCATCGAATGCGCACTCCCTTGCGTCCAGCCCCGTCCCAAAAAACCATCCTGCACGGCCAACATGTAAGGCGTGTGAAATAAAACCGTGAGAATTGCCGCGTAGTCTGGTCACCGGGACTAAAAGGAGATTCAGCCCATGAGATACACCGCACGCTTTTCCCCACCCCAACTCATCCAGGCCACCGCACTGCTGGCCGCCCTGGTCGGCATCGCCACCTGGTCATCCCTGCTCCTGACCACCGCCGAATCCCACACCCCGGCCGCCACCCCGCAACTGCTCGCTGCGCGCAGCGATAACCCGGCGTTGCAGTGGTTTTCCAACCGCACGGCACCGGTGGAGATCAAGGTCAGTGGTGTGATGGCAGGGAGTCGAGGGGCGGTGGCGATTTTGAGTTTGAACGATGGGCCACCGAGGAGTTTTTTGCAGGGGGAACGGGTGAGTCCTGGGGTGAAGTTGGTGGCGGTGGAGGGGGATGGGGTGGTGATTGAGCAGGGGGGGGAGAGGGTGAGGTTGGAGGTGGAGAGGTTGGGGGAGGGGGTGGAGATGCCTAGGTTGGTTAGGCCGTGAATGATACGAAGTGACGGCGGTTATGCCCGCTTTCGGCCAAGTGCGGACTGACGGATTCCGTCAATTAGCGCGAACCGGCGAACTGCTCCGTAACAACCGCGGCACCTAACGACTTTCGTAGATAGGTTGCCGATGCCGGACACAAATGCTTGAACTGGACGGTTTGACTGATAGCGACCGGCGCTTCACCCCTATCGAAAATTTCATACCCGTTGGCTGTAAAAAATCCAGTCGCGCTTTGAGTTAACAAGTGCAACCGAAGCCCCCCCTGGAAGGCAGCATATTGTTCCAGCTCTGACAGCACAGCTTTGCCAAGCCCTTTCCCACGATGCGAATCACTAACGACTAGTGAGCGAAGCAGCATGTCTTGACCAGAACCCTCCAGCCCGCCGTACGCGATCCAATTTCCGTCCATCTCAAAACGGAAAAACTGCCTACCCGGTTCGCTTAAATCATCAAAAGGCAATGCGGCTTGACTCAGAGCCTCACGGAGCTGACTCAATCCGTTCGCCTCGATTTTAAACATCTGCATTATCGGTGCCTTCTATAGCTCCCAAAGCACTCAACGCTAGCAGACTTAGCCGTTTTTGGCCTTGTCGCGGGTCAACACGGTATTGGACCCTTTGGGGGCGATTTCTGCCAGTCATGACAGGCAGAAATCGGCCAATAGCCGCCTGAGTAAAGAAGGATTGGTAGCACTAATTTTAACCGGAAAGGAACCCCGACCCGGCGGCGGTCTTGCTAGACTGCCGCCGCCAATCACTGACAAGGAGCAACACCGCATGGCATTTGCAGATGTGAAAGAGATCAAACACACCCATGACAGCAAACTGGTCAATGCTTTGATCGCGGTTGGCTGGGAGCTACTGGGCATGACCCCGGGCACGACCGAAGAGGGGCACCCGTGGCCGCTGTACACCATGGGCTGGAAACAGCCGTTGCCGGCGGCGACGGTCAAGCAGGATTGGTAAGGCCGCCGCGTTACGAATAAAGAACTGAAAGGCCCCCCACCCGGCCGATCTGCGACCGGGCCAACTACAAGGAGCTGTAACCCGTGAGCAAGTACGTAGAATATGAAGCGCTGTACACCATCGAGGGCCTGAACAAATACGTCAGCAATGGCTGGGAGCTGATCGGCGCGCCGACCAGTTGTACCAATCCGGCGACAGGGCGCCCGGCGACGTGCTGGACGGTGGGCAAGCCAGCGGAAGACGGCGCCGGCTTTTTTGACGTCGAAGAGTAGGGCGCCGCGTTACGAATAACGCCGCTTATGTTCAAAAGGCCCCCACATCATTACCAGGTGTGGGGGCCTTTTTTTACTCGAGTGGCGACCAGTCCCCCCCCTAGACTGGTACGCCGCTGCTGCCTATTCTGGTTTCACACTCCATACGCACATCCGCAAAAGGTCGCTCCATGCCGCCCAATACCGCGAATCTCAGTGGTGCGCAGTACGGCCCAGCCCGTCGCGACGACTCCCGAGCGGTATTGCTCTGCCCACTGACTTCCTGAGAGTTGCGTGGGATAGCGAACTGGCCCCTGTTGGCCGCTTGCTGCCCCTCAAGACAGGCAGCAATCGAACCATAGCTGCCCTTTGTTCGGGGCAGCAATCGGCCAATAGCAGACGCTAACTGACATTCCGTTTTAGCCGAATCGACGCCCCAGCCAATTGCCGCCACTGTCTGATGCGGCGCAGTTCGATGGAATAAGAACGGAACTCGAGCTTAGCAACCGCTATGACCCAAACTTCACTATCCGAGAGCTTGGGCGCCAACTAGTAATTAACTTCAATACCTGGTTGTCTTCACCCGCGGCGTCGACCGCTGCGATGAGGAGATCTACTTTCGAAACACTGCGAGGGTGGGCCCTTCTTTGGCAGCATCCATATACCGACCGTGGTATGGCTCAGAAGCGGTGCTGCTGCATTTCATCAAATAAAGCTGTGCTATATCGCTGACGGCCGGTATTTCGATTTTCCAAGGTGACATATTGATGATTTCGAGGGTTATGTACCCGTCGAAACCCGGCTCTACCTGACCGTCATTACAGGTTACCTGCACGAACAACCGCGCAAGGGTTCCTTTGGTTTGCACCAAGCCAAAATAGTCCAACGGTATTTTGTATCGATGTTTACTGCAGGTAATGACTTGCTCACCAGGTTTTAGCACCAAATTTTGCTGAATTTCTTTTTTCTCCGAAAAAACCCTCGAAGGGACTGGATGCGAACCGTATACAATGCTTTCGGAGACGGGCAAAGATTTTGGCTCGTAATACGTATGCCCCAATTGAATTTTGAGAGAAAATTCATCAAATAAGGTTTTTTCGCATACTGAATACTGTGCAACAAGGTGTTCTAGATTTTTATCAATGACAATCATTTTGGCTTTACTTCATTCGGCGATGGCTGAGCGCTTTGTTGTGCTTGAGGAGTCTGCGATTGGTGTTCCAGTATCGTCTTGTAATAGATCGCGTACAGTATAAGAGAAGACACCAAGGAGCTTCCGATTAAGTTCAGCGTCCACCCGATCCATATGGTGGGATTGAGCGAAAACCATTTCTTCAATCGCGCGCGCCGCGTGATGGGAAGCGTCGATATTTCACTGCCACGCTTGATGGGGTTCTGGGTATGCGTCGATTCTGTGGAGAAAAAAATCACAGAGCCCAGCTTTTCGCCTTTGGTCAGGTGAACATTCTTGTTGGTGGTGTTGAATATCCTGAGCTTGAGCTTGCCATCAAATGCAGGTTCGACCTTCGCCGAAGCAACAAGCACCCCGCGTGAAAGAAAAAGACTGCCCGTCGGCAGGACGATGCCATATCGATTGTGCGGCACCTTGATTTCTTCAGCGGCCTCCACCACCACAGAATCGTGGCCCTTGATCGTCATGCCATCGACGATGCGCCACAGGTTTTTGTCGTTGCCAGAATAGTTATCACTCCACCCTTCACCTACGGACAGTTCGAGCGAAAACTCTTCGATTCTATCGTCCTGCGCATTAGTGAGAATAAGGCTGTTGCTGGAGTACGATGCCGCGTCAAAGTCCGTGTGGGATTTCGTTGTACGCCCTTTGATCTGTAACACACTCATCAGATTTGTCCTTCGTCCTTGGGCTGCGAGACGCGGCCACCCTGCCACTGTCCTTTATACCGGCCGATATCCCCGGATACCGCCTGAAAGATAACGTGCGCAAAGCGCGCACCAATCTGAATTTCAAACGCCTCGCTGTGATGGTTGGTGAGCGCGAACGTCATCGGTCCTATATAACCTGGCGGCAGGACACTTGAACTGAACGTTATCCCGCTTCTGAACAGCGTGCTTCTAGGAAAAAAAAGCGCTGCCAGATCTTCCGGAAGATCGAATTCTTCCATGGTGCTCGCCAGATAAGTTTCGCCCGGCTCCATGACGAAGCAGTCATCTGCGTCTGCGAGCATGACCTCGCTGGCAGGGGTGCGTCGCGTAGACTCCCGCAAGCTTCCACCTCCTACAGTCAGGCGAGAGAGGCCTGCGAGTCTTAGGTCAAATCCAACGCCTTCCGGGGTAGTCAACTCACGCTGAGCAAGATGCTTGATTAGTTTTCCATCCCGAACCAGTTTTAAGAGCGAGTGCGGTGAATAAATCATATGTGTTGCCTCGGGAATGGCTCAGTCTCTATTACTGAAAAATCGCCTACGTTTGCAGGCAAAAATTCTGACTCAATCGTTGTGGCCGCATTTTGCGTGTCCTGCGGGCGCAGTAGCAAGGACAAAACCGCGCGACATGCTCAGCGCAGCGCACTGACAGATCCATCGGCGTAGCAAGCCTTCACCGCCCTCTGATCGTTCACGTCCGACAAAGAGTCGATCACCGAAATACAGCACGCGCCTGTGGCAAAGTCATTCGACATATGCTCGCAGTCAGTGGGAAATCCTTAACTTAACCCCGGCGGCTGCATACCCGGCTTGCCATATCCCCAGTCATTTGCAGTTCATGGGAGATCTGAACCTTGCTTGCCCCCGAGCGCACAGCGTCGTCCGTAGTCGCTACTCAGTTACGTACGTTGTAGTACGAAGAATCGATTCGGCTTTGCAAGACTTCCCACATCACCAAGAGCTAAAAAATTTTGCCAACGGCAGCAATGGCCGGAAGCGGCCGGCCGTGAGCGGCAGTTTCCGGCAAGAAACAACCATGTAGAATCGTCGATTCGCAGCCATGTCAGAAAAAAGGGGACAGATTTATTTTCCGATTTTCCGACAATAGATCAGTCCCCTTTGTTCAGCACAGGTGGATGCCCATCTAACGGTGCAACCTCTGATGGGGCGCCGTATCAAGATCTGCCTAGTCGCCAAAATCAACGGCATTACCGTTTGCCCGGACATAATAATTATCGAATTCACCGCTTTCGACGAACACGAAGCCATGGCGAGTGTAAAAACGATTTGAAGCGCTTTCCTTCAGAGCACCTACCTTGATAGGGCGCCCGATCTCATCAGCTTCTCTGAAAATCTGAGTAAGAACTTCAGAGCCGATTCCTGCTCCCTGAGCACTGGGTATCACATACAAGTGGTCAAGCAAAAGCTCGCTCGGGTGGTCTTTGATTACGACAAAACCGACCAGATCACCTGATACTTCTATGCGGCGAGTGCTGTTAACGTCGAACCCAGCAACAAATCGTTCGCGCGCACGATCTGGGTTAAATCGTCCAAGCCGTTCAAGGCTCTCGCGCATGGCCTCAATCCTGATGGCTACCAGATCTTCCAGGTCGTTATTGGAAGCTGCGCATAAAACGGCAGTGGAGATTTGATCAGCGGAGGCTGGCATGACAAGCACCCTAAACATGGCTGGTCAGTCATTATGCAGAGAACAGATTCCGCATAACCACTACTGCTTCGGTTCAATGGAGGCGATGGCTCCCTATCAGCTTCAGGGGGATGTTCTCTCCGGACGCTTACGTTTGTTGGGGCAAGGGGACGGATCTGTCGTGGGATCCGAGACACAATGAGAATTCCGATAAACACGAACGTTTAAAAAGACATCTCCAAACACTCTCTCAGGCTACACACCCTTGCGCCGTTGCCTACAGCTACGCCAGAATCCGCCGGCTTGTGCGCTTTGTACCTGGTCTTTATCGTCTACGTGTCGCTGGCAACCCAGCGACCGGGTTTAGCGACCCGACCAGGTATAAGTTCAACGACGCTCCCGTTTGTCGCAGATTTTTGCGATGACGATATGGTGGCTGTGCGTGGGAGACCTTCGGGTCTGCCGGGTCTTATACCTCTCGGTTCGCTAACCCGCGCACAGCTGCCACCCTTACTTGTTTAGCGACAGGTGTTGGTGGTTCCACCAGGTATAAAAATGGAGCTTCACCATGATCAAACCAACACCCAACCCGCCCGAAACCGAATCGGTTTCCCCCTACGAATCCATCGATTCCAAAAAACTCCACGAAGCCGCCGACCGCGCGCTCGACCATTACCTCTGTCCGCCCGGCTCCACGCCGCCCCCACGTAGAACCCGCGGGATGTATGCCGTGACGGCGGACAACAAAAACGAAGAACTGCTGATTGATGCTAGTGAAACACTCGCTTCGGCCCAAACCATTGCCCAGAACATCGCCAGTCTGGTGCCGGCTTCGCAGCGTCGGGCGTTGGTGGGCATTGCGCAGTTGATCATGCTCGGGGAGTTGGCGGTGAATCGGGCGTTGGATAATTTGCAATTGCCGGTGAAGCAGCCCTCGGGATCACCTGCTGATTAGGCTGGTGTCAATTCTGACGCCTTCACGAGCAAGCTCGCTCCCACAGGGATTTAGGGGGGAGGGGACTGAATTATTTCATTCAGTCCCCTTTGTTTCTTAACCCGCGTCGCCGCGATCTGGCTCTGAAGGCGCATCCGGACACTCATCGGCCCATCGCGTAACCGTCATGTCGTTGAGCTGCTCACCCATGGTGTCGACGCGCAAGCAGGCGCCTTTCTTTGAATAGAACAGGATGCAGCACGAGCTATCAACAGAGCAGGTATCGAGCTCCAGGAAATTGCGTGCAGCCGCTTTCGACGGATTCTGTTGAAAAAGTCGGCCATGGTTTGCACATCAAAAAAGTACGCGTCCGAGATTGAAATCTCTACTTTTGGCAGAGGCTTCCGGACTCGGATTTCACGTAGCGGCGTGCCAAAAGGCGTTTTCACCAGTCAATGATCTGGCAGTTGGGCAGACCGACTGTTTCAACAGAATTGGCCAATAGCAGCCGCTCGCTTTGAAGGCAAATCAACGACTGTCAGACAAATTCGCGCGTCTGAGTTTCGTAAGTAACTTTTACGCCTTACATCAATGGAATTGTATAGCTCACGATCAGGCGATTCTGGTCTTGGTCGCGGGCGATATCACTTCGAGACATCGCGTTCCGCCAGCCAAATCCGACGTTCTTCAACGCACCGCTCTGGATCACATAGTCCAGAGAGATATCGCGCTCCCATTCGCCTGCGTCCTTGCCGCTGGCAGTCTGAATATTGTCGCCCTTGAGGTACATCACCGATGCCTTCAAGCCAGGAGCACCCAGTGCAGCGAAGTCGTAGGCATACTGCGCGAATGCGGTCCGCTCCCCCGCCTGGATGAAGGTCTGAATGGTGCGGTCGGTGTAAAGATAAAGACTGGCACCTGCCTCGCCTTTATCGACCAGGCCACCCTGATTGAGTTGCGCAAAATTGCTGTCATCGGAAACACTTTGATAGCCCGCTGTAATTGCATGGCCGCCCAACGAATAAATGAACGCCGCGCTCCAGGTATCGTTGTCGATTTCACCGGTACCGCCTTTGGTGTAACCCCCGAACTTGTAACCGTTGGCGCGACCGGCCGCACTGCTGTTTTTGCCATCGGACGTGGTCTTGAAATAACGCAGATCGGTTTTCAGCGAACCGTATTCACCGAGCGGCAACACATGCAGCAAACCAGCGAAGTGCTGCTGGTAATAGTCTTCCAGATTGGCGTAGTAATACTGAACGGTCAGATCCTTCGTCAGTTTGTAATCGCCACCGGCAAAGGTGAATTTATTGCTTTCCTTTGTGCCGCCCGCAACGGCCAGACCTGCGCTATCGCTGGAAGCACGCCCGGTGGCGTGTTCAAGTTGGCCGGCAGTGACGGTCAGGTTATCGATTTCATTGCTGATGACTTGTCCGCCCTCGAAGGTTTGAGGCAACAGCCGGCCATCATTGGAGACCACTACCGGCAACTTCGGCTGTAAGGTGCCGTAACGCAGCTCTGTCTTCGAGAAGCGCATCTTGGCAGTCGCACCGACACGGCCCCATTGGTCCGCAGCCTTGTCGCCGTCATTGGGGAACATCGAACCACCGACATGACGACCCGCACCGCTGTCGAGCTTCAAACCCAGCAGGCCAATGGCATCCAGGCCGAACCCCACAGTGCCGTCGGTAAAACCGGATTGATAATTGAGCATGAAGGCCTGCCCCCACTCTTCGGTCTTCGAAGGAGCGGCGGCCCCATCGCGGTTATCATTGTTGAAGTAGAAGTTGCGCAAGTTCAAATTGGCTTTGCTGTCTTTAATGAAATCAGCAGAGGCGAACGGACTCATGGCAATACTCAGGCCGCCGGTCAAAAAACTTAATACTTGAAGCGTGGCTTTCATCAGGACGAACTCCAGCGCAGAACCTATGTTCCGGGCACATTAAAAGGACAGCGGGAAGCACTCAGCCAATCAGGCGATTGACCAATGCGTTAACTAATCATCAAGAAAGATCTGAACCGTGCGCAGAGAATGATATGGGTTAGAACCTCCGAAGAACTTCGTCAAAAAACGCCTTGAAAAATCTCTGTGCCATCAGTCGATCAATCCATGTGCGTCGTAAAACGGATACGGTCCGGGATACTCACCAAACACGGCGTTATGGGTCACCAGCCCCTGCTGCGCTTGCAAGCGATGCAGCAAATACCCGGCCGGTTCCAGATTGAAATGCGCCGGGGCGGTTTGCTGTAGATCCAGCACGATTTGATGTGAGGTACCGGGACACACACAACTCAGGCTGCCACCGAAACGCCGCTGCATCGGTCGGTGTAAATGCCCGCATAGCAAGCGTTCCACCTGCGGGTGACGGGCGATGACCTGCTCAAGCGCCGACGCATTGATGAACGGCTCGCGGTCCATATGACCAATACCGCTGATAAATGGCGGGTGATGCAGAATCAATAACGTCGGTGCGTCGGGACGACGAGCCAGTTGCTCATCGAGCCAGAGCAACTGGCTGTCCAGCAACTGACCGCCATGAGCCCCGGGGATCGTCGTGTCCAGACCGATCAGGCGCACCGGGTGCTCTTCAACCACCCAATCCAGTGGTGCGCCGGCAGACATCGGCAGGTAGGCATGATCGGCAAATGCCGCCAGCAAATGCTCGCGATTGTCGTGGTTGCCAGGCACGAGATAGCAAGGCATTTCCAGGCGCGCCAGTTCGGGATGCAGCACGGCATATTCATCAGGTCGACCGAAGTCCACCAGGTCGCCACTGATCACCACGATGTCGGGACGCGGATGGAGGCGATTCAAATGATCGACAGCACGCCGCAACGCGCCGAGGGTATCGACGACGCCGTAAGTCAGCCTTTGACCGGCTTTAAGGTGCAGATCGCTGATCTGCGCAATGAGAAACGGACGATTCAAGATAAGTTCTCTGAAAACTAAAGATCACGAATGCAGGGTAAACAGCATTTGCGGCTCGATGGCCAAGGCAATCAGCGTGCCGGGGGCGAGGATGACGCCATCGGCGCTGTCCACCAACAATGGCTGTGAAGCACCCACATCCACCAGCAGGCGGCTGTGGGCACCCTGGAAAAACTGCCCCACCAGACGCCCGCGCAGATGACCCTGGTTGTCCGTCACCCGCAAATGCTCAGGGCGGCAGTACACGGTGGCGGGCAGACTCGCACCACTCCACGGCAACTCGCCACCACTGACTCTCAAGCCATGGGACGTACGCTCGGTCACAGAAAAAGCATTGAGGTTGCCAACGAAACTGGCCACGAAAGCGTTGGCCGGCTGCTGATAGATTTCCCGCGGGCAAGCCAATTGCGCGACGCGGCCGTGCTCCATGACCAGGATGCGATCCCCCAACGCCATGGCTTCTCCCTGGTCGTGGGTGACGAACACCGCGGTGATTCCCAAACCACGTAGCAACTGATCCAGCTCGCTGCGCAAGCGCTCTCGCAACTGCGCATCCAGCGCAGCCAAAGGTTCGTCGAGCAGTAACACCCGCGGCCGAGGTGCCAGTGCTCGGGCCAAGGCGACACGTTGGCGTTGACCGCCGGACAATTCGTGAATGCTGCGCTTGCCATGTTCTTGCAGACCGACCAATTCCAGCAATTCCGAACAACGCTTGTTGCGTTCGGCGGGAGTAAGACCGCGAATCTTCAGGCCGTAAACAATGTTGCCGGCCACATCCAGGTTCGGAAACAACGCATAGTTCTGGAACACCATGCCCACGTCGCGGCGCTCGATGGGCAGGCGTGTGACATCGCTGTCGCCAAAGAATATCTGCCCCACGTCCGGGCGTTCCAGACCGGCGATCAGGCGCAAGGTGGTGGTTTTACCGCAACCGGACGGGCCGAGAATCGCCAAGGTTTCCCCAGCCTCGATGGTCAGGTTTAAATCATGTACAGCAACGGTGCCGTCAGAGAACGCCTTGCGGCAACCCTCAAGGCGAATGGTGGTTCCGGTCATCGGCTCTCTCCTCGGGAAATACGGGCGCTGATGGCCTGCAGCGCAATGAGCAGCGGCACGATCATCAACAGGAATATGAGGGTGTAGGCGCTGGCGACTTCCAGCCTGGCCGAGGCATAACTGTCGGCCAAGCCCACCGGCAATGTTTTGGTCATCGGGGTATGGAGCATCCAGGTCAGGTTGAACTCACCCAACGACAGGGTGACAACCATCAACACCCCGGCAAGAATCCCGGCCCGGCAGTTGGGCACCACCACACTGAAGAAACGCTGGATCGGCCCGGCGCCAAGACTGGCCGCTGCGTCTTCCAGCGTCGGCAGGTGCTGACGTTGCATCACAGCCATCACCGGGCGAACCAGAAATGGCAGGGTGAACAGCACATGGCCGACGAGAATGAATAACCAGCTGCTGCGAAACCCACCGAACTGACCATAGGTGAGCAGCAACGCCAAGGCGCTGGCCAGCCCTGGCATCGCCACGGGCAACACCATCAGTTCTTCGAACGCGCGGCTGAAGCGATTGTTCATCCGCACCAACGCGTAAGCCGCCGGTACGCCAATCACGCAGACACACAGAGCACAGGCCACCGCCAGTTGCAGGGATAGCCAGACGGTCGACGAATAGGTTTGCCAAACCTGTATCAACCAGTCGAATGTGAATCCGCTGGACAGGCCTGCGAAGTAATTGCGCGTCAGCCCCGCCAGCAGCGACATCAGCACGGGCACCAACATAAAGGCACAGACCAGCAAGGTAAAAACCAGTTGCCCGACAAACAGCGTTGAGCGTTTCACAATACAGTCCCCGATTGTTTGACCAGCCGCCGGGTCAGCAGCAGCGCGGCCCAGGTCACCACACCCAACACCACCGACAGCGCAGCCGCCACAGCGAAGTTGGCGTAATTGGTGAACACGTTGTAGATCGCCACAGGGGTCACGTTCAGCCGAGTGCCCAAGGTAAAGGCCGTACCGAATGCGCCCATGGAGGTCGCGAAACAGATCGCCCCACATGAGACCAATGCAGGCGCCAGGCCGGGCACAATGACATCGCAGACCACTCGCCAATGACCCGCCCCCAGTGAATGGGCGGCTTCTTCCAGGCTACGATCCAGGCTTTCGCAAGCGGCCATCACCGTGAGAATCACCCGCGGAATCGAGAAGTACAGATAGCCGATGAACAACCCCGTCAGCGAGTAGGCAAAAATCCAGCGCTCCCCCACCAGCTCAAGGCCGAGCGTGGCGAACAGCCCCTGACGACCGGACAGCAGAATCACCAGAAAGCCGACCACCACGCCGGGAAACGCCAGCGGAAAGGTCAATAAGGCGACCAGTGCCGAGCGGCCGAAGAAGCGCTGGCGAGCCAGAAACACGCCACTGATACCGCCCACCAACAGCGCCGCAAGGGTCACCACGAGAGCAAGAATGCAGGTCTGCGCCAGGCTGCCCAGGTATTGCGCGCTGCCAAGCACTTGCCAGTAACCGCTGTCGCTGCCGTCGCGGCTTTGCCCACCCAGCACTATCAGATGCGCCAGCGGCAATAACCAGAATGCGAACAGCACAGCTGCTGCTGGTGCTAGTGCCCAGGCAGCTGTCGGTCGCAAGCGCGGCACGATGGACCAACCCGACCGGACTTCCCGGGCTTTTACTACCGAAGCCGTCACTTACTTGACCTCACTCAGATAACGCGCCGAGAAGGCTTCCTGCACTGCCGCCATGTGTTCGTAATCAACTACGCCGGCCCGGGCATACTCGCTGTCCGGCAGGAACTGCGCGGCGACGTCGGCAGGCATCTTCACCGCACGCACTGGTCGCAGGTACGCCTTAGCCCACAGCGCCTGACCTTGATCGGACAGGACGAAATCCAACACCTTCTCGGCGTTGGCACGATGCGGGGCGTTGGCGACCATGCTCATCACGTAAGGCACGCTGATGCTGCCTTCTTTGGGGATCACGAACGCTACGTTAGCGTTGTCCTTGTAACGCGCCCGATAGGCGTTGAAGTCGTAATCGACCAAAATTGGCAACTCGCCGGACAGTACCCGCGCGTAAGCCGTCTGCTTGGGCACAATGGGCGAGTTTTTCGCCAGTTTCCGGAAGTAATCGATGGCGGGGGCGAAGTTATCCAGGGTGCCACCCATTGCCTGATTGATGGCCACGGCAGATACGTAACCCACGAAAGCGCTGGACGGATCAAGATAACCAACCATGCCTTTGTATTCGGGCTTGAGGAGATCGGCCCAGCTTTGCGGAACCGGCAAACCACCCAGTGCATCGACATTAACCATGATGCCAAGGGTGCCGGAGTGAATCGCAAACCAATGACCTTCCGGATCTTTCAGACCGACTGGAATCTGATCCCAACCCTTGGGCTTATAAGTTCCAGCCACGCCTTTTTTTTGCGCCTGTAAACCGAACGTCACGCCGTAATACACCACGTCGGCCACCGGAGCGGCCTGTTCGGCCACTAGTTGCGCGAGTGACTGGCCGGAGTTCTTGTTGTCCAGTGGGACCTGCACACCGGTGGTGTCGGCAATCGCCTTGAGCTGCACCCCCCAGTCCGCCCACTCCGGCGGGCAGTTGTAGCAAATCGCCGTTTCGGCGGCTTGTGCCAGGCTGGTCACACCGCATAGCAGCAACGCCGCCAGGGTTTTACTGAATCGGATCATTAAACAT
>Ga0105246_10000436_pt1 | contig 22273 bp, 19 predicted proteins | sample KBSM64metaG_FD_99694 | JGI IMG/M metagenome (GOLD analysis project Ga0105246, IMG submission 99694) | Miscanthus rhizosphere microbial communities from Kellogg Biological Station, Michigan, USA - KBS M6-4 metaG | ecosystem: Host-associated > Plants > Roots > Rhizosphere > Soil | place... | reverse complement strand
GCATGAGATTTCCGATGTGGGCGGTGCCGAAAAAGGGTGCGGCAAGCGGTGTCGTTTCCGTTTCAGTAGCGCCAGTATATAATGCCGCAGATTTTGTGTGTGCTTTGTCCCAGCGAAGGATGACGTTCACGGGAGCGAAAAGACCTTTATTGCGCATTAGAACGCAAAACGCTCTCAAACCCTGAATTGATCGACACATGATCAAGTGATTGCCCCAGGGTTTCAAGGCAATGCCGCCGCGTGGTTTGTGCATGGACTGCAGTACCGAGGATTACCAGGCCATCAATGAATTGATGGTGAGTAAACCCGGTAGATAACTCTTAAACCCTTAGCCGTAGTTGGATTAGCTGATGAACAAACTGATCGTGAGTCTGCTGTTGACCTTGGGCATCACCGGTGTTGCCCATGCCGCAGGCGACGCTACCGCGGGGCAGGCGAAAGCCGCCGTGTGTGGTGCTTGCCATGGACCGGACGGTAACAGCCCGGCGCCGAACTTCCCCAAATTGGCCGGCCAGGGTGAACGTTACCTGGCCAAGCAGATGCACGACATCAAGGATGGCAAGCGCGTGGTGCTGGAAATGACCGGCTTGCTGGCCAACTCCAGCGATCAGGACATCGCTGACATCGCGGCGTATTTTGCCAGCCAGAAAGGCAGTGTGGGAGCTGCTGATCCGAAACTGGTCGCCCGTGGCGAGAAACTGTTCCGTGGCGGCGATCTGGACAAGGGCCTGCCCGCCTGTACCGGCTGCCATTCGCCAAATGGCGCAGGCAATGCCGCCGCCGGCTTCCCGCACTTGAGCGGCCAGCACGCTGCCTACATCGCCAAACAGCTGACCGATTTCCGCAAGGAAGAAGCTGGCCGGGCCAATGATGGCGACGCAATGACCATGCGCACCATCGCCCGCAAACTGAGCGATGAAGACATTGCTGCAATTTCCAGTTACATCCAGGGCCTGCACTGACAGACGGCAACGTTAACGCTCGATTAATCCGTCGATGCAAGCATAAAAAGGGTGGCCACGGCCGCCCTTTTTTGTGGCTGCTGCCGTTACACTAACGAACTCATGTCCGCGTAGACCTGTCACACATAAAGGTCGCGTGAGGCGACTTTATTTGTCCAGGAGTAAAGCATGCGTAATCTGATCCTCAGCGCCGCTCTCGTCACTGCCAGTCTCTTCGGCATGACCGCACAAGCTGCCGACGTGCCGCTTGAAGCCGGTAAAACCTACGTTGAACTGACTAACCCGGTCCCGGTTTCGGTGCCCGGCAAAATCGAGGTGGTGGAGCTGTTCTGGTATGGCTGCCCGCATTGCTACGCCTTTGAACCGACCATCAACCCCTGGGCCGAAAAGCTGCCCAAGGACGTGAACTTCAAACGCATTCCGGCCATGTTCGGTGGCCCATGGGATGCCCACGGCCAGCTGTTCCTGACCCTGGAAGCCATGGGTGTGGAGCATAAGGTCCACAACGCGGTATTCAACGCGATCCAGAAAGAAGGCAAGCGCCTGACCAAGCCGGAAGAAATGGCTGACTTCGTTGCCACCCAGGGTGTCGATAAAGACAAGTTCCTGGCCACCTTCAATTCCTTTGCCATCCAGGGCCAGATCAAGCAGGCCAAGGAACTTGCGCAGAAGTATGGCGTGCAAGGCGTACCGACCCTGATCGTCAACGGCAAGTACCGTTTCGACCTTGGCACTGCCGGTGGTCCTGAAGCGGTCCTCAATGTCGCCGACCAGCTGATCGCCAAAGAGCGCGCAGCCAAGTAAGGGGCTCGCCATGCGTCGTTGGGGTACCGAGCGTGTCGTCGGCCTGCATGATCCGCAGGTCAACGAACATCACCTGGAGTCCACAGGCCTGCCGGCGGACAGCCGCTTGCGCCTGCTCAGTTTCAATATTCAGGTGGGTAACAGTACCGAGAAATATCGGCACTACCTCACGCGTGGCTGGCAGCACTTGCTGCCGCACAAGGGGCGTACCGGCAATCTGCAGAAAATCGGCGACCTGCTCAGCGACTTCGACCTGGTCGCCCTGCAGGAAGCCGACGGCGGCAGCCTGCGCTCCGGCTACATCAATCAGGTGGAGCACCTTGCCCAGCTCGGTGCCTTCCCCTACTGGTACCAGCAACTCAATCGCAACCTCGGGCGCCTGGCGCAGCACAGCAATGGTGTGCTCAGTCGCCTGAAGCCGACAGTCATTGAGGATCACCCGTTGCCAGGCCCCAAGGGGCGGGGTGCGATCCTGGTGCGTTTTGGCGAAGGCCCGGAAGCCTTGGTGGTGGTGATGATGCACCTGGCCCTCGGCGGGCGTACGCGCAACCTTCAGTTGGCCTACGTGCGCGACTTGATTGGCAACTACAAGCATCAGGTGTTGATGGGGGACATGAACACCCACGCCAACGACCTGCTGCAGAATTCCCCGCTGCGTGACCTCGGCCTACTGGCGCCGCAAGTCGAAGCCACGTTTCCCAGTTGGCGCCCGCAGCGCTGCCTGGACCATATCCTGCTCAGCCCGAGCCTCACACTGGAAAGTGTGCAGGTGCTGGCACACCCCATTTCCGATCACCTGCCGGTCGCGGTGGAAATTCGCCTGCCGGGCTCGCTGACGGCTGATGCGTTCCCCGCGTTGAGCCCTGACCCCGGCGGACCTGTTGCATGAGCGACGACGCCCAGCGCTGGAAAGAAAAGTACCTTAAAGGCGTTGAGCAGCAAGACAAGCTCGAACGCCGCTGGGCCGCCCGCCTCGATCTGTTGCGTCGAGGGCTGGTGCGCAGCACGCTGGCGGCGGAAGGGACTGACCGCGCTGTCGATCAATGCATGAAGGAAATGCGCGATGTCGTGCGCACTGACGACATGGACGCTGCCCTGGCTGCCCTGCTGCCGCGTCTGGAAAAGGCCGTGCTGGATTCCGAGCAGCGCCGCGAAACCCGGGTTGACCAGATCAGTACCGCCCTCACCGCCCTGGTCGCGCAGTTGCAGAAACTGCCGCTGCCCCGTGAGGTGGCGCGCCCGCTGAAAACCTTCGCCAAGCAGCTTGACGGTCGAGTCGGGCAGGCACGGGAAATACCGCTGCTGCTCAGCGAGTTGAGCAGCCTGCAGGAACAGGCGCTGAATAACCTGGAGCCGGATGGCGAAACGCCGCGCTCCGGGCCCGGGTTATTGCAGCGCCTGTTTGGTGCCAAGGAGCACTCGAGCGAAGCGCCCGAGCCCGAGACACCCCCTGCGCCGCTCTCCGTTGCGCCCTCGCCTGCAGCACCTGAAGCCCCGGAGCCCGCGCAGTCCGAGGAACTGACCCAGGCATTGCGAGCTTTCGCGCCGTTGCCGCCGACAACGGACGTCTCTGCGCCTGAGCCTGCGGCCGCCGTCAAAGAGGCACCGGCCAGCGTAACGTCCGAGTTTCAAGCGCCTGATCAAACGTCACTCGCGCCCACGCCTGACGAAACTTTCGCCCCAGAGGCGCCTGAAACCCCAGCCGACGACGCCGCTGCCGAAAGCGCACTCGCGGCTTTTATCGAAGCGCCCCAAGACCCCGTCAATACGCCAGAGGAAACGCTGATCGGCAGCCTTTCACTCCCGCCCGTATTGGATACCGCAGAGCCTGACTCCGACGCCCTGCAGTCGGATGGTCCCTACGACCTGCCCGATTCGCCCGAGCCTTCCTATAGCTCGGTTGCCAAGCATATTGAAGACACCTTGCTCGGCCTGCTGGAAGACCTGTCCCTGCCCGAGGGCCACCGACCACAGGCCGAAGCCATGCGCGAGCGCCTCGCCCATGGCTTGAACTGGTACGAGCTGCTGCCGATCCTCGATGACCTGGCGGTGCTGATGCTGGCGGTTACCGACAGCGGCCAGCATGAGTTCGAGGCTTACCTCAAACAGCTCAACGAGCGTCTTGAGGCATTCCAGGGTCACCTGCAGGTCGCCAGCGAAGGGCACGCCGACAGCCGCTCCGCCGCGCGGGAGCTGGACACGCAAATTCGCGAACAGGTAGACGGCCTGCAAAGCAGCGTGCAGGACGCCGCCGATCTGGACAGCCTCAAGCAGGTGCTGGAGAGCCACCTCGAGGGCTTGCTCGGCACCATGGACGAGCACCGACAACAGCGCGACCAGCGCGAGCAGGAAGTGGCCGCGCGGCTCCAGGGCCTGGCTGAACGGGTGGCGAACATGGAGCAGGAAGCCCAGGGCTATCGTGAGCATTTGGAGATACAGCGCCAGAAGGCGCTGATCGATCCGCTCACCGGCCTGCCCAACCGCGCTGCCTGGAGTGAGCGCCTGGATCATGAGGTCAATGCCTGGCACCAGCGTGGCAACAGCCTGTCACTGGCCATGCTGGACCTCGACCACTTCAAGCGCATCAACGACGGCTACGGCCACCTGGCCGGCGATAAAGTCCTGAAGATCATCGCCAATGTGCTGCGCAAACGCCTGCGCCCGACCGATTTCATTGCGCGCTTCGGCGGCGAAGAATTTGTGTTGTTGATGCCCGATTCGGCCCTGGCGGATGCCTTGGCTGTCGGTGACGTGTTGCGAGTGGCCATCGAGGCTTGCCCGTTCCACTTCAAGGGCGAGCCGGTGACCATCACGGTATCCATGGGGGTGGCGCAGTTCCAGCCGGGCGAGCGCAGTGACCTGGTACTCAAGCGCGCCGATGAAGCGCTTTACAGGGCCAAGGCGGCGGGGCGTAATCGGGTGCAGGCGGCGTAAAAAATGTTCTGAATATGTAATTTGACCGCTTGCCCGCCAGCGGTACGTTACACTGTTGCATTATCGTCCTTTGTGTAATGCCTTCTCCTATGAAATCTTTCTTCATCGCCGTTGCCGTTGTTCTGCTCGCCGGCTGCTCCAGCGGTCCGCGCCTCAATACCAGCCATCCTTCCGTGAATCACGACAACCGCGTGCAGTTCGTGGTGGTGCACTACACCTCTGCCAACCTTGAGCGCTCCCTGGCGTTGCTGACCCATGGTCAGGTCAGCAGCCATTACCTGATCGGCGATGACGCCTCAGGCACGATTTACAAGTTGGTTGATGAAAGCCAGCGTGCCTGGCATGCGGGGGAAAGCGAGTGGATGGGGCGCACCTGGCTCAACTCCAGCTCCATCGGCATCGAGATCGTCAACCCCGGCTATAGCGATACCCCGACCGGCCGGGTGTGGTACCCGTACTCCGAGGCGCAGGTGAAGTCGCTGGTGGTGCTGCTCAAGGACATCAGCAAGCGTAACGGTATCAACCCCCGCAACATCATCGGGCATAGCGATATAGCGCCGCTGCGCAAATTGGATCCGGGCCCCTTGTTCCCATGGAAGCGCCTGGCCGATGAGGGCCTGGGGGTCTGGCCGAATGCCCAGGCAGTGGCGCAATTGCAGCAGCAGTACGCCGCGCAATTGCCGAGCATCACCTGGTTCCAGGAAGAACTGGCGCGTCTGGGCTACCCGACGCCGCAAACCGGTGAGCTGGACGTGGCCACGCGTCACGTGATCGCCGCATTCCAGATGCGTTTCCGCCCATCGTTGTTCGACGGAACGCCGGATGCGCAAAGTGCGGCGATCCTGCGTGCCCTGAACCAACACTGAATGGGTGCTTACAAAGGCAAGGCCATATAAAACTGTGTGCCCTGCCCCGGCCGTGAATACACGCCCATGCGGCCGCCGTGCAATTGCACGATCTCCTTGCACAGCGCCAGCCCCAGGCCGGCGCCGCCTTTCTTGCGCCCTACCTGCACGAAGGGCTCGAAAATGCGCCCCTGCTGGCCGTAGGCAATGCCTTCACCGTTGTCCTCGACGCTGATAATCACCCGTTCGCCATGACGTCGCGCCTGCAAGCGAATCTGCCCATCCTCGGCAGTATGCCGCAGGGCATTGCCCAGCAAGTTGTCGAGCACGCGCTCCAATTGCGCCTGGTCGGCGTACAGGCGTGGCAGGCCTGACTGGGCTTCCACCAGCAGTTCGACGCGTTGCGCGTTCGCCGGTTCGGCGAACCGGGCCCGGGCATGTTCCAGCAGGTCGGTGACGTCGCACGGCCCCAGCGTGAGTTTCTGCAGGCCGTTCTGGTAGCGCGAGAAGTTGAGCAAATCGTTGATCAACTGCATCAACCGCTGCATTTCTTCGTTGACCGTGTCCAGCAGGTCGGCTTCGCGCGACTCAGCCGGGAACTTGGCTCGCTCGCGGAAAAGTCCGAAGGCCATGTGCATGCCGGTCACCGGTGTGCGCAATTCATGGGAGGCGCGCAACACGAACTCGCTGCGCACCCGCTCAAAGGCACGTTGCTCGGTGACGTCATGCAGCACCATCACGGCGCCCAGAATATGCCCCTCGGTGTGGCTCACCGGGGTCAGGCTGTACGTCAGCAGGCGCAGCTCACCTTCGACTTCCACTTCCAGATCTTCCGGCGCCCGCTCCAGGTTGCCGCCGCGCAGCACCAGATGCAGTTGTTCATCCATTTCCGGGCGGCCCAGCGCTTCGCCCAGGCCCTGGCCGAGGCGCTCTTCATCCCAACCCAGCTGGCGTTGCGCGACGGGGTTGAGGTGTTCAAGCTGGCCTTGGCGGTCGATCATCAGCAGGCCATCGTCGATGCTGTCGAGCACCGCCTGCAAGCGCTGCTGACCGGCAAGCAACTCATCGACATTGGTGGCCTGGTGTTGGCGCAAAGCCTCGGCCATGATGCCGAAGCGACGGGTCAGCAGGTTCATTTCCGCCGCCGTCGATATCGGTAATGTCACTTCGAAATCGCCTTGCCCGATTTTATCGGCAGCCTTGGCCAGCGCTTCGATGGGTGCGCCGAATCGCCGGGCAATGCCATGGGCGGTCACGAAGCCGATGATCAGCACCGCAAGGCCGACCAGCCCCAGCAAGCTGGCGACGAGCAGCGCACGTTCACGGGATTTATGCTCGCTGGTGCTGATATTTTCCAGCGCCAGCTTGTGGTGGACGATCAGCCCGTTGCGCAGGGTATTGAAGGCTTCAGTGAGCTTTTGCCTGCTGCTCGGCAGAGACGGGTTCTGTTGAGACTCGTCAAAAGCCTGCAGCAGGTTCTGGTAGTCCTCGCGTGCCTGCTCGAAACCGTGGGTGTGACCGTCACGCTGTTCATGGGCTATGCCCTGGTCCAACAGGTCAAAGTAGCGCTGTTTTGAGGCTTGCAGGGCAGCCGGATCAGGCCGCTTTTCGAGCATCATGATCAATTGATCGCCCAGGCTCTGGCGCAACTTCACGCCCAGGTCGAGGGTGACGAAATTGCTGCGAATCAACGACTCCTGGGTCTTGGCCATCTGCATCACGCTGACCAGGCCCAGGATCAGCCCCAGCAGGGCCACGGTGATCAGCGCCGAGATGCTCAGGAATAACCGGGTGCGCAGTTTCATCGCGAGCTTCATGAGGTACAGCTCATAAGTTGTACTGTTTGCGTTTGCGATACAGGGTCGACGCATCGATGCCGAGGGTGCGGGCGGCTTGATCCAGCGTATCGCTGGTGGCAAGTACCGCGCCGATATGGGCTTTTTCCAATTCGTCCAGGCTCAGTGCCGCACCGATGCGTGGGGCGTTGTTGGTCGGTTGCTCGGCCATGCCGAGGTGGCTGATCTCGACCTTCTCCTGAGGGCAGATGATGCTGGCGCGTTCCACCACGTTGCGCAGCTCGCGGATGTTGCCGGGCCAGCGATAGTTGAGCAGTGCTTCGCGCGCCTGATCGCTGAAGCCGCGCGCCGGGCGGGCGTATTCCTTGACGAAGCGTGCCAGGAAGCGGTCGGCCAGGGTCAGGATGTCTTCACTGCGTTCGCGCAGCGGCGGCAGGTGCAACGTGATGACGTTGAGGCGATACAGCAGGTCTTCACGGAAGCGGCCGTCGCGCACCATGTCTTCCAGGTTCAGGTTGGTGGCGGCGAGAATGCGCACGTCCGCGCGGCGGGTAACCGGGTCGCCCACGCGCTCGTATTCCTTGTCCTGAATGAATCGCAGCAACTTGGGTTGCAGAGTCAGCGGAAAGTCGCCGATCTCGTCGAGAAACAGCGTGCCGCCGTCGGCCTGGTTGACGCGGCCCAACGTGCTCTCGCTGGCGCCGGTAAATGCGCCGCGGCTGTGGCCGAACAGTTCGCTCTCCATCAGTTCTGCGGTCAACGATGGGCAGTTGATGGTCACGCAGGATTTTTTCGAGCGTTTGCTCCAGCCATGGATGGCCCGCGCCAACTCGCCTTTACCGGTGCCTGACTCGCCGAGGATCAAGATATTGGCATCGGTGCCGGCGACCTGCCGTGCGGTTTCCAGTACCACCATCATGGCCGGGCTATGGGAGTCGAGGCCGTCCTTGGGCTGGCGCACCGCGCCTTCCAGGGCTTCCAGCCGTGCCGAGAGCTGGCGTACTTCCAGCTGCTTGGCGGTGGCCAGGCGCAATTGGTCCGGGCTGCAGGGCTTGACCAGGTAGTCGGCGGCGCCGGCCTGGATCGCATCGACTGCAGTGTCCACCGCCGAATGGGCGGTAACGATCACGACACGCATCCATGGCGCTTGAATACGCATATGCGCCAATACATCCAGGCCGTTGTCCTCGCCCAGGCGCAAGTCGAGAAAGCACAGGTCGAACACTTGGCGTTGCATCAAGGCATCGGCTTGGGCTGCGCTGTTGGCGGTGGCGACGGTGTAGCCTTCATCTTCCAGGCAATAGCGGAAGGTCCGGAGGATCGCGGACTCGTCATCCACTAAAAGAATGCGGCCTTGAAGTTCCTTGGCTGATTCCATCTGTCCCGCGCTCCTTAACTGTGAATGTTGGTGTTTAGTCCCGGAATAATCGGGCAAGTTGCATGGTTTATTCTGATCGATAAAAGGAAGCGTCGCGTAGCTATCTGCACATCTTCCTACACGCCCTAGTAAAAGGCCCGATCTAGTGGCGTTTTCATAGCTTCTCGCCCCTTCGGCAATCGCCCATTCGCTTTCGATCCCTCGACCCGACCACTGACCATCGTGCATTTCGCACGGCCCCTGACAGTGCATCGTGCAGGATGCTGTGCTGTGTGCCGATAGATAATTCTTAACTATCTGATTTTATTGAGTTTTATTTTGTAAAAAAGCTGGCATGAGCTCTGCAATAAGTACTGCATAGAGCGTCATGACCGAATAATCAGAATGCGGGAGAAAGCAGTATGACTCGCCAAAGCCTCAGCCAATTGCGTGTATCGCCGCTTCATGTGCAGCAAGGTCTGTTCGCCAGCCTGGCGTTGATGGTCACGCTGATTGCCGGCCAGCAGATGCAGCATTGGCAGCAGAGTCAGCAGCAAGCCCCGCAGTTCGAACGCCCCGTCATGACCCAGACCCATTTCCGTTCCGTTGGCAGCACGACTGCTGATGCAACCGCCCCGCAACTGCGACTGGCAGACCAGGAGTCCACCCTGAGCGAACTGCCGGTTCAAGAACGCTGGGTGTTCTAAGCAACACATCGTCGCTCGCGTCGAGCGACTGCATGGCATTACCGCTGTTACCCCTATGAAAGCTTAAGGAGAATCACCATGTTGAGTTGGGCAATCACATTTCTGATCATCGCCATTGTGGCTGCAGTCCTGGGCTTCGGTGGTATCGCCGGCACCGCTACGGGTATCGCCAAGATTCTCTTCGTGGTCTTCCTGGTGATGTTTATCGCGTCGTTCTTCTTTGGTCGCAAAGGCCGAGGCTGAATATGACCACTGTGCCTTTTAAAGCCATAGCCGCCGCCCTGCTGTTGGGCGGCAGCAGCCTGGTGATGGCCGCCAATGACGGCCAATCCCGGGCCAATGAATTGCTCAGCACGGATGCGCAATACCGTGAAACCTGGCAAGGCGTGGTCAAGAAAGAGCAGCGCCTGCCCGAATGGGTGATGAACCTGTCGGGCGCGGCGGAGCAGATGAACGCTGTCGAAGAAGACGGTGAGAAGTACCTGGTAGGTCCGCTGTGTGAAACGGCAGATACTTGCCGGAACAAGCGCCTGATCGTCGCTTTCAGCTTCGATAAGGAAGATGCCTACGCCATGTTGGTGGAAGTCCCGGCCGGCCTGCCGGCGGACAAATCGCCGACGCGGCATGCCGATTACCGCTTTATCGGTAAGCCGGATGAAGGTATGCAGAAGCTGCTCATGGAGCAGCTGAAGAAAGATCCGAATTGGTACTAGGTTCCGTCTTACGGAGCCGGCGTCCATAGAAAGAAGCCAGTTCGCTTCTTTCTGTTTGCATCGCATACCAAATGCGATGCATGACCAGGGGGCCGGGTTGCTCTGATCGATCAGGATCGGCGTGACCTACGGGCACAGGGAGTGCCTGCGCAAGGGCCGGGTCAGGTGAAAAGCTGCGACGCAAGTTCACAAGTCCTCAAGCTTGCTGAACTTGCGGCGGGCTTATGACTCTCAAAGCCCGGGCATCATGCCGGCCATAGCTGGCATTCCTCGTTTTGCCTCTCGCCAATCATTACTTAGTGTGTCGGTGCGACCATCCATCGATAAATTTTTCCGAGCGCAATAGGCTGTTTCTTACGCCATGCCGCGGATATTCCAAGCATTTCTACCCAACACCCCAGGTCCTCAGCTACCTCTGCGCAAGCCGGAATTGGCAGCTTCACGGCCGGTTCACCCGCTTCAATGGCGTATCCGAACTGACCGTTCAGACAATTATTTTCAAAAAAAACCATGCCGATTCGGCATAGGGTAGGCGTTTACGGCATTAGACGTCGCCGCCTTGCATGGGAATAGTTGCGCCTTTTTTCGCCTGCCAGTAAGCCATTTCGGCCATGCTGCGGTGACCTTCCATGGAGGCAGATGCTCACACTTTTTCGCTTTCGAGCGGTCCAGCTGGCGCATTTGCCTTAAGTTCACTTGAAGTAAGGGTAATGACATGAAGAAGGCAAAGCTAAGCCTCGCCTGGCAGATCCTCATCGGTTTGGTGCTGGGGATCGCAATCGGTGCAGTGCTCAACCATTTCAGTGCTGAAAAGGCCTGGTGGATCAGCAACGTGCTGCAGCCGGCAGGCGATATCTTTATCCGCCTGATCAAAATGATCGTTATCCCAATCGTGATTTCGTCGCTGATCGTCGGTATTGCCGGTGTGGGTGACGCGAAAAAGCTGGGCCGCATCGGCGTCAAGACCATCCTTTACTTTGAAGTCGTCACCACCATCGCCATCGTGGTCGGCCTGTTGCTGGCCAACCTGTTCCATCCAGGCGCGGGCATCGACATGAGTACCCTGGGTACTGTCGATATCTCCAAGTACCAGGCCACCGCCGCCGAAGTGCAGCATGAGCATGCGTTCATCGAGACCATTCTCAACCTGATCCCGTCGAACATCTTCGCGGCCGTCGCCCGTGGCGAGATGCTGCCGATCATCTTCTTCTCGGTGCTGTTCGGCCTGGGCTTGTCGAGCCTCAAGCCGGAACTGCGCGAGCCGCTGGTGACCATGTTCCAGGGCGTGTCCGAGAGCATGTTCAAAGTCACTCACATGATCATGAAGTACGCCCCTATCGGCGTATTTGCGCTGATCGCGGTGACGGTCGCCAACTTCGGCTTCGCCTCGCTGCTGCCATTGGCCAAGCTGGTGATCCTGGTTTACGTCGCGATTCTGTTCTTCGCGTTTGCGGTGCTGGGCCTGATCGCCCGCCTGTTTGGTTTCTCGATCCTCAAGCTGATGCGCATCTTCAAGGACGAGCTGGTGCTTGCCTACTCCACCGCCAGTTCCGAAACCGTACTGCCGCGTGTGATCGAGAAGATGGAAGCCTACGGCGCGCCCAAGGCGATCTGCAGCTTCGTGGTGCCGACGGGTTACTCGTTCAATCTCGACGGTTCGACCCTGTACCAGAGCATCGCCGCGATCTTCATTGCCCAGCTGTACGGCATCGACCTGTCGATCGGCCAGCAACTGATGCTGGTGCTGACCCTGATGGTCACCTCCAAAGGCATCGCCGGCGTGCCGGGTGTGTCCTTCGTGGTGCTGCTGGCTACCCTGGGCAGCGTGGGCATCCCACTGGAAGGCCTGGCGTTTATCGCGGGTGTCGACCGTGTGATGGACATGGCGCGTACCGCGCTGAACGTGATCGGCAACGCCTTGGCCGTGCTGGTTATCTCGCGCTGGGAAGGCATGTACGACGATGCCAAGGGCGAGCGCTACTGGAATTCGCTGCCGCACTGGCGCAGCAAAGAGGTGCTGCCGGCCGGCGAGATCACTCGCGGCTGATCGCTCGAATGCTCTGACACAAACCCCGGATAATTCCGGGGTTTGTCGTTTCTGCCAGCCCCGTTATCATTCGCCCATCTTTCGGGGGATTCAACTGATGCTCAATGGCCTGTGGCTTGGCTTCTTTGTGGTGGCAATGGTGTCAGCACTGGCGCAATGGCTGGTGGGCGGTAACGCCGGAATTTTTGCGGCGATGGTGGAAAGCATTTTCGCCATGGCCAAATTGTCGGTGGAGGTCATGGTGCTCTTGTTCGGCACCCTGACGTTGTGGCTGGGTTTTCTGCGTATCGCCGAAAAAGCCGGGATCGTCGACTGGCTGGCCAGGGCCCTGGGCCCGCTGTTTCGTCGCCTGATGCCGGAGGTGCCCGCCGGCCACCCGGCCATCGGCTTGATCACCCTCAATTTCGCCGCCAACGGCCTGGGCCTGGACAACGCCGCGACGCCCATCGGCCTCAAGGCCATGAAGGCGCTGCAGGAACTCAACCCCATCCCCAATACGGCGAGCAACGCGCAGATCCTGTTCCTGGTGCTCAATGCGTCCTCGCTGACGCTGTTGCCGGTGACCATCTTCATGTACCGGGCCCAGCAAGGCGCTGCCGACCCGACGCTGGTGTTCCTGCCGATCCTGCTGGCCACCAGCGCGTCGACGCTGGTCGGCCTGCTGTCGGTAGCGGTGATGCAGCGCCTGCGCCTGTGGGATCCGGTCGTGCTCGCCTACCTGATTCCCGGCGCGTTGGTGCTGGGAGGCTTCATGGCGTTGCTGGCGACCCTGTCCGCCACGGCGCTGGCCGGGTTGTCTTCGATCCTGGGCAACCTCACGCTGTTTGGCTTGATCATGCTGTTCCTGGTGATCGGCGCCTTGCGCAAGGTCAAGGTGTATGAGGCCTTTGTCGAAGGTGCCAAGGAAGGCTTCGACGTCGCCAAGAACCTGCTGCCCTATCTGGTAGCGATGCTCTGTGCGGTGGGCGTGTTGCGTGCTTCCGGCGCCCTGGACTTCGGCCTGGAAGGGATTCGCCACCTGGTGGCCTGGACCGGCATGGACACGCGGTTTGTCGACGCACTGCCCACTGCGATGGTCAAGCCGTTCTCCGGCAGCGCGGCGCGGGCGATGCTGATCGAGACCATGCAGACCCAGGGGGTGGACAGCTTCCCGGCGTTGGTGGCGGCGACGATCCAGGGCAGTACCGAGACCACGTTTTATGTGTTGGCGGTGTACTTCGGGTCAGTGGGCATCCAGCGGGCGCGGCATGCGGTGGGGTGTGCGTTGTTGGCGGAGTTTGCCGGCGTGGTCGCGGCTATTGCTGTGTGCTACTGGTTCTTTGGTTAAGGCTCAGGTAGCTATCGGGGGCAAGCCCCCTCCCACATGTCGATCTGTGAACACATTAAAAAATGTGGGAGGGGGCTTGCCCCCGATAAGGCCTTCAGTGTTTCGCAGCAGTATTGCCTTGCGCCACTACCCAATCCACTACCTGCCTATTCAGTTGATCCCCAGCTTGCCCAAAAGCAGCCACCACCGCCGGCACCTTGGTATCCCCCACCTTCTGCCTTACCTCAAACCGCCGGCTGGCAATAATCCGCTGATCACTGCCGCGCACCAGCCGCGCATCCAGGCGAATCACCACCTCCACTGCCGTGCCGTGGTATTCGCTCTGAAACGCCTGTAACTGGCCTCCCAGCTCATAGTCCGCCTGCAGGTTGGTCTCATCGGTACTCAACAGCGTCACCCGCCCATCACGCTGGAAGCCATCCAGCAGGCGATTGCGCAACAGCACCGGCGCCGGGTCGCTCCAGCGCGAGTGGGCATAGCTGCTGATCAGATCGCCATTGGGCACCACCGCGATGCGTGGGCTGTCGAGAAATTCGCTGGTCTGTGGCTTGGTCACGCGCAGTGACCAGCTCACCGGCGTACCTTGACTGACGGGCTGGGTCGACGCCAGGCGGTAGACGTCGGACGGGTCCGGCTTGGGCAGGATCGAGCACGCGCTCATCAATGCAAAGGCCACGGGAGCGATGATTCGGTAAGCACGCTTCATGGCGTGAACTCCTTGTTCTTGTCACTGCCCAGCAGGTAACCGCTGGGGTTGGCTTCCAGGCGGCGGGAGATGGCGCGTAGCGAACCGAGGGTTTCGCGCAGTTCGCGCACGGCCGGCGCCAGTTCATTGAGGCCCTGCAGGCCGCTGTTCACCGAGTCCTTGTTGTTGGCCAGCAAGGTGTTGAGGGTGGCGGTGCTTTGCTCAAGGGACTTCATTGCCTGCTCCGCGCTGCCAAAGGCTTGCTTGCCTTGGTCGTTGAGCAAACCGTTGGCGTTGCGCATCAATACGGTGGTCTGTTCCAGCGCGCCGCCGGCCTGCTTGCTCACTTGCATCAATTGTTGCATCACCACTTTGATGTCGCCGCGCTGTTCTGCGATGGCGCCGGTGGTTTGCTGCAGATTGTCCAGGGTGGTGCTCAAGCGTTCGACGTTTTCCCGGGAGAACAACTGGTTGGCGTTATGCAGCAGCAGGTTGACGCTGGTCATCAGGTCGTTGCTGTTATTGAGCAGGCGGGCGATGGGCGAAGGCGACGCGATGATCTCCGGCAGGTTGCCGTCCTTGCCCTTGAGTTCCGGGCTCTGCGGGGTGCCGCCGCTGAGTTGGATGATCGACGTGCCGGTGATGCCGGTCAGTGCCAGTTTGGCCTGGGTGTCTTCCTTGATCGGCGTTTGCCCGGCGAGGCGGATGCGCGCCAGCACGCGGCGCGGGTCCTTGGGGTCCAGGCGCAGGCTGGTGACATCGCCCACCTTGATCCCGCTGTACTGCACCGAGCTGCCCTGGGACAGGCCGCTGACCGCTTCGTTGAACACCACCTCATAGTCCTGGAAGGCGCTGTCGACGCTGGATTTGGCCAGCCACAGGCCGAACAGCATCGCGCCGACCACCACTATTACGCTGAACAGTCCGATCATCACATGATGGGCTCGGGTTTCCATGTCATACCTCGTTGAGCGATTGAGCGGCATCCAATGCCGCACGGCCTCGGGGGCCGTGGAAATATTCGTGGATCCAGGCGTCGTCGGTTTCCGAGACGACATCGATGGCGTCCGCCACCAGGACTTTCTTCTGCGCCAGCACCGCCACGCGGTCGGTGATGGTGTACAGCGTGTCGAGGTCGTGGGTGACCAGGAACACACTCAAGCCCAGCGCGTCGCGCAGGGTCAGGATCAGTTGGTCGAATTGCGCCGCGCCAATCGGGTCAAGGCCGGCGGTGGGTTCGTCGAGAAACAGGATGTCCGGGTCCAGGGCCAGCGCGCGCGCCAGGGCGGCGCGCTTGATCATGCCGCCGGACAGCGACGCCGGGTACTTGTCGGCCGCCGACAACGGCAGCCCGGCCAGGGCCAGTTTGACCGCCGCCAGATGCTCGGCATCGGCGCGGCTGAGCCCGGCGTGCTCGATCAATGGCAAGGCGACGTTCTCGGTGACGGTCAGCGAGGAAAACAAGGCGCCCTTCTGGAACAGCACACCGAAGCGCCGTTCCACCAGTGAACGTTCATGCTCGGACAAATTCGGCAGGTCCTTGCCCAATACCCGCACTTGCCCTTCGCTGGGTCGCCGCAGGCCGACGATGCTGCGCAGCAACACCGACTTGCCGCTGCCGGAGCCGCCGACCACCGCCAGGATCTCGCCCTTGTACAAATCCAGGTCGAGATTCTCGTGCACGCTCTGGCTGCCAAAGCGATTGCACAGGCCGCGAACTTCAATCACCGCCTCAGTGGGCGCTCGATGCAGACGACTCACCAGCCCATCTCCATGAAAAACATTGCCGCGACCGCGTCCAGCACGATCACCACGAAAATCGACTGCACCACGCTGGAGGTGGTGTGCGCGCCGACCGACTCGGCACTGCCGCTGACCTTGAAGCCTTCCAGGCAACCGATCGCGGCGATCAGGAACGCGAAGATCGGCGCTTTCACCATGCCCACCAGAAAATGCTGCACGCCGATGTCCGATTGCAGCAGCGACAGAAACATCGCCGGCGAAATATCCAGGGCCACCGCACACACCACGCCCCCGCCGACAATCCCCGAGAGCATCGCCAGGAATGTCAGCATCGGCAGCGCCACCAGCAATGCCAGGACCCGCGGCAGCACCAGCAGCTCCATCGGGTCCAGGCCCAGGGTGCGGATCGCGTCGATTTCTTCGTTGGCCTTCATCGAGCCGATTTGTGCGGTAAAGGCGCTGGCCGTGCGACCGGCGATCAGGATGGCGGTGAGCAACACGCCAAATTCGCGCAGGAATGAAAACGCCACCAGGTCCACGGTGAAGATCGTCGCGCCGAAGCTCTTGAGCACGGTGGCGCCGAGGAAGGCCACCACGGCGCCGACCAGAAAGGTCAGCAGCGCAACGATCGGCGCGGCATCCAGGCCGGTCTGTTCGATATGCGCGACCACCGGCGTCAGGCGCCAGCGCTTGGGCCGCAGGATGCCGCGCACGAAGGTTTCGAGGATCAGGCCGATGAAGCCCAACAGTTTCATCCCGTCTTGCCAGACGGTGTCCACGGCGCGGCCGATGCGCGCCAGCAGTTGCACACCGGCGCCCTCTTCCGGCTCTTTGAGCGGTACGCAAAAATCATTGAGCGAGCGGTAGACCGTCTTGAGCAGTGCCCGGTCGGCGCCGGACAGGCTGCAATCGCTCTGCTCGGCGGAGCGTTCGATACGGTCGGGGCCCAGCAACTCCACCAGCAGCGAAGCGCCGGCAGTATCCAGGGCGCCGAGGCCGTTAAGGTCGATGTGCGCGCCGGCGTCGTATTGGCCGTCGAGTGTGTTCGACAGCTTCTTCAGCTTTGCGTAGTGGGCAAGCGTCCAGTCACCGGTAATGCGCAGCAACGGCGGTGTGCGGGACGTATCGAGTTGGGCCGCGCCGGCCGTCGTGGGAGTGGTCATAAGCTCCGAGCGTATTTGGCTGTCCACAATTGCTACGTAATAGCACGATCGGGCCTATGGCGGGTTGTCCGTTTGTGCTGAGTCGGTGACGTTAAAGCGCAGCACGCCAATCACTTGCCCGTCTTCGGTGAGCACCCGCACCTGCCAGCGGCCTACCGCATCCGGCGGGAAGTTCTGCTTGTGCGTCCAGGCGCGGTAGCCCTCCTTGCGGCCGCCATGGATATCCAGGGCAATGCGGTCGACTTCCTTGCCGTTGAATTTCCACACATGGTAGATCCGCTCATCGAGGCCGCGCGGCGCGTTGATTGCGGTGTAGGCGTACAGTCCGCCGCTGCGCAGCTGGGCGGCGCTGACTTGCTTGAGGTCGTCGCCCGGTGTGCGGTCTTGCAGCTGGGTGCTGATGGCCACTTCAGTCATCCACAGGGTGGCAGGTGGCACCCAGCTACGCAGCAACCAGCCGGCGCAGCCAATAGCGGCTGTCACCCCCAGCAGCATTGCCCAGCCTTTGACGCTGCGCAGCGGCAGGCTGGCGGCCAGGCTCGGAATCGACAGGGCCATGGCGACGCCCAGTGCCAGTTTGTAACTTTCGGCGGTCGTCAGGTGCAGGATGATCGGCAGCGCGGTCAGCAGTGCGGCGAACAATGTCAGCGTATGCAAGGCGAGGAACAGCGAGCGCTTGGGCGCCAGCCACTTGTAATACAGCGGGTCGATGATCGAGACCAGCGCCGCCGCGCCGAGCAGGCCGGTGAACGCCGATTGGCCGCTGTTCCAGGCCGTAGTGACGAAAAAGAACGGCAACACGAAAAACAGACTTTCCTGGTGGATCATCTGGGTCGCATAGCGCAGCAGCGGTTCCGGTATCTCGCGGTTGAACATCTTGGTGAACAGCTGGGTGAAGCTGTTTTCCAGCATCAGCCACAACCAGCTCACCAGCAGGATCACGGCGATCCAACTGGCCATGCCTTGCTGGCGGTCCACCAGGATGAAGCTGCCCACACCCGAGATGAAGCCGCCGAGTGCGATCACCCCAGGGTAGCGCTTGATCAGTTCTATAACGCGCTGGATAAGGGGCGGCAGGTTTGGCATGGGCGATTCACAATAAGTGTTAGAAAAATCCGCGACAGAATAACGTCTTGGTCCGCTGTTCGGCGCCTCATTACGCGAGCTGTTTGCGATAAAACCGCAGGGCGATCCACGCAAGCCCGATCAGTCCCAGCACGCCCGCGCCTATCCAGCTCAGGGCGTTGTAGCTCAACAGCGGTTTTTCGATGCGCCAGTAGCCCGGCTGCTCCAATACCTGGCGCATGGCCTGATTGGTCTGGGCCAGGGTCACGGCCTTGATACGTTTGGCCGGGTCGCTGAAGCGCCCATCGTCATATTCGCCGGCGGCGCTCCAATAATAGTCGGCCAGCGCGCTGTTGCCCTGCACGGCCCAGGCCTGACGTGCAATGGCGGCTTGCTGCAGGCGCGCGAACACCGCCGGGTCGAGGCCATCCTTGAGCAAGCGGGCCTTGAGGTCTTGCAATACCTGCTCGGCTTGCTCGAGGTTTTCCCGTTCGAGGTCGGCGTTCAGGCTCAGGAAGCCAACGCCGCCGAGCACTTCACGCTCGCTCCAGGGCCCGTAGGACAGGCCGTGCCTGAGGCGCAATTGACGGTACAACGCCCAGTCGAGGTAGTCCTTGAGCAGGTCGTAGGTTTCATCATGCTGGTCTTCCAGCACCGGCTCCGGGAACAGCCAGTGCAGCTTGGCATTGTCGCCGACCCAGCCGTGGATCAGGTCACGATGGCTGGCGGCGGCCTGCTGGATTTGCGGCAGCGGTCGATGTTCGCTCGGCTCTACCGGGTCGAGCTGGCCATAGGTGCGTTCCAGGTAGGCCGGCAGCAGTTTGTCCAGGTCGCCGACGACGATCAGGGTCATGTTGTTCGGTGCGTACCAGTTTTTGCGCAGCGCCTCCAACTGGTCGCGGGTCAGAGCGTTGACCTCGGCGCGTTCGGCGCACTTGAGGCCCAACTCGACGGCCAGCTGGTTGCTGGCGTTGTGGCCCAAGTCCTGGCGGTCCAGCAGGCGTTGCAAGTGGGAATAATGGCCACCGTCCTCGCGCTCGACCACCTGCTTGGCGGCGTTGATATTGGCGTCGGTCAGTTGGGTGCGGGTGACGATTGCCAGCAGCAGATCCAATACCTTGCGCTGGTTCTGCGCGGGCGCCTCGATCACGAACGTGGTGTCGGCGTTGCTGGTGTAGGCGTTCCACTCCCCGCCCAGGGCCTGCATGCGGTCTTCGAGGTCGCCTTCGTTACCGCCGTCGATGCCGCTGAACAGCAGGTGCTCGAACAAATGCGGCAGCTCTTTCTGGTCGCAGCTGAAATCGTCCAGGCCCACGCCGACTACCAGGCGGATCGCCACATGCCCGCGCTCGGTGCCCGGTTTGAGCAGCAATTGCAGGCCGTTGGGCAAGGTATAGCCTTCGACCTGCAGGCGGTCAAAGGCAAAGGTGTGTGCCGAGCCCATGAGCAGGCAGGCGAGTAACAGGCGACGCATAACAAGCTTCCTGGCGAATGAGGTCCGTTGTTAACTGACTTCGCTCGCTGGCGTACGTTCAGGGCGAATGGGTGATGTCGGCAATATCGTCGGCGGAGAGTGCGCCGGTGTCGGACGTTTCCAACACGACATAAGCGCTGCTGCAAAACAACGAGTTCAGGCGCTTCATGTCAGCGATCAGCTCCAGGTGCAGGGAGCTGGTTTCCAGGCTCTGTACGATTTTACGCTGCAAGCGGCTGACGTGAGCGTGGGCCAGGCGCCGCTCCTGGGCGCGAAAGCGACGTTTCTCCCGCAGTAACTGGCGGGCGCTTTCCGGGTCGCCGCTGAGAAATACCGACAGGCCCAGGCGCAGATTGGCGATCAGTTGACTGTGCAGGCCGCTGAGTTCTTCCAGGCCGACTTCGGAAAATTGCCGGCGCTGGGACGTCTTCTGCTGCTGCACTTTGCGCAGCATGCGCTCGATCAGGTCGCCGGCCAGCTTCAGGTTGATCGACAGTTCGATGATTTCTGCCCAGCGTCGATTGTCCTGCTCACTCAGGTCTTCACGGGGCATTTGCGCCAGGTAAAGTTTGATCGCGCTGTAAAGCGCCTCGACGTCATCGCTGAGGCTGCGCATTTGCTGGGTGATGGCGGTTTGGTTGCCGCGCAGCACTTCCTGCATCGAGGTGAGCATGTTGTCGATCAGGTCGCCGAGCCGCAGGGTTTCGCGGGCGGCGTTGGCCAGCGCCAGGCTCGGCGTGTTCAGCGAGGCCAGGTCCAGATGGCGCGGCTTGGCTTTGCCGTTGGTCTCGGGACGCTCCGGCAGCAGCCATTCGCACAGCCGCGCCATCGGGCCGATAGTGGGCAACAGGATCAGGCAGCGGCTGACGTTGTAGAGCAGGTGAAAGGTGATGACCATGCCCTGGATGCTGTAGTCCAGACCGTCCATCCAGCGGACGAGTGGGTCGAGTACCGGAATGATCAACAGCAGGCCGATCAATTTGTACAACAGGCTGCCCAGGGCGACTTGCCGCCCGGCGGTGTTTTGCATGCTGGTGCTGAGAAAGGCCAGGATGCCACTGCCGATGTTGGCGCCGATCACCAGGCCGATGGCCACGTGCAGACCGATCACGCCGGCACCGGCCAGGGTTGCCGTGAGCAGCACTGCGGCGAGGCTGGAGTAGGAAATCATCGCGAACAGCGCACCGACCAGGGCGTCGAGCAGGATATCGCCGGTCAGCGAAGCGAAGATGACTTTGACGCCCTGGGCATGGGTAATCGGCCCGGCGGCTTCGACGATCAATTGCAGGGCCAGGATGATCAGCCCGAGGCCGATCCCGACCCGGCCCAACTGCCCTGCCCGCGTCTGTTTGCGCGACAGGAAAAAAATCACCCCGAGGAAGATCAGCAGCGGTGACAACCACGACAGGTCAAAGGTCAGCACCCGCGCCATCAGCGCGGTACCGACGTCGGCGCCGAGCATGGTGGCCAGGGCGGGCGTAAGGCTCATCAACCCCTGGCCGACAAAGGACGTCACCAGCATCGCCGTGGCATTGCTGCTCTGCACCATGGCCGTCACCAGAATACCGGCGACAAACGCCAGCCAGCGCTTGGACATGTTCTGCCCGATGACTTGGCGCAAGTTGGAGCCGTAGACCCGCAGGATGCCGGTACGGACGATGTGCGTGCCCCAGATCAGCAGGGTCACGGCGGAAAGCAGATTGAGCAAGGTCAGCATGCTTGGCCCCCCGTGTGGGTGAGCTCCAGCAGGAGCGAAGGAAAGTTGCCGCGTGCCGTTCTACGTCTTGTGGTTAAGCTGTAGTTGGCGAATGGACTCTGCGCCAGCATCGCATAGCTGAACGCGGGATTGAAACAAAACTGTCATGAAGATCGGGACGCGAAGCGTCCGAGGCGGCATTCCCACGCGGAGCGTGGGAATGATCGACAGCGGGTTGAATTTATTGACCCGGGATATCTTTGCGCAGTTTCACCGGATCCTGCTGCTTCTTCTTTTTCGCGATGGCGGTGCGCATCTTGATGTTCACCGCTTCCACCGCCAGCGAGAACGCCATGGCGAAGTAGACGTAGCCTTTTGGCACGTGAACGTCGAAGGATTCGGCGATCAGCACGGTACCCACCACCAGCAGGAACGACAGCGCCAGCATCTTCAGCGACGGGTGCTTGTCGATGAATTCGCTGATGGTGCCGGCGGCCAGCATCATCACCAATACGGCAACCACGATGGCGGCGACCATGACCGGCACATGGGAAACCATGCCGACGGCGGTGATGACCGAGTCCAGGGAGAACACGATGTCGATGATCGCGATCTGGATGATGGTGTAGATGAACTTGCCACCCTTGCCACCCGGCTCGTCGTGGGTTTCGTCTTCACCTTCCAGGGCGTGGTACATCTCCTGGGAGCTTTTCCACAGCAGGAACAAGCCACCGAAGAACAGGATCAGGTCGCGACCGGAGATGCCCTGGCCGAAGACCACGAACAGGTCGGCGGTCAGTTGCATGACCCAGGTGATCGACAGCAGCAACAGGATGCGCGTGACCATCGCCAGGGCCAGGCCGAAGATCCGGGTGCGCGCCTGCATGTGCTTGGGCATGCGGCTGACCAGGATCGAAATCATGATGATGTTATCGATGCCCAGGACGATCTCGAG
>Ga0105246_10000430_pt1 | contig 22405 bp, 24 predicted proteins | sample KBSM64metaG_FD_99694 | JGI IMG/M metagenome (GOLD analysis project Ga0105246, IMG submission 99694) | Miscanthus rhizosphere microbial communities from Kellogg Biological Station, Michigan, USA - KBS M6-4 metaG | ecosystem: Host-associated > Plants > Roots > Rhizosphere > Soil | place... | reverse complement strand
GAACCCGAACCATGTGTCGACCCGTCTGACGGCGTGAGGGTGCCGCAGCCGGAGAGTCCGACGGCGGCCGCGGCGCCCGCGCCGAGACCGAGCATTCCCCTGCGAGTGAGAGCGCTGCGAGTGCGCATTCCAACCCCAATTCGTCATGTCCTGTGGTGGTCACCCATTCAGAGGACATGACGAACGGGGAGGTTCCTCACGATCACGTTGATCTGGCAACAAATGTCACGAGCGTGTCATGGAACCCCAAAGGGGATTTCTCGTCTTCCAATGACGCCCCATGACTTCCCAAAAAGGGAGCTTCAGGCGCCGAACGCCTTGGCCTTCCCCTTCACCGGCTTGGCGCCCGCGAGGAGATGGGCGGGGACGAGATCGCGGGCCGGTTCGCTGTAGCCGACGGACACGAGCCTGTCGCCCTGGTAGGTGAAGGACGTCAGCGAGGCGAGGGTGCACTGCCGCTTGCGCGGGTCGTGCCACAGCCGCCGCTTCTCGACGTACGACCGCACGATCCAGATGGGCAGCTGGTGACTGACGAGGACGGCCTCGTGCCCCCGTGCCTGGTCCTTGGCGGAGTCCAGCGCCTGCATCATCCGCACGACGATGTCGACGTACGGCTCGCCCCAGGAGGGCTTGAAGGGGTTGACGAGGTACTTCCAGTTGCCCGGCTTCTTCAGCGCCCCGTCCCCGACCCCGAAGGTCTTGCCCTGGAAGACGTTGTCGGCCTCGATGAGCCGCTCGTCGGTGGCGAGGTCGAGCCCGTGCGCCTTGGCGATCGGGGTGGCCGTCTCCTGGGCCCGCTCCAGCGGGGAGGCACAGACGTAGGTGATGTCGCGGGGCGCGAGGTGCTCGGCGACCCGGTCGGCCATCTGCCGCCCCAGCTCGGACAGCCGGTAGCCGGGCAGCCGCCCGTACAGGACCCCGTCCGGGTTGGCGACCTCGCCGTGCCGCATGACGTGGACGACGGTGATGTCGCTGCTCGCCGTGCTGTTGCTGTCGCTCATGCTGCCGTGGCCTCCGCCGCCGCTCGGGCCGCCGCCGGAAGGGCGTCGGCGATGCGCTGTACGGCCTGTTCGTCGTGGGCCGTGGACACGAACCAGGACTCGAAGGACGAGGGCGGCAGATAGACGCCCTGCGCCAGCATCGAGTGGAAGAAGGCAGTGAAGCGGAAGGACTCCTGCTTCTTGGCGTCCTCGTAGTCGCGGACCTCCCGGTCCGTGAAGAAGACGGAGAACATGTTGGAGGCGTTCTGCAGCCGGTGCGCGACGCCTTCCTTGGCCAGGGCCTCGGTGACCAGCGACCGGATCTGCTGGGACACGGCGTCGACCTTGTCGTAGGCGGCGTCGTCGAGCAGGCGCAGCTGGGCGAGGCCGGCGGCGGTGGCGACGGGGTTCCCGGAGAGGGTGCCGGCCTGGTAGACGGGCCCGGCGGGCGCGAGATGCGCCATCACGTCGGCTCGCCCGCCGAAGGCGGCGGCAGGGAACCCGCCCCCCATGACCTTCCCGAAGGTCATGAGGTCGGGCACGACCCCGTCGATCCCGAACCACCCGGCGCGACTGGTCCGAAACCCGGTCATGACCTCATCCGAGATGAAGAGAGCGCCGTTCTTGGAGCAGGCGTCCTTCAGGCCCTGGTTGAACCCGGGCCGCGGCGGCACGACACCCATGTTCCCGGGCGAGGCCTCGGTGATCACGCAGGCGATCTCACCGGGGTGCCGGTGGAAGGCCTCGTGCACGGCCTCGAGGTCGTTGTACGGCAGCACGATGGTGTCGCCCGCCTGGGCGCCGGTGACACCGGGAGTGTCGGGAAGGGCGAACGTGGCGACCCCCGACCCGGCGGCGGCCAGCAGCGAGTCGACGTGACCGTGGTAACACCCGGCGAACTTGATCACCTTGGTGCGCCGGGTGAACCCGCGGGCGAGCCGGATCGCACTCATGGTGGCCTCGGTGCCGCTGCTGACCAGCCGCACCTGGTCCACGGGCCCGACCCGCTCGACGATCTCCTCCGCGAGCGCGACCTCGCCCTCACCGGGCGTACCGAAGGAGGTACCGCGCGAGACGGCGTCCTGAACGGCGGCAATGACCTGCGGGTGGGAATGCCCGAGGATCATGGGCCCCCAGGAACACACAAGATCGACGTACTCCCTCCCATCCGCATCGGTCAGATACGGACCGCTACCGGACACCATGAACCGGGGCGTACCGCCCACGGCGCGGAACGCTCGCACCGGGGAGTTCACACCACCGGGCGTGACGGCCGAGGCACGGTCGAACAGAGCCTGCGAGACAGGCGCTTCGTATGAATAAGGCAGTGAATTGGGCAGTTCGCTCATGACCTGCGACTTCTCCGACCTTCTCCGACTTCTCGGGCTCCGGTTGCAAGGGACCTCCTCAGGGTAGGCCAGGGTGCACGGGCGGCAGCGGGCGCTGCTGCTGACCCGAGAGACAGCCGCCGCCCTGCACGATCTGCGAAACTGGGACCTGATACACACAGCCCATACGGCCCTGGCGTACGTATAGGTGTACGGACGGATGTACGACCGGGTGCGCGGCCAGGTGGACGACGAGGTGTACGGAGGCTTGTTCAGAGGCTGCGAAGATCCTGCGGACAGGTGTTTCAACGCACGTTTCGGCGGGCGGCCGTGGGGGAGGTCACTGACACGATGATCGGGTTGCGCGGCGGGGGCCACGCGTCCTAGAAAAGCAGTCGGGTGGAGATATGCATCGCGGTGGCGGACTGGGCGAGGGGACTGATGACCTGGGTCCTCGACGTGCCCATCGAGGAAGGCACCGACGCGAGGCGGAGGAAGCTACCGAGGCACGTCAGGGACAGGGTGCACCGAGTGAGCCCGAGCAGATCGACCGGCGGCTCGACCGCCGTGGCGACGCGCTCAGGGCGGGGAGCAGGAATGGTGGTCGGGTGGGGGTGACGTACAAGTACTTCGGCGCGCCGGACGGCGCGACCGCGGCCCGTGTCCCGATCTCGATGCGCCCCGAGGAACTCGGCGGCGACGAGCTCGGCATGAACGGCATGTTCACCAAGATCAAGCCGGAGACGATGGCGGCGATGGTGCTGACCGGCATCGAAGGCGTCCCCCTCCACAAGGTCCCGCCCCTCGAACTGGTCGTCCTGCACCCCGACTACGCGGTGGTCAAGCTCCCGATGACGGTCGTCGACCCGCTGCGCGGCATAGGCGAGGAGGCGGTGGGCGCGGCGGCGTTCATCTGGTCGACGGTGCCGGACCGCGGGGGCCCGCGGGATGCGTTCAATGTCTACCAACTGCTGCACGAGTGGCAGGACTTCAGCCATCGGCTGCATGAGGCGGGGCATCAGCCGTATTGCCTGGTGTGGCCCTGAGCTGGGGTTTCTTGCAGATCTGGCGGGGTTTTCGGACCCCGCCTTTTTCATGTCCCCGGGGGGCCGTCAGGCGGCCAGGGGCACATTGAGGGCACGTGGGTTTGGACAGGGGCGCTGATGTGCCCTGGGCGACGGGCCGGTCGCCCTCGTCTTCCGCGTCGGCTTCCGTGAAGGCGTCGTCGATCGCCTTGCGAGTGCGGGTCTCGCTGGACGGCAGCAGATGCGTGTACGTCCGCAACGTGAAGCCACCCCGGACTGGGAACGGCAGGCCGCCGGCGCCGTCCACGACCAGGTGCGACAGTTCCTCGACCTCAGCGACCGCCACGCCGCCCGCCTCACCCGCGAACAGAAGAGCCGCTTCGTCGCCACCTGCTGGACCGCCCAGATGTACCGGCACTTCGAGGACCCCAAGCCCGGCTACGTCGCCGACTGGCCCGACCTCCCCGAATGGCAGAAGGAGACAGACGCCGACATCTTCGAAGCCATCGAGGACGCCTCGAAGTAACCGCGCACGCGCTGGAGGGGACACCTTGGCGCACGAGCTTCTCGCCATCTGCGACGCATGCAAGAAACCCGTCGCTGATGGCAAGGGCAGTCTCTGGGTCGACACGACGGAAGTCGACGACGCAACAGTCAACAGACATGCTTGGGAACAGCTCGAAGGCCAACGGACGACGCCGGGGATCCACAGCTACTCCGCGGAAAGCCTTATGACCTACCCGGAGTCTGCCACTCCAACTCCATCCCCGTCGAAGGAACGTACGACCTCGACTTCGGGCCACAGCTTGCGGCAGGTCGCATACGAGCGGCGCTCCATGTAGGGCTTGGAGTCCAGCAGCAGCGACTCCACCTCCACATCGCCCCCGGCCAGCAACTCGCGGGAAAAGGTGATGTTCTGGCCGGTGTCGGCGGCCTTCGGCTCGCCCGGCACGCCCAGGCCCAGCGCATGCTGGCGGGCTACCTATGCTGACCGCGTTGGAACACCGCCCGTACGAAAAAACCGCCCTCGTCGGTCTTGCCGTACATGAACTTGCCCTGCGCTTTGGCCACTTGGCTAGCCAAGCCCATGAGGCCGTGCCCGCCATGTGGTGTCGACGACACAGCGACGCGAGGGGGCTCGTTGCGCACCATCACGACCAGCCGCTCCGACGAACTGTCCAGAGCAGACGACTCGATTGTCACCTCGATCCGCGCCCCTGGCGCGTGGCGCACCGCGTTCGTCAGGGCCTCCTGTACAACACGGTAGGCGGCGGTCTGGATGTCGGCAGACCAACCGTCAGGCTCTTCCACGGCTATACGGGCTGTGTCGAACACGTCGGCACGGGCTAGAAGATGTGCAATCTGCCGCAGGCCGCCCGTCCGCGGATCGTCTTCCGCGGGGCGCAGCATGCCGGTGACGGAACGCATCTCGTCGAGCGCCCTGCGACTGAGTGAATGGATGGCGGCAGCGTCCTCGGCAACAGCCAGGTCCTGTGTGCGGGAACCGAGGGCCTCCGCTCGCAAGGCGATCAGGCTCGCCGCGTGGCCGATGGAGTCGTGCAGCGTACGGGCCAGCGCGGACCGCTCCTCCATGGAGGCCAAGCGCCGGGTGAGACGCAGTTCCTCGGACCGGCTGCGCCTGAGCGCGATGTAGCTGCTGACGAGCGCCTTGTGGGTGCGGACCTGGAGGCCGATCGCCGTCGGCGCGGCCGAGGCTGCGGCAGCGTGGACGATGAAGATGGCCCAGCCTTTGAGCGTGCTGGGCGTTCCACGCCCGGGCAGCAGGGACTGTGCGACAGCGACAGTCGTAACCGCTGCAGTGCAGGCGCCAGCGATCCGCAGTGAGTACCGCCTCCCGATGTGAAAGAGGGCGATGATCGGAGCAAGCACGATGTCGCCGTCGGCCATGCCCACGAGGGCGAGCGCGAGGACGGTCAACGGGTAGCGGCGGCGCATCACCAGAGCGAGGACAGTGACGACGGACACGGCGAGCTGGTGCGGATGCCAGCCAGGTGCATGGGCATGCCACTGCAGCAGGTCGACTCCCGCGAGGAGCAGCACCCCGGCATCGACGGCCCGCTCGACGGTGAACCTCCTGCGTCTCGTGCCGATCACGCCGACTTGTTGAGCAGCCCGAGCCTTTCCGCGGTCAGCGCGGCTCGTACCCGGTTCTTTGTGCCGAGCTTGGCCAGGACCGCGCTGACATGTGTCTTGACCGTCTCTGGACTCAGGACGAGGCAGTCGGCGATCTCACGGTTAGTGAGGCCGCTGCCCAGGAGTTCGAGGACTTCGCGCTCGCGCTGCGTGAACCGTGCGGCACGGTCGCGAGCTTCGGCGTCCCTCACGGAGCGAGACGCGAACCTGCGGTAACCGTCGATGACGGTCGGCGCGACGGGACGAGACACCGCGCCGACTCCGGCGGCTGCCTCTCGGACGGCGTCGGCAAGTTCGGCAGCGGTTGCGTCCTTCAGCAGATATCCGATGGCGCCCTCCGCGAAGGCCCGCAACACGTCCGAGTCGGCCGCGAACCGCGTCATCATGACGACGGCCGGTGGATCGGCCAGCCTCCTGAGGCCGCGCAGCACCGTGATGCCGTCCACCTGAGGCATCCGCAGATCGAGCAGGACGACGTCCACGCTGCTGTCCCGAGCGAGCCGGACCGCCTCCCGTCCGGAACAATCGCCCGCCACGCGCAGATCGGAGCATTCGGGACGCTGAAGCATCGCGCGTAGAGCGGACCGTACCAATGACTCGTCATCAACTATCAGCACGCTGGTCATGACTCCCCCATGGCTGCCAGTGGCTCTCCCCGTGCACCCGGTGGTCAGCCGGATGGTGTGACTCAAGAGCTGTCGGTGACTTGAGGATACGCGTGTGCCTTCCCCCGGCCGGGGGAGAGGGCCGCGAAAACAGGCCAGATCAGGGGATGGGAAGAGGCGTGCCATCGGCGCGAGCATGATCCCTGCATGCAAGGACGTACGAAATCGTACGAAACACAACAGTTGAGCATCGTCGATGTGAACTGCCTTGCTCGATCTGACCACATCCGAAAGGAAAGCTTTGTGAGAGGTAAGAAGTTCGTAGCGGGCTCCGTGTTCGTCGGCGTGGTCGCCGCGGCGTCCAGCGGTCTGATGGCATCGACCGCGTCCGCATCGTCTCTGCCCCGGCAGAAGGCCGCGGCCGAAGACTCGGTGCAGCGCGCGACCGTCCTTGAGGGCGGCGCCAACCCGCAGTTCCTGCACGACATTGCCAACGACATCGTCGCCGGCGTGACCGGAGCCGTCGGTGCGAAGGCCGTGGAGACGGCTGTGAAGGTCACGACCAAGCTCAGGTCGGCCTCGAGCGACTCGTCTTCGTCGTCCGAATCGTCCTCTTCATCCAGCGGCGGCCCGGTAACGAGTCCTGCCTCGCTGCACGGCATTATCCCGGGCGACGCACAGTTCGACGCGAACTGAGCTCCGATCGTGAAGTGACCGGCCGGAGTTGACCCCGGCCACGGCCGCCCGGCGCGCCCGCACCAGACGCGCCGGGCGGCGCCCGACCGACACACAGGGGGATGCATTCCCGGATGCCAGCGCACACGAAATCCCTTGACGGGACGGACCTCGGCGCATCAAGTCCTGACTCATCACATCACATGACGGCACCCGACACCTCGAACGACGGCGAGTCCCTGCCGCACCGCCATTCCGCAATTGCCCGCGTCTCCGTTCCGGTACGAGTCCGGCTCTGCGTGGTCCTCGGCATGCTGCCTGTGCTTGCCTTCACGGCGGCATGTCTTGTGTACAACGCCCCACAGTCACCAGCTTCCGTGCGGTTGATCGGACCTGCCCGCCAGGTTCTCGAACCGTACTTCTGGCAGGACTGGCAGTTGTTCGGCCCCACACCCGGCACCAGTAACGACCAGGTCTACCTGCGGGCGCGGATTCAGTACGGAGGAGGGGTGGTCGAAACGGCCCCAGTCGAGGTCGAGAAGGCTATCGACGAGGCCCCCCGTGGCTTCCGTATCAATCCCACGAAGCTGCCCGGCATCATGCTCGCCTTCGACCAGGCCAGCAGTCACTACGCGAGTGCAGCCACCCGGATCAAGAAGCTTCCCGCGGCACAGCGCAAGGCCGCGCAGGCTGCCTTGGACAAGCGGTACAAGACAGACTTCGAGGAGATGCAGCGGTTCTTCTCGGCCCGTGCGCACTCGTTGTACCCAGGGGCGCGAATCCTTGCCGTGCAAGCGACCTTCAAGACGCAACCGATCATCCCATTCTCTGAGCGGTACGAGAGTCCCCGTCCGAAGGAGACGATCAAGGGACTTTTGCAGACGTCATGGATGCCCTACGTACCAGGAGTGGCCCAGTGACAAGGCATCCATCTCGCGCAATGCGCACCTGCAAAGTGGCAGGCGCTTTCTTGATCGCCCGCCTGGACGGGTTCGCGCTGCGGCTCGCCGGCCGGGAGCGGCGTCTCATCGGTCTCGCCCTGATGCGGCTGGTCATCGGCTTCGCGACCATCCTGTACTGCCTCGCCGATTACTCCAACCGGCAGTTCCTGTGGGGGCCGCACGCCTACAACAGCCCTTCCACTGCGTCCGGCCAGATCCCGGGCGGCGGCTTCTCGCTGTACCTGCTCAGTGACTCGCAGGCGTGGTTTGAGCTCCTCTTCCACGCGACGATCCTGGTCTCCGCCGCGTTCATGGTTTTCGGCGGCCGCATGCTCACGGTCGTACAGGCGGTGCTGATGTGGTCACTGCACTACCGCAACCAGGACCTTCTGGAAGGCGGCGACAACCTCGCCCAGATCCTCGTGATCTTCCTGACCTTCACCGTTTCCAACGCCTACTTCGCCCCCGGCGCCAAGAAACGGCGTGAAAAGCTCCTCGCCCCCGACCGGACACCGGCCGTTTCCACCGTGCTGCACAACCTCGCCACGTATCTCATCGTCTTCCAGACCGCCGTCCTGTACTTCGCGGCCGGCTACTGGAAGATCTTCGGCAAGGTCTGGCAGGACGGTGTTGCGATGTACTACATCAGCCGCGAGACCGAGTTCCACATGTCGGCCAGGTTTGCCCACGTCATGGGCAACGCATATCTGGGCACGGCAGTCTCATACGCGACGATCGCCATCGAGTTGGCCTTCCCGTTTGCCCTGCTGTCGTCGCGGGCCTGGCTGCGCAAGGCCAACACCCTCGCGCTGGAGGCGATGCATCTGGGCATCGCAGCCTTCATGGGCCTCGTCTGCTTCGGGCTGCTGATGATCGGCGCGGATTGCGTCTGCCTGCGTGACGAGGACTACCGGTCGCTGTGGCGAAGCCTGCAGGCAGGCCGTGCCCGGATGGCAGCCAACTGGCCGGGGGAGGCGGGGCTTCGGCGCGCATTCTTAATAGGCCGCTCCACACCCCGAATGCCGGGTACACCTCTTCGGAAGGGAGTCCACGATCATGTCTGAGCCTCTGGTCGTCTTCGACGGTGCCTGTGGCTTCTGCCGCGCCACGGTGACGCGCCTCGCGCGTACCCGCAGTCTGCGCCTCGCTGGACGCCTCTTGCCGTATCAGGCCGCGGATCTGGCCTTATGCGGGTTGACCGAGCAAGATGCGCGCGAGCGCATGTGGCTGGTGTACGACGGCCGGCGCCACGGCGGAGCACAGGCGTTCGCCGCGTGGTTCGCCACGGGCGGCCCTCCCGCCCGGCTGATGGGCCGGACACTCACCCTGCCCGGGGTAAGGCATTCAGCTGACGCGATCTACGGACTGATCGCCCGCAATCGGCACCACATCCCCGGGCCGTGGGAGCACAAGTGCGCGATCTGACGCCCGAGCCGCAGCTTCCGGCCCAACTGCCGGAAGCGCGAGCCCTGTCGCGGTTCCTCACCGCGGGCCCGGACGAGTGGCCCCGCCTCGCACCGCGCGTGACGGAAGAGGTCGGAACGGACACTCTGGAGCGGATCGTCCGCGCCACCAGCGCCCGCATCGGAGAGCTCCGCACCGTGACAGACAGTCCCGACGGGCTGATCCTTTCCGGTAGCAACGGCCAGGTACGTGCCTGGGCCCAAGCGGCACCCGACGGCGAACTCACGGCACTGCGCATCGAAGGCGCCCGCTACACGCCACCCCGGCGTCGCTGGCGTCTGCCCGCGCCCCTGGCCTGGGCGGGGTATCTGACCCTGGTCACCCTCTGGAACGTCCTGACCGTCTGGACGGCCACAGACCGCACCGCCTGGCTCGGCGACATGGCGAGCCTGGCCGCCTTCTACGTGATCGTCGAGGGATGCGGCGCGCCTGCGCAGCAACCCCGGCTGCTGCGCCGCGCGGTCGAAGCAGGCGCCATCGCGGCCCTCGCCTCCGCATGGAGGCTGCCCGGTCTGCCGACAGGACATGGCTTCCTGCGCCTCGTCGGCGGCGTCGCCCTCCTGGCGGGAGCCGTGTGGCTGGTCGCCGCCGCCCGGCGGCACCGCTGGAAGGCACCGCTGTCCCAGCCGCTGCTGTTCCCGCTGGAGGGCACGTGGTACGTCGTGCAGGGTGGCGGCCGCATGCTGAACCACCATGCTCAGGTGCCAGAGCAGCGCGGCGCCCTCGACCTGGTAGCGCTCGGCCCGCGAGGCACCCGTACTCGGCCGGGCCGTGATCTGACCGCATACGCCGCCTACGGGCGCCCCGTCCGCTCTCCCTGCGACGGCCGCGTGATCTCTGCCGCCGACACGGTCCAGGACCAGCAGCCGGGTGAAATCCGCTACCAACCGCCCTACGGCAACCACGTGTTCCTCGACACCGGCCGGGAGATCGTCAAGCTGGCGCATCTACGCCCCGGCTCGGTGACGGTGGCCAAGGGCGACATCGTCCGCGCGGGCCAACTCCTCGGCGAGGTCGGCAACACCGGCAACACCACCGAGCCGCACCTGCACATCCACGCCGAACGCGACGGCATCGGGCTGGACCTGGAGTTCACCGGAGTGCCAGGGCGACTGCACCGCGGGCGAATGATCCGCGCCTGAAGCAACACGCCCCCTCCAACACCCCCGCGATGCGCCACGCCCTCCCCCAAAGACGCCCACCTGACCCTCTCGAAGGAAGCCTGCGCTCCCATGCGCCCAATTCACATACGCCGCGCTTTCGCCACCGCGGCAGCCGTGGCCGCAATGGCCGCCGCCCTCGCTCCCACAGCCCGCGCCGCCGAGCCGCCCAGCCCCGTATCCCTCTCGACCAACCACCCCCACCACGCCCCCGCCGGGACTGACGCGGGCCGGATCCCCGCAACCACGACCCTCACCGCCCGCCTCTACCTAGGCACCCGCGACCCGGACGGTCTCGGCACCTTCCTCACTGCCGTAACCACACCCACCAGCCCCCACTACCGGCACTTCCTCACGCCGACCCAGTACGAGAGACGCTTCGGCATAACCCCCCGTGCACGGCACAGAATCAGGCAGTGGCTCACCAGCGCACACCTACGCATCAATGCGAACGCTCCGCACTATCTCCAACTCGCCGGCACTGAAGCCGACTTCGCCAGGGCTCTGGGCACCGGTATCCACCGCTACGACACCCCGGGCGGGACCGTCCAGGCGCCCACCGGGGACATACGCATTCCCCCCTCTCTGGCCCAAGACGTAAAGGGTATCGAGGGCCTCTCCTTCAACGTGCCGGCCGCCGCCCGGCCCCTGGGCCGCCCCGAGCCGAACTCCATCGATCAACAGGCCACCTGCTCCTCGTACTTCGGCGAACGCCCCGCCACCACCCTCCCGAAGGCATACGGGAGAACGCAGACATACGCCCCCTGCCCCTACACCCCGCCCCTACTGCGCGGCGCCTACGGCGTGACCGCCTCAGGAGCCACCGGCAAGGGCCGCACCGTCGCCATCGTGGGCGCCTACGGCAGCCCCACAGCAGAACAGGACGCGAACACCTACGCCACGGCCACCGGCGACCATCCCTTCCGGCCCGGCCAGTACCGCGAGCGCCTCACCCCGTCCGACTGGAACATCACCAAAGCATGTGCGCCACCAGCGAGTTGGGCAGGCGAGCAGGCACTCGACGTGGAAATGGCCCACGGCTACGCACCGGAAGCGGACATCCTCTACGTCGGAGCCAACTCTTGCCTGGACGCGGACCTCATGGACGCCGAGTCGTACATCATCGACCACCACGCCGCCGACGCAATATCGAACTCGTGGGCCGAGGTCATCCACACCAGTCGGCCACACCTCACGCCCGACCTCCTCAGAGCCTGGAACATGCTGTTCCGCCAGGCAGCAGCTGAGGGCATCGGCGTGTACTTCGCCGCCGGCGACTGCGGCGACCAGTCACCCGACGCCACCCCTGGCGGCCTCAACTGCGACCCGAACACCACCCAGGCACAGGCCGACTTCCCCAGCGGCTCGCCCTGGGTGACCTCTGTCGGCGGCACGACACTGGCTACCACCAGGGACGGCAGTTACGCCTGGGAGACCAGCATGGGCGACAACCTGTCGATCCTCTCCCCGCAGGGCACCGAGTGGGAGCCCATGCCCGGCCTGTTCACCTTCGGCAGCGGCGGCGGCCCCAGCGACTTCGGCCGACCCTGGTACCAGCGCGGCGCCGTCCCCGACTCGCTCGCCCACGGTCACCGCGTCACACCGGACATCTCGATGGAGGGGGACGGCGCGCTCCCTGTCATGATCGGCTACACCGTCTCCGGGCGGTACGAAACGGTCGGCTACGGCGGCACCTCCGCCGCCACACCGGCCTTCGCCGCCCTCCAGGCGGACGCCGAGCAACTGTCCGGCCACAGCCTGGGCTTCGCCAATCCCTTGCTGTACGCGATGCGAAACGCAGGAGTCTTCCGCGACATCCGGGACCCGTCCCGGCCGACCGCCGTCATCCGCGACATGGGCCCGGACGCCGGAACGTATCGCTACCTCCTTTACACCCTCGGCCACGACTACGGCCTCAAGGCGACCAAGGGCTACGACATGTCCTCCGGACTGGGCTCACCCGCCCCGTCGTACCTCTCTTGGTTCCGACGCCAGGGCGGCTGGAGAGCGAATCGGTGATCGGTGGGGCTCTCGCTCCTATCCGGTCCTTGCCCCCGCCCCCGTGCCCCCACGACGCTCGTCCTCTGAGCCCGCGAGGGCACATCCAGGGCACATGAGCCTGGGAAACGGCGTTGACCTATGAGAACTACCGAGAGGAGTTTTCCCAGGTCAACGCACATTCCCCTGCGAAACCCCAGGTCAGCGCCCTCCCGCCCCCAATCGCTGCACGAGTGGCAGGACTTCAGCCATCGGTTGCATGAGGCGGGGCATCAGCCGTACTGCCTTGTGTGGCCCTGACCTGGGGTTTCAGGGGTTTCGGGCGGGGTTTCCGACCCCGCCCTCGTCATGTGCGGAGAGAGGCCGTCAGGAGCCAGGCGCATTGAGGGCACATGGGTTTCGCTGGGGGCACTGATGTGCCCTGGGTGCCGGCCCGGTCGTCCTCGCCTTCGGCCTCGGCTTCTGTGAAGACGTCGATGATCTTCTTCTTGGTCGCCGTCGGAAGCTTGACCGACTCCGTCTTGCAGGGGTTCTTCTCGTCTGCGTGAACGTCTGTCATCGGGACAGGTCAGCAGCCACCGGATGCGCTTGGGGCGCCGATGCCGATCTGCAGGGTGGCCGGGGCCGCGCAGCAGCCTCCGCCTTCGCCGCTCTGGGTGGCGTCGGGGCCGTCGTACAGGCCCGCGCCACCGCACACCCCGGTTTCGGGCAGGATCAGTTCGACGCGCTCTGCGGCCTCGCGGTCGCCTGCCAGCGCGGCGGCGATGGAGCGGACCTGCTCGTAGCCGGTCATGGCGAGGAACGTGGGGGCGCGGCCGTAGGACTTCATGCCGACCAGGTAGACGCCCTTCTCCGGGTGGGAGAGCTCGTTGACCCCGTGCGGGTAGACCGTGCCGCAGGAGTGGACGTTCGGGTCGATGAGCGGGGCCAGCGCGGTCGGAGCCTGGAGACGCTCGTCGAGGCCCAGGCGGACCTCGGACAGGAAGGACAGGTCAGGGCGGAAGCCGGTCAGCACGATGATCTCGTCGACCGGGTCCAGGCGGCGGCCGTCCTCGGCGACGAGCACGAGCTGGTCGCCTTCACGGTCCACAGCCTCCGTGCGGAAGCCGGTCTCCGCGCCGGCGTGGCCGGCCTCGACGGCGGCCTTGGCACGCAGGCCCAGGGCACCGCGGGCCGGGAGCTGATCGGCCTCGCCGCCGCCGTAGGTGCTCGCGCCGATGCCCCGGCGCAGGATCCAGGTCGCGTGCGTGCCCGGCTCGTCCTTGGCCAGGTCTGCGAGATAGGCCAGGGCGGTGAAGGCGGAGGCACCGGAGCCGATGACGGCGGTGCGCTTGCCCGCGTACCGGGCGCGGACCGCAGGGTCCTTGAGGTCGGGGACGCGGTAGGAGACGTGTTCGGCGGCCGTCTTCTCGCCGAGGGCGGGCAAGCCGTCGGCCCCCATCGGGCTGGGGATGCTCCAGGTGCCGGAGGCGTCGATGACGGCGCGGGCGGTGATCCGCTCCTCGTGACCGTCGGCCGTTTGGACGTGCACGGTGAAGGGCTGTTCGTCGCGGTCGGCGTCGACGATGCGGTCGCGGCCGGCGCGGGCGATGCCGGTCACGTTGGCGCCGTAGCGGATCTTGTCGCCGAGGATGTCGGCGAGCGGCTGGAGGTAGTGGTCGGCCCAGTCGCCGCCGGTCGGGTAGGCGGCGCCGTCGGGGCGGACCCATCCGGTGGGGGCGAGGAGCTTCTCGGCGGCGGGGTCGGTGACCTCGGCCCACGGGGAGAACAGCCGGACGTGCGCCCAGTCGCGTACGGCGGTGCCGGCGGAGGGGCCGGCCTCCAGGACCAGCGGTTCGAGGCCGCGTTCGACGAGGTGGGCGGCGGCGGCCAGGCCGATGGGGCCGGCTCCGATGACCACGACGGGCAGCTGGTCGGTGGTGGGCACGCTTTTGATGGACACAGCCACGAGATTCCCCTTTACTTCGACGTCTGTCGATGTCCTGCGCGGCCCAGAATGACACCTGTATCGACGAACGTCAACATAGACATTCGCCGAATCAGGCGCTGGAGGTGCAATGCGGATCACCCTGGCCCGCCTGGTTCGACGTGTGTCAACATAGATGCATGTCGAATACGAAGGTGCTGCCGCTGCTCGAACCCGAGGCGTCCGAGGCCGTGGCGCCGTGCTGCCCGCCACTCACCGAGCGCCCGTTCACCGCGGAGGAGGCCGAGACGGCCGCGCGGATGTTCAAGGCGCTTGGCGATCCGGTTCGGCTGCGGCTGTTCTCAGCGGTGGCCTCGCACGAGGGCGGCGAGGCATGCGTGTGCGACATCTCCGACGTGGGCGTGTCCCAGCCGACCGTCTCCCACCACCTGAAGAAGCTCAAGGAGGCCGGGCTCCTGACCTCCGAGCGGCGCGGCACCTGGGTCTACTACCGGGTCGAGCCGTCTGTGCTCGCCGCGATGGGCAAGCTGCTGACCACAGCCCCGGCCGCGGCCTGACATCGACCAGGAACGCACGGGGTCAACTGCCGTGTTCGGCCCGCCCGCCGCGCGAAGCGGCGGGGCCCTTGGCGGTGCGTGTGCGCGTCACGTGTGCGCAGGGCCCAGGGACTGGCCGCCGCCGATCACCACCACCTGGGACGTCCGCGTCACTCGGCGGTGTCCCGCCCGGGCAGGAAGATGAGCGCCACGAGTGCCAGACCGACCACGCCGCCGATCAGCTGCATGCCGATGAAGCCCACGAGGGAGCCGGGCGCGATGCCCGCGAACGTGTCGCTGAAGGTGCGGCCGATGGTCACCGCCGGGTTCGCGAAGGACGTCGACGAGGTGAACCAGTACGCGGCGCCGATGTAGGAGGCGACGGCCATCGGGGCGAAGCGCAGCTGGTCGGTGCGGGCCAGACCGAAGATCAGCAGGATCAGGCCGGCGGTGGCGACGACCTCGCCCAGCAGCAGGTGCCCGGCGGAGCGGTCGTGCGTGGACCACTCCACCAGAGGCTTGCCGAACATCGCGTCCGCCAGGATCGCGCCCGCGATCGCCCCCACGATCTGCGCGGGGACGTAGACGGCCGCCTCGCGGATCGTCACCCCGGGGCCGCCGCGCCTGCCGGTCCACCATTCGGCCAGGGTGACCACGGGGTTGAAGTGCGCGCCGGAGACGGGGCCGAGCAGGAGGATCAGGACGCCGAGGCCGAAGACGGTGGCCAGGGAGTTGGCCAGCAGCTGCACACCAACGTCCCGGGTCAGCTCGGTGGCCTGGATGCCGGAGCCGATGACCACCGCCACGAGGGCTGTGGTGCCGACGAGTTCGGCGGCGGCGCGGGCAGCCAGCGGCCTGCGCGGCGGAGTGGCGCCCGGAGCGGGCTGCGGTTCGGCGGACGGTATCGCCGATGCCGCGGCGGACTCGTGCGTGGCGGTCAACAGGACTCCTTGGTGCAGTCGCCGGGACGGCGAGGGATCAGGGGCAGGACCGCTTGTTGTCGGCGGCGGTGCGGGCGGACTCGGCCAGCTCGGCGAACTGGCCGGCAAGCGAGGCGATGACGTCCGCGCGCAGCTTGTAGTAGATGAACCGGCCGCACGGCTCCGTCTCCACGACCCCGGCCTCGCGCAGCACCTTCAGATGGTTGGAGAGGTTGGTCTGCTTGGCACCGGTCTCCTCCACCAAGTGGGTGGTGCACAGCGTCTCTTTGGCGAGGAGGGTCACTATCTGGAGCCTGAGCGGGTCGGCCAGAACCCGGATCAGATCAGTGTCGACTGATGTCAGCATGCGCTGATACTGTCACATCAGTGGTGGCTGACACCACCGGGTGCTGATGTCATTCGCGCCTGATGTCGTCATGAGACAAGAGAGACCTCTGATGTCCGACAAGCCCTCCGTGCTCTTCGTCTGTGTCCACAACGCCGGCCGTTCCCAGATGGCCGCCGCGTGGCTGACCCACCTGGCCGGGGACCGCGTCGAGGTCCGCTCCGCCGGCTCCAACCCGGGCGCAGGCGTCAACCCGGCCGCCGTCGAGGCGATGCGCGAGGTCGGCATCGACATCTCCGCCGAGGTCCCGAAGATGCTGACCGTCGACGCGGTCAAGGAGTCCGACGTCTGCATCACCATGGGCTGCGGCGACACGTGCCCTGTCTTCCCGGGCAAGCGGTACCTGGACTGGCAGCTGGAGGACCCGGCCGGCCAGGGCGTCGAGGCCGTACGCCCGATCCGGGACGAGATCAAGGTGCTCGTCGAGGGCCTGATCAAGGAGATCGCGGCGGGGAGGGACACCGGACAGGCTCTGGTGGATTCGGGTGGACGGGGCGGGGCGGACGTCGCCCGACACACGCCCCGATGTGATCCGTCAGGCTTTCTGCAGCCAGACAGAGGTGTCCGGGGGCAGTAGCCCATCACCGCCGAGCGGACCTGATGTCAGAAGGGGGGCGCAGGCGTCGGGGAGCGGGATCGGCTGGGTGGAGAGGTTGACCTGGCACACCAGCCCGTTGCCGCGCTCGAAGAGGAGGGTGCCATGCGGACTGTCCAGCCAGCGGAACTCCTCGCCGCTCAGACCCGGTGTGGTGCGCCGCAGGCGCAGCGCCTGGCGGTAGAGCTGGAGCATCGAGGTGGGGTCGGCCTGGCCTGCTTCGGCGGTGTAGGACTTCCAGTCCTCCGGCTGTGGGAGCCATGGGGTGGCCCCGTTCGCGCTGAAGCCGAAGGGTGGGGTGTCGCCGGTCCAGGGGAGGGGGACACGGCAGCCGTCGCGCCCCCGGATGGTGTGGCCGGAACGTTCCCAGGTGGGGTCCTGTAGGACTTGTTCGGGGAGGTCTTCGACCTCGTACAGGCCCAGTTCCTCGCCCTGGTAGACGTATGCGCCTCCGGGCAGGGCCAGCATGAGCAGGGCAGCGGCGCGGGCGCGGCGGGTGCCGAGGGCGAGGTCGGAGGGGTGGCCCTGGTCGCGCATCGGGGTGGTGACACCCGTGTAGGCGCGGCCGTAGCGGGTGACGTGGCGGGTTTCGTCGTGGTTGGACAGGACCCAGGTGGCGGGTGCGCCGACGGCGGCGAGGCCGGTGATGCTGCGGTCGATGACCTCGCGCAGCCTGTCGGCCTCCAGGGCACACTTCAGGAAGTCGAAGTTGAAGGCCGTGTGCAGCTCGTCGGGGCGGAGGTAGTCGGCGAGGCGGCCGGGGCGGACATGGGCCTCGGCAACGAAGACGCGGCGGTCGGGGTAGCTGTCGGCGATGGCGCGCCAGGTGCGGAAGATGTCGTGGACGCCGTCGCGGTCCCAGTGCGGGTGGTCCTCCTGGCCCTCGCGTGCCAGGACGGAGAACTCGGACAGGCCGAGGTCGGGAAGCGCCGGGTCCTTGACCATGCCGTGGGCGACGTCGATGCGGAAGCCGTCGACGCCCAGGTCGAACCAGAAGCGCAGGATCGACTCGAACTCGGCGTGGACCTCGGGGTTGTCCCAGTTGAGGTCGGGCTGTTCGGGGGCGAAGAGGTGGAGGTACCACTGGCCGTCGGGCGTGCGGGTCCAGGTGGGGCCGCCGAAGGCCGCGTGCCAGTCGTTGGGGGGCAGGGAGCCGTCCTCGCCCCGGCCGTCGCGGAAGATGTACCGCTCCCGCTCCGGGGAGCCGGGCCCAGCGGCGAGTGCCTGCTGGAACCAGGCGTGCTGGTCGGAGGTGTGGTTGGGGACGATGTCCAGGATCACACGCAGGCCGAGGCCGTGGGCTTCGGTGATGAGTTCCTTGGCCTCGTCGAGGGTGCCGTAGGCGGGATGGATGTTCCGGTAGTCGGAGACGTCGTAGCCGCCGTCGGCCAGTGGCGAGGGGTACCAGGGGTTGATCCAGATGGCGTCGACACCGAGGTAGGCCAGGTACGGCAACCGTGAGCGGAGGCCGGCGATGTCGCCGATTCCGTCGCCATTCTCGTCGGCGAAGCTGCGTATGTAGACCTGGTAGATGACGGCGGAACGCCACCAGGAGTCGTTCGGCTTGCTCACGTTGCTCGGTCCTGACTGTCAGTGGGGGCGGTGGGGATGGGATGCGGGGGTGGTGGGGGTCAGCCCTTGACCGAGCCCTGCAGCAGCGCCTTGACGAAGTGGCGTTGCAGGAACAGGAACACGAGGATGGTGGGGGCCATGATCAGCAGGGCGCCGGCGTTCAGCAGGACCTGGTCGGTGCTGTATTTCGTGGTGAACGCCTGCAGGGCGCCGGCCATGGTGCGCTTGTCGGGGTCGTCGATGAGCACCAGGGCGAGCAGGAACTGGTTCCAGGTGGACAGGAACATCAGCAGGGCCAGGGAGGCGATCGCCGGGCGGGCCAGCGGCAGGTGGATGTGGACCAGAGCACGCCAGGGGCCGGCGCCGTCCATGCCCGCGGCCTCGTTCAATTCCTTGGGGACGTTGGCGAAGTGGGCGCGCATCCAGAAGACCGCGAAGGGCATGTTGAGCCCGATCAGCGGCAGGATCAGCGCCCACTGGCTGCCCAGCAGGCCCATCGCCTTGCTCTGTTCGTACAGCGGGACGATGACGATCTCGTAGGGCAGGGTCAGCGTCAGCACCAGCACGGTGTAGAAGATCCGGCCCAGCGGGATCTCCAGTACGGCGATGGCGTACGCGGCCATCGTCGAGATCAGGACCGCCACCGGTACGACGCCGAGGACGATCAGGGTGCTGGACTTCAGCAGGGTGGTGATGTTGGCGACGTTCCAGGCGTCGACGAAGTTGTGCCAGTGCGGGTGGGTGGGCCAGCTCAGGCCGCTGGGGAAGGAGCCCTGCGGGGCGAGCGCCGCGCTGACCATGCTCAGCAGCGGTACGACCGAGTAGAGCGCGGCGGCCGCGATCAGTACGAGTCCGGGGGCGCGTCGGCGAAGTGTCCGTGCGGGCATGGCTACTTCTCCCGGAACAGGCGCTGGAGCGGGGCGATGACGGCGATCACGATCAGGGTGAGGACGACAGCGAGGGCGGAGGCCGCGCCGAGGCGGCTGTCGTTGAAGGCCAGGTTGTAGACGGCGACGCCGGGGACCATCGTCTGGGTGCCGGGGCCGCCCTGGGTGGAGAGGTAGACCACGTCGAAGCTGGCGAGGGCGGCAATGATCGTGATGGTGACGCAGACACCGATCTCGTTGCGCAGCCCCGGCAGGGTGACGGCCCGGAACTGCCGGAGCGGTCCGGCCCCGTCGATGCGGGCCGCCTCGTAGAGGCTGCCGTCGATCTTGCCGATGCCGGCCAGCAGCAGCATCGTGCACAGGCCGGTGGACAGCCAGGTGCCGATGAAGCCGACCGCGGTCAGGGCCCAGGTGAAATCGGCCAGCCAGGGGCGGGCCAGGGAGCCGAGGCCGACGGCGCGCAGGAACTGGTTGACCACGCCGTTGTCGGAGTACATCCACGTCCAGGCCACGCCCGCCGCAGCGCCGGGAATGATCTGCGGCAGGAACAGCAGGGTGCGGGCCAGGGCGCCGGTGAGGCGGCCCTGGAGCTCGCGCAGCACCGAGGCTGTGATGAGGGCGAGGACGAGGGGCAGGACGGTGAAGAACACGATCAGGTAGAAGGCGTGGAGCAGGGAGGAGAGCTGCTCGTGGTCGGTGAAGACCTCGGTGTAGTTCTTCAGGCCCACCCAGGTGGAGGCGCCGACGCCGTCCCAGTCGTAGAAGGAGTACTGGATCGACATCAGGACCGGGCGGAAGTTGAAGACGCCGTAGAAGGCCAGCGCCGGGAGGGCGAACAGCCAGCCGGCCCACCGTCGGGTCCGCAGCGCGCGACGGGCGCGGCTGCGGCTGGCGGTGGTGCCCTCCTCCTCAGCCAGCCCGAGCCCCCCACCGCCGTCTACGCCCACTCCGACGAGGTCGCCCTGGGCGCCATCCGCACTCTGCGCCGCGCCGGCCTGCGCATCCCCGACGACCTCTCCGTCATCGGCAGCGACGACCACCCGGTGGCCGAGCTGACCGACCTCACCACCGTGCGCCAGCCCGTGCGGGAGCAGGGCGAACTCGCCGGGCGCATGCTGCTGAGCATCCTGCGCGGCGAAGAGACCGACCACGACGTGGTCGTATCCACTCAGCTCGTCGTCCGGGGCAGCACTGCGCCGCCTCGTTCGTGATCGCAGCCGCACCAAGCCCGAGTGCGAACCCGAGAGGCGGTTGGGGACGGCGATGTCAGTGGCCGTCCGTAGCGTGGTGGTACGAGAACCTGGGGCTAAGGGCATGAATGCGAGCTACTACCGCCGCCAGTTGGAAGGCAGGAACAAGGCACGCGCTGACGCGGAGAAGAAAGTCGGCGAGTATCGCCGTAAGGAGGCCGACAAGCGCGCCGCCGCCACCAAGGCTCGCACCTCTGCCGCTAAGTCGAACAACGCCAGTACTGTGCGGAGCAAGCTCCGGGAGGCGGACCGGTACGAGGATCAGGCGAACTCTGCGGCTCGTGACGCCACCTGTGCCGGGCCGGTCCCCCCTTCTTCCGTCCTCGCCGAGGGGATCGGCGGGCCGGCCGTCGACGCGCTCCAGCCGGACCCTTGCGGCCGACCGGGGAGAGCCACCCCTCGTCCCCGCCCTCTGAACCACGATCCCCTCACCGGTCCCGGCCGACCTGGGGGTGAGGGGCAGGTCGCCCGAGACCGCACGTACTCGTCATGGCCAAACGTTGGCCTGTTCACGGAAAGTGTCGGTATCGCTCTCCACAGGCAGTACGCACAGCAGATGACCGCCAGGGACTCGGAGCACGCGGCACTCCTGCCACTGCGAAACCTGCTCGGCGCCCAGGGCGATCAAGCGCGCGGTTTCCGATTCGACGTCGTCGGTCTCGATGTCCAAGTGGATACGGGGTGCGTCGTCGATCGCCTGGACCGCGGTGATCAGTCCCGGCAGGGCCTGGTGGAGGGTGGTGAAGTGCGGTGCCGGTGGGAAGGGTCGGGCCGTCGCGCCGAGCGCAGCCGACCAGAAGTCCGCTGCCCGGGCGGCATCGGCTTCGGGGGTGTCGATCAGTACGGCGTATACGCGGCTTCTGTGCATCATCGTCACCGCGTCACCGGGGCGGCCGGATTGCCGTAGTAGGCGTCGGGGCCGTGCTTGCGGGTGTAGTGGCGGTTCAGGAGGTGGGGCGGGGGCGGACTCGTCGGTGAGAGGGACATGGTGTGCAGGGCGATGTCGGCGACGGCCTCGCAGATGATCGCGTGTTCCAGGGACTTGCGGGCGGTGGTGCCCCAGGTGAAGGGGCCGTGTCCCGCGACGAGGGCGGCGGGGACCTCGACGGCCCGCTGGTCGTCGCCGTCGAGGAGGTCCACGATGACGTGGCCGGTGTTGTACTCGTAGTCCTTCGTGCACTCCTCCTCGGTGAGGTCGCGGGTGACGGGCACGGGGCCGTTGAAGGTGTCGGCGTGGGTCGTTCCGAGGACGGGGATGTCCCGGCGGGCCTGGGCGAAGGCGACCGCGTGGGTGGAGTGGGTGTGGGTCACGCCGCCGAGGGACGGGAACGCCAGGTACAGGCAGCGATGGGTCTCGGTGTCGGTGGACGGGCGCAGGTGGCCCCCGACCACCGCGCCGTCGGACAGGCGGACCGTCACCAGGTCGTCGATGGTGAGGGCCTCGTAGGGGACCCCGGAGGGCTTGATGACGAACACGCCCGCCTCGCGGTCGACCCCGCTGACGTTTCCCCAGGTCAGGGTCGCCAGGCCGACCTGGGGGATGGCAAGGTTCGCCTCCAGTACCTCCTGGAGCAGGCCCTCCCGGACAACTGTGGTCATCGTGGTCTCCTTCGTCACAGGGCCTGGGCGAGGCGGTGGTAGGCGGCGTTCCAGCGGATTTCCCTGGCGAACTGCTCGGTGGCGGTGTTCTCGTCGATGGTGAGCAGTTCGACGCCGGTCATGGAGGCGTAGTCGGTCAGGGTCTCGACGTCGACCGCCGAGCTGAGCACGGTGTGGTGCGGGGCGCCGGCCAGCAGCCAGCTCTCCGCCGACTCCGCCAGGGACGGACGTGGCTTCCATACGGCCCGCGCGACCGGCAGGCGGCGCAGGGGTTCGCTGGGGGCGACGACGTCGACGGCGTTGGCGGTGAGGCGGAAGCGGTCGCCGAGGTCGGAGAGGCCGACGACCACGGCGGGCCCTTCGGAGGCGTTGAAGACCAGGCG
>Ga0105246_10000429_pt1 | contig 22430 bp, 19 predicted proteins | sample KBSM64metaG_FD_99694 | JGI IMG/M metagenome (GOLD analysis project Ga0105246, IMG submission 99694) | Miscanthus rhizosphere microbial communities from Kellogg Biological Station, Michigan, USA - KBS M6-4 metaG | ecosystem: Host-associated > Plants > Roots > Rhizosphere > Soil | place... | reverse complement strand
TCTTCTTTTGGCAACATGATTACATATCCACCCGCACGTCCGCGCGGAATGATGGTCACTTTATGTACCATATCAGCATGTTCCAGGAAGTATCCTACAATGGTATGGCCTGCTTCGTGATAAGCGACGATACGTTTCTCGCGATCACTGATGACACGGCTTTTCTTCTCCGTACCCACGATAACACGGTCGATCGCCTCATCCACTTCGCGCATGGAAATATCTTTTCTGTTACGACGTGCTGCAAGCAATGCCGCTTCGTTCAGTAAGTTCTCCAAGTCTGCACCAGAAAAACCTGTTGTACGCTTCGCAATAATGTCCAGTTTCACATCTTTCGTGAGTGGTTTATTACGAGAGTGTACTTTCAGAACAGCTTCACGACCCCTAACGTCTGGACGATCCACTGTAATTTGACGGTCAAAACGACCTGGACGCAACAACGCAGGATCGAGAATATCTGCACGGTTTGTTGCAGCAACGATGATAATACCTTCGTTCGCACCGAATCCGTCCATTTCAACGAGCAATTGGTTGAGGGTTTGTTCACGTTCATCGTGACCGCCGCCCAGACCAGCACCACGCTGACGTCCCACTGCATCAATCTCGTCAATAAAGATGATACATGGTGCATTTTTCTTCGCATTTTCGAACAGGTCACGGACACGTGACGCACCGACACCGACAAACATTTCGACGAAGTCAGAACCTGAAATGCTGAAGAATGGTACTCCCGCTTCACCGGCTACGGCACGAGCGAGCAATGTTTTACCTGTACCCGGAGGACCTACAAGCAATACGCCCTTCGGAATACGTGCACCAACCGCTGCGAATTTCCGAGGGTCCTTGAGGAAGTCTACGACTTCAACAAGCTCTTGTTTCTCCTCGTCCGCACCCGCAACATCTTCAAATGTAACCCGCTTCTTCTCCTCATTGTAGAGACGAGCACGGCTTTTACCAAAGTTCATTACTTTACCGCCGCCGCCTTGAGCCTGATTGAACAGGAAGAAGAACAGCAGGAACATAATGATCAAAGGAATAAAGGAGGTCAGCAGTGTCAACCAGATGCTGTCACCTTTCATTGGTTCCTGGTGATATTCAAATTTGTTAGCTTCACTTGCAGCTACAAGTTCGGTAATTGCCTCATCCGTAGGAGGAATATACGTTGAGAAATTTTCTGATTTGGCCCCATCAGGTGCCTGTTTGTATCGGCCGGTCACGAGATATGTCTGACCGTTGAATTGAACAGTCACTTCGGCGATATTATTGGCTTTAACCTCAGCACGAAACTGATCATATCTAGGGTTTTCTATAACATCGTTTCCATCTGTGATAAATCTAACTAAACCCACCACAACTAAAAAAAGAATCAAATAAAAACCAGAATTCCGGATGAACCGATTCATCCCCTACCTCCTCTCGAGACACTTTAATTATTTTAACATAGCCCGACATGGCTTCTCAATAGAAGCCAAGAACAGCTCAAGGCTTGGGCCTTGCAGGATATCAGTTCGTGTAGATTTCCGGTTTCAGAATCCCGATATAAGGCAGATTCCGGTATTGTTCCGCATAATCCAAACCGTATCCCACGATAAATGCATCAGGGATATCAAAGCCAGTGTAATGGGCTTCCAATTCCACTTTACGGCCAGATGGTTTATCGAACAGCGTAACCACACGTACCGTTTCAGCACCGCGGTTTTCCAAAAGTTCAATCAAATAGCTGAGGGTAAGTCCACTGTCGATAATATCTTCGACAATCAGAACTTCACGTCCTTCAACAGAAACATCCAGATCCTTGATGATTTTGACAACACCGGATGACTTGGTAGACGCACCATAGCTGGATACGGCCATAAAATCCATCTCAACCGGTACCGTTATGTTTTTAACCAAATCAGCCATGAATATAAACGCACCTTTGAGCACGCAAATGACCAAAGGATTCCGGTCAGCATAATCGGCACTTAGTGTTGCGCCTAATTCCTTAACTTTACTCTGAATTTCTTCTTCACTGATCAATACTTCCTGAATGTCGTTCTGCAACTGTGCGAACCTCCTAAGTTATACTATGAAAGCCTTACCTGAACCATAACCACTACCCCTGAATCGCTGAATCGCCTACAGTCATGTACAGGATTGCGGAAGTACTCTCCCTGACAGGGGCTACATCGGACCGGCGAACACCCGGTAACCAGATGACATTACCTGCTCCATCACACACCACAGGAATACGGTGTCTGATAGAGGGGGGAATTTTCTCGTCGATGAAAATATTTTTCACCTTTTTGCTTCCGTTTAATCCCATTACTTTCATGGTATCTCCAGGTAACCGTGAACGTACAACCAGCGGCATCTGAAGCCCATCCGCATCAAACGCGGCTTGATCCGCCGATTCCGGTACATGATAGTTCTCGGGACTCATCGGCACTAACCGAATATATCGGTCAATTTCGGTGAGTGAAAGCTCATAAGTTCCGCTCCATTGTGCAAGACGATACTCGTAAGATTGACCCTGTGCACCTGTCTGTTTGCCAAAAGAGATCAGACCATACTCTCGGGTACATACGAGTGTTTGTCCAATATCAAGGCTCCAGGTCGTCACTTCGGTCTCCATGACCTTGCGACGAATAGATTCGATACGGGTAAAGTCGACAAAATCACTGTCCAAAGGCAGATAATTCAATATTAGTTTAATCAACCTTCGTTGTAAAGCGACATGTAACTTCAAGAAGGAAGGCACCTCAAAGGTTTGCCTTCCGCCGTTCACCTGCACTAGACACCTGTATGTGTCATGAGTACTCTGCTCCATGAAATCGTCTTCGTCACCCACAATTTCGGCAAGTCGATTCAGTGACGGCGTGAGTTGTCCATTATATTGCCCCAAAAAAGGAAGCACATCCAAACGAATCGCATTACGCCGATATTTGCGTTGGTCATTGCTCTCATCATGAAAATAAGTAAAACCCTTTGTATTACAAGCTTCTACAAGGTCTGTCTTGTTTATACGAAGGCATGGACGGATAAGTTCCACATTTTTTTCATGACGTTTGAACTTCATACCTGCCAGCCCCGAAAGCCCGCTGCCTCGTAACAAATGGAGCAGGATTGTCTCGGCCTGATCATCGGCATGATGTGCCAAAGCAATGCTTGCTGCCCCATATTTATCAGCGACTTCATGCAAAAAGGCATAACGCCGGTTACGTGCTGCCTCCTGTGGACCCTGGCCAGTCAGCTTCATATAGGAAGGTATATCAGCTTTTACCCATTCAAATGCAAGATCAAGCTGACGTGCCAAATCCATCATCTGACGGGCTTCTTCATCCGACTCAGCCCGAAATCCATGATGCACATGGGCACAGATCAATTCAAGCGGTACATGCTGCTTGCTGATCTGATGCATAATATGCAAAAAAGCTACCGAATCCGGCCCGCCCGATACAGCGACGATAATCCGGTCTCCGGGAACCCATAACTGATGCTCTTCCGCTGCATCCAGTACGTTATTCACCAGTGTGTCCCAGCGTAAAGCTTCCATACCTGTTCCTCATTCCTTGCGTTATGTATATGCACCCTCAAGATCGAAGATCAAAAACGTAGTGCATAGATAAGTACACCGATAAGTAAAATGACCGATAAAGCAAATGCATTTTTTAGCCATCGTGGTGTGCTTCTTCTGGAACGGCGGCCCACCTTTGTAGGACGTGCCATCAATTCCTTCCACGATTTTGCAGCATGGTCCGCATTCTTGAAACGTCCCTGAAGCGCCTCAATGATCCACCCACGAAAAGGGGATAACCGCTCGCTTTTTTCCACCAACAGCACGAGTTGATTCACATTCCGCAATTGCGGAAGTCCGTCTGCAGCCAAAGACTTCAGTGCGTCTGCTTCCAAAATATGAATCATCAGCAGCGCGTAAGCGAACACATCATATGTAGAATCTGCAGTTCGGCTGCCTGCATTCCAAAATCCCCGGTCATACCATTCCGTGAACTGTTTGACACTGCGTCCAATGGACGTAACTCCACCATAATCAATCAGTTCGACATGTCCATAATCAGACACGAGTACATTCTGAGGTTTGAGATCACCAAATACCCAGCCTGCCTGGTGTAATTGAGCGAGTCTCTGCAGCAGTCTTAATCCGACCAGCAGTGTCCAGTCCGTTCCCTGACGGCGAATGAAATGATGAAGAGCCTCACCCCGAACGTAGCGCATCACGTAAAAAGGGATATCCCGTCCCCGAACGGCATAATCGTCCACATCTTTAAGATAGGAAGGAATGCCGCTCTGCCGAAGGGCTTCATGATTACGCTGTAACTGAAACGATTTGAGAACATTGATCTCTGATTGCAAATCAATCGGATCAAATCCCATCTTAAGCGCATAATGTTTGCCATTCTCCCCGCGCTGGACAAGGAAAACAACCCCATTGGCGCCTCTGCCCAGCAATTTTCGAATCGTATACCGACTTCGATTCCATTTCCCCGTAATCACGGTTCCTGGCGGGAAAGAGGCATCAGACAACGTTGTCACCGAGCATCCCTTCTCTTTCAATGCGATAGTTCCCTTCTCTTTCCTGCTGTTTCTCCAGTGTACCATAACGGTAAAAATCAATCACCTTCTGAATTGCAGGACCTGTCGGCGTTGCCCCCTTTGTCTGCAACCGTCCGAACAGGGAGCGAACACGCCCCGGGTCATCGGTCCAGTCAATGTCCATTACCGCATCCTCTCCGCTGTGGCGCCCTGGAAAATGAAATACAGATAGCCTGCTCTTGCCTACTCTTGCCTGCAAGCTTAACATCAAATCTCGAATACCTTCTTCTACTGCTGCCAGCTTCGGTTTCATACTTGCACTGACATCAATCAGAAGCGTGACTTGCAGAGCAGCATTCTCCGTCAAGTTATCGATCACTTCCACGACCTGCGAGCGCTGGGAAGGCTCCAAATCAGTTACCGTTTTGGCACCCTTCTCTCCCAGAATTTGTGTCAACTCTCTATTAACCGCCTGTTGGATGGTCTGAACCACTGTCTTTCTTGTCATCATCTGCATCGTATGAGCAAGCTGTCTTGTGCCAACAATCTGACTGATTCCTCCGCCCGCACTCGCAATATCCTCAATTTCCCGGCTACCTAGCTCACCAATCGTACCATAATCAATTACGCCTACGACATTGACTGTAATACCCTCTTCGCGCGCCTCAGCTGCTGCCAGTACTGGGCTTACCCCCACATTGGAACAACCGTCGGTGATCAACAATATTTGTTTCATCCGCTATCCCTCCGTTTTTCGCACTCTCCAACTCTATGAATAGCATTGCCAGATTGAAGAGAGTTCAAACGGATTCGAGTGGATTGAATTATGAACGAATTAGACTATGCTATGGATCAAATTCCTGATCATAAGCATATGCATCAGGCCACTTAACTTACGGTACGAGGACGCTCCATACGATTAATACCCGGCACACGTAAGGTAGCCCATTCAGGGCGATAATGCTCAACTTTTCCAACTACCACAGTCATGTCATCCAAAATCTCTTGTTGCTGGTAGCGAATCACACTTTCGAGCAGGCAGTCTGCCAGTTCCTGCGGATCATCCGTATGGATCTCCTGGATAAGGCGTTTCATCCATAACTCCTTATTCACCGCATATCCTGGAGCATCATATATACCATCTGTCATCATGATCAAAATATCACCCGGCTGTAACTGAAGTGTTACCAAATCCACCTCAATATCTTTAATGATGCCAATCGGCAGATTACTCGCCGAGACCTGGATAACCTCCTGTCCACGTTTAATAAAACTTGGTGTCGAGCCAATTTTCATAAAGGTTGTCTCTGCTGTATATTCATCAATTAGTGCCATATCCACTGTAGCGTACATTTCCTCTGGAGAAGGCAGCATCAGTACAGAATTGACTGATTTGATCGCTAGTTTCTCATCCATCCCTGATTGAAGCAGTTGCTCCAAAATATTCAGTGCGGCGCTACTCTCCATACGAGCCCGTTCTCCGTTTCCCATCCCGTCACTAAGCGCAACAGCAAAGGTACCATTGCCTAATTCCACCGTGCTGAAACTGTCTCCTGACATCACATCTCCTCCCTTGGCAGCAGCAGCTACACCTGTTGTGACCTCAAATGTCTTTGCTGAACCAAAGGTCACGGTTGCCAATCCCTGCCTAGGGTCGGTCATCGTCTCATGCAAAACAGCAATATGCTCGTCCAGTACGTTAGAGATGAGCGGAGCGATCATTTTACGGCATTCATCGAACCCTCTGGTATATGCATGTACGATCTCGATTTCTACATTGCCTGCTTCCAGATTAATAATCTCAATGGAATGGATGGACAGTCCAAGTGACTCCAGTGCATCTCGGATTTGTTCCTCCTGCTGTACCATCTCCTCACTTTCGCGTTGAATTTCTTTGGCCAGGTCCTCCATCACCTGGGATACTCCGGACAATTGCTCAGCAACCAGATGTCTGCTATCCATAATCTGGCGTTTCCATTGCATATTATGCTGATGCAGACCATATTGGGCACGCATCACTTCAAATACCTCCTCCGGCTTGGCACACACTCTGTTCCATTCCACCGGTATTTGTTTGCCAGTCATCTCCGGGTTTGACTCAATGGAACTCATCACGTCCGTCATGTAACTGTACGTTTGAATAAACTTTGCATCCCAGCATTGCGCACGTTTGAAGCAGCCTGCGCACGTTCCCTCCGCAACCGCGTTCATGAAATGATCCATTCCGCCCTCTTTATGTACCGGCTCCCCCGTACCGGACATCTGGTCAAAGCTTCGGGATAACTGGCGGAAAACCTGCGAGAAGCGTGTAACCCGTTCCGCGGTAATATCTCGAATACGTTTTGCGTACTCATGCTGGGATTTAGTATGATCCTGTGTGCCCGGTACGTATTTGGAGATCGCCGTAAGCATACTCTTGGGTGTTAACATAAACAGCACAATGGCTGCACACGTCTCCCACAAGGAATTCATCACGTCACCCGGGCCGCCCAGATAAATGGATAGAATAGATGAACCCAGCAACATTCCCAGTGCAACACCAACACGTTTCCCCTCACGAAGCATACCTGCTAACATCCCGGCAAAAGCAAGCAAACTCATCTGATATACCGCTGACATGTCGGCCAGACTTAGAATCAGCCCTGTGATCACACCAACCGATGCCCCCAGGGGGGCTCCGCCCACTAGCGCAAAGATCAGAATAAGATAACGAGAAAGCATATGCTCCACAGAAAGAGACTGAATCGTCCATCCCACCGCCCCGGTCATTACAGATGCCAGCAGAATAATCAGGCACAGAATCTCTTCGTTCTTGAGGCTGAACTTTTTTTTGCGATACGTAAAAATGGGAATAGCCTGAATGAACACCAGTGTCAGTACGAAACTTAGCACTGAATCCATCGTCAGCATCATCATGGCATACCAACTGAACGAAGGCCCGATCACAACGGTGAACAATTTCACCATAAAAGTTGTCGTAAATACCATCGTTGGTGCATAAGATAATTCAGCACGGTCATAAGACTCCAGCCCTCGGAACAAAAGATAGAAGATAGCGATTTCGGAGGCTACGATCAGTGAAACCGGAAACGGAGCAAACAAGCTTCCCGCAATAAGCGCCGCACCTACCGGGACGATGTAATCCCTGCGCATAAAAGCAATGACGGCAAAGTATGCAATGGCAAAAGGAGACAACTCATTCAGAATCATTGCCTTTCCCAGTAAGAATCCCATAAAAGTAAGCAGCAATACCCACTTGCGCGATGCCACAGCCTGGACAGCCTTGCGGGAACCGAGCCACTGTTTCAGACGTGCCGACAGCTCCTCCCGAGCTGCTGCACCTCCTTTGCCTGCTTTCATCCCCGGAAATTGAATGACATTCCACTTCTCCATCATGCTCAAGGCACCCCATTCGAATAATTTGATTTCGTGTTTCATTCTCGATGGTTCTGATTATAGATAGATTAGAAGACATAGTTTGTCAGATTAGCTGGACGAGTTGCAAAAAGTTTACGACAAAAGAAACTGCTGCGGCGCGATGGTGTGAAACCCTCGGCCTTATTGTAGTTTTCAGGATTTTCGAGCACACTGAAAAATGGTAGCATGTCTGATTTTGAACGAGAAGTTATAGGGTGTCGCCATGATCTGAGCAGAATAACTGGGGAATGCCACGGAAACCTGTCGGTAAAAAATGGAAGACGACAAATGTTCTTATCCTTCCGTTGGACGTTGCAAATCGTGAAAGGATCGTGTCGTGCCTTACCTAAAAATCAATTCCTCTCCAATGTTTCGTCGAAAATACGAAATGTTCAATGAATTATAGAAAGAATGCACAAAAAAACCGTTAGCCAGTTGGCTAACGGTTTTACTTATATATTCATATCAGGTTGAAACAGATTATACACGCTTGGCGCCACGGCCACCGCGTTTGCCCTCTGTATTCTTCTTGAGCGAAGAGATCCGTTCTTCGCTATCTTTCAGGAAGCGTGACATTTTATCCTCAAATGAAGGTTTGCCTGCTGCGGGCTTGAAAGAACGGCCTCCGCGGTCACGGTTAAATCCACCGCCGCCACCACCACGACCTTGGCCACCACTTGGGCCTCCGCCGCTGAATCGTTCGCGATCTCCTCCACTGCGTTCCGGTCTAGGAGCTCTCGGGGGTCTGGATTGGGTTTGTTGCTCTACCGGTTTGTCAACAGCCTGTTTGATGGAAAGTCCGATCTTGCCGTCTTTGTCAACGTTGATAACCTTTACTGTAACTTGGTCATTCAGCTTCAGGTGGTCGTTGACATCTTTGACGTAATTGTCGGCGATTTCCGAGATGTGAACGAGACCCGTGACACCTCCTGACAGATCCACAAATGCTCCAAAATGCGTGATTCCTGTCACCTTGCCCTCTAACTTGGTGCCCACTTCAATTGCCATAGAATAAAATGATCCTCCCTTAAAAATATACAACCCGATTTTTTGAATGCCAAAATCATGCTGCGCTACTTGTAATTATACCTTATGCCATAAACCAAGGTCAACTGAGCACTAACCTATTGTAGAGCCTATTTTTTCCGGTTTACGCGCATAAGACTCATGGAAAACTAACCTTGCTAAGCAAAAGGCTGGATTCCATTAGTTCCCTGGTTCTTCAACCTGAATTGGTGTTTCTTCAGGAAGATAGTATCCTTTTTTTCGTGCCAGCTGTCCTATGTATTCAGGGTCTTTCAACCGGCTGACCTCATACTTCAGCTGCTCGAGCTTTTTCTGCGTATCCTGCTGCGAAATTTGCTGCGTGGCCAAATAAGCACTCTTGTCCGAAATTTGCGCATTCTGTACCAGAAAAGTGTACCCTGCCCAGATCGCAAATACAGTTACAAATGTCAACCAAAGCATCAGACGCCTTCGTACACCAGCAGACTTTCCCTGATTAGCGGGGCTCTTCTTGCTACCCACAGGTGTTCTACTCATTCCCCGGACGACCTCCTTGAAACCAGCGTTTCCATATCGCTGCAATTCTTGTACCCGCTTGGATCATCCATCGAGGCGTTACCCAATATCTCAGGAGCGGCCTAAACATCCAGCGGAAAAGCTTGCCGAAAGGGATTAAACATTGCAGCACCAGCCTGCCCAGAAATAGCAGGATCGCGATGAAGAAACCGACTAACACGCGAACCAATCTGTATATTCCCTTCGCTGGCACAACAATCAGGATGTTAAGGACATGTCCACACCACTGGATGAGTGTTCTTGCGAGTTTAATTAACATTACCACAAAACGCTGGGTTGTAACACTTAAAAGCCAAAAATAGAAACAAACTCCGATAATCAGCCCCAAAAAGACATAAAACCGCAACTGTCCGTGGTTTCCGGCATACAGCATCCGAAAAACGAACAGTGCGGAGGAGATCCAATACAACAAATCCAGTGTATGGATGCTCCATCTCGGAAATCGCAACTGCCCAGACAGTACCCGGTAACTGTCGTAAGCCACACCCATCACGACTCCCGATAACACCATCCAGGCCAGTGTGAGCCACTGCGTATCCAGAATCATCGGAACATCTTGCCAAACAAGCCTTTACTATTTTTGGACTGGGAACCGGGATCGAGATACTGAAGCGAACTAACCGTACCCTCAATAGATAAGAGACCTTCCTCCAGGCTCAGGTTTTTGATATGTAAATTGTGCCCCCGGATCGTCAGATGCCCAAGTTCGGTCTGAAGCAGAAACTCCTCACTGTCAAAACTCTCTACATTCGAGACCCCTGTCAGATCCAGCAGTTTCCGATTTTGCATGTTCAGATGGTGCTGTTTGGCCTTTCCGTGCTCAACCATGGCATGTACCCCTCCTTCTTTAGTACCTAGCATATGGATGAGAAACTCGGATTAGAACTGCCGACTCACTGATCCTTTCAATTCCCTTTGGCACGCAACATAAAAAACGCCCCCCCGTTACCGGGAGGACGCTTCATTCAAGCGATATAAACAAAATTAAACATTTATATGGAAGTCCTGTTACCAGTCCATTCCATTATCCTTGGCGATCGGCTCTTCCTTAACCAAGGTATAGAGGCTGCTCGCCTCATCCTTCTTGGTGCTCTCGGCAAGACGCTCCACCTTCACGGTAACAAGCTTTTGACCAAACTGAACCGTCAGCTCATCGCCTACTTTAACAGCAGCGCTGGGCTTAGCTTCCCGTCCGTTGACCAAGACACGTCCCTGTTCGGATACGTCCTTGGCTACCGTACGGCGTTTGATCAGCCGAGATACCTTCAGGAATTTATCAAGACGCATTATTTTACAGCTTCTTTAAGTTTGTTACCTGCTTTGAATGCAGGAACAGTGGACTCAGGAATCACGATCTCATTCCCTGTTTGCGGGTTGCGTCCCGTACGACCGGAACGTTTGCGGGTCTCAAAAGTGCCAAAGCCGATCAATTGTACTTTGTCTCCGCTAGCAAGTGCATCTGTAATTTCTCCTAAAAAGCCATTCAATACGGACTCGACATCTTTCTTTGTCAAACCGCTTTTGTTTGAAATGTTGTTGATCAGGTCTGTTTTGTTCATGTTAAAAGCCTCCCAAATTAAAGAAAAAGTATCTGCGAGCCTTGGTAGCCTTACCTTAACCAAGTCATATCTCGCACCGTTACTACACATGTATTCTGGCTTGCATGTTAAATTCCTGCCTTGACCTACGACTTTTTTTAGCTTTTGTCGCTTTATCGCAGAGAATCGTCTAAGTCCAGTACCCGAAACGATGTCTCATTAAACACCAGACTTAAAATGAGGTTGAACACATGTTCGTATCATCATAACACACTGCCCAGTCTGATGGAATATGGTATTTGGATATTTTTACAATTGGAACAAATTAAAGCCCAGCTTTCTTCGCCTGTTGCCAGAATTGCTCCATCTCTTCTACCGTACTGTCTGCAGGTGTCTTACCCTGCTCACGTAACCGATCCTCAATATACTGAAATCTCGCGACAAACTTGCGGTTTGTAGCAGCAAGAGCTTCCTCCGGATCTGTATCAATAAAACGTGCTACATTCGCCGTGGCAAACAAAACATCACCCAGCTCCAGCTTGCGTGCTTCCGCATCATGTCCTTGCTGCACTGCTTCTCTTAGTTCGGCCAGTTCTTCTTCAATCTTGGCAAACACACCCTCCACATTATCCCAGTCAAAGCCGACTTTGGCTGCTTTCTTCTGGAGTTTATATCCTTTCATCAATGCAGGCAAGTCGCGTGGCACACCGTCCAATACAGAAGTCTTTTCCGCATTCTGACCTTTGCGTTTTTTCTCCTCTGCCTTCATCTGTTCCCAGTTTTGTAGGGCTTCATTCGCGTCTTCAGCCTGATTGTCACCAAATACGTGCGGATGACGAAAGATCAACTTGTCATTCAATCCCTCAATGACGTCATAAACGTTGAATGTGCCGATCTCTTCTTCCATCTGAGAGTGCAACATAATCTGCAGCAGCAAATCACCCAGTTCTTCTTTCATATGATCCGGGTCATCCTCATCGATGGTTTCAATAACTTCGTATGTCTCTTCAATCAGGTTTTTACGAATCGACTGATGTGTTTGCTCCTGATCCCATGGGCAGCCGCCCGGACTGCGAAGAATATTCACGATCTCGTGCAAACGCGCGAAAGAGCGGCGGCGCAAAGCATCATCTGTATTTTTCGGCACATAGATCAGTGACAGATTGCCATAACCAGGAGTCCGATCCAGCTCATGCAGCGGTACCTTGTGGATGACTTCCTGACCTTGCACACCAAGTGCATGGCCCACAAACACCGGATAATCATCTGGATAAACTTCCATCAGGCACAGCTTCACATCCGAAGCCGTAAAACCATCGTAAACTTGCCCAATCAACGTATGTAACTGAGGCTGTACCAGTTCGGGATTCAGACTGCTGGCATCCAGCAGCTGAAAACCTTCAATGGGATCAAAACCGAGCCGGATAAAGGCTTCATCCAAGAAACTCTCTCCACCCATAACACGTAACGAGATCCCCTGCTGCGGACAGCGTTCCTTCAGTAATCTTACACTGGCTTCAGCTACCATTGGATGGCCCGGTACGGCATATACAATCTCGGTACCTGTGTCCCCGCTCCGAGCAGCCTCGATCAATTGGTTCGCAATCTCATCGTAAACCTCCGGGAAGGAGGATTTTGATTCATAGATGGCGTCAAACGACGTCATCTCCAGTCCCTCTTTCTGCAAATCATTCATTACCGGATGATCCAGTGTGCGTACATACAGAGTAGCCGCATGTTTCATTTTTTTAATAATACCTAATGTCAGTTGATCTGCATCTCCAGATCCTAAACCTACTACTGTCAAAGCTGCACTCATTGCGCTAAAACCTCCATCCGAACCATCCTGCTTTTCCGGGTTGCCTGCATGGCATATCCGTCTCCATAAGCATTTCAAACATCTCGGCTGAACAGGATGGCACTCAATAATTAAACGTATTATACCAGAATCTGTCGATATCCTATAATTGCATCTGCCAATAGCATCCGGTTTGGCTAACGCAGTACACGCATTCTGCGCAGCAGCTTCGACAGACGTGGCCCAAGCTTAGGCAAGGCCGACAATTCTGTTGCGGTCAGCAGCCCTGTCCGGGCCGCGGCCAGCACAAACATGGCTGCTCCTGCGGCTATGCCCAGCAGGCTCACGCCCATCGCAGCCAGCCGATGCGTGGCTGCGATGCCTAAGCCGCCGAGTATGACTTCGGCGGCCCAGGCCATGCCTAGCGCCGCCAGGCTCATGGCGGCGACCACCAGCGCCGGCTTCGCCAGAACGGCGCCAGGGGCAGGGCGCATGGCGGTGAGCCGCGCCAGCAGCGCCACATTCAGGCCAGCCGCAAGCATGTAGGCGGCTGCACCTGCAAGCGCCGCGCCGCTAATGCCCAGCGCCGGCACAAGCATGACGTTCAGCAGCACCTTGACGCCTGTGGCGGCCAGCATGCTGAACGCGGGAGCGCGCACGGCGCCTAGGCCTTGCAGTAGCGCCGCCGCAATAATGCTGACGGTGCTGCCCGCTGCCGTCAGCGCCATGTACCGCAATGCTTCGGTGCCTGCGGCATCGCCGTAAAGCATGCGGTTAATCGGATCTGCCAGCACTGCAAGACCTGCGGATGCCGCCAGACCGATGAGCCAGAACCAGCGCAGCGCTATGCCTGCTTGCTGCCTGACGGCTTCTGGCCCGCCCTTCAGGCGCGCTTCGGCCATCGCCGGAATAAACAGCACCGAGAGTGACGTGGCAAGCATCGTCACCAGCTGCACCAGCGGCAATCCACGGTTGTAGATGCCGAAGGATACCATTGTTTGCAACTCATCTAGCCCTTCCCCGCGCAGCAGCCTTGGAACCGTGAAGGTGTCCACCAGATTCATCAGGGGTACCGCGAGTGACCCCAGACAAACCGGAATGGCATAGATCAGCAAAATGCGTATCCACGCTGTGTTCGAGCGCCTGGTCTCCCGAGCTTGTACATCTCCTTCCACTGGAGCAACATCATGTGCTACTCCTCCAGCATTGGCCCTTGGCTTGTTTTCTAAGTCTTGGGAAGCGTCTGCGGACTGTCTAATCTGACTAATATTCCTTAGCCGCTCCGCCTCACCATATACCTGCTCGCCCTTGCTCTCTCCATCTTGTGTACCCAAAGCCCTATCATCCACCGAATGCTCTGCCCTCTCTTTCCGGCGATGTCGGTATACAAATCCCAGCATTACGGCAAGCCCTGCGCAACCTCCTGCCACCGAACCTAACATTGCCCCTGCAGCAACATTCTCAAGCGAAGCATCCTGGCGAATTAACCACAATAACACCACAATCATGACCGTTACCCGTACCATCTGCTCTACTACCTGAGAGAGAGCTGTAGGCATCATCTGCTGCATTCCCTGAAAATATCCGCGCAAACCTGTCATCACTGGTACACATAACAAGGCTAAAGATGCAGCATGGATCGAGGGAATGACGTGCTGATTACCAATCAAATCTGCGACCCACGATGCGCTCACGTACATCACCATAGCCGTGAGCAATCCAAGGCCTCCGAGTAGCATTGATGATATTCGTATAATTCTGCGGCTCTCGTCTGGTCTTCCGAGGGCATGCTGTTCTGCTACAAATTTCGAGACGGCTAGCGGCAGACCCGCCGCAGCCAGCGTAATAATGAGCATATATAACGGATAGACCGTATTGTAGATACCAAAGACACCGTCTCCCCCCAGATTTTGAAGAGGAATTTTTTGAAAAGCACCAATGATTTTGGAGATAATGGCGGCAAGCCCAAGGATAAAAGCACCCTGTAGCAGCCTTGTTCCTAAAGATGGCTGTTTTATCAATTTCCCGGTTCCTTCCATGTGTATTCTGGCATTCAAACGAAGCATATAACTCCCTTTGCTATTATACCTGCCAGAAGGCACACAATACGAACATCCTTTGAGCCACAACCTGTGATCAGATCAAAGCCTCTAGCCTCCCCCCATCTATGTAAGGTGAAATATTTTTTTCCACTTAAACGGAGAGGACAGAAAAAAACTGAAAAAGCGAAGCTAAAAGCTTTCTGCAAGAAAGCTACATCGGAAGCATAAGCTTCGCCTTTATCACCGGATTTTCCCCTTTGGAAAAGGGAATCCAAAAAAATCTGGGGATAACCGCTACTCTCCAGTTTATTCTGTCATCGGAGTACTTGTGTAAACACTTATAGTTCAACTTATATGTAAAAAGCAAAAACTCCCGTATGCCCGGTTCAGGCTCACAGGAGTCCATCTGCTTTCTATTGTTCCATTTGTTTGCCGAGGAATCCTGCAGCTGTCTCAGCCATTTTAACTTCCATCTGAGACATCTTCACGGACTCGTCCTTGTTGAACAGGATAACGGTTCCGATGGGATCACCACCAGAGATAATTGGCGCGATAACAAAAGAGGATAACGTCTCGTCATGATCTTTGCTAAGCTCATAAGTACCATTGGTTGCTTCCATAATTGTCTTACGGTTTTCCATGCAACTCTCCACTAGGCTGCCAACCTGTTTATCCAAATACTCTTTCTTGGAGCCGCCTGCCACCGTGATAATGGTATCCCGGTCAGAAATCATTGTAACGTGCCCCGTACTCTCATACAGCGATTCCGCATATTCTTTGGCAAAATCGCCAAGTTCACCAATCGGTGAATATTTTTTAAGAATAACTTCTCCATCACGATCCACAAAAATTTCAAGAGGATCTCCCTCACGAATACGTAACGTACGACGGATTTCTTTAGGAATGACCACACGACCCAGGTCATCTATACGGCGGACAATACCAGTAGCTTTCATTTACATGTTGCCCCACTTTCTCGAGAAGATTTTTCAACTACTGTTCCTTAATGGGTAGAGGAAAGTCCCAGAACGTTTAGTGTGATTTCTTGACCATAGTATTCATCTGTTCCCATATCCTTATACATGCTTTGCAGAATATAGTTGATTATCTTTTTTGAAAAGTGATAGAAAGTAATTCTCAAGGCCGCCATGTGTCAAAAAGCAAAACGAAGCAGCAGAAAGAACCTTGGTTCTCTCCGTGCTTCGTCAGGCTTGTCCCATAAACCGTTAATTTAACACCTCTTAGGAAGCCACTGAGGCTTCTCTAAAAAACATGTTAATACCACATTATATAAGTTTATTTACCGCTTGTGCCTTCTTCGGTTTTCGCATCTTTGTCTGTTCCTGTCGTACCTCCTGTTGTACCTTCCTCTTTCTTCTCCGTCTTAGGAAGTTTCACTTCTTTGATGATTTTATCCAGATCTTTTTGCATAAACGTATCGATTTGAGCACCAGCTAGCTGGCTTTTCAGCGTTTCTTTCTGCTCCGGTTTCAATTTGGAGTAATCTGCCTCCGTACGTGCTTCTACCTTCATAACGTGATAACCGAATTCCGTTTCAACCGGATCACTGATTTTATTAAGCGGCAGTGTTTTCGCAGCTTCTTTGAAAGCTTCTACCCATGTCGCAACAGGTGTATCTTTATACAATCCACCATCGGGTACAGAACTAGCGTCATCTGAATATTTTTTCACGATTTCAGCAAAATCAGTTCCGCCTTCAAGTTTCGCTTTTACTTCTTTCGCTAACTTTAATGCATCTTCTTTCTTACGTTCTTTCTGCGTTTTTGAATCCGTGAATCCGATCAGCACGTGACGTACAGAAGCCGTTGTGAACTGATCTTTGTTTTTCTCAAACTCTGCCTTGATCGCATCTTCAGTTACGCCTGTTTCTTTATCTTTAATCACCGTCATAATGCGAGTCATGTAGTCTTTAATGTTTTGATCCGTCAGATTTTGAGCTTTCAACATCTCAGCCCACTGATCCTCTTTCACTTGAGCTTTCATTTTGTCGAATTGTTCGGATGCTGTTTTGGCACCAGCCGTTTTTGCTTCTGCACTTGCTTTGCCGCTCAAATATTCATAAGCAATCTCTTGCTTTACCAGGTACTCTTTAAAATCATCCATATCCATCATCTGTGCATATTCCGGATAGAGGAACTTCATGACACGTTGTTCCATGTCGAATTCATTCGCCGTGATCGTGCCACCATCATACGTAGCAACTACAGCGCTCTTATCTGTTGATTCCGGTGCTTTCGCTTCTTCCTTCTTGCCACATGCAGCAAGCAAGGACAGGGACAGTACTGCAACCATACCTACGGACAGCACTTTTCCCACTTTTTTATACTTTGCTAACATCTTTTAGTTCCCCCTTTGATTTAAAAGCAGTCTTCATGGATTCCAGAAACTTTTCTACCAGCTCCATCAGTTGCTTATCCCCAAGACCCTTGCCTTTGACATGAATCAGCATATGGGGTCCTTGTTCAAATTGTACACGTCTTTCGAACTGATTTCCAATGTGTGAGATTTTTGAGAGCTCGAAGGCATGCTCACGCCCTTCATAAAACTTGACTGTAAGATCGTCACCACGCTGTGTGATAGACTCAATGCCATAGATTTTCCCGTACACTTTAAGGCGGGCCACCGCCATCAAATTGATTACAGCCTCCGGCAGATCACCGAATCGGTCAACCAATTCGTCTTCAAGTTCCATTGCGTCGTCGAAGGAAGCAATAACTGCGACCTTTTTATAGATCTCAATTTTCTGAATACTGTCATAAATATAATCCGATGGCAAGTAGGCATCGATACTGAGATCCAGCGTTGTATTCCACTGATCGGAAGGAACAGGCTCCTCGCCCAGCATTGTAACTTTACGTTTGTTGATTTCTTCCGCCAGCATCTGCGAGTACAGGTCGAACCCGACAGAAGCAATAAAGCCATGCTGTTCCGCTCCAAGCAGGTTACCCGCACCACGAATGGACAGATCTCGCATCGCAATTTTGAAACCTGAACCAAGCTCGGTAAATTCCTTAATGGACTGCAGGCGCTTCTCCGCAACTTCGGTAAGTACTTTATCCCGTTGGTACGTGAAATACGCATAGGCAATACGGTTAGACCTGCCCACCCGTCCACGTAGCTGGTACAACTGGGAAAGCCCCATTTTATCTGCGTCATGTACGATCAGTGTATTTACATTCGGAATATCGACACCCGTCTCGATAATGCTCGTGCTTACCAGTACATCATACTCGCCGTCCAGGAAGTCGAGGATCGTCTTCTCCAGCTCGGTTTCACTCATCTGGCCATGACCGACGCCAACCTTGGCTTCGGGTACCAGATCTGAAATTTCGGCAGCCATCTCCTGAATGCCTTGCACCCGGTTATAGAGATAATACACCTGACCGCCACGGGCTAACTCCCGTTCAATTGCTTCACGGACAAGCGCCTGGCTGTGCTCCACCACATAAGTCTGAACCGGAAAACGGTTTTCCGGCGGAGTCTCAATAACCGACAGGTCACGTACACCCAACATGGACATGTGTAAAGTACGCGGAATTGGCGTTGCTGTAAGAGTCAGCACGTCCACGTTTGTTTTGAGCTTTTTCAGTTTCTCCTTGTGTGTTACACCAAAACGCTGCTCCTCATCAACAATGAGCAGTCCCAGGTCTTTGAACACCAGATCCTGTGACAACAAGCGGTGCGTACCGATAACAATGTCGATTGTACCGGCTTTGATGCCTTTGGCCGTCTCATTCTGTTCCTTGCGGGAACGGAATCGGCTAAGGACATGAATGTTGAATGGATAACCGGAGAAGCGCTCACGGAATGTTTCGTAGTGCTGTTGAGCCAAAATTGTGGTCGGAACCAGCACCGCCACCTGTTTACCTTCGATTGCCGCTTTGAACGCAGCACGAATGGCCACTTCTGTCTTGCCGTACCCAACGTCTCCACACAATAAACGATCCATGGGACGGTTTTGTTCCATATCTTTTTTGATTTCTTCAATCGCACGCATCTGATCCCGGGTTTCATCATAAGGGAACATGTCTTCAAACTCCTGCTGCTCTGCAGAATCCTTGTCGAATCCATAGCCTTTGGACGTTTGACGTTCTGCGTACAACTTGATTAGATCATCGGCGATATCCTGAACGGATGAACGAACTTTATTTTTAACGCGTGTCCATTCATTGCCGCCCAGCTTGTATATTTTCGGCTCCTTTTCTTCAGAACCCACATATTTCTGGATCAGATCAATCTGTTCAATCGGAACAGACAACTTGTCTCCACCAGCATACAGAATGTGCATGTAGTCTTTATGAATACCGGCAACTTCAAGCGTGCCAATCCCGAGGTATTTACCAATCCCGTGGTTCTGGTGAACGACATAATCGCCCACTTTCAGCTCGCTATAGGACTTGATACGCTCGGCATTGTCGATGTTTCGAATCGGTTTGTGGGCTTTACGCTGCTTCTGTGAGAACATCTCACCTTCTGTGATCACCGCCAAATGAATGGACGGCATTTCGAATCCCGTTTGCAGATTGCCGTTCAGCATCTCCGGCTCAGGAATGTCGTAATCCTGCAATACCCGGCGCATCCGATCCATCCGTTCCTCACCATTCGCAAGCATCAGCACCTGTACTCCGGCTTTTTGCCAGCGTTCCATCTCTGCCTTCAGCACGTTCATCTGTCCATGGAAATCCTGCATGCCCCGGCTGATAAAGTTCAGAATGTTCTGTGGTTGCGTATGCGGCACCTGGCGCAGAAAGATCGACATAAAGATCGTCTGGAACGAACGCTCATAGAGCAGCTCATCCCCATCTGCCGATAGCGGCAGATCTGGCAGTGTTTTTCCATTTTGCATCAGATGCAAATTCCACTCGGACTCATCCCGATCCAGCTGCTTGGATGTTTCCGACAGTCTTGCCGGCTCATCCAATACCAGAATTGTATCTTCTGGCATGTAGTCATAGATTGTTTTATTTTCCGGGTAGAGTGGGGAGATGTATTTGTACATTTCCGAAAAATAAACATGCTGACGCAGCAACTCGATCTCGCGATGCATCTCTTCACGTAGACGCAGCTTAGCCTGACGATCTGTCATCTTTTCCAGTTGCTGTTCAAGCAGAAGTGCCGCCGTATCGGCCGCTTTCTCCATACGCTGCTGATCTGCAATCAGTTCTTTACACGGCAGTACCGTGATCTCCTCTATCTTTTCAATAGAACGCTGATCCGCGGGATCAAATGTACGAATAGAATCGATTTCGTCGTCAAATAGCTCCACCCGATACGCAATCGATGAAGTCACCGGATAGAAGTCGATAATGCCACCACGTACACTCATCTCTCCGCGCGACTCAACGCGCTCCACACGCTCATAGCCAAGCTTCACCATCTCCAGCAAGAACGAATCCAGTTGAAGCGTGCTACCCTGTTTAATCTGAATATGTGCACTTGCCATTACTTCAGGCAGAGGAACATAACGTCTTACCCCGGAAAAAGGAATGACAACAACGCCCCTGAACCCTTGGGCGCAACGAACCAAAACTTCTATACGCTGAGCGAGGGTTTCCGGACTGGACACCGCTGCCTCAGCCGCAACGAGCTCATTAGCAGGATAGATTAACACCTGATCGCTTGAAAGCGCTTCCTGTAAATCTTCTGCGATTTTTTGTGCAGCAAACATGTTATGTGTGACGACGAGCAATGGCCGGTCCATCTCTTGATGCAGCGCTGCCAGCATAATCTGGCGAGCTGAACCGGATAAACCCGAAACCAACTGCTCCTTCATGCCGGATTTGACTCCAGCCGTAATGGACGCAAAGTCCGGATCTTTGGAAAAAGCTTTTATGAGTGCTTGTAACAAAAGGGGCACCTCTCTTATAACTTTCTTGATTATTGATCATTGCACGCTGTTGTGCAGTATCTGCATGGTCATTGGAATTTTTAAAAATTGGATAGTTATTCCTTTTCGTCCTGTTTCATCATAAAGGATTAATCGAAACATTGCCACATCTGTTCATGCAGCAACCCTCTAATTTAAAATTCAGGTTTGAAGAGATTCTGTTTTTGTTCCAACTGAAAAGAAGCCTCAGCAGGCTGCCAAGGCTATAAAAGTCAGGTCGCTGCAACTGCGGCCTTCCTCTCTTTCATTTTTTCAATGTTCATCCATTCATATCTTCATTCTAGTCCTACTGCAGGCGATACCTACTGAAGCGGATTCGCAAGCAAACTCAGCTCGGGGTTGTGTTCTAACGCTTCCTTACAATAATCACATGTAATCCGAACGGTAACATCACCACCCGAATTATACGCTATTATATCCCTCCGCTCGTCAGGGGTCAAGAAATGAAAACCGAGCTGTGCTTCCGTGATTTTAGCCGAATCAATTCGTCCAATAAAGGTACGGCAATGCCGACATACATAATTCACTGACATAGTTATGCCTCCTGAACATGGTTTATACATCCAGTATGCCCAGGTTGTCCGAATAAAAGTCGCACATTTGATCTTTTTCCAGTGTTACTGCCTTAATACTGGATTGTATCAACCGTTGAATTTGGCCATCGTTTGCTCAAACGTATTCGTCAGGCTATGCTCCAGCGCATCACATGTTTGCTCAATCGTCTGCTCCAGTGCTTCTTTTTCTTTCTTCATGAATGTTGACAGTACATAATCTACAATGGCATGTCCTGGATCAGGCCGGGATATACCCATACGAACCCGGTTAAACTGTTGTGTACCTGTGTGCTGAATAATGGACTTGATCCCATTATGTCCACCGGCGCTACCCTGATATCTCAGGCGCACCTTGCCAATCTCTGTATCCATATCGTCATATACAACGATCAGGTCTTCCAGACTCACTTTATAAAAATCCATGTAAGCTCGCACCGATTCACCCGAAAGGTTCATATAGGTCATCGGTTTTATTAATACCGTTTTGACACCGCCAATGTTGCCTTCTCCGATCAGTGCCTTACACTTGTTCTGTGTAATCGAAATGTTATGGCGATCTGCCAATCGATCCAGCGCCATAAAACCGATATTATGCCGGGTTTTGGCATAGTTCGAGCCTGGATTTCCAAGTCCGACAATCCACTTCATCTTGTTCCCTCCTTCAATTATCACTTAGGTGAGGCATAGACTTCGAATGTTATATTTCATATAATATCAGGAAAGTACGTATCGAACATTTATCCACCCAGGAAGGTGAGCGGGTTTTGCGCGAAGATAATGGACAACTGACTCAACATAGTGACTTTATTTATCATCTGGAGCATCATGTGCCTGTACAAGTGTATGACCGTGACACTCATATCGAAATTGGTCTGATTACCCGTTTCGATAGTCAATTTGTCGAAATTGCTGACACGCTGTTTCACAGACGCCGCTTCCGCTTTATTTCCCGCCCGGGATATTAATGCGCCAGGCACCCTTTTACATCATCCTTTAAAAACGGCACGCCGACAGGGGTTACATTTTCCGTTCAACCGGAAGACGTAACCCCTCTACTAC
>Ga0105246_10000424_pt1 | contig 22563 bp, 13 predicted proteins | sample KBSM64metaG_FD_99694 | JGI IMG/M metagenome (GOLD analysis project Ga0105246, IMG submission 99694) | Miscanthus rhizosphere microbial communities from Kellogg Biological Station, Michigan, USA - KBS M6-4 metaG | ecosystem: Host-associated > Plants > Roots > Rhizosphere > Soil | place... | reverse complement strand
TTTTTCGCCCCTGGGGGTGGCAAAATAAGTGCTTATGAAAACAAAAGATATTTAATTCTTAAAAGCAGGCATCACACCTGACAAAAAAGTGTCGCTATCCCACCGATCGCCCTCTTCAAGACTCAACCAGACTATCACTAATTTTTTTGAGGGGATAACCCAAACGTATTGGCCAAAATAGCCCTGGCATGAAAAACAATCAGCCGGAACATGTGGGTAGTCAAGATTGGCATTTACCCATTCTTGAAATTTGCAAACAATTTGCAAACAAGTTTAACGCGGAGATAATTAATGATGCGGACAAGATGGCCCAGGAAGTAAGCAGGTACGGAGAGATACCAATCGTACATTATGTTACCCAACAACAGGTATTAGATATTTATTACCAGGTCAAGATGGATGTAAAGCGTTTAATTGGGAGCGAAGTAGAACGATTGAAGGGGGAGAAAGAGGGCTTAACTTTAGATAGCTAGCTGGTAGGAGGCGTTAATCTGGGAAAAACTTCACCCTTTCATTCTTGCAACGGGAGCTTTTTTAGGTGTTCATACATAAGTTTCAGGCAGTTATCCTCGCAATAGGATATAAAACGAGTGTTCCAGAATTTTTAAATCCCATCAGAAACCACATACACCCAGGCAGCAATGGCGACTATCGTGCTAATGTTAATTATTTGATTGACGATAATAATAGTGTTTTTATCCGGCATGCAGATCAGGCCACACCTGGCTTTAATGCGTCAAATCTTGGATTGGGATCCCTTCGAAATTCAACTAGGATCTACAACAGTAACAAGTAAGTTCGGTTTTTGGATTACCGCACCACCAGTTTCCTTCCTTCAATTTTTACGTGAATATTTCCGCGGTCCAAAAGATTGACAATGCCTGCGAGTGATAAATTTCGCTCCATTTTGCCTGAGAAAAGGTCTTCCGGTATTTTACCTGCATATTCGATATCCAAATCATACCATCGGGCCACTTGCCGTAAAATTGCAGGAACATCTGTTTTGTCAAATTGAAAATATCCTTTTACCCAGGCTACGGCGAGACTTGTATTGGCTTCACTTAGACTCAATTTTCCATTTGATTGATCCATTACAGATTGTAGTCCAGGCTTTATGATAATTGACTGAATTGCGGTATTGGTTGAAGGATCAACTACTGAAGTTTTGACCGACCCTTCGAGCAAAGTTGTTCTTACGGCATCCTCGTCATTATAACTATTGATATTAAAATGTGTACCTAATACCTCGACCAGTTGGTTGCCTGTTCTTACCATAAATGGCCTTGATGGATCATGCGCAACCTCAAAATAGCCTTCGCCTGTCAACGTTACGGTACGGGTACCGCCATCAAAAAGATCCGGATAACGTAACGAAGATGCAGCATTCAACCAAATTTTTGAGCCATCTGCTAATTGCAACTGATATGGACGACCGCCCCTGGGGACGTTGACGGTATGAAATCTCGGAACAAGGTTGGTATTGCCCGCTATACTATATGCAATTTCACCATTCTTCAGTTTGACTATTTTTACATCTCCTTCCTGAAGAATCTCACCTGTAGCAGTGCTATCTAATTTAAAAGAGCGTCCATCGTCTAATGTCAAAATGGTTTGGTTGCTGCCGGGTAATATCTTATCCGGTGTACGAACCTTGTTAACCGCAATGGGCTGCGGTGAAATTGGTTTTTCGTGTAAAATCCGCCAGGTAAAACTTAGTCCCAGTAACAAAATAATTGCCGCTGCCATTTTCCACCAAAGCCTTTTAACCTTTACTTCCCTCTCCAGCATAGTAGTATTATTGGAGAAGATCGACGATTTCATCGCTTCCCAATTCACAGATACGTCCACTTTTAAGTCTCCGGCCATTGCTTTTTGCCAAAGCGGCTGAAAATAAACTTCGAGCTCTGTACGCTGTTCTTCAGTCAGACCATGCAACCATATAGAGAGTTCTTCCAATTCAGTTTCGTTAATCATTCCGGACTGGTACAGATCCAGCAGCTGGCGAATTCTTTCATTTGCTTGCATAGGTTAAGTTTACAAGATGTTGGTTTAGTTGCTACCTAGGAAAAGACAGTCGGGAGTTCGATTTTAGCCAACCATTCTAAATTATTTTGACAGGCTGTCAAACTTTAACAGATCAGTCTTATCCTAAATTAATTTACCTTGCCAAGGGAAACACTTAGAACAGAATGGACGAGCACGAATATAACGAACCGGGATACCACGAATTTATCCGACTCTTCGACACCTATAAAGTGCCGGTGCATTCCTATATACAAACCATAACCAAGAATTTCCATACTGCCGAGGAACTGACACAGGAGTTGTTCATACGACTGTGGAACAAACGACACAATTTTGACAATATTGAAGCGAAGGATCAGTATATATTCCGGATGGCCCATAATGCCTGTATGAACTGGTTTCAAAAAGTGGCGCTTGATGCCCGGCTGGCTAAGCAGCTGAAAGAACAATTGCAATTAGCCCATAACAACGTGGATGATCAGGTTGCAATAAGGGAAGCAAAGGAGCTGCTCGAAAAAGCAATAGCAACACTGTCACCTCAGCGACGCAAAGTATTTGAACTTAGCCGCAAACAAGGTTTGCGCCTGAATGAAATAGCTGAAACATTAGATATTTCTTTTCATACAGCCAATCATCACCTTGTGGCTGCTTTGGCGCAGATAAGGGAATATTTTCTAACCCATTCGAAGGAAGGTGCACTACTCCTCATCCTGTTCGCGCTGATCAACTGAGGAATAATGGCGAATGAATAAGTTACATGCAATTAGCCACAATTTCGCTTGTATAAAAATAACTTTCGCTGTTAGTATTAATAATTGGAATTGTAAAACTTTGTTTTCCGATTGTGAATTATAACAGCGTGCCTGGAAAATCTGCACATTTACTGCAAAAACTCAAAATTTAAAAAAAAATCACAAAAAATTTACTCAGGCTTAGCTATGAATTCATTTTAGGCTGTCTTCTTCTTTCAGAATGGTTTTGAACAAACCCGGCAAACGACGGGAAAAATAAACCGCCACTCCGCAGGCCAGCGGAATGACGGTATAAAGTTCTGGGCCTTCTTATTAACTGCAAAGTCATATTTAAAAACCCAAAACAGCTGTAATTTATGCAATGTACAACTTTTTATGGAAGGCTGCATATCCAATGGCCGCCTCCTCTAACCAAAACAATGTGGTTAGCCATGAAACTAATTATTCTATTTTCCTGTGCAGGTATCCTTCAGGCTTCGGCCAGGGTTAATTCACAACAGGTTACTTTCTCCGGTTCAAATGTACCGCTGGAAAAAATCTTCAATGTCATTGAACAGCAAACAGATTATGTAGTCTTTTATAACTATACAGCTATAAAAGATGCAAAAAAAGTCACCATCAATGCACGGGCGTTACCACTTGAGCAGTTTCTTAATGAATGTTTCAAATCGCAGCCTCTAAAGTATGTGATAGAGGGGAAAACTATAATGATCGCAAAACAACCTTTAGTGGTTCAGCCCGCTGTCACGGCTCTGCAATCTTCTTTCAGGGACATTCGGGGTGTAATAACTGATGAAAATGATGAACCCATGCCAGGGGTGAGTATTACAATAAAGGGCAGCTCCATAGGGACTACTACAAATAAAGATGGAAGTTTTACCATCAATGCTTCTGAAGGCAATACGCTGGTCTTTAGTTATGTTGGTTTTGTACCGCAGGAAATTGCAGTCACCAATCAATCTTCAATAAACGTAAAATTGTTATTACTCTCTGCAAATTCTTTGGGCACTGTAGTAGTTACTGCACTTGGTATTAAGCGTGGAGAGAAAGCCATTACTTATTCCACACAGACACTAGACGGTAACAAAATAAATGTCGCAAAAGAAGCAATCAATCCAATCAATTCATTAAAAGGTCAGATCGCAGGCTTGAGTATTACAAATGTAGGTGACGGCATCAGCAGCAGTCCAAAAGTATTATTAAGGGGTAGCAGGTCTATTACCGGAAATAATGCTCCTTTATATGTTACGGATGGTGTGCCAAGCGATTTCGGTCTTTTGGACCCTAATAATATAGAGTCGATTACTGTTTTAAAAGGAGCTTCCGCCGCTGCGGCATACGGAAGTGCCGGTCAGAACGGTGCGATAATAATTACCACCAAAAAAGCAAGGTCCGGGAAATTTTCAGTTAATTATAACGGCGGGATAAGGTTTGACAAGGCTTTAATATTAACTGATTTCCAATACCAATATGGCCAGGGCGAAGGTGGTGTCTTCTTTCCGAATTCTGAAAACAGTTGGGGTCCGAAGGCGACCGGCCAGATGGTGACTTTATGGAATGGAAAATCTGTTCCATTAACCGGTCAGTCAAATCGGTTTAAGGATTTCTATCAACTCGGAAAAACCATTAATAATTCGATCAGCATAAGTGGGGGCAGTGATAAAATGCAAACTTATTTTTCGTATTCCAACACCCGTGTGCTTGGTGTTCTCCGCAAAAACAATGAGCTGACCCGGCACACTATGGATCTGAAAATTCAAAATAACATTACATCAAAATTTTCAATCAACACTCAAGTCACCTATGGACAGGATGATCAGTCTACTTCGTCGCAATATCCTTATTCGTCAATATATGTTACGCCTGTATCTATACCATTAAGTGAAATGAAAGATTATAAGTATACGGATGTTAGTGGTGTGGTACAACAAAATTACTGGAAGCCCAACACGCTTGGCTCTAATCCTTATTTTACGATGAATGGTGATATCGTGAAAAACTTTCAATATAAAGTGTTTGGCTTATTTACAGCAAAATACAAATTTTCCAGTTGGATAGATCTCCAAATTCGGGGCAGTTTCACCAGAACATCGTCTAAAAATGAACAGGATAAATATGCAGGTATTTCTCTGGTACAGAGTGTTTGGGGTTCTGATTATTACCTGACTACGACTGGCAGTCAGTCAACTTATGCAGATGCATTGCTTACTTTCAAACGTGATCTGAATAAGAATTTCAATTTGTCCGGAAATATCGGGGCGTCTATAACGGATGCCAAAAGTGAAAGTCTTTATGCTCACGCTAATGGCTTGTATAAAGAAGATTTCTTTTATATAGGAAATGGAAAGGCGCCCATTACAACGAATGGTAACAGGAGAAGTCCGGAAGTTCAGGGGATTTATGGACTTGCTACGTTGTCTTTCAAAAATTATTTGTTCATGGAATTAACAGGGAGGAATGACTGGTCGTCCGCACTTCCCAAAGGGCACCAATCTTACTTTTATCCTTCAGGTGGTCTGACTGCAGTTATATCGAGTATGGTTGATTTACCTTCCTGGATTTCTTTTGGAAAAGTAAGGCTCAGCTATGCAGAATCGGGCTACGGTGGGATTGAATACCTTAACAAAAATTATTACTCGGTGGGTCTGGGGGGAGTAATAATTACACCTACCATTCAATCGCTTGGTAATTATAAACCTGAATTGACAAGCTCTTATGAAGGAGGTCTGGATTGGCGATTTTTTAATAACAGGCTTGGATTCAATTTAACCTATTACCGCACTGAAACAAAAAATCAACTTTTGTTGATAGGAGCTCCATCTGCTTCACTGTTCGATCAAAGATATATAAATGCTGGTCTGATCAGGAACCAGGGAGTAGAGTTAACCTTGAATTTAAATCCGGTAAAAAGCGGGAATTTTTCCTGGGATGTAGCTTTTAACTATGCAAGAAATAAAAATAAAGTGATCAGGCTCACAGATGAGATTAAATCGGTAATTATCTCTGGCGGTGGTGGTAGTGCTGCGGCTGCTACTATAAAAGTTGTGGAAGGTGCCAGTTACGGAGATATTTACGTGAAGGGATGGCAGAGGGATTCCTTAGGGCGGAAGCTGGTAAGCGATCAGGGAGTTCCGTTGTTAACTGCAGGACAGGATATCAATGTGGGTAACTATAATCCGAACTTTTTGATGGGACTAAATAATAGTTTATCATATAAAAATTTCTCCCTGAGTTTCCTGATTGACTACAGGAACGGGGGCCAGGTAATTTCCGCCTCACAGGCCTTAATGGATGGAAGGGGCGTTACGAAAGCAACTCTTAACGGAAGGAATAATGATTTGGTTCTTGATGCTTATACAAGCGATGGGAAGAAAAATACAAAGGCAATATCCGCACAAAACTATTATAGTTCAATAGGAGATATATACCTATCAGGCGAATTCTATAATTATTCTGCCACGAACATACGTCTCAGGGAAGCGATCCTGACCTATAAACTTTCAAATAAAATATTAAAAAAGGGGATTTTAACGGATGCACAATTTTCACTTGTCGGCAGGAACCTGTTCTATTTTCAGCGTTCTGCACCGTTTGATCCGGAGATAGGTTCGAACGGCGGGAATTCAGGCGGTCAGGAATTTGGCTATATACCGTCAACGCGCAGTTATGGGTTTAATATTAAATTATCATTTTGATTTTCATTTCTGTTTAACACAACGATTGTTAGACAGATAAACTATACTATTATGAGTTTTACCATATTCCGATCTCATTGTAGATCTATCATTTTAACTTTGGTTTTGACTTCGATCCTGAGCGGATGCGTCAAGAACTTCGAAGAGATAAATACCGATCCAACCAGACTTACATCCTTATCACCTTCAGATGTAAAGAGTTTGTTTCCGAACGCGCTTTATGTAGGGTTAACCCACAACGGTGCATACCAGCAGACAGCACAGGCGTTATTTGCCGATCAGTATTCACAATTTTTTGCTCAGACTGCACCGTACTTTGCATCACATCGTTATCTGATTATTGATTCGTGGATACAGACGCAGTGGACAGGCGTTTATGTAAACACATTACCGTCACTGGTGATTATAATCAAGGAGACAAAAGGAGTTCAACCGACCTTGAACGCGATTGCAAGAATCTGGAAGACATTTGTTCTGCACAGGACGACAGATTATTATGGTCCAATTCCCTATTCGGAGATTGGATCAACCAACAAGTACATCAAATATGATTTGCAAAAAGACATCTACTACGATTTTTTTAAAGAGTTAACTGAAGCGGCTGCGGATCTGAAAGCAAATATGTCAATACCCTCGTACGGCACACAGGATCTTATTTATAATGGTGATAATGAAAAATGGTTGCGATTTGCCAACACATTAAGGCTGCGTCTTGCCATGAGGATTTCGCAAATAGATCCTGCAAAAGCCAAAAAAGAAGCGGAAGCTGCAGTTGCAGACGGCGTATTCTCCGATGTTAGCCAGGATGCCTTCCTTAAAGTTTCTTCGATCTATCCAAACAGATTAAACTCTACCACGGCCTGGAATGAATTCAGAATGAGTGCCGCCATGCAAAGCCTTTTAGTGGGATACAACGATCCGAGACTAAGTGTATGGTTTTCGCCGGCAACGGCAACCGGTCAATATAGCGGTGTAAGAAATGGATTATTGCCTGCCGAACAAATATTACCAGAAAATGATAATGATCACAATTCAAACGTGGGAGCTTTACTTTCAATAGACAATCAATATAAAACTCCTGAAACCGTAATGCATGCAGCAGAAGCATTCTTCCTTCGGGCCGAGGGAGCTTTAAACGGGTGGGACATGGGTGGTGCTGCAAAGGATTTATATAATACGGGTATCAGAATGTCCATGAACACCTGGGGCATCACTGATGATGCGGCAATCAGTAACTATATCAATAGCAGCAATCTTCCAATGGCTCCCGGGGGATTATATAATACTCCGGCTCTAACGAATATCCCGGTTTTATTTTCAAATGACCCTGCTCAGCAGAGGGAACAGATCCTTACCCAAAAATGGCTGGCGGTATTTCCGGATGGATTCGAAGGTTGGGCTGAAATGAGGCGTTCGGGCTACCCAAAGTTTTATCCCTTACTTCATTCTGAGAATCCAGACGTGCCTGCAAATACAATGATTCGCCGAATACCTTTCACAGAATATGATAAACAAAGAAATAGCGTGGCTGTGCAACAGGCGGTATCTCTTTTAAGCGGACCGGACAATGCCGCCACCAGGCTTTGGTGGGACACCCACTAATCAAGCTGAGAACTCACTTAAGTTTCGCGGGAAATGTTAGTAGTAGCTAACACCGGATCGTTTTATTGGATATAGACGATTAGGGAGCCTCTTGCCGTTAAGGTCTTATAATATCAAAAGATATAATTAATAAAAAAACAAGCAGTGCAAATTTGAGCTTTTTATCATAACATTTTAATCATGAAACACAATAGATATTTTATAGGTTTTTTTCTCGTTGCCTTGTTGGTGTCTGGTAGATGTTTTCCGCAGAAGAAGGACTTAAAAGATGATGTCCGGAAGGCTATGTTCAATGCTACCCGATATATGGTTGATGAAGTGGGTGGTAACGGTGGATACGTGAGAGGGTAGCTGCCAGAGCTATCCCGCCAATGGGGGGAGTTGGAGCGTTATAGAACACAGATCCAGATACAAAGTCCGGGAACAACAAGTATGGGTCATCTCTTTCTGGATGCATATCACGCTACCAATGATGAATATTATTATACGGCGGCGGAAAAAGTGGGTCAGGCTTTAGTGCTTGGACAGTTGCCATGTGGCGGCTGGAATTATATGGTTGATTTCGCAGGCGACCGATCCTTGAAACAATGGTACAATACAATTGGCAAGAATGCGTGGTGCTTTGAAGAATGGAATCATTATTATGGTAACGCAACATTTGATGATGAAACAACTTCAAGCGCGGCTAAATTTCTTTTAAGGTTATACCTCGAGAAGCTGGATGTTAAATTAAAACCCGCTTTGGATAAAGTAATTAACCTGATGATCGAAGCGCAATATCCTGCAGGGGGCTGGCCGCAGCGATATCCATTAATGTATGACTTCCCGCACAGCTTTGATACAGATTATACTTCATTCTATACTTTTAATGATGATGCTATCTGGGGAAACATTGAATTTCTTATTCAATGCTATGCATCACTTGGAGAAGAACGTTTACTGGATCCGATAAGGCGTGGTATGAACTTTTACCTCATCACGCAGCAGGGTAATCCGCAGGCTGGCTGGGGTCAGCAATACAACCTTGAGCTTAATCCCGATCACGGACGAACTTATGAGCCGGCGGCTCTTTGCACATGGCAGACTTACGATCATGTAATCCGGTTACTTCAATTTTATAAGTTGACCGGTGACAGGAAATTTCTTTCACGACTTCCGGATGCAATCAAATGGATTGAGAGTACAAAGTTTGCTCCTGATATGACTAATGGTGGTAAACGTACGCACGCTGGTAATGTAGAAATGGGTACTAACAAGCCATTGTGGTCGCATCGAACTGGCACCGGTGTCAGTGACGGGCATATTTGGGTCGATTATGATACTACAAGATTGTACGGATATGGAGACAACACCATATTAAATACACAACTACTATGGAACGAGTATAATAAAGTGAGCGCTCTTTCCCCTGAAGAGGCAACCAAAGATTCGCCCCTTAAAATATCACAGTTCAAAGAGAAAAAAACTCCGCAACAATATTATCAATTATTCTGGCCAATGGAGGACAATGCCAATGGATATGTAACTCCTAATGCGACCCCCATACCCGATGAGAAGGAACTCAGATCATTACTTGGTTCCCTCGATAATAAAAACAGGTGGCTATCGAAGCATGAATGGACCAGTGACCCATATACCGTTTCGGCAAGCGGAAAGGAATCGAATACGGCGATGCATTCTGATCCGGTTTCTGCCGGTTGGATTCTTGATCAATCCGAGCAAACCTATCTATCAGTTCCGCTGTATCAGAAAAACATGTATCGGTTCATCAGCTATTTAAAGTCCTTAAAGCAATAGTTTTTGGGGTTGCTGTCAAATGCATTTATGATTTAAAAAATCTGGTATGCGTACTCTATTGATCAGATCTTCCCATGAGTGACCCCGTTGGCAACAGGTTGGTTTTTTTACAAAATATTCTCCGTTCTATCGGTTTATATAAAAAATATCTATTGACTGATTGGCTATTTATCGTCTTTGAAAGGTTTTTATTTTTTTCTGATACGTGAAATGACGTGAGGCTGTTTAAACGGGGGGCGGGTGCGGAGCAGATTCAGCCATATTCTTATTAATAGTGGTTCTTTAAATATTTAGTATGGATTATAACAGACGGGATTTTATCAAACAGAATTCTGTACTGGCGAACGGGATGGCGATGTTTGGAAATTCTTCATTTCGTTTTATTGGATATAAGCGATAAGGGAACGTCTTGCCGTTAAGGTCTTATAATATCAAAAGATATAATTAATAAAAAAACTAGCAGTGCAAATTTGAGCTTTTTATCATAACGTTTTAATCATGAAACACAATAGATATTTTATAGGTTTTTTTCTCGTTGCCTTGTTGGTGTCTGGTAGATGTTTTCCACAGAAAAAAGATTTAAAAGATGAAGTCCGGAAGGCCATGCTCAATGCCACCAAATATATGGTTGATGAAGTAAGTGCTAATGGTGGTTACGTAAGAGTGTATCTGCCAGATCTATCCCGCCAATGGGGGGAGTTGGAGTTTTATAGAACACAGATCCAGATACAAAGTCCGGGAACAACAAGTATGGGTCATCTCTTTCTGGATGCATATCACGCGACCAATGATGAATATTATTATACAGCAGCGGAAAAAGTGGGTCAGGCATTAGTGCTTGGACAGTTGCCATGTGGTGGCTGGAATTATATGGTTGATTTCGCAGGTGACCGTTCATTGAAACAATGGTACAATACAATTGGCAAGAATGCATGGTGCTTTGAAGAGTGGAATCATTATTACGGGAATGCAACATTCGACGATGAAACGACTTCAAACGCAGCTAAGTTTCTGTTACGGTTATACCTCGAGAAGCTCGATGTTAAATTAAAGCCCGCTTTGGATAAAGTAATTAACCTGATGCTTGAAGCGCAATATCCATTGGGAGGCTGGCCCCAACGATATCCTTTAATGTACGACTTTCCGCACAGCTTTGAAACAGATTATACTTCATTCTATACTTTTAATGATGATGCTATCTGGGGAAACATTGAATTTCTTATTCAATGCTATGCAACACTTGGAGAAGAACGTTTGCTGGATCCCATAAGGCGTGGTATGAACTTCTACCTGATCACGCAGCAAGGTAATCCGCAGGGTGGCTGGGGTCAGCAATACAATCTGGAGCTTAAGCCCGATCATGCACGAACTTATGAGCCGGCTGCTCTTTGTACGGGCCAGACCTACGATCATGTACTCCGGTTGCTTCAATTTTATAAGTTAACCGGTGAGAGGAAATTTCTTTCACGACTCCCTGATGCAATCAAATGGATTGAGAGTACAAAGTTTTCCCCAGATATGACCAATGGTGGTAAACGTGCGCATCCTTTTTTCGTTGAAATGGGTACCAACAAGCCATTGTGGTCACATCGAACAGGTACCGGTGTCAGTGACGAGCATATCTGGAACGATTATGATACTACAAGATTGTATGGATATGGAGACTACATATTTAATACTCAATTACTATGGAATGAGTACAATAAGGTGAGTGCACTTTCCCCTGAAGAGGCAACCAAAGATTCACCTCTTAGAATATCACAATTCAAGGATAAAAAAACTCCGCAACAATATTATCAGTTATTCTGGCCTATGGAAGACAATATCAACGCATATGTTACTCCAAATGTGACACCTATACCTGATGAGAAGGAACTCAGATCTTTACTTACTTCTCTCGATAATAAGAACAGATGGCTATCGAAGCATGAGTGGATCAGTGATCCCTATACTGTTGCAGCAAACGGAAAGGAGTCGAATACGGCCTTGCATTCTGATCCTGTTTCTGCCAGTTGGGTTTTTGATCAATCGGAGCAAACCTATATCTCAGTTCCTCTATATCAGAAAAACATGTATCGGTTCATCAGCTATTTAAAGTCCTTAAAGTAGTAGTTTTTTTGGCTGCTAAAAGCATCTATGATTGGAATATTTCAAAATCTTTTTCAGTGTTAAGGAAGATTTCCATTAAGAGGTATATCTAAAAGTTTATTATGGATTATAACAGACGAGATTTTATTAAACAAAACTCTATACTGGCGGCAGGAGCATCTCTGCTGGGTAATTCTTCGCTATTGAAAACAGGCGCTCTGCCATTTTATGATGACAATCAAAGTGGAGAAATAGCCCAGTATTTTGATGGTTTCACCTTGATTGGCCCAAGGCGATATAAACATGCAGCAGAGCGATGGCAGTTGAATGAACTACTGGAGGAAATGGATCATTGTACAATAGCCGGTGCAATGGTAGCCAGTACGCTTTCCATTTATTATGATCCAATGAATGGGAACCTGGAGCTATCAGATCAATTAAAATTGCATAACAATCTTTTTGCGGTATGGAATGTGATGCCGCATCAAACTGGTGAGTTTCCGAGACCGGAAGAGCTGGAAAGGAAAATGAAAGAGCATAATGTCCGTGCCGTCAGTATTCATCCTTTAGCGAATGGCTGGGACTGGAAAGCTCAATCCAGCAGGTTGCTTTTAAAATGGATTGAGAAGCAGAAGGTATTGACTATTGTAACGGCTCCTGAATTAGGAGGCTGGATCGAGGTTGAGGAATTCTTAACGAGGTTTCCTGGGATACCGGTTCTTCTTACGGATGCAAGCTGGATAGAGCAGCGTTATCTTTTACCGTTACTGGGAACGCATAGAAACCTTCACATAAGTTTTGACCATTTCCAGATTAACGACGGTGTTGAATCTCTGTGCAAGAGTGGTTATGAGGATCAATTGATTTTTGCCACCAATGCGCCGTCAATGTCCATGGGTGCACATCGTACCTATATTGATTATGCAGAGATCAGTTCCGTTGCAAAGAAAAAAATACAAGGAGGAAACCTGACCAGGCTTCTCCATGGATTACAACCTCCGAAAAAAAGCAGACCCAATCCGGATGAAGATGAACTGATGGCTGCGGTCCGCGCCGGAAAACCAATACCAGCGCCTATTATTGATATGCATATGCATGTGTTAGAAGAGGGCTTGGATGGTGCCGGTGGGGCCGGTTATCGTATGCAACATGGCGGACCCAAACATATTTTTCCAAAAGTAAAGCGATTGGGATACAATGGAGGCGGTGTTGTCAACGCAAGAGGACCATTAAGCTGTGATGTCATTGGCGGAAACATTTGTACGACTAACGCACTCGATGTAGCACCGCAGGGTTTTTGGGGACTGGCGACATTAAATACCACGCATTTTTCTCAAAGCCAGTTTGAGAAAATGATAAAAGAAGTATACAGCGACAAACGGTTAATTGGGATGAAACCATATTTTTTCTACGGGCTGGAATACACGCACCCTTCCTATAACGCCTGGTGGGAGTATGGAAATGAGCGGAATTTTTATGCTTTAGTCCATACTGAACGACCAGACTTAACCGAGATTGATACGCTCGCTGAAAGATATCCAAATGTTCGCTGGTTGACTGCTCATGCATGCAGAAGCTGGAAAATGGCCGATATGGTTATTGAGGTTATAAAAAGACGCCCTAATGTATATGCTGAAATTACTTTTACGCTGGTTCCCTCCGGAATTATTGAATATATCGTCAATGCAGTAGGTGACGAGCGGGTGGTATATGGGTCTGATATTCCCTGTCGGGATCCACGACAACAACTAGGCTGGGTGGTCTTTTCAAGGCTTCCTCTGGCATCCAAAAAAAAGATTTTAAGTACCAACGCATTGACGGTTATTGAACCTTGTATCAAACAGCTGCCTGCCTATAACCGGCCACAAATAAAAACACTTTAATTATTCACTTCAACAATAAATTTTCCACAATATGCTGAATTTTTCTTTATGTCGTTTTTTCGCGAGACGTCTTTGTTTAACCAGTTTGTTGTATGCCGGAATTGCTTCGATATGTTTAATATCGTTTCCTGCTGAAGCTCAAAGTAAACAAGGTTGGTATACAGAGGGAAAAGATTACGCTCCTGCAAAGCGAATCAAAATTACCGTACATAATTCATTGAACATACCCATTAAGGCTTGTCCTGTTGTAGTTCAGCGAAGCCAGCTTCCTGTTCAAAATATACCCGAACGATGGGTGTCACTGGTCGATCCGAATTTGCCGTCTGATCCCGAGCCAACCTTCGAGCAATTGAAGTCAGGTAGCGGTTATGTCAGAAGAAAAGAGACTAACGGTCACTACCTGGAACTTCAACTGGATGATATAAATAAGGACGGAATGTGGGATGAAATATTTTTCATGACTGATTTGGCTGGCAACGAAACACGTGAGCTATATATCTATATCGATCCTTATGAGCGGGGTATGTACGAGCACAAAGTGCATGCGGCTATTGCCAATTACGGAAGGCATACGGTCCCACTTTGGGAATCTAAAGATATCGGATGGAAACTCTGGTACCCTCATGACGTAGACCTTCATGGTAAACGGGCTCCGATGCTTACCGCATATTATGAATATTCAACAAACAAGTCGGGATACTATATGCCATGGGAAATGGGCACGGATATAATGACAGTGGCAAAAACGTTTGGTGCCGGTGGAATGTGCATATTCGAAAATCCATCTGATTGGGAATCTCCTGCACGTGCTTATTATTCACCGTATAAAAACCTGGGTCCACTTAAAGACACAAGGTTCGCGTTTGACGTGGTTTTCAATGGGCCTTTAAGAAGCAGGATAAAGGTATCAACAACGAATTGGAACTCCGGTAATGGTTTTTATGAACTTGATCAATTTTATACTTCATACGCCTCGAAGAGTTGGAGTATTGTAGAGAACAAATTCAAGAAATTCTGTCCTCCGGGCAATAATGTGATGTTAGGTGCGGGAATTCGGCGGATCATGAATGAATATACCTCTGTAAATAAAAAGGGAATTATTATTTCCATGGGTAAGAATATCGAAGCGCGCATTCCGGATGAGGATATAGGTGAAGAAGTTCTTGTTGTGCCATGGGAGGGTATCGGTATGGTGATCGCGGACAAATATAAGCCAGAATATAAAGCAATTAAAAACTATGGTGGTAACCATTTGCTTAGAATGCCGGTAACTAAGGATCTGTCGTATGAATACATGATTGTTGCAGGATGGAGCTTTGGACAGGTTAATAATAATGAAAAGGACTTTCTCAAGTATGTTGACGATGAAGCACTCAAGTACAACAATCCACCCGTTGTAGAAATTGCCGGGTATGAAGAAAAGAATAAATAACACCGGAATACAACGGATTTATGAAAATAAAATCTTATAGAATAATTCTGGGTCTTGCTTTGCTGCACGTGTTATCCGGATTCGCCCCTATGGCCAACGAGAAACCTGTGTCGCAAGAACTCAGAAAAAAACGGTACAAATGGACTAAAGGTTACAGGCCCTTATCAAATAAAAAGGAGTTGAACGATATACCGGAGTATACAGTATCAAGATTAAACACACCTATGATTATTGATGCCAATTGGAAAAAACCACAATGGAAAGCCATCAAGGCTGCGCAGATAAATAATCATATGGGAGAAAAGCCGTTGTTTTTTCCACGAACTGAGGTGAAGATGCTGTATAATGATGAATACCTCTATATTATTTTCCAGGTACATGATAAATATGTACATAGTGTTATCCGCAATTTCAACGGACTGGTTTATGAAGACTCTGCGGTAGAATTCTTTTTTTCAACTGATAACAGGCACCCTGAAGCGTATTTTGATCTTGAAATCAATTGCGGCGGTACGCCTCTGTTTTGTTTCGTTCCCCGGAAAAAGGAATTTACCGGCGAAGACATAAACAAAATCACTATTGCCCATTCCATGCCCGATGTAGTTGATCCGGAAATAACCCGTGGGGTTACATGGACCATAGAATGTAAAATTCCATTCCGGGTGCTTGAAAATTATTCTGCCATGAGCCGGCCAAAGACTGGTGATTGCTGGAAAGGAAATTTTTTCAAAACTGCGGGTAAGGGTTCTAATCCGCACTACATCACATGGGCAACTGTTGAAAGTGACAAACCTAATTTTCATTTACCCCGATTTTTTGGCAAACTGAAATTTATATGAAAGCGAATAATCTTCAGGTCATAGCGCTGAAGAATGTGAAGGCACAGGCAGCATGTGATAATCAGGCAAGATTACACCGCTAATATTTTAAATATTACCCACTAAATCAAATCAGTGATCATGACAATTTTAAATTTCAAATTCCACCGGGCAGTATCCAGTATTTGTTTTATAATGATCGGACTGATGCTGTCAGCACAACGTTCGGACGTAGCAGGAGGAGGGGTGTTTATTCCCCGCAATGGTGGTTACGAAGGAGTGATAGGAAAGTCTCAGATTTTTTTCGATCAGATTGCGGGAGGCGTTATGGCCTTTCATAGCCAAAAAGAAATAGGAAATGAATTTGCGAGAACGGATATGGTCTTTACAATTTATGACAATCGGTCAAAATCAAAAATGGAGGCCAGGCAGTCTTTCGATAGATCACCCAAAATATTTTTTCTGGAAGAAGGGAATGATCGCATTGGTCTGCGTGTTCTTTTTAAACTCTATGATAAGCGGAACACATACTATGGTCATGGTATGACTGAAACCTGGGTTTATCCTGATGGTCAGGTTTATATTACGGCTGCCGGCATGTTCGAAAATGTCGCAGATGGTTCGCAAGTCAACATGGGTAAGATGGAAATAAATATAGAGAAGGGTTTGGTGAATGGAGATCTTAAGAACAAGAAAAGCCCGATGAGCGATTCAACAATACCGGGACGTTATATGATCCTTACCAGGCCGAATACCAACAGTGGCTTGCCTTCCCTGGCGTTGTTTTGGAGAACTGGGAAATTAGAACATGACACCTACCTGGGCAGAAGCCTCTTCGGTGGAGAAGGCGCTCCGAGTTATTACCGGTGGCCAGACTATTTTCGTCAGGCTTATGTCGATCCGGTTGTGACAGGACGTGATTTTTCGGTTTGGCCGGTTGGAAGAGGTGTTTATGTAAAGGATATAACGGTCACGGATAGGGGTGCACAGTTGAATTGGCCGATAGATCCGAAGCAACCCAAAGGAAGGCCATCTTTCAATGCGATGTTTCGCCTTGCAATTGTGAGTAACGACAACGTGTCCAAAACAGTTAAGAAATTTGTTGAATCCGAACGCAAACAGGTGAAAATGGAGGTTTCCGGGGGGATGGTTCACGAAAATAAAAAAGCTAAAGATGATAAAGGATATAATGATCAGGAAGGTTGCTACGAAGTCCGGAAGACAGGATCAAATCCTTTAGTTATCTCTTTACCAGCTGACGAACTGCAAAGAACGGTTCGCATCAAAGCCATTGCTCTCACACAGCATGGTGCTGTAACAGCATCATTGGATGGTAAGCCGGTAAACCCTCAACTTAGCACAGATGGAGGCATTGCAGATGATCCATTGGCTCCTATTATGGAAGAGCCAGAGGGGCCTGCGAATGCTGCTGTAGTCACAGTTCAACTTACATCCCAACCTCAAACGTTGACATTTCAGGAACAGGAAGGCATTCAATTGGTTTATCAAACACGAAGCTCCCGTCGGGAATTTGCAATCTATTCTTCAAAGACGGGGCCTCGATGGTCGGGTGTACGGTTTTCACTTGTTGATGGTCATGCACGTAATATGCGGGCTTATGGCAACCAGAACTGGGCACTTACCGACAATTTGCTGCATTGGTTTCCCGATGTTGGCTATACTCCTGAACAAATGATAAATCTACTCCGCGATTTTGTGGTTATTAAAAATGGCCCGGATGAGATCGTATTTAAATACACGAGTAACAATGCTTATGACGGCGCGAAATCAGAGTTTGTAGTAAGTGCAAGGGCTGATGCTCCGGCCATGCAGATCAATGTTGGCGCAACATTTACTGTATTGGATCATTGGCCTTATCCCAGTGCTCAATTCTTCGACATATTTCCTTTCCGGGGCGTTGACATCCGGGACTGGTGGTATCATGATATTTTATGGGTTACTCCGGACGGAAGATGGAAAACTGAAGGGACGGTTAGCTGGAAGTTTGAAGGGGATAAGAGTTTAAACCAAATGAAAGGACCAGGTTTTTTTGGATTGTACAGTTCCGATCGTGGCAACATGTTAATGCTAACAAAGAATTTCAAACCGGAGTTACCGACTGACTATGTGATATGCGGCAACTATACAGACTTTCATATGAGTTCTGCATTTGTTGATGAACTGCATAAACCATTGAAATTGGAAAAAGGTTTCCGGTGCAGTGTGGAATACGAGTTGGCAGTGTGGGGTGATGAAAAGGTAACACGAGACCAGCTAATCGAAATCGGTAAAAAGAGTATGAATGCCGGAAAACTGTTGATTCCGGCTAATTGAGTGACTCACTTCGTCATCTGGAAAAGGCAGTTGAATTAACAAATACCATTCGTTTGTTTATGATTGTGAAGTCTCAATTCATTTTTATTGCTTTGTTTTTTATGAACACCTGTTTTGTTGCCAGGAGCCAGACGCAGGTAACAAAACGGGCATGGACAGCGTATGAATTGTGGTCGCAATCCATATCGGAAAACCTTTTATTTCAAAATGACTCCATTCTGCTTGACGGTAATTTACTCATTGAAAAGGATGCGAAAGAAATCGGATCGGTTCGGCCTGATGCCTGGGATACGCTTTCCCCGGAGATTGCTTTTCGGAAATATCTTTCAGTAGCTGCATTACCGGCAAAGGGTGCGATCATTACCATGTTGATTTATCCCGTTTATCCAAAAGAACCGATGAGCGGCGGAAAGCTGGAATTCAGAGTAAATGGGAGGGATCCGATCATCTACGAAGTGCGTCATTTTTGGACAAGTGTACAGGTGCCGGTTGAATATCTAAAACAGGGTGAAAACCTGATTGAAGTAACAGTTCATGGGACTGGTGTAACATTCAGAACGCCCGTAGCAGTCCGTTATGAAAATCAGTATGGTTCAGTTGGACAAACAAGTTTTTCATCTGGTAGCTACAGAAGCAAAGATGGTGGAAGGAAGTGGACATCTTCCCGTGGTGAATATCCTATCCGTCTCAAACTGCAGGCATTTCACGGACGGGGGGCATTGCAGACGCCGGTAATCAATCTGTCGGACTCCGCAATTAGCGGTGTATTACTCAGGCCTGCTTCTGTTGAATGGGTAAAATTCAAACTTGAACTGCACAAAGCGAATGGAGGCAAAAAAATGATTCGCTTCAGGAGCGGCAATACGCATCAACCTGAATGCGGAGGATGGACAGAATGGCAATTGTTGGATCAGGATTTTCTTCCAGCTGATTTTCACGACCGTTTTGTGCAGTTTGAGTTCAGTTTTGAAAAAAATTCAGATGACCGGAGCCCTGTGTTAACTGGTTTTTCTTTAGAAAGCGGATGGCGATTTGACCGGACTATCAAAGGTCGTATTCTTTTAAGTTTGGCAGTCAATCATCCGGTCAGTCGCCATTCATTTTATTTTCAGCATGAAGATCCCTCATTGGCAGCATTACTGGACTTTCGGCAACGATACCAGCTGGACACTATAGTCAACGGAGCTTCGAACGAATGGGAAAAAATAAAGAAATTAAGAGGATGGGTGGCTGGCCTCTGGGACTGGTATATACCTGAAGTTGAACTACCGGATATGCTCACATGGGATGCGCGCCAAATTCTTGATCCAAAAAAGGAATCTATCCGTAAAGGGGGGTTTTGTCTTCACTATGCAATTGTTTTTGCACAAGCCTGTCAAAGTTTCGGGATTCCAGCACGGATTGTAACGCTTAACTATTCGGTATGGGGTGGCCATGAAGTTGCTGAAGTGTGGTCAAGAGATTATGAGAAGTGGATCATGATTGATGCACAGTTTGATGCAATCTTTTATAACCGAAAGACCGGCGTGCCCTGTAGCGTACTTGAGTTGCATGACATTTTTTTGAACACATACTACCCCGGAAATGAATACATAGACCGCGATAGATGGACTATACAAGATCGCAATTACCGATCTGCAAATATCGACCCGGAACAATTGCCGGTTGCTATTGAGTTAGGGGGAAATGCAGAGTCAGGAAAGTTGGATAAAGCGTACGTCTGGTGGAAGGCAGTGTCGAATACTGTCGCACCAGGTTATTCAGGAGGATACGGTTTTTTTAATGCTGCTGAAGTACGCTGGTTTCCACGCAGCAATTGGCTCAGTAACCCTGAATCAATGCCGGTGTCACATGGACGGACACACTGGGGCTGGGATGGATATCTGTGCTGGACGGATTCAAAAACTCCAGAAACGCCGGAGCATCGTTATTTTATAAGGCGGCCATCAGATATCTACTCAAGTCTTTACCTGATTGACTTCACTGCCGAACCCGCCGCGGAGGGGATACTCCGTATTAATATGGTCACAGACAGCCCCGGTTTTAAATCATTCGAAATAACAGATAACAATAATAGCGTTCAATCTGATAAGCCGGTTTATCTGTGGAAGCTGTTACCTGGAAAAAATAGCCTTGAAATTAAAAGCGCAGACATATTTGGAAACACAGGTTCGTCAAGCAGATTGGTTATTGATTATTCACCCAAAAAAGTTTAGCGGGAAATGAGTAAAACAGTAGCTGTTGTTCACTGTAAGCAAAAAAGTATAATTAAATGGAACCAAGATTAAAAATCCACAATGGCCGCATCATAACACCTTACAGGCTTATTGAAAATGGAACAGTTTTAATAAACGGTAATAAACTGGAGAAAATTGTTTCAGGTGATATAGTAGTTCCCGGCGCGTTAGAACTGGATGCAAAAGGACACTATATTTCTCCGGGGTTTATTGATATACATGTTCATGGTGGGGGCGGACACGATTTTATGGATGGAAATGTAGATGCATTTTTAAAAATCGCTGAAACGCATGCTTGTTATGGTACTACATCTATGTTGCCTACCACATTGACTGCGGAAAAAGAAGAGTTGTTTAAAACGCTGGACGTATACAAGCAGGCTAACCAGGAAAATACCCAAGGTGCACAATTTCTGGGTATTCATCTTGAAGGCCCTTATTTTGCTGTAAGCCAGAGAGGCGCACAGGATCTCCGCTATATCAGAAATCCAAACCCTGATGAGTACAATGAGATCCTGGCTTATTCAAAAGATATCAAAAGATGGAGCGCCGCACCTGAGCTTCCTGGGGCGTTGGAGTTTGCGCACACAGTCAAATCGAAAGGTATACTTGTTGCGTTTGCGCATACCGATGCTGTATATGAGGAAATTCTTATCGGTTTTGAAAATGGGTTTTCACTCGCTACACATTTTTATTCTTTAATGAACGGTGTTTTAAGGAGAAATGCCTTCCGGTTCGCCGGTGCTATTGAATGTGCATACCAGTTAGATGAGATGAACGTTGAGATTATAGCAGATGGAATTCATCTCCCGCCGTCTTTACTAAAGTTGATTTACAAGTTGAAAGGAACGGATCGGATAGCATTGATCACCGATGCGATGAGGGGAGCGGGCATGCCACCGGGGGAAAGTATTTTAGGCAGTCTCCACGATGGTTTGAAAGTAATAATAGAAGACGGGGTCGCCAAGCTGCCGGACCGATCCTCATTTGCCGGAAGTGTTGCGACTACAAACAGGCTGGTAAGAAATATGATTCAAATGGCCGATGTGCCTGTGGTTGATGCAGTCAGAATGATATCAAGGACGCCGGCAACTATTCTTGGGCTGGAAAGCAGGAAAGGTTCCCTGGTGCCAGGCAAAGATGCTGACATCGTCATCTTTGACGACAATATAGAAGTTCAGAATACGATTGTCAATGGAAAAATAATTTATAACAGAAACTAATTAAACATAATTAGAAACATTCCCCAAAAAAAATAGTATGAGAGAGTTTAAGAAGGACAAATTACAAGTTAATATTTACAAGAACAGGTCATTAATGGGAGCCGCCGCCGCAGATGCTGCCGCTGGTAAGATAGCTGAATTATTGAAATCAAAAGAAGTTATCAATATTGTTTTTGCAGCCGCTCCGTCTCAGTACGAGTTTTTGACAGAACTAAGAAAAAAACCATTGGACTGGAGCCGGGTCAACGGGTTTCACATGGATGAATATATAGGTCTGCAAAAAGATGCTCCGCAATTATTTGGTAATTTTCTTAAAGAGATAATTTTTGATAAGGTATCCCTTCGCAATGTTTATTATTTAAATGGAGAAGCAACTGATCTTAAAAAGGAATGCAAAAGATATGCTGACCTGCTCGAACAATATCCTACTGACATCGTGTTTCTGGGGATAGGCGAAAATACACATGTGGCATTCAATGATCCCCATGTCGCTGATTTTCATGATAACGAGATCGTAAAAATCGTAAGTCTTGATGAAAAAAACAGATTACAACAAGTGGATCCACAAGATCCGTGTTGTTTTGACCTTTTGGACAAGGTACCCACTCATGCTATTACTTTGACTGTGCCTGCCCTTTTCAAATCAACCTATGCATACTCGATTGTGCCTGGTATTA
>Ga0105246_10000423_pt1 | contig 22570 bp, 17 predicted proteins | sample KBSM64metaG_FD_99694 | JGI IMG/M metagenome (GOLD analysis project Ga0105246, IMG submission 99694) | Miscanthus rhizosphere microbial communities from Kellogg Biological Station, Michigan, USA - KBS M6-4 metaG | ecosystem: Host-associated > Plants > Roots > Rhizosphere > Soil | place... | reverse complement strand
GGATGTGGCCGCACCAGTGGAGGAAGGGATGCGCCGGTGGGCGGTTAATCGTAGCCCAGGCGTAGCTGCGCACGATCCAGCGGTCGGGCCCGGCCGGTTCGAACACCAGTTGCGCCATCTGGTGCTGGTGGCCGGGAAAGTCCGGCCGCTCGTGGAACTTGAGGACCAGCTTGCGGATTTCCTCGCGCCCCTTGCGCACCTCGATCTCGCCGCTCGCGGTTTCCTCGGTCGCCTCGGCATCCTCGGTGAACAAGGCGCAATAGCCATCGGTGTCGCCGGTATCGAGCGCCCAGCAATAGCGCGCGTAGAGCTCGCGGATCGCCAGTTCGTCTTCGACCGGGGGGCGGCTCATGCGATGGCTCCTTCCAGGGTGGCTTGCCGGGCGAGGACGCGCGGCGCGGTCTCGCGCAGGAACAGCGCGGTGATCCCGCCGAGCAAGGCGAGCCCCATCAGCAGCCACAGCGGCGCCTGCAGACCGTAGATATCCGACAGCTTGCCGGCGAGCGAGGGCGACAGAACCCCGCCGAGAATTTCGCCCAGGCCCATCACAATCCCGATCGCCGTAGCCGCCTGGCGCGGGCTGACGGATTCGGTCGGCACTGTGGCCATGAACATCGGGAAGATGCCGTTGAACAGCCAGCCGACGAAGAAGATCGCGCCCATCGCCCAGGCCGAGCCGTGGAAGGTCATCGCGCCGAGCGGCAGCAGCACTCCGACGAAGGTCGATACCGCCATCACCGGGCGGCGGCCGATGTAATCCGACAGGCCCGGCACCAGGAACGCGGCGATCGCCGAGGAGACGCCGAGCGTGGCCATCAGCCAGGCTGCAGTATCGGGGTCATAACCGCGCAACTGCACCAGCACGAGCGGCATGAACGCCCAGGTCACCACCAGGTAGCTGACCAGCAGCACCGCCATCACCGCGCAGGCGATCACGTTGCGTTCGGTCAGCGTCTCGAACAGCGGCGCGCGGTCGCCCTTCGCGCGTGGCTCGGGCTTCGGCAACGGCCGCTCGATAATGAACAGCGCGATCAGCCCGCATGAGATCAGTCCGGGCGCGGCGGCGAGGAAAAACCCGCTGCGCCAGCCCCAGGCAAGCGCGACCGGCGTCAGCACCAGCGGCGCGACGGTCGAGCCGAGCAGGCTGGAGCCGAGGTTCTGCGCCACGCCCATCGCCACCCCGCGCCGCTCGGGCGTCACCTCGGCGGCGACCATCGCGTGGCTGAGCGGCATCACCCCGCCTTCGCTGAGCCCCATCAGCAGCCGCGCGCCGAGCAGCATCAGGAAGCCCGTCGCCAGCCCCGAAACCACCGAGCACAGCGAGAACACCAGCGTCGAGACGACGATGATCGCCTTGCGCCGCGCGGCCTTGTCCGACAGCCAGCCGACGAAGATCGCCGCCAGCGCCCAAGTGAACGATAGCGCCGAGCCGAGCAACCCCACCTCGGTGTAGCTGAGCTTCAGGTCAGGCTGAATGAACGGCATCAGGAAGTTGAGCGCGTTGCGATCGAAGAACAGGATGCCGAAGTTGAGGCACAGCAGCGCGACCAGCAGCACCTGATACGCGCGCGTGGATGGCGTGGCCGTCATTCGTCTCTCCCGCGCCGGGTGTAGCTGGCGCGAAACGGCGGCGTCTAGTGCAGCTTGAGCCGCGGGCGGATGATGCGGTTGACCCGGCCGACCAGCATCAGGCCGGTGCCCTTGAGCCAGCCGTGGATCGCCAAAAGGTGCATCCGGTAAAGCGAGGTGTAGACCAGCCGCGCCAGCCGTCCTTCGATCGCCATGCGCCCGCCGACGAGGTTGCCCATCAAGCTACCGACGGTCGAAAAGCGGCTGAGCGACACCAGCGAACCGTGGTCGTGGTAGGTGAACGGCCTAAGCGGGCGCCCGTCCATCAGCCGGGTGAGGTTGGCGAACACCGCCGTCGCCATCTGGTGCGCCGCCTGCGCCCGCGGCGGGATTGGCCGTTCGGCGTCCGGCGGGGTGAAGGAGCAGCAATCGCCGAGCGCGAAGACGCGCTCGTCGCGCGTGGTCTGCAGCGTCGGCCCGACGACGAGCTGGCAATTGCGGTTCGTTTCCAGTTCGAGCCTGCCGAGGAACTCGGGTGCCTTCACCCCCGCCGCCCAGACCAGCAGGTCTGCTTCGATGGCTTCGCCCGACGCGGTTGCGATGACATGCGGCCGCGCTTCGATCACCTGCACTCCGGTCAGCACACGGACCCCGAGGTGCTCGAGCTCCTCGGTCGCCGCCTTGGCCAGCCGTTCGGGCAGCGCCGGCAGGATGCGCGGGCCGGCCTCGATAAGCGTGATCTCCAGCCGGCTCTCGTCGAACACCTCGAGGCCGTAATGGCGCAGGGCCGCCGCTGCGTTGTACATCTCGGCCGCCAACTCGACCCCGGTCGCGCCGCCGCCGACGATGGCGATGCGCACGTGCTCGTCGGCGTCCCGGCGGGCGGTCATCGCCTGCGACACGCGCAGGCAATGGTTGAGCAGGCGGTTGCGGAAGCGGTCGGCACCGGCGCGATCGTCGAGCACCATGCAGTTCTCGGCGACGCCGGGAATTCCGAAATCGTTGGTCACCGAGCCGACGGCGATCACCAGGTAATCGTAGCGGATGCGGTGCCGCGCGATCAGCTCGCTACCGTCGTCGTCCATCAGCGGCGCCAGGATCACCTCGCGTGCTTCGCGGTCGAGACCTTCGAAAGTGCCGTAGAAATAGCGGTAGCCCCAGCGATGGCAGTGGCTGCGGTAGCCGACTTCGTCGAGGTTGGCGTCGAGCGAACCCGCGGCAACCTCGTGCAGCAGCGGCTTCCAGACGTGCGTCCGGTTGCGCTCTACCAGGATGATGTCGTGCCGCTTGCGACCATAGCGCGCGCCGAGGCGGCGGACGAGCTCGAGCCCGCCGGCCCCGCCGCCGATCACCACGATCTGAGTTTTCCGTGCCTGCCCGTCCACGCCGGTCGTCTTAGCCTGTGCCGGCCAGATAGCCATGGATCGCGGCAACGACTTGCGCGCCGTCTCCCGCGGCGGCTGCCACGCGTTTGACCGAGCCCGTGCGCACGTCGCCGATGGCGAAAATGCCCCGGCGGCTGGTCTCCAGCGGGGGACGGTTGTCACCCGCAGCCTCACCAGTCACGACGAAGCCGCGATCATCCAGGCGGATGCCGGTGCCGGCAAGCCAGTCGGTGTTCGGATCGGCACCGATGAACAGGAACAGGTGCTTCACTTCGAGTGTGCCGCCGGATCCTTTCGTTCGATCGCGGAATTCGACCGCCTTCATCCGCTCGCCGGCGCCGTGCACCGCGGTCACCTCGCCGCCTTCGATCAGCTCGATATTCGGCTGCGCGGCGATCCGCTCGATCAGGTAGCGCGACATGGTCTGCTCCAGCGGGCGCCGCGCCAGCATCGTCACCTTGCCCGCCTTGCCGGCGAGGAACACCGCCGCCTGCCCGGCCGAGTTGCCGCCCCCGACCAGCGCGACGTGCTCGCGGGCGCAGAGCCGCGCCTCGATCGGCGAAGCCCAGTAGTGGATCGCCCCACCTTCGAACGGCTCCAGCCCTTCGAGATCGAGGCGCCGGTAACGCGCGCCGGTCGCCAGCACGACCGCCCGGCCGCGCGCGACTTCGCCGTTGGCCAGCGTCAGGCGGTGGTCGCTCTGCCCCGCCTCCGGGCATTCGAGCCGCGCGGCCTCGTCGGGGATGGCCATCTCGACGCCGAACTTCTGCGCCTGGTTATAGGCCCGCGCCATCAGCGCCATGCCCGAGATGCCGGTCGGGAAGCCGAGGAAGTTCTCGATCCGCGCCGACGCCCCCGCCTGCCCGCCGAACGAGCGGCAATCGAGGGTCAGCACGTCCAGCCCTTCCGAGGCGGCATAGACCGACGCGGCCAGGCCCGCCGGACCGGCGCCGACGATGACCACGTCGTAAACCCGCTCCGGATCGAGCGCGCCGACGAGGCCGAGGCAGCGGGCGAGCGCGGAATCGGTGGGGCGGCGGAGGATGCTTCCGCTGGGGCACAGCACGATCGGCAGTTCGTCGTCGTGGATGTGGAACCGCTCCAGCAGCGCGCGCGCCTCGCCGTCCTCGGCGGGGTCGAGGCCGATATAGGGATGGCCGTTGCGGCGCAGGAAGTTCTCCAGCCCGTTGAGTTCGGGATTGCCCCTGCGGCCGATCAGCACCGGGCCGCTGCCCTGGCTTTCGAGCAGCCCGACCCGACGCAGGATCAGCGCGCGCATGATCCGCTCGCCCAGGTCCGCTTCGGCAACCAGCAGCGCGCGCAGCCGCTCGGGCGGGATCATCAGAATCTCGCTGTCGGCAAGCGCGGTGGTGTCGACCAGCGAGGGGCGGCCCGAGAGCTGCGCCAGTTCGCCCATGAAGCCGCCGGCGTGGTGGGTGACGACGTGCGAGGTCGTCACGCTCTCGCCGCCCTGAGTGATCTCAACTTGGCCGCGCAGGATCACCCCGATGCCGAGCCCCGCCTGCCCGGTGCGCGCGATCCGCTCACCCGCCGCGTAGGCCCGCACCTCGCCGAACCGGCGCAGGCGCTCGATCTCGTCGGCCGTCAGCGTCGGGAACATCTGTTCGCGGCGCGTTTCCATAACCGTCGCGTTGGGGGCGGTCGTGCTCGGAACGTCCATCGCGGCGGCCTTTCGGTCGAGCCGGGCCGAACGGGCGCGGCGGATTCGCGCCATCGATAGCCCAGTTGATGCGCCGCGCCTATCGGCTCACTTGCCGGGGGGTGCCGTCGCAACCTGCTTCCGCCGCGCGCGCGAGGCCATGACCCATTCGCGCACGCCGTTGCCTTCGTGGCAGGCGAATTCGTAGAGCCGGTAGTTGTCGTCGCGGGTCCATTCGACCTCGGCGGTCCACGGCGCGGTGTAGACCTCGGGGTCGCTGTAGGTCACGCGGTAGGTCAGCGTGCCCGGCCCGGTCATCGTCAGGCGCTCGACGGTTCTCGCCTTCGCGCTCATCGGCACGAGCCCGCCGCCGCGACCCGTCACCGGCGAGCCGGAGTGCTTCGAGACCTCCCCGCTCGCGCTGTCGCCGGCGACGATGCCGTCGGTCTCGATCACCAGCGTATTGCCCTCCCAGTGGCCAAGGCTGCGGCCCATCCAGCCGCGCACCGCCTCGGGCCAGCGCTCCCCGCGGCCGACGGGGACGATGCGCGTGCCGAGCACCTCCAGTTGCAGCACGACGAAGCCGGGCGACTGGAACACGCGGACGCCGTTGTTGTTGGGCCAAGGCAGGATCGCCGAGGGTAGCCCACGGGTGACGCAGCGGTCATAGGTGTCGAGATCGGCCACCCAGTCTATCGGTTGCCCGTCCACCCAGCTGTTACGGCCGGCTTTGAACAGCGCCTCGCCCATGGGCGTCATCGGCGGCAGGCGTCCGTTCGCCGGATCGACGATCAGCGACGAACGTCGGGCAAACGGAGACGCTTGCACCCAGGCGGCCAGGCCGAGCGTGCCGTTGGCGTCGACGTCTTCCCGGTAGGCGCCATCCGACTTCCTCGCCTCCTCAATCCGCTTGGCGAACTCCTCCGCGGCAAGTCGCGCGCGCGTGCCTTGCTCCACAGGCCGCTGGAGGGGAATACCGGCGTCGGTCACGCGATCGCTCGTCCAGGTGGCGCGGAAATCGGGATCGCCCCACGCGGTTCTCTTCGGATGGAATTCGTTGGCTTGAACAGGCTTGTTGGCCCTGCCCACGCGCGCGTGGGCCACCCCGCACGGCGAGGGAACGAGTAGCAGCGACAGCAGGGCGGCGATCACAGGCCTTGGCAATCTACCCGCTCTCTTCAGGGCAAGCGCTCGGCGCTTCACTTGGCCGCAATCGCCACGGCATCCTTGGCCCGCTGCGCGCGCGAGGCAGTGATCATGGTCCGCACCTGCACGTTACCTTCGTGACAAGCGAACTCGTAGATCTGGTACTTGTCATCGCGCTGCCACTCGACCTGAACCGTCCATGGCGCGGTGAAGACATCCGGATCCGAATAGGTCACTTGATAAAGCATCGTCCGCGGGCCGGTCATCGTCAGCCGCTCGACCGCGCTCGCCTTGTTACCCGTCGGCAGAGTCGGGTTGGAGCTCGACGGGCTGGCGCCCCGCTTCGCGGCGTTTCCGTCGGCGCTGTCGCCGGGGTGGATGTTGGCCGTCTCGATCACCAGGGTATTGCCTTCCCAGTGGCCCCGGCTCTGTCCGAGCCATCCCCGAACCGCATCGGGCCACGCGCCGGACTTGCCGATCGGCACGATCCGGGTCCCGAGCACCTCGAGCTGGAACACCACGTAGCCCGGGGCCTGAAACACCCGGATGCCGCTGTCGTTGTCCCGATCGGTCGGCAGCATCGCTGCCGGAAAGCCCCGCGTGATACAGCGGTCGAGAGCATCGAGGTCCGACACCCAGTCGATCGGCTGGCCCTTGTTCCAGCTGTCGCGGCCGGCCTTGAAGAGGGCTTCGCCGCGCGGCGTCAGGGGCGGCAGGCGGCCGTCGGCCGGGCTGACGATCATCGAGGTCCGCCGCCCGAATGGCGTCGACTGCATCCAGGTGGCGAGGCCGATTGTGTTGTCGGGCATCAGATGGGCGTTGACGTCGTCCTTGTCCGCGTCAGACTTCCGCGCGGCCTCCAGCCGCTTCGCGTACTCTTCGTCGGTCAGCCACAGGCGCTCGCCTTGTTCCTTCGGCCGCTCGAACTCGACGCCGGCACGGGCCAGATTGTCGCCCGACCAGGTTGCGCGAAAGTCCGGGTCGCCCCAGGGCGTTCGCTTCGGCACGTACTTCGTTGCGACCGGCGGCACGGCCGTCAGATCCTTCCGCGCGGCCTTGCCCGCGGCACCCGCCGCGGCTGCCAGCGCCACGACTGCAATCGATGCCGTCAAATCCCGAAAGCGCATGACACCCCCGCGGTTGCGCGATCCGCTACTTCTACGCCGCTGTCAGGTAACCCGCCAGACCCACAGCTTGATGCTGCTGGCATAGCGCGCGCCGGCGCAGATGAAGATCGATTTGTTGAGCCAGTCGTACGGCCCCTCGGGCGCGATGAACTCGGGCACGGTGCGGAAATAGTATTCGGCCGGATCGACCTCTTCGCCGCGGCGCAGCCGGTCCATTACCTCGGGCGGGCCGTGGCGCAGGCCCTTGTTGCGCAACTGGATCACCGCGCCGTCGTCGGTTTCGATCGCGTAAGTCGCGTCGGCCACAGTCACGCCGTCGGGCCGGGTAAGCTGCCAGTCGGCGGCGTTGCCGAGCAGCTTGCCGCCGATCTTCGGCCCCTTCACATAGCCGCCGGGCTTGATGGCGATGATCCGCCGCGTGCCGTCGACCACCGGGCCGATCTCGCGCGGCGCCTCCAGCTCACCGCCGGCTTCGTAGACGAATTCGAGTTCCGGCTTGATCATCCTGGTCTCCCGCACGACGCGCTTTGTTGATTGTGTCCGCTGCTCTAGCCTGACCGCCAAGGCGAATCGAGAGGAGCACAGAAATGGCGGCGGACCTTTACGCAGACTACGTGATCGTCGGCGCGGGCAGCGCGGGCTGCGTGCTCGCCGCGCGGCTGACCGAAAGCGGCGAGCACAAGGTCGCGCTGCTCGAAGCGGGCGGGGATGACCGGCCGCTCAAGGAACCAAGCCAGATCTGGTCGAACCTGATGATCCAAACGCCCATCGGCTTCGGCAAGACGCTCAACGATCCGAAGGTCAACTGGCTCTACGAGACCGAGCCCGATCCCGGCACCAACAACCGCGCGCACAAGTGGCCCAAAGGCAAGGTGCTCGGCGGCTCCAGCTCGATCAACGGGCTGCTCTACGTCCGCGGCCAGTCGGCCGACTACGACAACTGGGCGCAGATGGGCGCGCGCGGGTGGAGCTGGGACGAGGTGCTGCCATACTTCAAGAAGGCGCAGAACCAGGAGCGGGGCGAGATCGACACCCACGGCGTCGGCGGCCCGCTCAACGTTTGCGATTTTCCCGAGAAGCACCCGGTCTCCGCCGCGCTGATCGAAGCCTGCGTCGAAAGCGGCATCCCCTACCGCGAGGACCTCAACAACGGCGACCAGGAAGGCTGCACCTGGTTCCAGATGACCGCCAAGGGCGGCAAACGCCACTCGGCCGCGGTCGCCTACCTCCACCCGGCGATGAAGCGCGACAACCTGATGGTCGAGCTGCGCGCGATGACCACGCGCATCCTGTTCGAAGGCAAGCGCGCCGTCGGCGTCGAGTTCAAACAGAACGGCGAGACGCGCCGGGTGATGGCCGCGCGCGAAGTGATCCTGGCCGCCGGCTCCGTGGAAAGCCCCAAGCTGCTGGAGATCAGCGGCGTGGGCCAGGGCGCGTTGCTGCAGGAGCTTGGCGTCGGCGTGATCCACGAATCGAAGATGGTCGGTGAGAACATGCAGGACCATGTGATGATCGGCTGCCAGGCACGCCTGAAGGAGGACTGGCACTCGATCAACCACCGCGCCACCGGGCTCAACCTGATCAAGGAAATCGCCAAGTACGGCATCAGCAAGACCGGCATCCTCAGCATGGCGGTGGCCCACGGCTGCGCCTTCGTGAAGAGCCGCAAGGAACTCGAGCACCCAGACGTGCAGATCCACATGATGGCGGCGAGCATGGACCTCGAGGTCCTCGCCACCACGCAGGGGCTGCAATTGGAGAAGGAGCCCGGCCTCGCCAGCAACCCGTGCCAGCTGCGCCCGGAATCGCGCGGCTCGATCCACGCGAAGTCGCCCGACGGGATGGTGACGCCGAAGATCGTACCGAACTATCTGAGCGATCCGATCGACCAGGACATGGCCGTCGCCCAGCTCAAGATCATCCGCGAGATCTGGCGCCAACCGGCGCTGGAGCCTTACATGGCGGCGAAGGGCGATCCGTTCGGCGACAACGACCAGCAGATGCTCGAATACGCCAAGTACTCCAGCGGCACCGTCTACCACCCGGTCGGCACCGTCGCCATGGGCGACGAGCGCTATCCGGTCACTCCCGACCTCAAGGTCCGCGGAGTCGAGGGCCTGCGGGTGATCGACGCCAGCGTGTTCCCCAAGATCACCAGCGGCAACACCAACGCGCCCACGATCATGATCGCCGAGAAAGGGGCGGAAATGGTGCTGGCGGACGCGCGGGAGGCGGTGGCGGCCTAATTCCTCCCCGGCACGGGGAGGGGGACCATGCGCAGGATGGTGGAGGGGCACGATCAACGAAGCGCAACGTCGAGGGTGCCCCTCCACCACCCTTCGGGTGGTCCCCCTCCCCGAGCAAGCTCGAGGAGGAATTCACGTACCCGACCAGTTGGGCGCCGCCTTCATCGCATCCTCCCGCACCGAAATTCGGCAGCGCTTCCCGAGACTTTCGCGACCCGATTTAGCTGCTAGGGGAGCGCGCATGACGATCGCGAACGAGCCCGGCGCCCACTCCTCTCTCGACGCCGCGCAAGTGCGCTACAGCACCGGCGCCATCGTACTGCACTGGCTGCTGGCGCTGGCGATGGCGTTCCAGATCGCGCTCGGCTTTGCGATGCCTCACCACGGGCCGGAGAGCTTCGCGCCGATGCAGCTGCATAAGTCGGTCGGCATCACGATCCTGCTGCTGACGCTGGTCCGCCTGGGCTGGCGCCTCGTCCGCCGGCCGCCCGAGGCGGTGGAGCGCGGCTGGACCGCGCTGGCGGCACGCCTGGTGCATTGGGCCTTTTACGCCGTGCTCGTGCTCGGCCCCCTGACCGGCTGGGTCATCGTGTCGACGGCGAACCTCAAGGTGCCGACCGTGCTGTTCGGCGTGGTGCCGTGGCCGCACCTGCCGCTGCCGGGGACGCTTAACGAGCCGATGGAGGAGGTTCACGAAGCGCTGTCGTGGATCGCCATCGCCCTGTTCGCGCTCCATGTGGCCGGGGCGCTCAGGCACCAGTTCCTGCTGCGCGACCCGGTGATCAAGCGGATGGCGCCCGGCGGATCGGTCACGGCGGCGATGGCGCTGCTGGTGGCGGCGGTCGCGCTCTACTTCGCGGTCGGATCTTACGTGGCGCGGACCTACCTCGTGCCGGCGAGGGCGGATGCGCGCAATGCCGCACCTCCCGCGCCCGCACTCGCGCCGGTCGAAGCGCCTTCGCCGACACCCGAGCCGAGCGGGACCGCCGCAGCCGAGCCGGCCGGCCCGCCGCCGGTGTGGACGATCGCCGGCGGCAAGCGTCTGACTTTTTCCCTCGGCAACGGTGGAACCCCGGTCGAAGGCCGCTTCAAGAGCTGGAGCGGCGCCATCGCGATGGACCCCGACCATCCCGAGACCGCCGACATCCGCATGACCATCGATCTCGCCAGCGCCTCGGTGGGCGACGCCACCCAGGACGCGATGCTGCAGGGCGCTGAATTCTTCGCCAGTTCGGCCAACCCGGCGGCGACCTGGCGCTCGGCCAAAGTGACGCAGACCGCCACCGGTCGCTACCGCGCCAACGGCACCCTGACGATCCGCGGCAAGAGCCACCCGCAACCCATCGCCTTCACCCTCACCGGCAAAGGCCCCCAGCGCCACGTCGCCGGCAGCGCCAGCATCGACCGCACTGCCTTCGGCATCGGCACCGGCGAGGCGGGCGAGAGCCTGGACAAGACGGTATCGCTGACGTTCGCGTTCGAGGCGAGGGCGAAGACCCGCTAGCGTACCGGGCCAAACGCTCGCCGTCGCCGGCGGCGGGGACAGGCAAATCCAACAATCGAGCGGCCGCGGACCGATCAGCCTTTCCTACACGCCCGCGATCTGAAATGTTCGCGCCGGTTCTTTCAAATCGTCGGCTCGCTTATTTCCTCGAGGCTCCTTTGGAACGCGAGCCGCGCATGCAGTTCATCAACCAACGTTTTTTGCAAGGCCACCGGTGGACGCTTCTTCGCCTGACTTTCACCTGACTTTTGGTCCGCTGCCTCAAGTCAAATCATCCAGCCTGATCTTCAGCCCCCGCTCCGCCGCCTTCATCGCGTCCCGCCTGAGCTGCTCGATCTTGAGCCGACCCGCCGGCGCTTCCTCGTCAGGCAGCGCGGCCATAATTGCGGCGTGGATTTCCTCGAAGTCGGGGCCGTGCTCGGGGTGGGTGAGGATCAGGCCGCGCTGCTCGGTCATGCCGGCGAGGATTTTCTCGCCGACCACGTAAGGGTCCATGCCTTCCTCGAAGGCGGTGCCGAACTGTTCGAGCTCGGCCTGCTCGACCGGGGAGAAGCCGCTCTCGCCGAAGCTGTCGGGGCGCTTGAGGGCGCTGGTCCAGGCGTTGGTCCTGGTCAGCGCCGGGCACACCAGCGAACAGCCGATGCCGTGCGGGGCGAGATTGTAGCGTAAAGACTCGGTCAGGCCGCGCACGGCGAACTTGCTGGCAGTGTAGATGCCGGCTTGCGGGCCGGGCAGGAAGGCGGCCATGCTGGCTACGTTGGTCACGTGGCGGCGGCCCCTGGCGGCCTTGATCTTCGGCAGGAAGCTGACGAGGCCGTTGACCACGCCGCCGAAGTTGACGCCCATGATCCAGTCGTAATCGTCGTAGCTCGCCTCGTCGGTCGGGCCGAATACGGATACGCCGGCGTTGTTGACCAGTACGTGAACCTCGCCGAAGTGCGCCTCGACCTCGTCGGCCACTTCGGCGAAGCGCGCGCGGTCGGTCACGTCGAGCTTGCAGTAAAGCGGCTGCTCGTAGCCTTTGGCGGAGAACCAGCCTTCGGTCAGTGCGCGATCGTCCTCGTTGCGGTAGCTTAGCGCCAAGCGGAAGCCGTTGTCGGCGAAGGCTTGCGCCACGCCCAGGCCGATGCCGGTAACCGCGCCGGTGATGAAGGCCACGCGCCCATCCCATGGCCGTTCGTTGCTCATGTCCGGAATTCCTCTACCCAAAATCGTATCGTTCGTTAGTGTTGCATACAAACATAATCCGGAGAGTCGAGAATGAGCGACGTCGAAGCCAGGCTGCAGGAACTCGAGCAGAAAGTGGGCGTGCTCGAGGACATCCAGGCGATCCGCCGGCTGCACTGGGCTTATGGCTACTACATCGATTTCAACCGACCGGACGAGGTCGCCGACCTGTTCGCCGAGGATGGCGCGGTGGTGTTCCTCTCCGGCGAGTACGTCGGCCACAAGGGCGTCAAGCGGCTCTACGGCGATTGGATCGCCGGGCGCTTCACCGGCGGACGTCCGGGGCCGGTCAACGGCCTGCTGCTCGACCACTTCCAGATGCAGGACGTGATCACCGTCGCACCCGACCGCAAGACCGCCAAGGGCCGCTTCCACGGCATCCTCCTCGGCGGCTGGCACGACGATTTCCAGGAAACGCGCGAGGAGATCATGCCGCAGCAGTTCATGGAAGCCGGCATCTACGAAAACGATTACGTCAACGTGGACGGCGTGTGGAAGATCAAGCGGCTCGACTACATGATGCAGTGGCAGGCGAACTACGAGGAAGGCTGGGCCCACACCACCGCGCACTTGCAGCCGGCGGAGAAGACCTGGCCCGAAGACCCGCTCGGCCCCGATCGCCTGTTGCCGCCCGAGCAGCACCGCCAGACCTGGCCCTATCGCCAGGACGTGCCGATGCACTTCGCGCACCCGAAGTTCGGGGCGATGCTGGCCGGGCAGGAGCGGAAGTGAAACCGGCGCCAGGGGCCTTGCCGTGGGACACCTCGGCGCCGCCGTTCGACCCCCGAGACACCTCTAATCGGGAAGCGCTCTCGACCCGCCAGGTGGCGGAGCGGTTCATCCAGCTGTTCTACGTCGAGGACAACCCGACCGACGCCTTCACCAGCTGGATGCATCCCGACTACATCCAGCACAACCCTAACGCGCCGAACGGGCGCGACGCGACGCTGGCGATGATGCAGGCGAGCATGGCCCGGCTTCCGGACCTCAGCCACGAGGTCAAACGGGTGGTGTGGGGTGACGCCGACCTTGTCGCCGTGCACTTCCATTTCCTGCGCGAGAAGGGCACGCGCGGGCATGCGATCGTCGACATTCTACGCGTCGCGAAGGGCTACATCGTCGAGCACTGGGACGTGATGCAGGAAGTGCCCGACCCTGCGGAGACGAAGAACACCAACGGAATGTTCTGATCCTGCAGGCCCGCGTTGCCGTCGCAACCTGGCTGGTAGCGCTAACAATGTTGCAGGATTGCATCAGGTTAGACAAAGTCATTCGCGCGTCTCGCTTGTGCGATTGCCACGATCGTTAATGTATGCACTACAAACGATCGTCGCCGTCCCCCATTGGCGGCTCCACCTTTGGAGAGGATCTATGGCTTACATTTCGCTGCGCGATGCCGCGCGCGTGCCCTTGATGCTGACGGCCTCGATGGCGGCCATCGCCGTCGCCCGTCCCGCGCTTGCGCAGGATAGCCAGAGCACCACCGACGCGACGACGACGCAGGCCGGTCCGGCCAGCGCCAGCCCAAACGACGTCTCCGCCAACAGCAACGAGATCGTCGTCACCGCGCAGTTCCGCGCGCAGAACCTCCAGGACACGCCGCTGGCGATCACCGCAGTCAACTCCGAGACGATGGAGGCCAAGAGCCAGACCAACCTCGCCCAAGTGGCCGACAGCGCGCCGAACGTGACGCTGAAGCCGCAGGGCGCTTCGTTCGGCCCGTCGATCGCGGTCTCGATCCGCGGCATCGGCGCCGGCGACTTCAACCCGGCTTACGAGCCCGGCGTCGGCATCTACATCGACGATGTCTACTACCCGCAGCTCACCGGCGCGGTGTTCGACCTGCTCGACCTCGACCGGGTCGAGATTCTGCGCGGGCCGCAAGGCACGCTCTCGGGTCGCAACTCCGAAGGCGGCTCGATCAAGATGTTCACCAAGAAGCCGAGCGGTTCGGGTGACGGATACGTGGAGGCGACCTATGGCAGCCGCCAGCGGATCGGCGTGCGCGCAGGGGTCGACTTCAAGCTGACCGACGACCTGTTCGCCCGCATCTCGGGCGTCTACAAGCACCAGAACGGCTACGTCGACCAGCTCGACTTCGGCTGCGTCTATCCCGCCGGCGGCACCGCTACGTTCACGGCCAACGACGGCACCACCAAGCTGGTCAATCCAGCCGGCGGTATTCCGCGCGCGCAAGCGGAAGGCGATTGCCGCGTCGCCCGCCTGGGCGAAGTTGGTTACGGGGCCGTCCGCGGCGCCTTGCGCTACAACCCGTCGGACGCGATCGACATTAATCTGACGGCCGAATACATCCACGACGAGCACACCGCCGCGGGTGAAGTCCTTGCCGCGACCAACGTGATCGACAACCCGAACACCAACATCGGCAGCAACCCGCCACAGTACGCCGGCGGCTTCCCCGGTGTACCCTACGACAACCGCTTCATCTGCGGGAAATTCTGCAACTTCTCGTCTTACAACTCCCCGGCGATCAACTTCATCGGACTACTGACGCCCGGCGGCCTGGCCGGCCCGGGCCAGCCGCTGCTCGCCACCCAGCGCAGCAATCGCAGCCGCTACGACGCCTACAACTTGGCGGCGAACGCGCATTTCGAGCTGAGCGACATGTTCAGCATCGACAACATCCTCGCCTACCAGCACTGGACGACCGATTTCGGCGTCGACGACGATCTGTCGCCGATCCCGCTGTCGGGCGGCGCCAACAGCCTGAAGCACTGGAACTGGAGCGAGGAGCTGCGGCTGAATGCCAAGCTGGCGGAGAACATCCACCTGGTTGTCGGCGGCTACTACTTCAAGCAGGAGACCGACTACTTCTCGTACCAGGACCTGCGCTATATCAGCGCCGCGCCGGGCCTCAGCCTGTTCCCGCTGCAGTTCATCCAGCCCGACCAGACCCCGGCGGACGCCAAGGCCGGCTTCGCCAACATCGACTGGGAGATCGTGCCCGGGCTGACGTTCAATGGCGGCGTACGCTACACCGACGAGAGCAAGGAGTACCATTACTTCCGGCTCAATCCAGACGGGACGATCAATGCCTACCTCGACCCGGTCGGCGCGGCCAACGGGGCCGGCACGCCCGGCGCGTTGACCGGCCTAGTCGCCAAGTATCACGGCACCCGGTGGGATTGGCGCGCGGCGCTCAACTACCGCTTCTCGCCCGAAGCGATGGTCTACGCGAGCTATTCGACGGGCTTCAAGGGCGGCGGCACAAACCCGCGGCCGTTCTATGCCAGCCAGGCGCTGCCATTCGATCCCGAGGTTCTGACCAGCTACGAGCTCGGCCTCAAGACCGACTTCTTCGACCGGCGGGTGCGCTTCGACGTCAGTGCATTCTACGGCGAGCTGAAAAACGCGCAGATCGGCACGTCGATCTGTCCGGATGGCTCGGTCCCCTGCGCGGCGACGATCAACGGCGGCAACGCGCATGAGAAGGGCGTCGAGGCGGAGCTGCTGGCCCGGCCGGTCGACGGCCTGTCGATCGATGGTTCGGTCAGCTACCTCGACTTCCACTACGTCAAGCTCGCCCCGGGAACGACGATTTCGCTGACCGATCCGTTCGCCGGCTCGCCGAAGTGGAAGTGGACCCTGGGCGCGCAGTACGAGGCCGACCTGGGCTCGTTCGGTTCGCTGACACCGCGCGTCGATGCGACGTATCAGGACAAGGTTTACACCGGGTTCAAGTACCAGGGCGTGCCGCAATACGTCGGCTCGTACACGCTGGTGAACGCGCGCCTGACCTGGCAGAATCCGGACAAGGACTTGTCGGTCTCGCTCGAGGGGACCAACCTGTTCGACAAGTACTATTACGTTACCGTGTTCGACTTGCGCGCAGCGGGCGCTGGCCTCGACAAGGCGCAGCCGGGCCGTCCGCGCGAGTGGGCGATCACGGTCAAGAAAAACTTCTGAGAAGACCTTCGTTTGAAGCAATTAAGGGCGGTCCTGTCCGGGGCCGCCCTTTTCTTGTCTATGACGGTGTGGCCCCGGCACCCATCTTCAGCTTCAGGCCCGCAACGAGCGCCTGCAGGGCGATCTCGAAGCTCTTCTCGAAATCCATTATGCCTTCGAGGAACCGGTGCATCGACCCGTCGCGGTCGTAGCTGCCCCAACCCAGGCACAGCGACGTGACCGCGGTGATCGCATCGAGTCCCTGCTCCTGAGTCAGCCCCAAGGCGGTAAGCGGCGCGACAATCGCTTCCGCCGTGGGAGAAATGGTGGGCTCGCGCGGCCGGGCGGAGGAGCAGATGCGCGCTGCGTCGCGCTGCGAAGCTAGGCGCTGCCGAACGGAGCGGCCATAGACGAGCAGCCAGGAAGGCCAGTCGTCGCACGGGGGCAAGGCGGTGCGCGCCTCGCGGTAGATGGTGGCGGACATGTGGCCGAGCAGTTCGTCCTTGCTCGAAAAGTGCCAGTAGAACGCCGGCGCCTGCACCTTCAGCCGCGCCGCCAGCGCGCGGAGGCTGAGGCCGTTCAGCCCCTTCTCGTCAAGCAGCGCGAACGCCTCGCGAAGCACCGTTTCGCGATCGAGCGCCAGTTCCGTTCGCCTTGCCACGACCCCGGCTTGACAATTTAACACCGTTAAGTCAACTTCGTGGACGGGACGCCAGAGAATACAAAGTCCAAGGGAGCATGAGGATGATCAGCACGGTTTGCGGTTCAAGCCGCGTCACTCGCACGGGCGTCAGCCTCGCAGCGCTCGCATTCGCGTTGAGCGCCGTATCGGCGTTCGCCCAGGACCCTGCGACGCGCGCGCAGGCCACCGACGCACAAACCCCCGCGCCCGCCGCCGGCACCCCGGCGCCCGGCGAGATCGTCGTCACTGCGCAGTTCCGCGAACAGCGCCTGCAGGACACGCCGCTCGCGATCACCGCGGTCAACTCGGCCATGCTCGAGGCGCGCAGCCAGACCAACATCGCCGAAGTCGCCGCCCAGGCGCCGAGCGTGTCCCTCAAGCCGCAAGGCGCGGCATTCGGCCCATCGCTCGCGGCATCGATCCGCGGCGTTGGCCAATATGACTTCAACCCGGCCCTAGAGCCGGGCGTCGGCCTTTATGTCGACGACGTCTATTACGCGACGCTGACCGGCGCGATCTTCGATCTGCTCGACCTCGACCGGGTCGAGATCCTGCGCGGCCCTCAGGGCACGCTCGCCGGCAAGAACTCGATCGGCGGCGCCGTAAAGCTCTATTCCAAACGGCCCACGGGCGATAACAGCGGCATGGTTTCGGGAACCTACGGCAGTCGCAACCGGCTGGACCTTCGGGCCAGCTTCGATGTCGGGCTGGCGCAGGATCTATCGATGCGGGTGGCGGGCGTGGCCAAGAAGCAGGAAGGCTACGTCAAGCGACTGGACTTCGGCTGCGTCAACCCGCCGGGCTCGGCGCTCAATCCGGCGGTCGGCGGCGTGGTCGCGACGACCAGCAACAACGATTGCCTCGTCGCGAGAGACGGCCAGGTCGACTACCAGGCGGGCCGCGTCCAGTTGCGCTACAATCCGGGCAGCCGGCTCGATATCAACATCATCGCCGACTACACCCACGACGATCGCAACGCGGCCGCCGGCGTGCTCAAATACGCCAACAATCCCGCCAACCTGAACATTCGCGGCAACGCGACCGCGGTTCCCTACGACAGCCGCTTCATCTGCGGAAAGTTCTGCAACTTCGCCAGCTACTATTCACCGGCCGGGACCTGGCTCGGCCCGGTCGCCCCGGGCTATCCGCTGCTGGAGACACGCGGCAACGGACGCACCAAGTTCAACGGCTGGGGCGTGTCGGGCCAGATCGATTTCGATCTGACCGATGGCCTGCAGTTGCAGTCGATCACGTCCTATCGCCAGTACAAGCTGCACTTCAGCAACGACGACGACTATTCGCCGCTGTCGATCGGCAACGGCTTCAGCGCCCTCGACTACTGGGGCTTCACCCAGGAGGTGCGCCTCAACGGAAAGCTGCTCAACGACACCCTCAATTGGACGCTCGGCGCCTACTACCTCGACCAGCGCTCGACCTACGCCACATTCCAGGATCTGCGGTACGCACCCATCCCGCTGCAGTTCCAGGGCAACGATCCGGTCAATGCCGACACCAAGGCGGTCTTCGGCGCGGTATCGTGGGAGCTGGTGTCCAATCTGACCTTCAACGGCGGGCTGCGTTATACCGAGGAACACAAGGACTACACCTTCAGCCGGCTCAATCGCGACGGCACGCCCAACCCGTTCCTCGGTGCGCTGAACGGCGTGACCGGCAACTACGACGGCAACCGGGTCGACTGGCGCGCCAACCTGCAATATCGTTTCAGCGACGCGGTGATGGTCTACGCGCAAGCCTCGACCGGCTTCAAGGGCGGCGGGATCAATCCGCGGCCGTTCAACCCCGCGCAGGTCCAGCCGTTCGGAGCCGAGACCCTCACTGCTTATGAGGCCGGCTTCAAGAGCGACCTTTTCGACCGCATCCTTCGCCTGAACGGCGCCGCGTATTATTCGGAATACAAGGACATTCAGCTGACCTTGCTGTCGTGCCCCCAGTTCGGCGGGCCCGGGCCCTGCGCGCTGCCGCAGAATGCCGGCAACGCCCACATCAAGGGTGCCGAGCTGGAAGCCACCATCGATCCGCGCAATGGCCTGCTGATCGACGGGTCGGTCAGCTACCTGGACTTCAAGTACACCTCCATCAACCCACAAGCAGGCGGCGCCACCGCGCCGGCCGGCGTGCAAATCGGCATGGTTCCGCCGTACACACCGAAGTGGAAGTGGGCAGGCGGAATCCAGTACAGGATCGATCTGGGCGATTCCGGATCGCTGACGCCGCGGTTCGACGCCAGCTACCAGTCGCACATCTTCTCCAACGCGGTGAACGGATCGCGTAACCGGATTCCTGCCTACACGCTGGCCAACGCGCGCCTCACCTGGCGCAATCACGCGGACGACTTCGAGGTGGCATTCGAAGTGACCAACCTGTTCGACAAGTACTACTACCTGACAAGCTTCGACCTCACCGGAGCCGGCGCCGGGTTCGTCGCCGCGCAGCCCGGCAGGCCACGTGAGTGGGCGGTGTCGATCAAGAAGACCTTCTGATCAGGCTCAACGGGAAATAATCGAGGGGCGGCCCCGCGGGTCGCCCCTTCTTTCATGTCTGCCGGAACGGCACGGCGAGCGTCGTCCGCGTGGCGGCGCGCCAGAGCCATTCGAGCGGACCATAGCGATAAGCGCGGAACCAAAGAGCGGCGAGCGCCACCTGGAGCGCGAAGGCGGCCAGGCCCCACAAGATCGCCTGCGCGTTGCTTACGTCGTCCCACAGCCCCCAGCCGTAACCATAGAGGATCGGCGCGAACATCAGCGATTGCCCGACATAGAGTGTGAGCGTCATCCGCCCGGCCGGAGCAAAGCTTGCCAGCGCCGGGCGGAGCGGCGATCCCCACAGGAGCACGAACGCCGCGACCTGGAACGCCGTCGCGCCGAGCGCGGCGTACTGGTCCAGCGCCGATAGCAGCGAGACGGAGGTCATTTCGGCCGTTCCCACGGGCAGCCCGTGCGCAGCCGCCAGCCTCGCCGCTCCCCACAGGACGCCGCCGCCGATGAGCACGCGCAGCCAGAGCTGGCGCCGCTCGCTTGCTTCGGCGAACAACCTCCGCCGTTGCAGCACCATGCCGACCAGGAACAGCCCGGCGATTTCGACCACGCGCCCGCCCTCCACGTAAAACGACCACTTGTTGACCGAGCCGGGGCCCAGGTTCGAGATCAGCGCCTCGGTGAACGTCCCCGTCGCCAGCGCCGCCAGTCCGCCGTCGCCCCAGAACAGCGGGTGCGCCGCGGCCCAGCCGGCGCCCTGAGCCGCGGCCCAGGCGCGCAAGAGCAGGGGTAGCTGCGCGAACAGCAAGGCCGCCAGCACCAACAGGGCTTTCTCCGACTTGACCCGATCGAACGGAATCATCAGAAGCCCGACGGCGGCCAGCACCTGCAGGATGTCGCCGCGGTAGATCAGGACATGCAAGGTCCCGATCAGGAACAGCAGCGCCAGCCGCCAGGCGAAGCGCAGGGTGAAGTCGCCGCCCCGCGCGCGCTCGTTGGCCATGATCGTCGCGAAGCTGAAGCCGAACAGCAGGGCAAAGATTGCGAAGGCCTTGCCCGAAAACATGGCAAAGACGGCCTCGAACCAGCCATCGGGCCGAGGGTCGAGCCAGTAGAGCTCGAACCGTTCGACGCAGTGCACCAGGAACAGCCCGAGCAGCGCATAGCCGCGCAGGGCGTCGACCATCGCGATGCGGTTGTTATGCTGCATGACCCTCTCCCGTAATGGAGAGAGGGTCTAACAGGCGCGTTTTGGTAGCGCTACCGCTTAGTCCGCCATCGCCGGGACCGAGCCCCAGACTTCCTCGGCCACCTCGACCACCAGCCGGATCTTCTCGGCCTGCTGCTCTGTGGTGATGTCATTGCCGTGGACGGTGCTGGCGAAACCGCACTGCGGGCTCAGCGCCAGCTGGTCGATATCGACGAACTTGCACGCCTCGTCGATGCGGCGCTTGATGTCGTCCTTGCTCTCGAGGTCGCCGAGCTTTGTGGTGACCAGGCCGAGCACCACGGTCTTGCCCTTGGGCAGGAAGCGCAGCGGCGCGAAGTCGCCCGACCGCGGATCGTCGTATTCGAGGAAGAACGCGTCGATCTCGAGCTCGTTGAACATGATCTCGGCGACCGGTTCGTAACCGCCCTCGGCCGCCCAGCTTGAACGAAAGTTACCGCGGCACAAGTGGATCGCCTTGATCATGTCGGCCGGAGCCGACTTGAAGCTTTCGTTGATCAGCTTGGCGTACTGGCGCGTCGTCGCATCCGGATCGAGCCCGCGCTTGGCGGCGTCGGCCCGCTGCTCGTCGTCGCACAGGTAGGCGAGGTTGGTGTCGTCCATCTGGATGTAGCGGCAACCGGCCCCGGCGAGGCTGTCGACTTCGGCGCGGTAAGCCGCGGCCACGTCGGCGTAGAACTCGTCCATCGTCGGATAGACGTCCTCGGGAATGCCGGCGCGCCCGGCGCGGAAGTGCAGCATCGTCGGACTCGGGATCGAGACTTTCGGCGTCTCGCGTACGAGCGAGGCAAGGAACTGGTAGTCGCGCAGCTGGATCGGTTTGCTATGCGCAACCTGGCCGGTCACCACCATCACGGGCGGAGCGAAATGCACGTCCTTGCCAGCGTCGTTCTTGAACGCCTTCTTCAGGCCGCCCCGTTCCTCGACGCCGTCGAGTTGGAGCAGGAAGTCGGTGTGGAAGAAATAGCGGCGGAATTCGCCGTCGGTGATGGCCTTGAGGCCCAGGCCTTCTTGCCATTTGACGAGTTCGGCGATCGCCTCGTCTTCGATCGCGCGCAGCTCTTCGTAGGAGATGTTGTCGGCGGCGCGGTGCGTGCGTGCCTCGATCACCGATCGGGGACGCAGGAAGGAGCCGACGTGGTCGGCCCGCGAAGGCAGCTTGGTAGTCATGTATGGGTCCTGTCGTGGCAAAGAATGATCTTTAGCCAGGGTCATAACGCGGGCTCGCGCTCGACTGACGGCGCTTCATACTCTCAATCGCGCGTCCATCGCAACGCACAATCGGTGCGTTGGTGCTGCCTCTACGATCGCTTGACCGGACTCGCGCCGAGATTGTAGGCAATGCTTACAATCGGGCGCTCGCGAAGCGCGCCGGGGAGGGACCTGAATGCTGCGTAACCGTTGGATCATTGCCGCGTGTACCGCGCTGGCGTTGGTGGGCTGCAAGCAAGTCGGTACCGGCGGCGGTAAGAGCCCCACCGTCGCACCGACCACCGGCGTCACCGACGCGATGATCGCCGCTGCCGACGGCAACGAATGGCTGACTTACGGCCGCGACTACGCCGAGCAGCGCTTCAGCCCCCTAACCCAGGTCAGCGACAAGACCGTCGGTCAGCTCGGCCTCGCCTGGTCTGCCGACCTCGACACCGCGCGCGGGCAGGAAGCGACGCCGCTGATGCACGACGGCGTGCTTTACGTCTCGACCGCCTGGAGCATGGTCAAGGCTTACGACGCGAAGACCGGCACGCTCAAATGGTCATACGATCCTAAGGTCCCCCGCGAGACGCTTCCGGTCGCCTGCTGCGATGCGGTCAATCGCGGCGTCGCGCTCTACGGCGACAAGGTCTACGTCGCCACGCTCGACGGCTTCCTGGTGGCGCTCAACCAGAAGGACGGCTCGGTCGCCTGGCGCAAGGAATTCGTCCCCGACCATAAGAACTACACCAGCACCGGCGCGCCGCGCGTAGCGCACGGCAAGGTGTTCATCGGCTCGGGCGGTGCGGAATACCGCGCGCGCGGCTTCATCGCCGCATTCGACTGGGCGACCGGCAACGAACTGTGGCGCTTCCACACCGTCCCCGGCGAGCCCTCCAAAGGTTTCGAGAACGACGCGATGAAGAAAGCCGCCGATACCTGGGGCGGCAAGTACTGGGAGCTCGGCGGCGGCGGCACGGTGTGGGACGCGATCACCTACGATCCGGCGACCAACCTGGTCATTTTCGGCACCGGCAACGCCGAGGCGGCCACCCGCGCGCTCCGAGCCGCTGCGGCCCGTTGAGCCAGGTTCGCCTCACGCGGCTACGGGTCCGCTACGCGGAAACCGATCGGATGGGGGTCGTTTACTACGCGAACTACTTCGTGTGGTTCGAGGTGGCCAGAACCGACTGGCTGCGGG
>Ga0105246_10000422_pt1 | contig 22599 bp, 20 predicted proteins | sample KBSM64metaG_FD_99694 | JGI IMG/M metagenome (GOLD analysis project Ga0105246, IMG submission 99694) | Miscanthus rhizosphere microbial communities from Kellogg Biological Station, Michigan, USA - KBS M6-4 metaG | ecosystem: Host-associated > Plants > Roots > Rhizosphere > Soil | place... | reverse complement strand
GCTGCGCCCACTCATGAGTGGTAAAGAAGCAGCTGTTTATGTGGTGCGCTGCGGCAACGAATTGCGTTGCGCCAAGGTTTACAAGGAGGCGAATAAACGAAGTTTTCGTCAGGCGTCCGAATACCAGGAAGGCCGCAAGGTCCGTAACAGCCGTCAGGCCCGGGCCATGGCCAAGGGCTCCAAGTTCGGCAAGAAAGAAACCGAAGATGCCTGGCAGAACGCCGAAGTGGCGGCCTTGTTCCGCCTGGCCGGGGCGGGCGTTCGCGTGCCCAAGCCGTACGACTTTCTCGAAGGCGTGCTGTTGATGGAGCTGGTGGCCGACGAGTACGGCGATGCGGCGCCGCGTCTGAACGACGTGACACTGGAGCCGGACCAGGCGCGTGAATACCACGCTTTCCTGATTTCCCAGATCGTGCTGATGCTGTGTACCGGGCTGGTGCACGGTGACCTGTCCGAGTTCAACGTACTGCTCACGCCGACCGGCCCTGTGATCATCGACCTGCCCCAGGCAGTCGATGCGGCGGGCAACAACCACGCGTTCAACATGCTGGAGCGGGACGTGGGCAACATGGCTTCCTACTTCGGGCGCTTTGCCCCGGAGCTGAAGAAGACCAAGTACGCCAAGGAAATGTGGGCGTTGTACGAAGCCGGCACCTTGCACCCAGCCAGTATCCTGACTGGTGAGTTCGACGAGCCGGAAGAACTGGCTGATGTGGGCGGTGTGATCCGCGAGATCGAAGCGGCGCGGCTGGACGAAGAGCGCAAGCAAGCGATTCGTGCGGCGGACGATGCGCCATCGACCAAGACGGCAGAAGAACCGCCGCCGCCTTGGATGCAGTAACCTTCGGGTAGATGAAAATCAAAGTGTGGGAGGGGGCTTGCCCCCGATGGCGGTGTGTCAATCAACACATGCCTGGCTGACAAACTGCCAGCCCCCTCCCACATTGGATTTATTTGCAACCAGTCAGGCGCAGCACTTGCCTGACGCCAACTCCTTGAGAATCGGACAATCCGGCCGGTGGTCGCCCTGGCAGTGTTCCACCAGGTCCTGCAACGTATCGCGCAGTTGCTCAAACTCGCGAATCTTCTGATTCAACGCCTCGACATGCTGGCGCGCCAGGGCTTTCACGTCGGCGCTGGCGCGCTGGCGGTCCTGCCACAAGGTCAGCAGCTTGCCGACTTCTTCCAGTGAAAACCCCAGGTCCCGCGAGCGTTTGATAAACGCCAGGGTGTGCAGGTCGTCTGCACTGAAGAGGCGATAACCACTCTCGGTGCGATGAGCGGCCTTGAGCAGGCCGATGGATTCGTAGTAGCGAATCATCTTCGCGCTCAGCCCGCTTTGGCGGGCGGCTTGGCCGATATTCATGGGCGTTGATCCTCCAGGTCCTTGGGTTTCCAGGTTTTGAGCAGCAGCGCATTGCTCACCACACTGACGCTGGACAACGCCATCGCCGCGCCTGCCAGCACCGGGTTGAGCAGGCCGAAGGCCGCCAGCGGGATGCCGATCAAGTTATACACAAAGGCCCAGAACAGGTTCTGGCGAATTTTTGCGTAGGTCTTGCGGCTGATCTCCAGGGCCGCCGGCACCAGGCGCGGGTCGCCGCGCATCAGGGTGATGCCGGCGGCGTGCATGGCCACGTCGGTGCCGCCGCCCATGGCGATGCCGATATCGGCCGCAGCCAGGGCCGGTGCGTCGTTGACGCCGTCGCCGACCATGGCCACCACCCCGGTTTTCTTCAGTGCGGTCACGGTGGCGGCTTTGTCGGCGGGCAGCACTTCGGCGTGGACATCGTCGATACCCAGGGCCTCTGCGACCACCCGCGCGCTGCCGCGATTGTCGCCGGTGAGCAGGTGGCTGCTGATGTGCTGGGCCTTGAGTTGCTGCACGGCGTGCAGTGCGCCGGGCTTGAGCGTGTCGCCAAACGCGAACAGGCCCAGCACGCGCGGATGTGCGCCTTGGTCGATCAGCCAGGACAGGGTGCGACCTTCGGCTTCCCATTCAGTCGCGCGCTGACTCAGCGGGCCAGCGTCAAGGCCGGTTTCTTCCAGCAGGCGTCGATTGCCCAGGGCCAGTTGCCGGCCGTCCAGGGTGCCGGCGATACCTCGTCCGGTCAGGGACTGGCTGGCACTGACATCAGCCGGGTGCAGCCCCTGTTCCTCACAGGCATCCAGCACCGCCTTGGCCAGCGGGTGCTCGCTGCCGCGCTGCAGGGCTCCCGCCTGTTGCAGCAGGCGCGAGGTGTTGCCGTCCACCGCCGCCAGATGGGCGATTCTCGGCGCGCCCGAGGTGAGGGTGCCGGTCTTGTCGAACACCACGGCGCTCACCGCATGGGCATGCTCCAGCGCCTCGGCGTCCTTGATCAGAATGCCATGGCGCGCAGCGACGCCGGTGCCGGCCATGATTGCCGTCGGCGTCGCCAGGCCCAGGGCGCACGGGCAGGCGATCACCAGCACCGCGACCGCGTTGATGATTGCGCTCTCCAGGGGCGCGCCGTACAGCCACCAGCCCGCCAGGGTGAGCAACGCCACTACCAGCACCGTCGGGACGAAGACCTGGCTGACTTTATCCACCAGTTTCTGGATCGGTGCCTTGGCGGCCTGGGCGTCCTCGACCAGGCGGATGATCCGGGCCAACACGCTTTCCGCGCCCAGGGCCTGGGTACGCACCAGCAGGCGACCTTCACCGTTGATCGCGCCGCCGGTGACCCGGTCGCCCGGTTGTTTCGGCACCGGCAGGCTTTCGCCGCTGATCAGCGCTTCGTCGGCATGGCTTTGGCCATCGACGACTTCGCCGTCTACCGGGAAGCGTTCGCCGGGCTTTACCATGACCAGGTCACCGAGCTTGAGCGCAGTGATGGCGACCTCTTCCTCACGGCCCTCCAACACGCGCACCGCCCGCTCGGGGCGCAAGGCTTCGAGGGCACGAATGGCGCTGGCGGTCTGGCGCTTGGCGCGGCTCTCCAGGTATTTACCCAGCAGCACCAGTGCGATCACCACGGCCGAGGCTTCGAAATACAAATGCGGAGCGGGCCGGGTGAGCCATTGATAAACGCTCAGGCCGTAACCGGCACTGGTGCCGATCGCCACCAGCAGGTCCATATTGCCCGCGCCGGCGCGCACGGCTTTCCACGCGGCACGGTAAAAGCGCGCACCGAGGATAAATTGCACCGGCGTCGCCAGGGCGAACTGCACCCAGGCGGGAAGCATCCAGTGCAGGCCGAAGGGTTCGACCAGCATCGGCAGCACCAGGGGCAATGCCAGCACGATCGCCAGCATCAGCGCCCAGCGTTCGCGATGCAGGTGCCGGGCTTGATCGGCCTGGGTGGTGGTGGCGGCCTGGGGCAGGCTGGCGGTGTAGCCGGCTTTGTCGACGGCGGCGATCAGCACGCCGGGGTCCAGCTGGCCGATTACCTCAATGTGGGCGCGTTCGTTGGCCAGGTTGACGCTGGCACGTTGCACCCCCGGCACCTTGCCCAGCGCACGCTCCACACGGCCGGCGCAACTGGCGCAGGTCATGCCGCCGATGGGCAGGTCAAAGGTGGTGGTTCCATTCATGGGGCAGTCCTCCGCAAAACAGTGCCCCCAGCATCAACCTTGACCTGTGGGGAAGGTCAAGCGTCTTTAAATCTTAGCTTAATAGCCCAGCTCGGCCGCTTTGAGGTACATGCCGTCCGGGCCCTGGGCGATCCGCAGCTTGCGCACGTCGCCGGCCTTGAGCGTGATGTTCTGGGAGGGCGGGGCGAGCATGCCGGGCAGACAGCCCGGCGATTGCCCCGGCAGCAGTTTCAGGCGCAGTGACACATTGCCGGCAGGCAGGTTGAATGAAGTGGACTCCTCCTGAAACAGGCGGCCGGCCAGTTGATCCTGGATGTACAGGCCGATTTCACAGGTGGTCGGCACTTCCAGGCGCTCCCGGGAAATGATCAGCACCGCGTAGTCTTCAGCGGCGGGCGCAACGGCAGAAAAACTCATCAGGCCGGCAAGGGCAAAAAAAGACCAGCGCATGGCGAATGCTCCGTGGGTCACATCGATAAAGTTGAAGCTTGGCCGACGTCGCCGCCGAATACCAGCCCGGCCGACGTTTCTGAAACTTGACCTTGCCATCGTGGCAAGGTCGAGACTGGGTTCAACCTCATCCAAGGAGTCTTGTCATGCAAATATTCAATGTTGAAGGAATGACCTGCGGCCATTGCGTTCGGGCGGTGACCCAGGCGGTGCACAGCCAGGATGCAGATGCCGAGGTGACGGTCGATCTTGCGGCGAAGCAGGTCAGGGTGCAAAGCCAGCTGGAGCGCGAAGCGATCGCACAGTTGATCAAGGAAGAAGGCTACACCGTGGTCTGATTTTTAATAGTTAGCGAGCTATCTTAATGTTCAAGGCACCCAAGCGCGGCTAGACTGTCGGGCTGCCGACTCACTTGGATGCCTGATGAACCTTCGCATTATTCTGATCCTCGGCGCCTTGAGCGCCTTTGCGCCGTTGGCGATCGACTTTTACCTGCCGGGCTTTCCGGCCATCGCGAGCGCTTTTGCCACCGACGAAAAACATGTCCAACTGACCCTGGCGGTGTATTTCGCGGGGTTGGCCATCGGCCAATTGATCTACGGCCCGCTGGCCGACCGCTTTGGCCGGCGCGTGCCGCTGCTCAGCGGTGTGACGCTGTTCACCCTCGCGTCCTTCGCCTGTGCCTATGCGCCGTCCCTGGAATGGCTGATCGGTGCGCGCTTCGTGCAGGCGCTCGGCGGTTGCGCGGGCATGGTGATCTCGCGGGCGGTGGTGAGTGACAAATGCGACGCCGTGGGCTCGGCCAAGGTGTATTCGCAACTGATGCTGGTCACAGGCCTGGCACCCATCCTTGCGCCGCTGGCGGGTGGGCTGATGGTGGGGCTGTGGGGCTGGCAGTCGATTTTCCTGGCGCTGTCGCTGTTCAGCGTGATGGCGGCCATTGCGGTGGCGGTGGGCTTGCCGGAAACCTTTCCGGCGCATCAGCCGCGTCAGCCGTTGTCCGGCTCGTTGCGCCGCTACGGCGCGCTGTTGTCGGACCGGGTTTACCTGGGCTACGCCCTGACCGGTGGCATCTCGATTGCGGGGATGTTTGCCTATATCGCCGGTTCACCGTTCGTGTTCATCAAACTGTATGGCGTGCCCGCCGAGCATTACGGCTGGCTGTTCGGTTCCAATGCCGCCGGGTTTATCCTGGTGGCGCAGTTGAATGCGCGGTTACTGGCCAAACGCGGCCCGGCGTTTCTGCTCTCGCGTACGGTGTGGGTTTACGTGGCGGCGGCGCTGACGCTGCTTGGGATTGCAGCGCTGCGCACCGAAGCCCTGTGGCCGTTGCTGGTACCGTTGTTTATCTGTATCGCCAGCCTGGGTTGCATTCTGCCCAACACCTCGGCGTGCGCCATGAACGGGCAAGGCGCGCGTGCCGGCAGCGCCTCGGCCTTGCTCGGGTGCATTCAATTTGGTGTGGCGGCGGGGGCGGCATCGTTGGTCGGGGTGCTGCACGACGGCACGGCCATGCCGATGGCGATGGTCATCAGCCTGTGCGGGGTGCTGGCGGTGACGATTGCGATGGCCACCCTGCGCCTGCAACGGGCAAGGGCCTTGCAGGCGCAGGTCTGAAGAGCCGATCAGCCGGCGGCGCGTTGCTGGCTGAGTGGAAAGCGGTGGGGGGCCTGGATGCGGGTTTGCAAGGTGTCGGCGAAGGCACGGGCCTCGGCTTCGGTGTGAAAAATAATCGACCGCTGGTCCAGGCGGACCTCCCACTGGGATTTTTTTGCTAACGCTTTTATCAGGATCTTCATTGCTGACTTCCTCACGTAAAAGAATCGTGGCAAAGGCGGCCAATATAAACCCGTATGCGCTCACAGAGATGACAAAGGTCAACTCTCGGACTAATGGTGTCGTCCATTACTTACATAAGTAACAGACGACACTGACAGCCGTTTTCTAGAACCCCTCTAACACGATCTTGCCCTTGGCCTTGCCGCTTTCCAGCAGCGCGTGGGCACGGCGCAGGTTCGCCGCATTGATCACGCCAAAATGCTCGCCGAGCGTGGTTTTCAAGGTGCCGGCGTCGATCAGCGCGGCCACGCGGTTGAGCAGGTTGTGCTGCTCGATCATGTCCGGGGTCTCGAACATCGAGCGGGTGTACATGAATTCCCAGTGCAGCGACAGGCTCTTGCGCTTGAGCGAACTCACGTCCAGCGCCTTGGGGTCGTCGATCAACGCCAGCTTGCCCTGGGGCTGCAGGGCTTCTACCAGTTGCTCCAGGTGCAGGTCGGTCTGGGTCAGGCTGGCGACGTGGGTCACTTGCGGGTGACCGGCGTGTTTGAGTGCCTCGCTCAGCGGCTGGCTATGGTCGATCACCAGGTCGGCGCCCAGGGCCTTGGCCCATTCCTGGGTCTCCGGGCGCGACGCGGTTCCGATGACTTTCAGCGCGGTGAGCTGGCTGGCCAGTTGGGTCAGGATCGAACCCACGCCGCCCGCTGCGCCGACGATCAACAGGCTCTGGCCCTGGTCCTGTTTGCCCTCGGCTATTTGCAAGCGTTCGAACAGCAGCTCCCAGGCGGTGATGGCGGTCAACGGCAGCGCCGCGGCTTCGGCAAAGCCCAGGCTCTTGGGCATATGGCCGACAATGCGTTCATCCACGGTGTGCAGTTGGCTGTTGCCGCCCGGGCGCACCAGGGAGCCGGCGTAGAACACCTTGTCGCCGGCCTTGAACAGCGTCACTTCGCTGCCGACCGCCTTGACCACGCCGGCCACGTCCCAGCCGAGCACCTTGGCGGCGCCGTTTTCCGGAGCGACGTTCTGGCGCACCTTGGTGTCCACCGGGTTGACCGAGATGGCTTTGACTTCCACCAGCAGGTCACGCGGCCCGGCGACGGGTTCGGGCAGTTCGATGTCTTGCAGGGCGTTCACGTCGCTGATGGGCAGGGAGGTGTAATAGGCGATGGCTTTCATGATTTCTCCGGGGTAAATACGGTCAATGCAGGCGCGAGCTTGCTCGCGAAAATCGTTAACGAGGACGCAATTCTTCGGGTTGAACACGTCGTTCCTGCGTTTTTCGCGAGCAAGCTCGCTCCTACAGAAAAAGAGGATGGTCAGGCGAGAAACTTCAGGCGCTTGAGTTCGAAGTGTTCGATCACGTCGGTGGCCTTGGTCCGGAACGCCTGGATATGCGCACTCTGGTCGTGGTCGGCCAGGGCCGCGTCGTCGCTCCAGCGCTCGAGCATGTAGAACGTCTCGGGATGTTGTAGATCCTGGTGCAGGTCGTACTGCTCACAACCGGCTTCCAGGCGAGTCGGCTCAAGCAGACCGCGCAGCAGGGTTTCCAGGGTGGCCTGTTGGCCGGGCTTGGCGATCAGCGTGGCGATCACGTTAAAGGCGGTAGACATATCAACTCCTGGTCGATAGGGAACGGGATGGCCAGATGATTGGCTATTTCCAGCACGGATAAAAGCGGCTAAAACAAAGGTCTGTTTCAATAGAAAATTGATAATCGGCGGAAATTGATGCTGCGCTTTGATGATTTGCAGTTGTTTGTCCGGGCAGCGGACCTGGGCAGTCTGTCGGCGGCCGCGCGGGTCATGGACCTGTCCCCGGCGGTGGCCAGCGCTGCGTTGAAGCGCATAGAACAACAGCTGGGCGCGCGTTTGCTGGCACGTTCCACCCGCAGCCTGCGCTTGACCGCCGAAGGTGAGGGGTTTCTCACCTATGCCCGCGCCGCGTTGAGCTCACTGGATGAAGGGCGGCGCCTGCTGGCCAGTGGGCAGGACCGTGTCAGCGGCATGCTGCAACTGTCGGCGCCTTCGGATTTCGGTCGCAACCTGCTGTTGCCCTGGCTGGATGACTTCCAGCGTGAATACCCGCAACTGAGCGTGCGCCTGTTGCTGGGGGATCGCATTGCCGACCTGTACCGCCAGCCGGTGGACATCGCCTTGCGCTATGGCGAACCCGAGGATTCCAGCCTGGTTGCGCTGCCCATCGCGCCGGAAAATATCCGGGTGCTGTGCGCGGCGCCCAGTTATCTGGCCCGACACGGCGAGCCGCGGCATCTGGAGCAACTGGCCCAGCACAATTGCCTGCTCTACATGCTCGCTGACCGGGTACACGACCATTGGCGTTTTTATGACGGCAAGCGCGAGGTCAGCCTGACGGTTTCCGGCGATCGCGTCAGTGACGACGCCGACGTGGTGCGCCGCTGGGCGGTGGCCGGCGTCGGCATTGCCTACAAGTCCTGGCTGGATGTGAGTACCGACGTCGTGGCCGGGCGTCTGCGCTTGATCCTGCCGGAGCTGCGCGGTGAGCGTACCCCGCTCAACCTGCTGTGCGCGCACCGTGCGCAGTTGAGCAAGCCCGTCAACTTGCTGCGGGAAATGCTCGTGTCCCGTTGTGCGACATTGACGAAGCAACTGTCGGAGCGATTCGCTGTGAAGTAATGGCCTCCAGCAAAGCAGGACATTTCCCTCGAGTGCTGTCCGCATTCAGGCTGTAAGACGCCATGGAACCGGCTGTTTTGGCCCCTATACTTTGGCGCCAACCGCAGCAGAAAAACGGTTCAACGGGGAGTCGAAAGATGGAACAGGCACCATGTATCAGTCGTATCGCCAGCTTGCTTGCCGAGCCCAAGCGCACCGCAATGCTGTGGGCATTGATGGACGGTTCGGCGAAATCTTCAGAGGAGTTGGCGACGTTCGCCGGGCTGTCACCGGCGTCGGCCAATGCCCATCTGGCGCGGTTGACCGGCAGCGGCTTGCTGCGGGTCGAAGCGCGCCGGGGCAAACGGCTGTTTCGCGTGGCGGCGGCCGATGTCAGTGCCGCCATCGACGCGCTGGCAACGACCACCATGGCGAGTGCGGCGCGCGCCGCGCCGGATGTTCAGCTCCCCGCGTTGCAGACCCCGCCGCTGGTGCGTCGCGCCCGCGTGTGCCACGACCATCTCGGCGGTGAACTGGCGGCCGGGCTGTATCAACGGATGGCGCAGGCAGGCTGGATCCAGCGCTACGAACAACGTACCGAAGTGACGGTCAAGGGCACCCGGCATCTGGCGGAGCTGGGTATTTTCATCCAGGCATTCTCGTCGCCGTTGGTGTGTGACTGTTTCGACTGGAGCCAGCAGCAACCGCATGTCGGCGGTGCGCTCGGCGCCGGGCTGTTGCGGCTGTTTTTGCAGTCGAACTGGGTGAGTGCCATCGGTGAGTCCCGGGCCTTGTCTGTCAGCGACGCCGGGCTTGTGCACATCAACCGGTTGGCCGCACTGCAGGAGCGTCGCTCCTAGTTTCGGTCAGGTCGCATCCAGCAATCGCCAGGGCAGACGATGCCGCACACTCGGCCAGGGTTTTTTCACACTTGGGGGTGGGGCATGGGGATGCAGGGCTATAGCGCAGCAGAGCGGCTGGAACGGTTGCCCATCAGTGGTTACCACCGAATCATCTTCATCATCATTGCCCTGGCGTTTTTCTTCGACTCCATGGACTTGGCGATGATGACGTTCCTATTGGGCTCGATCAAAGCCGAGTTCGGCCTGAGTACGGCCCAGGCCGGGTTGCTGGCCAGTTCGAGTTTTTTCGGCATGGTGCTCGGCGCTTCGCTCTCGGGGATGCTCGCTGATCGCTTCGGGCGCAAGCCGGTGTTTCAGTGGAGCATCGTGTTGTGGGGCGTCGCCAGTTACTTGTGCTCCACGGCGCAGACGGTCGAGACGCTGACCCTGTTTCGCATCCTGCTGGGCATTGGCATGGGCATGGAGTTTCCGATCGCACAGTCGATGTTGTCGGAGCTGATTCCGGCGAAGCGACGCGGGCGGTATATCGCGTTGATGGATGGTTTTTGGCCGCTGGGGTTTGTTGCTGCCGGGGTGCTGTCTTACTTTCTGCTGCCGGTGGTGGGTTGGCGCGACATCTTCCTGGTGCTGGCGGTGCCGGCGATATTTGTGCTGGCCATCCGGTTTTTTATTCCGGAGTCGCCGCGCTGGCTGGAACAGGCGGGGCGCCACGAGGCGGCGGACAAGGTGTTGCTGGGCATCGAGCAAAAGGTGCGCGACTCCCTCGGGGGCGCCGACTTGCCGCAGCCTGTTGCCTTGCCGCGGGTGGCGAGTACGCCAGGCACGTTCTTCTCGGCCTTCCAGCAGTTGTGGTCGGTTCAGTACCGTCAACGCACGATGATGATCTGGAGCGTGTGGTTCTTTGCCCTGCTCGGGTTCTACGGACTGACGTCGTGGTTGAGTGCGTTGCTGCAGCAGTCAGGCTTTGCCGTGACGCAATCGGTGTATTACACGGTAATCATTTCCCTGGGCGGGATCCCCGGTTTCCTGATGGCGGCATGGCTGGTCGAGCGCTGGGGACGTAAGCCGGTGTGCGTGGTGACGTTGCTGGGCGGCGGGGTGATGGCGTTTTTGTATGGGCAGAGCGCGGTGTTCGGCGGCAATGTCGGACTGCTGGTTACGACCGGTTTGTTGATGCAGTTCTTTTTGTTTGGCATGTGGGCGGTGTTGTACACCTATACGCCGGAGCTGTATCCGACCTCGGCGCGCGCAACGGGGTCCGGGTTTGCCTCGGCGATTGGTCGCGTGGGGTCGTTGCTGGGGCCATTGGTCACCGGGCTGGTATTTCCGATAACCGGGCAGGGCGGGGTGTTTGCCTTGGGCGCGCTGTGTTTCGCGGTGGCGGCGCTGGTGGTGTGGGTGTTTGGGATGGAGACCAAGGGTAAGACGTTGGAGGAGTTGTCTGAAGTCTGACAGACAATATTAAACCCCTGTGGGAGGGGGCTTGCCCCCGATAGCGGTGTATCAGTCAATACATGTCTGTCTGACAGACTGCAATCGGGGGCAAGCCCCCTCCCACATTTAGCCTTCATTCATTCAGTAAAAATAGCGGTCAAGGCTTTACCAATCGCGCATCCAGGCTGTTTTGCGCCAGGCGTTTGGCCTGGTCCTGGGTCATGCCCAGGGAGGTGTACAGCGCGTGGAAGTTCTCGGTGACATAACCGCCGAAGTAGGCCGGGTCATCCGAGTTCACCGTGACCTTCACTCCACGCTCAAGCATGTCGAGGATGTTGTGCTGGGCCATGTCGTCGAACACGCACAGCTTGGTGTTGGACAGCGGGCACACGGTCAGCGGGATCTGCTCGTCGATGATGCGTTGCATCAGGCGCTCGTCTTCGATGGCGCGCACGCCATGGTCGATGCGCTGGATTTTCAGCAGGTCGATGGCTTCCCAGATGTACTCGGGCGGGCCTTCTTCGCCGGCGTGGGCGACGGTGAGGAAGCCTTCGTGACGGGCACGGTCGAACACACGCTGGAACTTGCTCGGCGGGTGCCCCATCTCGGAACTGTCCAGGCCCACGGCGACGAACGCGTCACGGAACGGCAGCGCCTGGTCGAGGGTTTTCTCCGCTTCGGCTTCGCTCAGGTGGCGCAGGAAGCTGAGGATCAAGCCGCTGGTAATCCCCAGTTGCTGCTCGCCGTCCTTGAGCGCGGCAGCGATACCGTTGAGCACCACTTCGAAGGGCACGCCGCGGTCAGTGTGGGTTTGCGGGTCGAAGAAGGGTTCGGTGTGAATCACGTTCTGGGCTTTGCAGCGCAGCAGGTAGGCCCAGGTCAGGTCGTAGAAATCCTGGGAGGTACGCAGCACGTCGGCGCCCTTGTAATACAGGTCGAGAAACTCTTGCAGATTATTGAAGGCGTAGGCCTTGCGCAGGGTTTCGACGTCGTTCCACGGCAACGCAATCTTGTTGCGTTCGGCCAGGGCGAACAGCAGCTCAGGCTCCAGCGAGCCTTCCAGGTGCAGGTGCAGTTCAGCCTTGGGCAGGGCGTTGAGCCAATCGTACATAGCTAAAATCTCATCAGGTGCAATCGCGGCATTCTACAGGCCATGGCTGAAATAATCGGCAAAACCTGACCAGCAGGAGAGTATTTGATTTATTCGTACAAGTTCGACGTGAACTAAGGTGTAACGAAACGTTAGCGGCGTGGCGCAGTCTGTACCCCAACGATGACTGATTTGCCGTACATAAAGGCCCCCCATGCTCACTTCTCTCAAGCAAGAAAAATTCATGCTGCTGGCGCTGATTGCCGCCGTTGCCGCCTACCCGCTGGAACACTGGATGCTCCACAGTGGGCAGATGGTGGCGTTGCTCGCCGGCCTCGCCTTGATTGCGTTTATCGTGATGGCGTCGATGCGCGTGGCCCACCATGCCGAACAACTGGCGGAAAAGGTCGGTGACCCCTACGGCACCATGATCCTGACCCTGGCCGCTGTGCTGGTGGAAGTGGTGATCCTGGCGATCATGATGAGCAACGAGCCTTCACCCACGCTGGTGCGCGATACCATCTATTCGGCGGTGATGCTCGATATCAACGGCATCCTCGGCCTGGCCGCGCTGATGGGCGGCATCAAGCATGGCGAGCAGTCCTACAACGATGACTCAGCACGCACTTACAGCGTGATGATTCTCACCGCCATGGGCGTGTCGATGGTCGTGCCGGAGTTTATCCCCGAGGCCGACTGGAAAATTTACTCGGCCTTCACCATCGGCGCGATGGTGGTGCTCTACACCTTGTTCCTGAGAATGCAGGTAGGCCCGCACAGTTATTTCTTCAGCTACAGCTACCCGGAAAAACGCCGCAAAAAATCAACCGAGCAAGAGCACGAGCAGCCCGTAAACCTCGCGTTCTCGATCGGCACCCTGGTGTTTGGCGTGATAGTGATTGGTGCGTTGGCCGAGGTGATGTCCAAGACCCTCGACCTGGGCCTGGAGGGCACGGGCGCCCCACCGGTGATCACCGCGATCGTCGTGGCGGCTATTTCCGCCGCGCCGGAAATCCTGACGGCATTGCGCGCCGCCTTGGCCAATCGCATGCAGTCGGTGGTGAACATCGCGCTCGGTGCGTCGCTGTCGACGGTGATTCTGACGGTGCCGGTGATGGAAGCCATGGCGCTCTACACCGGCCAGCCATTCCAGATGGCGATGACGCCGGTGCAGACAGTGATGGTGTTTATTACGCTGATCGTCAGTGCGATCAACCTCAATGATGGCGAAACCAATGCCATCGAGGGCATGACGCATTTCGTGCTGTTTGCGACCTTTATCATGCTGTCGCTGTTGGGGTTGTAACCCGATTTCAAGTACACCATAAAACCAAATGTGGGAGGGGGCTTGCCCCCTCCCACATTTTGGACTGTGCTTGGTTTAGATTCCGGCGATCAACTGACGGGCCGCCCGGGTGTGATCGGCGATCAGAGCTTTCAGGTCCAGGCCTTCCACTTGTCCGTCGATTACCCGCCATTGACCCGCGATCATCACTCGGTCCGCTCGATCGGCACCGCACAGCAACAGTGCGGAAATGGGATCGTGGCTGCCGGAGAAGCGCAGCTCATCGAGTTTGAACAGCGCCAGGTCCGCCTGCTTTCCTACCGCCAACTCTCCAATATCCGTACGCCCCAACAACTGCGCCGAGCCTTTGGTCGCCCAGCCCAACACACCTTCAGGCGTTATTTTTTCTGCGCCGTAACGCAGGCGCTGGATGTACAGGGCCTGGCGCGCTTCCAAAATCATGTTCGAAGCGTCGTTGGAGGCGGAACCGTCCACGCCCAGGCCGAGGGGGGCACCGGCCGCGAGCAGGTCGAGGGTCGGGCAGATACCGGACGCCAGGCGCATATTTGAACTCGGGCAATGGCAGATGCCCGTGCCGGCAGCGCCCAGGCGTGTGATTTCATCCGGGTTGAAGTGAATACCGTGGGCCAGCCAGGTGCGTGGGCCGAGCCAGCCGACGCTGTCGAGATAATCCACGGTGCGCAGGCCGAAACGTTGCAGGCAGAAGTCTTCCTCGTCGAGGGTTTCCGCCAGGTGCGTGTGCAGGCGCACGTCGAGCGAGGTGGCCAGTTCGGCACTGGCGCGCATGATTTCGGGGGTAACGGAAAACGGCGAACAGGGCGCCAGGGCAATCTGGATCTGCGCGCCGTCGCCGCGCTCGTGGTATTCACGGATCAGGCGTTGGCTGTCGTCGAGGATGACCTGGCCCTGTTGCACGGTCTGCTGCGGCGGCAGGCCGCCATCGGCTTCGCCCAGGCTCATGGAACCACGGGTGAGCATGGCGCGCATGCCCAGCTCGCGTACGTTGTCGACCTGCACATCAATGGCGTTTTCCAGGCCTTCGGGGAACAGGTAGTGGTGGTCCGCCGCCGTGGTGCAACCCGAGAGCAGCAATTCCGCAAGGGCCACTTTCGACGCCAGGGCGAGTTTTTCCGGGGTCAGTCGGGCCCAGACCGGATACAGGGTTTTCAACCAGGGAAACAGCGGCTGGTTGACCACCGGCGCCCAGGCGCGGGTCAGGGTCTGGTAGAAATGGTGGTGCGTGTTGATCAGCCCGGGCAGGACGACATGCTCGCGGGCATCGAACACCTGCGCACAGGGTTGTGCAGGTGCTTGCCCTTGGGCCAGCAATTCGGTGATGACGCCGTCTTGCAGCACCAGGCCGCCACGGGCATCGAGGCCATTGGCGGTGAAGATCGCGAGGGGGTTTTTTAACCAGATACGGGTCGCAGGCATTGGCCGGCTCCTCTGAATGATGGGTTCAGGTTTGCCAGCTCAGTGTTGCCCTGTCTGCTGATCCAGGGTCGCCGGTGAAGGCGAGGTGGGTAGATTACGTGTCGGTCCATGTGCAGGCAAGCGGACGCGGTCAGTGTGGGAGGGGGCTTGCCCCCGATAGCGGTGGGTCAGCCAATTTATATATGACTGATACACCGGCATCGGGGGCAAGCCCCCTCCCACAGGGTAATCGGTGTATCTACCAGGCGATGGTGTCGCCCTTGTAGTCCACAAAATGATGGCCGCCCTTGCCGGTGTAGGCATTTACCTGGTCCACCAGGCCACGCACGCTGGTCTCGACGTCGATGTGCGCATTTTCCCCGCCCATGTCGGTTTTCACCCAGCCCGGGTGCAGCGATAACACCGTCGGCTTGTGCTCGCCCAGTTGGGTGATAAAGCTGTTGGTCATGGAGTTGAGCGCCGCCTTGCTGGCCTTGTACAGCGCCATGTCCGAACCGTCGGGAATGGTGACGCTGCCCAGCACCGAACTCATGAAGGCCAGCACGCCGGTGTCCTTGCGGATCTGCCCGACAAAACGCTGGGCCAGGTTGATCGGAGCCACGGCGTTGGTGAAAAACAGTTGGCCGACTTCCGCCAGGGTGGCGTGACCAGGCTCCTGGTTCGCGGGGCCCTTGACGCCGGCATTGACGAACAGCAGGTCGAAGGTGCGGTCTTTCAGGCGTTGGGCCAGGGCGATCACGGCTTGCTGATCGTCCATGTCGAGTTTTTCGATCTGCACCGGGCCAACGGCTTTCAGGGCGTCGGCCTTGTTCGGGTCACGCACGGTGGCGGTCACGTCCCAGCCGTCCTGGAGCAGTTGCTTGACCAGGCCGAGGCCCAGTCCGCGCGAGGCGCCGATGATCAGTGCGGTTTTTGGCGTAGACATGAAAAGCTTCCTTTGGAGTCGCGGTTCAGGGAGTTGCGGTGAGCAACAGTAGCAGTTTCAGCGTTGCAGCAGGATACGTCCCCGGCTCAGGTCGGCGAGCTGGGTTTGCAAGGTGTCGATGTGGGCTTCGCCCAGGGCCAGTTGCAGCTCCACGCCGTTGGCGGTGAAGGTTTCTTCCACGATCAGCCCGTCCAGTTCGGCAACGCGCAGCTTCAGCAGGTTCAATTCGGAGAAACCGCAGGCGCACCTCAGCGGTACGCGACTGATCAACTCGATGCGCTCGGCATTCTGCAGGCATTTATTTGCGCCGCCGCCGTAGGCACGGGCGAGACCACCGGTGCCCAGTTGAATCCCGCCGTACCAGCGAATCACCAGCACGACGACCTGATCAAACCCCTGCGCCTCGATGGCCGCCAGGATCGGCCGCCCGGCGGTGCCGCCGGGTTCGCCGTCGTCGTTGCTGCGGTATTGGTCGGCCAGTTTCCAGGCCCAGCAGTTGTGCGTCGCGTTGAGGTCGCTGTGCTGCTCGATAAACGCCTGGGCGTCGTGCGCGCTGGTAATCGGCGCCGCCAGGGTGATAAAGCGGCTTTTGCGTATTTCTTCACGAAATTCGCAAAAGCCTGTGAGCGTGAATGGCATAAGTCGCTTCGTTCAGGGGGCCGGCTTGATGCCGCAGCCTTTGAGAATAATGTGGATCAGGTTGGTGCCGGCGTCCTCCATGTCCTGCTTGGTCAGCTTGGTGCGACCGGTGACGCGGCAGATCTGGGTGGCGAAGTCGGCATAGTGCTGGGTGCTGCCCCACAGCAGGAAGATCAGGTGCACCGGGTCGATGGGGTCCATCTTGCCGGCATCGATCCAGGCCTGGAACACGGCTGCACGGCCGCTGAACCAGGCGCGGTAGTCCTGGCTGAAATATTCAGTGAGGCATTCGCCGCCGCTGATGATCTCCATGGCGAAGATCCGCGAGGCCTGTGGCTGGCGTCGCGAGAACTCCATCTTGGTGCGGATGTACCGGGAGAGGGCCACGGCCGGGTCGTCCTCGGCGGTCAGCGCGTTGAACGTGCTGTCCCACAATTCGAGAATATTGCTGAGCACCGCAATGTACAGGCCCAGTTTGTTGGTGAAGTAATAGTGCAGGTTGGCTTTGGGCAGCCCGGCACTGGCCGCGATGGTGTTCATGCTGGTGCCCTTGTAGCCATGGCGCGCGAATTCATCCTCAGCCGCCTGGAGAATCGCTTGTTCGTTCTTTTGCCGAATGCGGCTGGCGGGTTTACCGGCGTGGTTGCTGTGGGCAGGAACTTCGAGGCTCATGGAGGTTTCCGTGCTGATCGATGGGGGCGACGTGTGCACAGATAACCCACCCTCAAGCCTCAGACAAGTGTTGATGCAATAAAACCGTCAAAGCGATTCCAGGGAGTCGCTTTCGGGCGTGGGGTTTGTAACGGCGTGGACGGTTTTGGCCTCGGGTAACAGCAGGCACAGCACAATGGCAGTCAGCCCGCCGCTGGTGATGGCGGAGTCGAACAGGTTCTGCACCAGGGTTGGCATCAAGTGCAGCAGGTTGGGCTGGGCGGCGATGCCCAGGCCGACACCGAAGGAGGTGGCGATGATCAGCATGCTGCGTCGATCCAGCGGCGCCTGGGCCAGGATGCGCACACCGGCTGCGGCGACGCTGCCGAACATGACCAGGGTCGCACCGCCCAGCACCGGTTTGGGGATTTGCTGCAACACCGCGCCGATCATGGGAAACAACCCAAGGCATACCAGCACCACGCCGATGTACAAGCCGACATAACGGCTGGCCACGCCGGTGAGTTGGATCACCCCATTGTTTTGCGCGAAGGTGGTATTGGGGAAGGCGCTGAACGTGGCGGCGAGCATGCAACTGACGCCATCCCCAAGCACGCCGCCTTTGAGCCGGCTTATATAAGACGCACCGCTGATGGGTTGGCGGGCGATCATGCAGTTGGCGGTGAGGTCTCCGACGGTTTCGATGCTGCTGATCAGATAAATCAGCGCGATGGGCAGGAAGGCGCTCCAATCGAAGTTGAAACCAAAGCGAAACGGCACGGGCAGGCTGATCAGAGGCACGTCGGGTAATGCCTGGGGCACCAGCTTGCCACTGAACCACGCGGCGAGGCTGCCGAGCGCCAGGCCGATGATGATGGCCGAGAGGCGTACCCAGGGCGTGTTCGAGCGGTTGAGCAGGATGATCGTCAGCACCACGAACAGGCCCAGGGCCAGGTTGATGGGGGCGCCGAAGTCGGGGGCGTTGAACCCGCCGCCCAGATCGGTGATGCCGACTTTTATCAGGCTGATGCCGATCAGCGTAATCACGATCCCGGTCACCAGGGGCGTGATGACCCGGCGCAGCTGGCCGATAAACCGGCTCAGCACTATCTGCACCAGGGCGCCGAAAAAGCACACGCCGAAAATCATCGCCAGGATGTCCTCAGGGCTGCCGCCGCGTTGCTTGACCAGGAAGCCGGCGGAGAGCACCGCGCCCAGGAACGCAAAGCTGGTGCCTTGCAGGCAAATCATCCCGGCGCCGATACCGAACGGCCTGCGCGCCTGGATGAAGGTGCCGACGCCGGAGACCATCAGCGCCATGCTGATCAAATAGGGCAGGTGCGCGGTGAGGCCCAGGGTGGAACCGATGATCAAGGGCGGCGTGATGATCCCGACGAACGCGGCCAGCACATGTTGCAGGGCGGCCAGCAGGGCGGGCAGTGGTTTGGGGCGATCATCGAGGCCGTAGATCAAGTCGTTGGGGCTGGAGGATTCTGGTGGCATGGCGGGTCAACTCGGGGCGGACGGTTCAAGGTCCTTGTGCCTTGCAAAAAGCTGTCCACCTGCTCAGCTTTTTGTGCAGGGCCCGTGTTAGCGCGTTGCCGCCAGGCTCTCTAGAAAACTTTCCAGCACCAAATGGGGGCGACGGCCCTTGCGCGTGACCGATGCCAGGCTCAAATCGTAAAACCGTGTAGCCGCTTTCAGCGCGCGCAGTCGGCCTTGTTGTACCCAAAGGTTGGCGTAATGGTCGGGCAGGTAGCCGATATAGCGCCCGGTGAGGATCAGGAACGCCATGCCCTCACGGTCCGAGGCGCTGGCGGTGCACGTGAGCGCCTGGTAATGGGCCTGGATCTCGGCGGGCAAGCGGAAGGTGGGGGCGATGGCATCCTGGCTATCGAGGCGCGCGTCGTCCAGTTGCTTGTCGTCGGCATAAAACAGTGGATGCCCGACCGCGCAATAAAGCAGCGAGCGCTCGCTGTACAGCGGTTGGTACTCCAGGCCCGACAACGCGCTGGCCTGGGGCACCACGCCGACATGCAAACGGCCGTCGAGGACACCTTGCTCGACTTCACTGGGGGCGATCATGCGGATTTGAATCTGCACGTCCGGGCCACGTTCCTTCAATTGCGCCAGGGCGTGGGTGATGCGCATATGGGGCAGGGTGACGAGGTTATCGGTCAGGCCGATGATCAGCTCTCCGCGCAAGTGCTGGTGCAGACCATTGACTTCGGTGCGAAAACTTTCCAGCGCACTCAACAGTTGCAACGCCGACTGATAGACCTCGCGGCCTTCTTCCGTCAGCGAGAACCCCGCGCGGCCGCGTTGACAGAGCCTCAGCCCGAGGCGTTGTTCCAGGTCGCTCATTTGCTGGCTGATGGCCGAACGGCCAATCCCCAGTACGGTTTCCGCAGCGGAAAAGCCACCACACTCCACCACGCTGCGAAAGATGCGCAGCAGGCGGATATCAAAGTCGCTGACCTGAGCCAGGGGGTCGGGGCGACGGCTGCTCATAGTTTAGTGAAGTCCTGACTGAAGGTTAGAAGAGTTGGATTTCACCGACTTTATCCCCGTGGCAATTTAGCTGCAACTACGCTTTTTTCAATCCCGACGCTACCTTTGCCTTGCGAGGTTTTGCTGATGAACATGCCGGAAAACGCCCCATCATCCCTGGCCAGCCAACTCAAGCTGGATGCTCATTGGATGCCTTATACCGCCAACCGTAACTTTCAGCGCGATCCGCGCCTGATCGTGGCCGCCGAGGGCAGCTGGTTGACCGATGACAAGGGGCGCAAGGTCTACGACTCGCTGTCGGGCCTTTGGACCTGCGGCGCCGGGCATACGCGCAAGGAAATCCAGGAAGCGGTGGCCCGGCAGTTGGGCACCCTGGACTACTCTCCGGGCTTCCAATACGGTCATCCGTTGTCCTTTCAACTGGCGGAAAAGATTACCGACCTGACCCCTGGCAACCTCAACCATGTGTTCTTCACCGACTCCGGCTCCGAGTGCGCCGATACCGCCGTGAAGATGGTGCGCGCCTACTGGCGCCTGAAGGGCCAGGCCACCAAGACCAAGATGATCGGCCGCGCCCGGGGCTATCACGGTGTGAACATTGCCGGTACCAGCCTGGGCGGCGTCAACGGTAACCGTAAGCTGTTTGGTCAGTCGATGATGGACGTCGACCACCTGCCGCATACGTTGCTGGCGAGCAATGCCTTCTCCCGAGGCATGCCGGAGCAGGGCGGTATCGCGTTGGCCGATGAGTTGCTCAAGCTGATCGAACTGCATGACGCGTCGAACATCGCTGCGGTGTTTGTCGAGCCGATGGCCGGTTCCGCAGGCGTGTTGGTGCCGCCACAGGGTTATCTCAAGCGTCTGCGCGAGATCTGCGATCAGCACAACATCCTGTTGGTATTCGACGAAGTGATCACCGGTTTCGGGCGCACCGGTTCGATGTTCGGCGCCGACAGCTTTGGCGTGACCCCGGACTTGATGTGCATTGCCAAGCAAGTCACCAATGGCGCCATTCCGATGGGCGCGGTGATTGCCAGCAGCGAGATCTATCACACCTTCATGAACCAGGCGACGCCGGAGTATGCGGTGGAGTTTCCCCATGGCTACACCTACTCGGCGCACCCGGTGGCCTGCGCGGCGGGCCTCGCGGCACTGGACCTGCTGCAAAAGGAAAACCTCGTGCAGAGCGTAGCCGATGTCGCACCGCACTTTGAGAATGCGCTGCATGGCTTGAAGGGCAGCAAGAACGTGATTGATATTCGTAATTACGGCCTGGCCGGAGCCATCCAGATTGCGCCGCGTGACGGGGATGCCATCGTGCGTCCGTTCGAGGCCGGCATGGCGCTGTGGAAAGCCGGTTTCTACGTGCGTTTTGGCGGTGACACCCTGCAGTTCGGGCCAACCTTCAACAGCAAGCCGCAGGACCTGGATCGCCTGTTCGATGCGGTCGGTGAAGTGCTGAACAAGATCGACTGATTTCTCCTTCTATATAGAACAACTTTTCAGGAGCCCTGCATGAGCCTTATCCAGCATTTGATCAACGGTGAATTGGTCAATGACAGCGGTCGTAGCGCCGATGTGTACAACCCGTCCACCGGCCAGGTCATTCACAAGGTGCCATTGGCCAGTCGCGAAACCATTCAACAGGCGATCGACTCGGCCAAGGCGGCGTTCCCGGCCTGGCGTAACACGCCTGCGGCCAAACGGGCGCAGGTGATGTTTCGTTTCAAGCAGTTGCTGGAGCAGAACGAAGCGCGTATCTCGCAGCTGATCAGCGAAGAGCACGGCAAGACGTTGGAGGATGCCGCCGGTGAGTTGAAGCGCGGGATCGAGAACGTTGAATACGCGTGCTCGGCGCCGGAGATTCTCAAAGGCGAATACAGCCGCAACGTCGGCCCGAACATTGATGCCTGGTCGGATTTCCAGCCGCTGGGCGTAGTGGCGGGCATTACGCCGTTCAACTTCCCGGCGATGGTGCCGTTGTGGATGTATCCGCTGGCGATTGTGTGCGGTAACTGTTTCATCCTCAAACCGTCGGAGCGTGACCCGAGTTCGACGTTGCTGATCGCGCAGTTGTTGCAGGAAGCGGGTCTGCCCAAAGGCGTGCTGAGCGTGGTGCATGGTGACAAGGGCGCGGTGGATGCATTGATTGAGGCGCCCGAGGTAAAAGCGCTGAGCTTTGTAGGATCGACGCCGATTGCCGAGTACATCTATTCCGAAGCGACCAAGCGCGGCAAGCGTGTGCAGGCACTGGGTGGCGCGAAGAACCATGCCGTGCTGATGCCGGACGCGGACCTGGATAACGCCGTCAGCGCTTTGATGGGTGCAGCGTATGGCTCCTGCGGCGAACGCTGCATGGCGATCTCGGTGGCGGTGTGTGTGGGTGACCAGGTGGCGGATGCGTTGATTGCCAAGCTGGTACCGCAAGTCAAAGCGCTGAAGATCGGTGCGGGCACCACCTGTGGCCTGGATATGGGCCCGCTGGTGACGGGGCAGGCACGGGATAAGGTCAGCGGCTATATAGAAGAGGGCGTGTCGGCGGGCGCCGAGTTGGTTGTTGACGGTCGCGGCTTGAGCGTCGCCGGGCATGAAGAAGGGTTCTTCCTCGGTGGCAGCCTGTTCGATCGCGTGACCCCCGAGATGCGCATCTATAAAGAAGAGATCTTCGGGCCGGTGTTGTGCGTGGTGCGTGTGGACAGCCTGGAAGCGGCGATGCAGTTGATCAACGACCATGAGTACGGCAACGGTACGTGCATCTTTACCCGTGACGGTGAGGCGGCGCGTCTGTTCTGTGATGAAATCGAAGTGGGCATGGTGGGGGTTAACGTGCCTTTGCCGGTGCCCGTGGCTTATCACAGCTTTGGTGGCTGGAAGCGGTCGCTGTTTGGCGACTTGCACGCCTATGGGCCGGATGGGGTGCGTTTCTATACCCGTCGCAAGGCGATCACCCAGCGTTGGCCGCAGCGGGCCAGTCATGAAGCCTCGCAGTTTGCTTTCCCCAGTTTGTAAGGCGGGATAAGTGGAAGGCCGGCCCCTTGGGGCCGGCCTTCGCGTTTTTCGGGGTTTTTTGACTTATATGACAGAAATGTGAAAAAGAAGGTTGACGGCAGATTCTGTGCGCCTATAATTCGCCCCACTTCCGGCGCAGTCGAAACGGAAAACTCCTTGGTAAACAACGAGTTAAGTAGGTTTCGACAGCAGGCCGCTTCAGTTCATCGAAGCCAAAAGGAAGTTGAAAAAGAGGTGTTGACAGCAGCGTGTAACGCTGTAGAATTCGCCTCCCGCTTACGAGAGATCGCAAGCGCAAGTGGTTGAAGTTGTTGAAG
>Ga0105246_10000419_pt1 | contig 22733 bp, 16 predicted proteins | sample KBSM64metaG_FD_99694 | JGI IMG/M metagenome (GOLD analysis project Ga0105246, IMG submission 99694) | Miscanthus rhizosphere microbial communities from Kellogg Biological Station, Michigan, USA - KBS M6-4 metaG | ecosystem: Host-associated > Plants > Roots > Rhizosphere > Soil | place... | reverse complement strand
AGAAGATATCTGCAGACTGCGCCTTGGCTGTTAATCTATCCGGGGCTTGCGATATTTAGCACGGTTATCATTTTTAATTTGCTGGGGGACAGTCTGCGAGATGTGCTTGATCCCACGAAAAATACAGCTTAACTGAAGGGAATGGGAAGCATGAGCAGGATTCAAAAAGCATGGCTGCTAACGATCGTGTCCATCATGGTTGTTCTAGTGCTCGCAGCTTGTGGTAACAACAAAAATGTAACAACGTCATCATCAGATGCTGCGGGGAAATCAACAGATGTGGATGCAAGTGGTGCGGCTAGCGCGACAGGTGCGGGTAACAAATCACATCTGAATGTGGCCTTATTCTGGCTGGGCAGCAGTCTTGATCCCGCGGAGGAATGGAATGGCTGGACGCTGACGCGCGCGGCTATTGGGGAGACGCTGGTTCAGTTTGACGAGCAGATGAAGATGGTTCCCAAACTGGCGGATAAGTGGGATCGAATCGATGATAAAACCTGGCATTTTCATATTCGGGACGGGGTAACGTTCCATAATGGCAATCCGGTGACTGCGGATGCGGTGAAAAAATCAATCGAACGCTCTATCTCGCTGAATGAGAGAGGTCAATCCACACTACCGATTGCTTCGATGACTGCCGAAGGGCAGGATCTGACGATTAAAACCACACAGCCAGATGCCTCTCTACTAGGTAATATTGCCGAGCCGTTGTTTATTATTGTGGATACGAGTGCTGACACATCGAAATTCAAGACTGAGCCAATCGCTACCGGGCCGTTCATGGTTACAGGATACACGCCTGACCAAGAGATACAGGTTAAGAAGTACGATAAGTACTGGGGCAGCGCGGCTGATCTGGATACGATGACACTGAAGTACATTAAGGATGACAGCACGAGGGCGCTGGCGCTGCAATCAGGGGAAATTGATGTAGCAAGCAATGTGGGACGTAGCAATATGCCTCTTTTCCAGGACAAAACACAATACACCATCGATGAGATTCCGAGCTTGCGTACACAGTTCGTGTGGTTTAACACCACCCATCCGCTGCTAAGTGATCCAAAGGTTCGCCGTGCTATTTCTTACGGAATTGACCGCGAAATGTACGCGAATACACTGGTTGGTGGACAAGCAGCCAAAGGGCCATTCACCTCTGCTTTGCCTTTTGGATATGACAAAATCAAGGGTTACGATTACGAACCTGAGAAAGCAAAACAATTGCTGGATGAAGCCGGATACAAGGATACGGATGGAGATGGCATTCGGGACAAAGACGGGAAAAAGCTATCATTACAACTCATTTTAAACTCAGCATATGAGTCGGATTCCATTGTGGCTGCTGCGATGCAGTCCCAGCTTAAGGAGATTGGTGTTGGTCTGGAGCTAACTTCGTATGAGGACCTCACCGACCATCAGAAGAGCGGGAATTATGACCTTGCTCTGACGAGCATTAACACAGGGATCACGGGTGATCCGCAGTATATTCTGGACTTTTATTTCAAAACGGGCGCGGAGTGGAATGTTGGCGGATACAGCAATCCGAAGTTAGATCAGCTCATTGAGCGTCTTCACTCGGAGTTCGATGTGGAGAAAAGGTATGCTCTGGCAGCAGAAGCGCAGCAGATGATTCTGGACGATGCGGCGTATATGTTTTTGACATACACTCCGATTAATATTGTCAGCAAAAGTAATGTGAAGGGCGCCACAATGTACCCGATTGATTTTTATCTTCTTGACCGCAATATCAAGGTTGAGCAGTGATGATGCAGCTGCGTGCAGAAACAACACCTTGGCTTGAGGTGAAGGATTTGTCTGTTAGTTACAAGGAAGGGATTCCTTCCTTGCGGGATATATCCTTTTCCATGAAACAGGGAGAGATTATTGGCATTGTAGGTGAAAGTGGTAGTGGAAAGTCTACTCTTATCCGGGCTTTACTGGGACTGCTGCCTGTAGGTGGACAATACAGCGGAGGAGAGATTACCTTCCGTGATCGGGTGTTGCTACGGGACTCACAGCAGAATTGGCGGGGGATGCGCGGCAAACGAATCGCGATGGTATTTCAGGACAGCGGTTCCTATCTGAATCCGATTCGGAGTATCGGGAGTCAGTATGTGGAGGCGATTCGTGCCCATTTCCCCATGTCCCGGAAAGAGGCCTGGGGATTGGCCGTCCGCACACTTGCCCGCATGGAGCTGGATGATCCTGAACGAGTCTTGCATTCGTATGCTTCCCAGCTTAGTGGGGGCATGAAGCAGCGGACAGCGATTGCGATGGCTGCTGCGCTGGAGCCGGAACTGCTGCTGGCGGATGAGCCGACCAATGCGCTGGATGTGACCACCCAAAATGAAGTGATGAGCCAATTGAGCAAGCTTTGTGCCGACAAGGGGACAGGTATGATCCTGGTAACGCACAATATGGCTATTGCTGCTCATATGGCTGACCGCATCGGTGTGATGTTAGATAGCAGATTGGTGGAACTGGGAGATACGCTGCGTGTCATCTCGAATCCTGAACACGCGTATACCCGCAAACTGCTTGATGCTGTACCTGAACTGGAGGGGAACAAGCATGATCAATGACAGATCACCCATTCTGAAACTGAGTGACGTATGTAAAACCTATGGGTTGAAAGGGCGGCAGGGTGTCCAAGCTCTACAGAATGTAGATCTGGATTTATATCCGGGTGAGTGTTTGGGGATTGTCGGGCAGAGCGGAAGTGGCAAAAGCTCTCTAGCCAAGTGTGTAACTCATCTGGAACAGGTGACTTCAGGAGAGATTTGGTACCGTCAGCAGCAGATCACCCGTCTGAAGGGCGAGAAGCTGCGTCAGATGCGCAAGCAGATTCAGATGGTCTTCCAGGAGCCTGCGGCAGTTTTTAACCCACGCATGAAGGTGGGTATGTTTATCAGTGAGCCTCTGTTGAATTACAAAATGATGCAGAGCCAGCAGGCCATTCAGGAGACACGAAGATTGCTGGAGCGAGTTGGATTGTCTGCTTTGGATGCAGATAAATATCCACATGAATTAAGTGGCGGTCAGCAACAGCGAGCCGTCATTGCTCGTGCGATTGGCGTACGGCCTGAGATCATTCTGTTTGACGAAGCTACCTCTGCCCTTGATGTGTCCATCCAGCAGCAGATTTTGGATCTGCTCATGGAATTGCGTATGGAGACGGGGGTTTCCTCCATATTCATATCACATGATCTCGCGGTGGTACAGCAGGTGAGTGACCGTATTGTCGTCATGCATCAAGGGAAAGTGGTGGAGGTAGTGGACAGTTCCAAGCTGTCCAGTGCGGCGAATCATCCCTATACCCGAAGTCTAATGTCCTCCGCTCTATCGCTTAGAGAGTTGAAGGGAAAAATGCAGGTGCGGGAGCGTGTGGAGTAACCCTTAAACAATCGTAGAGCCTGCCGATCAGGCAATTGGCGTTCCGTTCGGTAACGGTTGATCCGGAGAGAGCAAAACGACATCACCTTCGCCGGGTACACCGCCCAGCACAAGCACCTCGGAGACGAAACCAGCAATCCGCCGCGGCGGGAAATTAACGACAGCAACAACCTGTTTGCCAATCATCATGTCAGGTGTGTAACGGTGGGTGATCTGGGCACTGGATTTTTTTATACCGAGTGGCCCAAAATCTATTTTCATCTTAATCGCAGGAACACGAGCCTTCAGAAAAGGTTCAGCCTCCACCACGGTACCTACTCGAATATCATGTTGCTTGAACTCTTCAAAAGTAGCCATAGATAAACTCCTCTCAACGAAACGATGTCATATAGTATAGATGATATATCCATCCCCGAAAACAAAAAATCCAGATTACGCTGTATCGTAACCTGGATTTCCGTCTGAAATCTTCTGATGGGATTTTTTCCAAAGAAATGCTCAAAGGCATATTACCTAAAAACCCCTGAAAACTCCTGTTATCCGTTATGCAACTGTGATTAAGATCTGTTCCAGTTTTCTCCCGTGAGGTACTTCTCGGTAAGAATGGACAGCATCTGAATCCCTACTTCATTATGCCCGCCCTCAGGGATGATGATGTCCGCATACTTTTTGGACGGTTCGATAAATGCATCATGCATCGGTTTTACCGTTTCGAGATACTGTTTGTACACGGATTGAATCGAACGTCCACGCTCTTCCATATCCCGCAGTACTCTGCGCAGAATGCGTACATCGGAATCCGTATCTACAAATACCTTGATATCCAGCAGTGTACGAAGGTGCTCATCAATCAGTACGTGTAACCCTTCCACAATGACGATGTGGTTCGGCGCAAGCTCAATCGTTTCGCCTGCAACGCGGTTATCTATGGTGAAGTCATACACGGGAGCAAATGCTGGTTGGCCCTTTTTCAAGAGGGTAAGATGTTCGATCAACAGATCGTTATCAAAAGCAAACGGGTGATCATAATTCGTCAGTCTGCGTTGCTCAGGTGTGAGGTCTGACTGGTCTTTGTAATAATTGTCTTGGGATATAAATGTAACTTTGGCTGATCCCAGACGTTCGATAACGGAGCGGGCTACCGTCGTTTTGCCGGAGCCGGTTCCTCCGGCGATACCAATAATGAGCATGGTTGTTCCATAAACCTCCCTAAAGTGGCAGCATGATCAATCGATAAAGAATGCCCAAAATGTTTTATTTTTAAGCGCGATCTGCATGTCTGTCTGCGAATACACAATTCCTTCATTGTACCACAGCTCGCTGACTTTTTCATCTTAAGGAACAGCCCATGTTTTGCCTCTAAGAAGGAAGTTCTTTTTCACTATGGCAACTGAATTTTTAGTTCCATCCCTTTAATGAATTGATCGTTTTTAACCTCTTCGGCAAAATCATCTCTCATCTTAAAAGGCTTCACAACCAGGTATTTCACGTCCGTAATACAGGTTACATAGGAAGCAGGCTCTAATTTTACTGATACTAACCAATTGACTTTTCAAAGGATGTGCCTATAATAAAGGTATATTGTTAACACGGACTGTTACTGGGGAAACCAGGCATGACCGAATTCGATTGCTTTCGTGTAATCGCTTTCGGTCTTTTTTTATTTCCGCGGGGGGGTGAGAACATTGAAGGTTATCAAAAAAGTAAACAATAACGTGGCGATTGCCATTAATGAACATAACGAAGAGGTATTCGTGGTGGGCAAAGGTGTAGGGTTTCTCAAAACCCCATATGAGCTGACCGAGACGGACCTGGTGGAGAAAATTTTCGTAGCCCCGAAGAACATCCGGATGTATGATCTGCTGAACAGCATTCCGATTGAGGATATTTATCTCGCGGAGGAAGTGATGAAGCTGGGCAGTGAGATTTTGAACAAAACCTTTAACCCGAATCTGCTTCTCACCCTGTCCGACCATATCAGCTTTGCCCTTTCCCGAACGAGAGAAGGCATTAACATTAAAAATCCGCTGGAATGGGAAGTGCGGACACTGTATCCGAGTGAGACCCGGGTAGGGGAAGCTGCACTGAAACTGATTCAGGAGAAAACAGATTTGGTTCTGCCGTCAGCCGAGATCACCCTGCTGGCCCTGCATTTTGTGAATGCACAGGTAGGGTCTGGGGAGATGAGTGATACAACCAAGGTAACTACTGTGACGGGAGAGATCCTTTCCGTAATTAAGTATGCACTCAAGATTGATTTCCAAGAGGACTCCATTCATTTCATGCGGTTCGCCACACATATAAGATACTTCATCATGCGACAGATGAGCGGCAAGTCGCTGAAAGATGAGAATGAGTCTCTGTATACGATGGTGAAGGAAAAATTCCCGAAGGAACTCGCTTGTGTGGAAAAGATTGCTGATTTCCTGAAAACAAACTATGGATGGACATGTTCCGATGATGAGAAATTGTATCTGATCCTGCATATCCAGCGATTAACCACCAATGAACCAGTAGAATAACAGCTACTCTCCAGGTTCTTCTGTCATCGAAGTGTCTGTGTAAACCATTCTTGTTTAACTAGTATAACAACTGAATACTCATTAATGGACTGTTACTGATTCGATCAGGCATGACCAAGCGTAGGGAATGACGATTCCCCGGCTTGGTCATTTTTCATATATATCTAATTATCCATCTTGAAGCAGAGGAGAAGAGTGTTATGAATAACAAAGACTTGGCTAAAAACGTGCTTGAGCTCGTTGGCGGCGAGCAAAATATATCTGGACTTACACACTGTGCTACCCGGTTACGTTTTGTGTTGAAGGATGATGGCAAAGCCAATTTGAAGGAACTGAATCAGCTGGAAGGTGTGCTTAAAGCGCAGAATTCCGGGGGACAGGTCCAGATCATCATTGGAGCAAAAGTGGATGCTGTCTACAGTGAGGTAAAAAATTTAACCGCAGATCGATTGGAAAATTCCGAAGAATCCGCAGCAAGCAGTGAATCGAAGAAAAAACGCAATCCGTTCAATGCGGTACTTGAAACGATTGCCGGTATTTTTACGCCGATCCTCCCGGCTCTGGTTGGTTGCGGGATGATCAAATGTTTTGCGACGGTAATGGCAGCACTCGGATGGCTTGAAGGGTCTGGGTTCATGGTCATTATCAATATGATCGGTGACTTGATCTTTTATTTCTTGCCGTTCTTCCTTGCTGTCAGCGCAGCACATAAGTTCAAAACGAATCCTTATCTTGCGGTAGCTCTTGCCGCTGGACTGATGCACCCGACGATTCTGAATGCGGCAGCTAAAATTGCGGAGACAGGTGTCAGCACAGTTGATTTTCTGGGTATGCCGATCCTGCTCATGAAGTATTCATCTTCGGTTATTCCTATTATTCTGGCTGTTTGGATTATGAGTTACTTATATCCGCTCGTCAATCGAGTGATTCCTAAGTTTTTGCAAGTGTTGCTTACTCCAATGATCGTGCTCTTTATTATGGTTCCGCTTGAACTTATCGTATTTGGCCCTGTGGGCTCACATATCGGTGACTGGTTGACGAATGGCATTAACTCGCTCTTCTCCACCGCAGGTGTTCTGGCAGGGGCGATTCTCGGATTCTTTAAACCGATTATGGTTATGTTTGGTATGCACTATGCCATCATGCCGATTCAGATTCAACAGGTGGCTACACTGGGTGCGACGGTGCTGATTCCTACAGCACTTGCAGCGAATCTGGCACAAGCTGGCGCGGCCTTTGGTGTATTTGTCCTGACGAAGAACAAAACGATGAAATCTGCTGCGGGATCTAGTGGCATCACGGCGTTATTCGGAATTACGGAGCCAGCAATCTATGGTGTAACGTTGAAATATAAACGCCCTTTCTTCGCAGCTTGTTTGGCTGGTGGTATCGTTGGTGGATTTTACAGTCTGGTTCATACCACGGCTAACGCAATTGCACTTCCAGGTGTATTGGCGCTAGGCACGTACACAGCAGATCGTTACATCTATGTCATCATCGGATGTATTGCTTCAGTGGTATTAGCCTTTGTATTTACCCTGATTGCGGGCATTAAGGAAGATACAGACGGAAGCCCGTCGCAGAAAACTTCTGGCACAGTAAACACCGGTCAATCGAATGCAGTGGCAAGCACAGTACAATCAGAAAAGTCTATTTTGAACGACACTTCTTCTTCAGACATGCTCATCGTAAGTCCGATGACGGGTGAGATTAAACCGATCTCCGAAGTAGAGGATCAAGCTTTTGCACAAGAACTGATGGGAAAAGGGATTGCAATCGTGCCAACGGAAGGCAAGGTATATGCCCCGTTTGACGGAGTGGTTGAAGCTCTTTATCGCACGAAACATGCTATTGGCTTAAAGGCAAATAACGGCGTAGAGATTCTGATCCATATCGGGGTAGACACCGTCAGCCTGAAAGGCAAATATTTTAACGCACACATCAAACAGGGAGAGACTATCCAAGCAGGAGATTTGTTGGTGGAGTTTGATCCAGACGGCATTAGATCAGCAGGTTATAACACGATTACATCGATTGTTGTTACTAACATGCAACAATATGGAGATGTGTTAACGACAGCGAGCAGTGGCCCGATCCGGGAAAGCGAAGCTTTAATTAAACTTATTCCGTAAATAAAATAACAGGAGGAAATTACAATGACGAATATGAGCAAATCCCACTTTCCAAAAGATTTTTTATGGGGCGGTGCACTATCTGCTTGTCAGGCAGAGGGCGCTTATGATGTAGACGGCAAAACGTTGACCATTCCCGAGGTCATGAAGTTTAACGAGAAGAACGACCGCAAGGTAACTAAGCAGATTCGGGTAAACTGGGACATGATTGAGGAAGCTCGAAACGATCCGAATGCGGCGAACTATCCGAAGCGGCGGGGGATTGACTTTTATCATCGATTCCGTGAGGATATTGCTTTGTTTGCCGAGATGGGCTTCAAAGTGTTCCGTTATTCGATTGCGTGGGCAAGAGTGTTTCCGGGCGGGGATGATACAGCTCCGAATGAAAAAGCATTGCAGTTCTACGATCAGGTCATTGATGAATGTTTGAAGCACGGCATGGAGCCGTTGATTACCATCAGTCATTTTGATACCCCGATTGTGCTGATGGACAAGTTCGGCGGCTGGTACAACCGCAAGCTCGTCGATCTGTATGTGAACTATTGTGAAGTGCTGTTCAATAGATACAAAGGCAAAGTGAAATACTGGGTTACGTTCAACGAAATCAATATGAGTGTGAAAGCCTCAGCCAAAACGCTTGGTATCATTGATTATGACGCGCCTAATTATGAGGAAATGCTCTTTCAGGGGCTGCATCACCAGTTCGTAGCTGCGTCCAGAGCAACGAGGCTGGCACATGAGATTGATCCGAATAATCAGATTGGCAGCATGGTGGCCTATTTCACCACGTATCCGTACACATGCAAGCCAGAGGATGCGCTTCAGATGCAGCAAGATGATCAGATGAAAAATCAGTTTTATCTGGATGTGCTCAACAAGGGAGAGTACCCGTACTACAGCAAGACGTATTTTAAAAATAAAGGTATTCAGCTCCGCATTGAGGGTGGCGACCTGGAAGGAATTCGGGCACATACGGCTGATTTTGTAGGCATGTCGTATTACAACTCCATGATTTCTAGTAGCGATACCGAGCAGCTTGAACTAACGGCAGGCAATGTGCATAGCGTCTACAAAAATCCACACTTACCGGCGAACGAATGGGGATGGCAGATTGACCCAATTGGCCTACGTTATACATTGAATCTGGTCTATGACCGGTATCAAAAGCCTGTATTTATTTTGGAGAACAGCTCAGGTTTCTACGATACATTGAATGAAGATGACACAGTAAATGACCCATATCGAATTGATTTCTTGAGCAAACATATTGAACAGATGGGGCTCGCCATCGCGGATGGCGTCGAGGTGCTGGGGTATACGATGTGGGGTCCGATTGATATGATCAGTTCAGGTACATCGGAGATGAGTAAGCGCTACGGATTTATCTATGTGGATCAGGACGACTACGGTAAGGGTACGCTTAAAAGGATTCGCAAAGACTCGTTCTATTGGTATCAGAACGTAATCCGTACCAATGGGGCAGAACTGTAACCGCATCGCACCTGTATCTATAGTGAAGGCGTGGTTAATTCCTAGTATTTTCCAAAATTATTAAAGCAAGGGGAGTACTAAAACGGCACGTATCCATCAGATTATGACGGATACGTGCTGTTTGTGTTGTGTAGATCCTTGCAACATTTATTTATATAAAAGCTCATGGGGGAGCTGAGGTATCTTACAGACCAAGCAATTCTTTGACACTTTCGGCTACCGCTTTACTGGATTGCGGATTTTGTCCCGTAACCACACGTCCATCCGTAGTTACATAGGAAGTGTAAGGAGAGGATTTAACGTACTCGGAAGCACGTTCCCGAAGTGCATCTTCGAGCAGGAATGGAACATATTTCGTTTGTTGTGCCAGTTCTTCTTCCTCATTCGTGAAGCCGGACACTTTCTTATCGTTAATCAGAAGCAAGCCGTTGGACAGCTTCACATTCAGCAGGGCAGTAACCCCGTGGCACACGCCGGATACCACGCCACCTTTTTCATAAATATCACGTGATAGCGCTTGAAGTTCGGCATTGTCCGGGAAATCCCACATTGTACCGTGTCCACCTGTGAAGTAGATCGCATCATAGTCGCTTGCGTTTACTTCGCTCGGTTTCAACGTGTTTTTCAATTTATTCATGAAGGATTCGTTCTCGAAATAAGCTTTGGTGCTGGCATCCAGAGAATCGCCCAGACTTTTCGGATCAAGTGGCACGTTGCCTCCGTTCGGGCTGACCAGATCAACCTGTACATTCTCATTATGGTCGAACTCTTCAATGAAGTGAGTAGCTTCACTCAGCCACAGACCTGTAGGTTCATCCTTGGTTGCATATTTATCGACATTGGTCAAAACAACTAATATTTTTTTCATCGTAAAAACCTCCTGTACATGCTCGTGATTTAAATTGTGTAAAATATAATCGTTAACAACTTCATGCAGACAATATATCATACTCATTTGTTAAAGTAAACTAAATTCATTAAATTCGTATAGTTTGTATACTCCGTATATATTGTCTAGACATGGTATACTCATTATATTGTCCAATTTGGAGCAATTGACGCAGCATGAAGGAGGTAAACCCTTGAAACGTTTGGAGAATTCACAAAAACTACTGACTAAAATCATTCCGGTTCTGCGTACAAAGTCGATCAGTTCCCTACGCATGGAGGACATCGCGAAACATATGGATATCAGCAAGGCAACCCTATATAAATATTTCTCATCCAAAGAGGAAATTATCCAGAACGTACTGAACGTGTATATTGAGGAGATTCATGATTCCCGGACGACAATGGAGGATGATACGATCTCGTACGAGCGCAGATTTCAGATTGCCTATGAGCATGCGATGACCCATGTGTTATATCTGCCCGAGTTTTTTTGGAGCGAGGTGAAGAAGCTTTATCCTGCATTATACGAAGGTATTGCCTCCGCTCTGCAGCACCATAGTGAACAGTTATGTTTCTTTTTTGAGAAGGGAATGAATCAGGGCATCTTTAATCGAATTAGTCCAGTGCTGTACATGATTCAGGATGAAGCGGTAATTCGCAGAATTGCTGAGCCGTCATTTTCCATTACACATGATATGACGATCCGTCAGGCCTTGTTTGAATTTTATGTGATGAAGAAACATCAATTGATGCATCCGTCTCGTTTGGGGAATCTGGATGATCAGCCGGTAAAAGCATACATTAACGAGCTGATTCAACAGCTGTCACGGACGATGTAACGAGCAGATATGAGAGGGTTATTGGATGGTCAGCCCTAGAGATAACAATGGGGAGTATACATTTTATTTAAAATTTAAAATAAATAGATTTAAAGTCCTAGGTCTTCTGATATAATCATGTCGAAAGATGTCAATTACGACCAGATGTCTTCTACATACTTTGGGAGGTCTACCCTATGAAAAAGTCAACAAAGCTTCTCTCTTCAACGGCTATCGCCGCGATCGCAGCGGTATCAGTCGTTACTTCTGCTTCGGCAGCAAGTGCTACTGTGGCAAAGCCCGTTTCTTCTTTGTCCAGCGTGAACCTCTCCTCCATGGATATTGAAACGGCATTGATGATGGTTCAGCAGGAGCGTACCAAATTGCTGGATGCTCAGTTGCAAGCGCAAATCCAAGAGGTACAGAACCGCAATCAACAGATCACTGATCTCAATGCAAAGTTGCAAGTGGCTCAGCAAAACGGTGACCAAGCCGCAGTGCAGACACTGAAAGGCCAGATTGATGCCCTCAGCAATTCGCAACAAATGGATATGCTTCGTTTGCAGTCCATGTCTAACAAACGGAATGAAGCTTTTGATCTTATGACTAATTTCATTAAAAAAATGCAAGACTCCAGATCCTCCATCATTGGCAACATGCGCTAAGACTTGGATCAGAAACAAAGAGTAGATGATCGTTTCATCAAGAAACACAACGGTACAAAAGCAAAAAGAGCAAAGCCGGAATCAACATTCCAAAGCTTCGCTCTTTTTTTATTTTACCCGGCCAGCTTAACCAGACCAGTCACGACGCCGCGTGAACAAATCTTTCAGTTCATCGGTTGATAGTTCGGTAATCCAGTTCTCGGAGCTGGTGATGATGTTGTCGCTAAGTTGCTGTTTGCTCTCTAACATCTCATCAATGCGTTCCTCGAGTGTACCGAGGGAGATGAATTTATGCACCTGCACGTCTTTGGTCTGTCCCATCCGGTACGCCCGGTCCGTTGCCTGATTCTCAACCGCGGGGTTCCACCAGCGGTCAAAGTGAAAGACGTGATTAGCCGCTGTCAGATTCAGGCCAACACCGCCAGCCTTAATGGACAGAATGAAGACTGAAGGTTGCTTGTCCGCAGGCAGTGTTCGAGACTGGAATTCCTCAATCATACGATCCCGTGCGGTCTTCGACGTGCCACCATGCAGGTAGAGTACAGGTTCTTGCAGCTCCTGACGCAACACTTGCTGTAACATCTGCCCCATACCGATATATTGTGTGAAAATAAGACAACGCTCTCCCTCGTCACGCAACTCGCGAACGAGCTCCATTAGCCGTTCCAGCTTGGCCGAGCGGCTGATCAGCATCGCCATGTCCTGCGGGCTGTACACATCATAGGTTGATGTAGCCTGGTCGTCCGCAGGCAACTCTTCAGGCAACGTTTCCTTAGTAAGCAACAATGGATGGTCACACAGTTGCTTCAACTGAGTTAACGCGGAGAGAATCGCGCCTTTGCGCTTGATGCCCTCCAGCTCTTTCATTTTATCCATCAGAGCTTGCACCGATTGGTCATATAATGCACTCTGTTCACCTGTGAGGTGAATATACGTTTTCATCTCATTTTTGTCCGGCAGATCGAGCTGGATATTCGGATCTTTTTTCTTGCGGCGAAGCATAAAAGGTTTCACCAGCTGCTGCAAATCCTGCATACGCTGCTCGTCCTTGTCCTTCTCAATCGCACTGATGAAGCGGGTCTGGAATGCACGAGCACTGCCAAGATAACCCGGATTAATGAAATCGTAGATCGACCACAGTTCGGATAACCGATTCTCGATCGGTGTACCTGTGAGCGCAATGCGATGTTTGGCCGGGAAGCTGCGTACAGCCATGGACTGCTTGGTTTGGGCATTCTTGATGTTCTGTGCCTCGTCCAGACAGATGGCAGACCACGTGTAGGTTTCCAGCAGTTCCTGATCCAGTGTCGCCGTAGCGTAGGAAGTAATAATAATATCGGACTGTTCTGCTTGCTCCCGGAATTCTTCTCCATTTAACCTGCGTGGTCCGTAATGCAGACTCACACGGATGGAAGGCGCAAAACGACTGATTTCTTTCTGCCAGTTACCCAGTACCGATGTCGGACAGATCAGAAGGGCTGGAGCCTGTCCCGGCAGCCTTGGCTCATGATCCTTGATGTAAAGCAGATACGTAATGAACTGGATCGTTTTCCCCAGACCCATATCATCGGCAAGACAAGCGCCTAGGCCGAACCTGCGCAGAAAACCAAGCCATGCGAAGCCTTCCTTCTGATAGGAACGAAGCTCCGCATGAAGTCCCTCCGGAACGGGCAGGGAAGGGGCTCCTCCTTGTCCGCCGCCAAGCTGAGCAATGACCTTATTCAGATGTTCATTCAACTCCACCTCAAGCCGGATGCTTTCGCTGTTCTGAGATAACTCCGGTTCCTGCTCGGCTTCGGCCTGTTGACCTTCCTTCCATTTCTGCTTGGCATATTCCCGCTGTTCATTGTGAAGCAGATGCAAGTGCAGAATATCCTGGAAAGAGAGTCCTTGCTCCCGATCCACACCGCCCATGGCTCTGCGAATTTGCTCCAGCAAATCGGGGTCGAGCGGCACCCATTCACCGCGGAAGCGGACGAGCCGTTCGTTGCGGGCGACGAGATCTGCAAATTCCTCTTCACTAAGATCGGTATCCCCAATGGCGATGCGCCAGTCAAAATGAATGATCGAGTCCAATCCGAAGAAGGATTGGCCACGTTCGCTGCCTTCCTCCGGATTCACCTTCGCACGCAGCTTCGGTTTTTTCTTCCGGGCGGCTTCCCACCAGCCCGGCAAAAGGACTTGCCATCCGGTAGCTAGCAAGCGACCGCTCTCTTGGGTCAGAAACTGCCAGGCTTGCTGATCATCCAGCGGATCGCTTAGTATATCTCGTCTGCCGCTGATGGAGCCGCCAAGACGCGGCAGTTGCGCACGGAGCTGATCCAACCAGCCAGCCGAGCGATCCAGAACAAATGGCGTCCATCCTTCGGGCCATTCGCCCTCCAGTCGTCCGCGTGAATCAAGCATGACTGGCACGAGAACCGCGGCGTCCAGCTTGTTCTGCAATACCAAGCGCAGTCGCCATGAGAAGTCGTCCTCATCTGGCTCCTGCAATTGCAGCATCGGGCGAAAGGGTGCAGCATCGGCTTTCCAGCCGATGGACACCAGCCATGACCGAGCATCAAGTCCTCCTGTTCGCGGAAGCACTCCACGCTCGGGGAACAGCTGCGGGAACTCCCTCCGCAGGTCGGTAGCAGCCTCTTCTTTGCTGTAGCATTGCTGGAACACGGCGGCGGAATAGGCCGCGCCAAGCCCTTCGGCGTAGCTCTCGTCTGTCTGTTGAATCGCTTGGTTAAGGGAAGCCAGCTCTTGTTTTTTCATACTGTCCGTATCCCAAGTCCATTGCAGATGTCCAGCGCGATGAGCCTCAAAACTAGGGACATACTTACGATTTTCAATGGATGATGCAAGTATCGGAGCAAGTCGGATAAGGTGCTCTGCTTGCTCATCCCACTTCCACTCGATGTGGATCAGAGTATGCATTTCCGCAAAGAATGGAATGACTTCTTCTGCAGGCAGCACTACAAGCTCGACTTCTTCAATCTGCCGGATTTCCAGATCCGTACCGTAGAAGGAGGGGGCATGCCAGGCAAAAAGACGCTGCTTCAACGACTGGCCTGATACAAAGTGGTGTGTATTCAGCGCACCGTAAAATAGCGCATCGCCATAGCCGGTCAAAGCCACATGTACCTCAATCGTTTCCGTATAGGGGTGAATTAGACTCATGGAATCAGTTTACCTTTCCGAAGCTCCTCCTGCAGGGCGCGCAATCGGCTGTTGCGAACAGCCAGTGCAGTAATGAACTGCTCCCATGGCTCCTCTCGCTTCATTTTTTTATATAGTTTGGACAGTCGTTTCAGCAGCTTTACAGCGGCTTTATAACCATCTCTGTTCTTGTGTGTGATATAACGCTCTACCGCCTGATGATAGAACGGCAACAGCAATTCAGGGGCATCCTTCTCGATGGGTTGCAACACGGCCACGCGGAATTCGAGAGGTTCTGTGCCTGTACTCAGTTGAAAATCAATCCATCTGCGCCACTGCCCCCGAGAATGCATGGCGTCCTCATAAGCAGGCCGAGAGTGGGGAAGCATGCTGACCAGCGTGTCCCACATCCGGTGCTCTGCGTCCGGGACATGCTGGATCGCGACATCCCATAATCGCATATAGTCCTGCAGAGGAGCATTGCGACGATTGGCCAGCAGGGGCCCGAGCTGTACTAGCCATTCAGACAGACGTGTCCATTCAACTGCATCAGTCAGCGTATGGAGAAAGGACAGCAGATGTTCCGGGGGAATGCCGTAGGTTGTACTGCCATGGACAAGTTTCTGCCAAGCCGATGTGTCTTGTTCCAGGTGGTAGTACATCCAGCTTTGTGCCAGAACAAGTGGCAATGGTAAAGATGCTTTTCTGACGTTTTTATCTGTGCCGGGCACGGTTCCTGCAGACGAAACGATCTTCGCTTCTGCTTCGTTCAGTAGATTAAGTTCTGACTCCAACATCGCCTGTTTACCTTGAAGCCATGGCACAATCCAGTTTAGCCACAGCTTGGAGTAAATGGGCGTGAAGAACATCATATTAGCGGTCTCCGGCAACATCTCTGTCCGCAAATAAGCCGCAGTTTCTTCGAGCCTTGCCCAGACTTGTTCAAGTGCCGTGCCCTTCAATCCGGACAAGTCCAGATCCCGAAGCAGAAGGGCTTCAATTCCTTTTTGGAGAGCGTCTACCGCCAGTTGGGCAGGGTAACTTAAATACACAGGAGTATGCGTAATAGAGTTGCGCGCGGGTGGTATACAGTAACGCATAAGGTAAAGCTGAACATGAAGATCAAACAGCTGATCCATCGCCACTGACATCTTAGGTTTGATCGCGTATAGTTCATCCGCAGCTTCCTGAATGTAGCCCGTCGTTGCTGTTCCTGTCCCGAGTCGCTTGAGGGTCGCTCGAAATAGTTCATGCCATTCAACAATTTCCATTCCAGCGAGTTCGGTTGCCCGCTCCTTAATTGTGCTATAGTGGGGTCCATCCGAGGAGATGTTGTCTTGGACAGCCTCCTCTTGTTCCGTAACATCGCTGAAGCTATACGCTCTCCCAGAAGTCGAAACGGCCGGTTTGCTGGTTTGTTTCAAGGCAGTACTTGCATGTGCATTGACTAGTGCAGGAACGGGGCGTCCTTGCTGTTCAGCATAACTCATCAATACAGCAGCCATATGTTTGCATGGAGAGTTAACCGGGCAGGCACAATAACTGGTGGACAAGTCCTGCATACGGAGCACAACCTCGTAAGATTCTGATCCTTGTACCTCGGCGGTAATAGCCTGAGCATCGTTGAAATTTATAGATACAACACGTTTCTGTTTATAATATTGGAATCCACGCATGATTGTCAGGTTGTTAAAAAGATCTGCAACTTCACGAATCAGTGCTTGCCACTGCGTGTCATCCATGATCTGATCCTTAGGTATGTTCATCATTCCATCTCCTGGGGTATACATGGTTAACTAATGATGACGTCTTCGACGTCACGGCCTAGAGTTTCAATGCTTCTATCATATCAGTTCTGGAGAGGCTCGTGCAGACGTCATCCGAATCTACTGCACGAATACTCCATATTGTGTATGCTTATCTTATAACGTATGTATTCATTTCAGGAGCAGTACTGGCTGCGCGGCGGCCATACGAAGACTATATTTAACAACAGGAGAGAGCATAAAGATGAAAATTCTTACATTGAATGTCCATGCCTGGGCGGAAGAAAATCAACGGACCAAGATCAGTCAGCTGGCTGATTTTATCAATACACATCAATTTGATATCATATCGATGCAAGAGGTAAACCAGCCGATTCAAGAAACGGCGCTGACCCAAGAGGAATTGCAGACGTATACAGCAACCGAAGCGGATGTGACGATCAAAAAAGATAACTACGCTCATGTCCTGCTGCAGCAGTTAAGCGACACGTATTACTGGACCTGGATTCCGACACATATCGGGTTTCGTACATACGATGAGGGGCTGGCGGTTCTAAGTCGGACACCGATTACGCGTTCGTTCAGCGAGTATGTGTCCCACCTGCGGGATTATAACAACTATCGAACACGCAAAATCGTTGGAATCGAGACCAAGCTGCAAGGTGAGTCCACATCAACATGGTTTGTGAATGGACATTATAACTGGTGGGATGATGCACAGGAACCTTTTAAGGGGCAATGGGATTTGACCGAGCTTGTGCTTGCACCTTATATGGATCAACCGTTGTATCTGATGGGTGACTTCAACAATGTCGCGGAGATTCGTGGACAAGGCTACGATTACATGATGGAGCATGGCTGGAATGATCTGTACACGACAGCCAAGCAAAAAGACGACGGGGCTACTGTTGTCAAAGCGATTGCTGGCTGGGCGAATAATGAACAACCGCTAAGGATTGATTATATTTTCTCGAATCGTCCTGTCCAGGCGCAAACCTCGAGCGTTGTGTTAAATGGTAAAAATGGCCCTGTTGTATCCGATCACTTCGGTGTTGCGGTAGAGATATAAACGATTTTACGAGTTTATGCTTTCGCGTTCACCTACTCTTTCTGGTGTACGCCAGAATGTGAGATTCGATCAAGCAGACGAAAGCCTCCACTCATTTCCCGAACAGGGAATGACAGTGGAGGCTCTTGGTATGTTATGAAAAAACTCATTTCTTATGTAATTCGTGATAGCTAAGGTAAAATGTTAAATTACTCAAGTTTACTCAAGTGCCAGCATTTGCTGTACAAACTTTTTCAGATTTGCACTGGTCTCGGTCAGTTGTTCAATACTCTGCATAAACTCAGTCACAAGCTTGGCTTGATCCCCCGTTGCTGTCGTAATCTGGCCAATCTCTTGCTCCATATGTTTCATTGAATTCTGTACACTGCCCAGAGAGGTCTCAATATCCGATGCAGCTTGTTTCGTATGATCGGAGAGTTTGCGGACTTCACTAGCTACGATGCCGAATCCGGCTCCTTGCTCGCCAACCCGAGCGGCCTCAATCATCGCGTTCAAGCCGAGCAGGTTTGTTTGCTCCGAGACTTCGCGGATCACGTTGGTGACTTTAGTGACGTTAATCGAGTTTTCGGAAGCCTTTTGGGAATTTCGCAAAATTTCTTCCGAGGTTGCCGACAACTGCTCCGAATGGGCTGCAATTTGTTGGATGCCGCCAACAAGGGCATTAATGGTTGTTTCATTTTCGTTGATCAACGTTTCCAGTGTTAGATGATTATTGAGTGCATAGTTGACTCCAAGGATACCGACGACTTGTCCGTTTTCCTTCACGGGAATCAGAATGGAATCAAACGGTCTTCCCTGAAGATCGCCAGGCATACGTACGATCGTGCGGGATTCTTTATTCGCCAGCATTTTGAAATGCTTGTAATCCTCATGTAGTTCATCCCCAACCTTTACACCGATCTCCAGACTTTGGGCTTCGGAGAAATAGAGTACTTTCTCATGATCATTAATGGATATAGAGATATCATCACGGAACATTTGACGGACAAACGGCATTGCATTAACCAGTGATTCCAAGGTATTCAATATAAATCTGTCCTTTCCAAAATAGTATGGGTTATTATTGAACTACCAAGTATATATCGGTTATTTTTTGTGTTTGTTTAAACCATGACTTGCTTTAGTTCTATATTTCGCCTTATTATCCGGAAGGTTAAGTAATAAATCCAGACTATAGTGTAAGCGTAAACAAAAATCTGTAGCCACCATGGTCTATGTCAGTTATACTAGGATTATTAATCGGTATGAATGGTAAAAGGGGTGCAGATGTTCTCCTCACAAAGGGGTATCCTTACTGAGGTTAAGCGCTATATCTTTATCATAAAAATAGGTGAATAACGTCCTGTAAACAGGCATGGGCTTTTATAAGATTGAGAAGTACTCCAACATGAGAGGAATGTGGCATTCGATGACAACGTATTTCAGTGAACCGCAGAGCATGTATTATCGATTCGGAGAAAATCAGGAGCAGGTATTGAAGGTGCTCGCTGAGAGATATATTGGTGCCAATGCACAGGCCGATTTTGTGTATCGGGCGTTTCAGCAATCCGGAATTTTGCAAAATGATAAAGGGCTTTATGATCTGAACCTTGGTAAACGCTTTCCAAATGCACCGAAGGATCATATCTCCTATGCTGCAGCTCTGGTCTGGGGTGACGAGAACCGCAATCTGGATGTGCTCGTTCGTTGTTATGGCCCGGTGCGTTTTTATTTTAACAACGAGATGATCTACCGTTCTACTGTAATCGATGAGATTACGCCGGACGCCACAGTAAAGCTTGGAATCGACATCCAACCTGGCTGGAATACGGTATGGCTGGAGATGAAAAATACCCCCGCCGGATTCGGATGTCAGTTCGGTTCCGATGAAGGGAAAGTGCGTATTCTGAATGTACTTGCTCCTTTTCAGGAGCGTTCGGGACAAGCAGGTTGGGTCTTCTCTGAACCAGTATCCTCGTCAAACGGGCAAAAGCAGCCGAACTTGCTCGCAGGTCAAGGAGAGAGTGGCTTGAATTGGCTGCCCGAAGTTCACTGGTCTGCTTCCCAACAGAATAAATCGGCTCTGGAACGAATCTATGGGTTGCTTCCGGGCAGACATGCTTATGCGTGGACTCACCTGAACAACCGTGATGCATCTGGACGTCCTGTTCGTTTGTCTGGACAATCTTCTGGTCCACTAGACATCTGGCTTGGCGGTAAATCGGTTGCGGAAGTGAAACAAGCAGGGCCGTTTGAAGTAGAGGTGGCGGTTTCCTTTGGCCGGAATGATCTTTTGGTTCGAAGTGAATGTCAGGCTGACGCTAATTCTTGGGGGTTCGACCTGAAGGCATCTGTTGGCGCGGAGTCACTTCCATTGGAGCTTCCACAGCGAGTACAGGGAGCACTGGAGGAATGTTGGTTCTATGCAGGGCCTTTCGAATCCGGCGCTGAGCCAGAGCTGGCAGACCTGATGCGTATGGATCGCGTTTACAAGACAAGTGCCGGTCAGAAGGGTGCAGAGGCGAGCGGCAATGCTACGGGAGCGGAGCGGACATACTGGCGACTGGATCGGCCGGACGCGTTCATCCGACCTTATTATGAAAATGCGATGCTGAGCAATAAATGGACCGTGGGTAGTGTAACCAACTATGGACGTTGGGACTACCCGCTGGGTGTCACAGTCTATGGTCTGCTCCAGGCAGGACGATATATGCAAAGACCAGATATTACGCGTTATGCGGCTGAGCATGTGCAGGCTTGTACACAGATGTATGATTATTCTCTTTGGGATCGTGAACAGTATGGGTTCCCGGCAATAAATCAACAGTTGATTATGTTGAAAATGCTGGACAACTGCGGTTCCTTTGGCTCAGCGATGCTGGAGTCTTATACCGAATGCAAGGAACCAACCTTCCTGCCGATTGCTGAACGAATCGCAGACTTTATGCTTTCCCGACTGGAACGACGGGCGGATGGAGCATTCTATCGCACATGTGCAGGTGAATATGCCGAGAATACGATGTGGGCAGATGATCTATATATGAGCACACCGTTCCTTGTGCGGTATGCCCGTGTGACAGGGAAGTCCGAAGCGCTTGATGAAGCGGCAAAACAGTTTTTACTGTATCGCAAATATTTGTTTATGCCTGAGTACAAGATCATGTCTCATGTGTATGACTTCAAATATGAACAGGCAACGCAGATTCCTTGGGGGCGTGGTAATGGTTGGACGCTGTTCTCCTTAACGGAAGTGCTGGAGGCATTGCCAGAAGACCATGCGGAGCGTCCCGCTTTAATCGCTTTTTTCAACGAGCTGTGTGAGGGCTATGCGGCACTGCAAAGTGAGAGCGGGCTCTGGCATCAAGTGTTGAACCATTCGGAAACGTATCTGGAGGCTTCCTGTACAGCGATGTTTGCCTATGGTTTTGCTCGTGGTGTACGGTTTGGCTGGTTCAAAGACCCTGCTGCATATGTTACAGCGGCTCAACGAGCATGGAAGGGACTGGTCAGCAAAGCCATTGATCGTCAAGGCAATGTGCATGGCGTCTGCAGTGGATCGAGATATGCATTCACGGCTGAATACTATGATCAAGACTTACGTACGGTAACCAATGACAACCATGGCATTGGTATCATGATGCTGGCAGGCACAGAGGTAGCTAAGATGGAAAGGCATTTGTCGGAACGCACGGCGAAGTCTACAGCGTCTGCTGTGCACTCGGGATAGAACTAGGTTGTACCAGCTTCCTACCTGCTTCATTTTGTAGCCATGTTCATAATGAAGGAATAAGCGCCACCGGGAATGTGGTTTCCGGTGGTTTTTCTTTCCAATGAACCCCTTACTTTTTTGACAGGATAGCTTACTTTTGTTTATGTCATGTACAGAGACAGGCGATTACAATAGTTTTGTAAGCGATTTCATATAAGAAAAAAGGGGAGGAAATTCATTCATGATCATCAACAAAAAGTGGGTAACCCTGTTCTGCCTGTCCCTGTTATTATTCGCTACAGCCTGTTCTGGAGGAACCTCAAGTACGCCGGCAACTTCCGGTGATTCAGGCCAAGGCGGTGCTTCTGACAAAATTGAACTGCGCATGACTTGGTGGGGATCACAGACCAGACATGATCTGACAACCAAAGTGATCAAACTGTTTGAAGAGAAACATCCAGGCATTACGATTAAAGCTGAATATTCGGGCTGGGATGGATATTTTGATAAACTTACGACTCAGGTTGCTGGCTCGAACGCTCCGGATATCATCCAGATGGACTATGCGTTTCTGACGGACTTTGCACGGCGCGGTGCTTTGCTTGACCTGACACCGTATGCAGATAAAGAGCTGCGGATCAAGGACCACGACAAGAGCATGATTACAGCCGGATCGATCGACGATAAATTATATGCCATCACCCTTGGGGTGAATGCGCCAGGTGTCATCTACGATGCAACATTATTCCAGCAGCTCGGCATTGAAGAGCCGAAGGAAAGCTGGACATGGGATGACTTCTCAGCGACTGCAGCCAAGATTGCTGCAGCGAAGGGGGACGGATTCTACGGTTCGGCTGATATTTCCGGTGCTACGAATATGTTTGAGGTATTTGTACGCCAGTCCGGCAAAGGTTTGTTTGAGGATGGCACTATGACAGCGACAAGTGACCAATTGAAAGAGTGGTTTGAGATGTGGGCTGCGCTACGTGAGAACAGAGGAGCCACATCTGCGGAAGTCGCTGCTTCCACAACAAATGCACTCGAAACCAGACCTATTTCTTTGGGTACAGCGGCTATGGACTTTGCGTGGTCCAACCAACTGCTTACGTTCCAACAAGTGAACAAAAACCAGGATCATAAGCTTGGCATTCAAGTGT